>WNGR01006572.1_pt1 | contig 19683 bp, 17 predicted proteins | sample 5407581 | NCBI WGS metagenome assembly WNGR01 (sample SAMN13153383, study PRJNA577476) | soil metagenome | isolation source: 80 cm soil or saprolite under Garry oak tree replicate 2 | place: USA:California | collected 2016-06-15 | reverse complement strand
TGGCGCCAGGCGGCCGGCGTTCCATCCGCGCCGATGCCGATCTCGACGCGGTGAGCATGCATCGGACGATAGTAACCACCGCGGATATCATCCTCACGCGTCCAGACCAACTTAACCGGCGTGCCGCGCAGCCGCTTGGCAATCATTGCCGCTTCCCGCTGCACATGTGAATCGATGACTGCGCGCCGGCCGAAACCGCCGCCGGCATATTCGGTGTGGAAAGTTACCTGGTCCGGTTTCAGTCCGAGGACTTCGGCGATTGCCATCTGGTCCATCGTCTGAAACTGAGAAGGAACCCACGCCTCCGCCTTGTTACCTTCAAAGCGGACTGTCGCGTTCAGTGGCTCCATCGGCGTGTGGGCGAGGTAGGGAAATTCATATTCGGCAATAATTCGCCTGGCAGCAGGAATTCGATCCAGAGACTTGTCATCACCGCGATTGACAGCGATATTTCCAGCGGTGCGAGCCAACTCCTTATACTTAGTCCGCAACTGCGAACTGTCGGCCATTTCAACTCCCGATAAGTCCCAATCGATCTTCAAACGGTCGCGCGCCTGCTTTGCCGTCCAGAATTTGTCGGCAACGACGGCCACGCCGCTCCCCTTCACGAGCGGAAGTTCAAATACTTCCTTAACTCCTGCGAGGGTGCGAGCTTCCTTGTCGTCGAACATCCTTACGCGGCCGCCAAATACAGGTGGATGAGCTACGACAGCGATCTTCATGCCGGGAAGATCGAGATCAAGTCCAAACTTTTGGGAACCATCGCACTTGGGCCGGCTATCAAGCCTCGGCACTTTCTTGCCGATGAGGCGAAATTCAGACGGATTTTTCAGGCGAATTTTTCCGGGCACCGGCTGGCGCGCCGCGTGATTCGCGAGTTCCGCATAGCGGGCTGACTTTCCGGTCGGGCCATACACAACGCTGTTTTCGGTGCGACACTGATCGGGAGATACATGCCAGCGATCGGCGGCGGCGGCAATCAACATCGCTCGGGTTTTCGCTCCCAGCTCGCGATATTGGGTAAACGAATGCGCGATCGAGCCGGAGCCGCCGACCATCTGAATACCGAAAAATGGATCCTTGTAGACATCAGCCGCGGGCGCCAGCTCAGCCACCACCTGCGACCAGTCCGCGTCCATTTCATCGGCCAGAATCATCGGCAAGGAAGTTTGCACTCCCTGACCAAACTCGAGGCGGTTTACTGTGATTAGGATCTTGCCGTCAGGCCTGATGTGCACGAATGCATCCGGCGGATAAACTTTCGGCGGCGGCGCCGGTCCGCCCTCCTGCGCGAACACAGGGAGATCCAGATACAACGAAACCATCAAGCCCCCGGCCGCAACGGCAGATGCACGCAGGAAGCTGCGCCGGTTGACGCTTGCGTCACTACGGGTTTCTAACGAACGTAACATTTGCGTCTCCTCCTTACTCGAGTGCTCAACCTCGTCAGACGTTGATTAGCCGGGAACTGATTTCACCGGCTTTGCACAAAAAGTCGTCTGGATACCGAAGGCTATCGGCTTCTTTCGAGGACATCCGGTCTCATTCACACCTGGCTTTAGCCAGGTGAACCACGGAAGCGAAGGTCTGGAAACCGTTTAAACGGTTTCCCTTCTCCCGACACTCCCGATCACCCGGCTGAAGCCGGGTGTGAATGAGAACCTCGACCTTCCTTCTTGTGCAAAGCAGATTTCACCCCAACCTCCTACGTAATTTGTTCTGCCGCGCTCTTGATCGCTTCACGAATTCGGACGTAGGTAGCGCACCGGCAAAGATTTCCGCCCATCGATTCTTCAATGTTCGTGTCCGTCGGTTTCGATGTAGCTTTCAACAGCGCGACCGCGCTCATGATCTGCCCGCTTTGACAGTAGCCGCACTGGACGACGTCTTTTTCCACCCAGGCGTTCTGCACCGCGCGGCCCACTGGATCCTGGCCAATGCCTTCAATCGTAATTATCTTCTGAGTACCAATCAGCGAAACCGGGACCACGCATGAGCGAGTCGCTACACCGGCAAGGTGCACGGTACAGGCGCCGCAGGCACTGATGCCGCATCCGTATTTCGTGCCGGTCATTTTCAGTTCTTCGCGTAAGACCCAAAGCAGCGGCGTTGAAGGATCGACGTCCACCTGTTTGGACTGGCCATTTACATTAAGTTGATAAGTTGCCATGACTTGTCTCCTATTTTGCGCGCGGGCAGGGCGCACCGGCGTCAACCCAGGTACGAGTTGCGGCGACAAACGCCGCATGTGTCAGCGGGGGCAACGTTCGCATTGTTCCATCAGGCCGCCGGCCGGGATTCCACGCCCAAAGCACCAACGCTGCTTCTTCGTGATGAGTCAGCAGGGCGCGCCCATCCATATTTTCATTTCGCGATCGATCGGTCACTGCCCGGCACACTGCCGCGCTCGACAACGGACGATCGTTAGCGTCCTGCCACCGCATCGACAGGGGCGCCAAATGCCAATCGGGTCCACCGGGCACTCCGGTGCTGTCGGCGTTAACTTCCTGATGACAACCTATACAACTCAGTGCCGCCACGCCTCTGCCCTCTCGACCTCGAATGATATTCGCGAAATGGCGATGGCGATCATCGCCCTGCTGCGGATAGTTTGTCGCCGTGTGACAGTTGATGCAGCGCGGCGAGGTCAGAACTAAATAAACCTGCTCCCAGGCGGCCAATCCGTCGGCGAGTTTGGGATCAACGGCAGAGACTTTGTCTCCACCCCCGATGCCGGCTCGTGCTGACAGGCCGATACCTGTTGCGAAGACGACCAACGTCAAGGGAAAAACCAGGAGCAGCAATCGATAGTTCGCTGGCATAGTCGCCTCCCTCCCAAACGATCATTCGAGATCGCCATGGGTAGCGGATTCAAATCAGGATTAAGGGGGAATTCGACGTTAAATTAGCACGCTTGGCTTAAAAAGCAACTGTTGCAGGGTTAAAAACGACTGTTGCCGGGTCGGGGTAGCGTCCTGGTTTAGTCCGTTGCGCAGCGCACTCTGAAGCGTTCATTGAGAAGAGAGTCCCTGTTCGCATAAATAACGAGCAGTGCCGCAGCCCAGCCGTCGAAGCTAAGCAATCCGACCATCTTCATTCTCTTTCAAAGGCAAGCACGTTAACGTCGATGAAATCGGCCGCGCCCTGCACGTCAACACTGTGGGACGCGCGCGCCAGTTATTCATTCTGTCCCTCGATAAAGCTCTTGAGCACGCGCGCCCGCGAAGGGTGTCGAAGTTTTCTGAGAGCCTTGACTTCGATCTGCCGAATGCGTTCGCGCGTAACCCGGAAGTCTTCACCGACCTCCTCCAGCGTACGTTCACGGCCTTCATTGTCCAATCCAAATCTCAAGCGAATGACCTTCTCCTCTCGCGGGCTCAGGGTTTGGAGCACATCGCCGGCGACGTCACGCAGATTAGCCGTGATAACTCTCTCGGCGGGACTGGCGGTGGCTCTATCCTCGATAAGATCTCCGAATTGAGAATCGCCGCCCTCGCCAATTGGTGTCTCCAACGAGATAGGTTGTTGGGTAAGCTTTAAGGCTTTGTTCACCTTATCTATCGAGGTCCCCATTCGTTTCGCGATCTCCTCTGTCGTTGGCTCGCGTCCCAGGTCACGTACCAGCTCACGTGAGGCGGTCCTGACCTTGTTGAGTACTTCGATCATGTGTACCGGCACGCGAATGGTGCGCGCCTGATCGGCAATTGCTCTCGTGATTGCCTGGCGGATCCACCAGGTAGCATAAGTTGAGAACTTATAGCCACGCCGCCAGTCAAACTTATCGACACCTTTCATCAGCCCAAGATTTCCTTCCTGGATTAGATCGAGAAAACTCAGGCCGCGATTTTGATATTTCTTGGCAATTGAAACGACCAGCCGCAGATTGGCTTCCGTAAGTTCATGCTTAGCCTGGGCCGCCTGTGCTTCGCCTATCGCAATCATTCGTTGTGATCGCTTAGTCTCCAAACGTGAGGCGTGATGTTCAGCTTCGATTGCTCTGAGCCGACGCCTGGCCTCACGAATGTGCCTGGCAAGCTCTTTCTTTTCCTGCTCCCTGATCCGCTTACCGCTGAGCTTCTCCGTCCAGTTTTGAAGCTGTAGTTCAAGCGCGCGAGCCTCTTTCGAAACTGCGTCCACACCGCCGGCCATTCGCGCAAGGGCTCGCTCTTTCAGCCCGAGTCCTTCAATCTCACGCGCGCCTTCAATGCGTGTTCGCGCCAGCTTCCTTTTCAACCGCCGCAGCTTCCTGGATTTTCTGCCACGGTTCAGTTTGTACTCGGCCCGAAGTTGCTCGGATTCTTTGATTCCACGCTGGTAAAGCTTTCCTATCAATTGAATACTTGCAAGGGCGCGATCACGATACTCGGCCGTGCGGTCTTCCTGCTCGTCGATTTCGGAGTCATCGGAAAAAGTGACCACATCACGAATGCCAATCCTGTTGGCCTCCAAATCGTTACCGATCTTCAGTAGCTCCACAACGGCGATCGGCGAACGTGAGATTGCCCTCTGCGCCCGCCTTTGTCCCGCTTCGATCCGCCTGGCGATTGATACTTCCTGTTCACGCTTCAATAGCGGTACGGTGGCCATTTCACGCAGATACAGCCTGACCGGGTCCGACCCCCTGTCCAGCTCGCCCGCCGACAGGTCGAGTTCCGAATCTTCGGTCACATCCGCGCCGGCTTCTCCTGCAAGCACAGACCCCTCTTCATCCAAAAGATCTTCCGCGTCGCCGGCCGGAGATTCGAGTTGCTGTAGCACCTCGTTTATGTCTTCCGGCAAGGTGGATTCTTCAAATAAGCTATCGCCTAATTTCGCAAATCCACGCGCCTGCGAACCCGTCACATCGATTGCACCTTGTTCCTGCTCAATCCTAATCAAATTGGTTCCTCCGTTCCCCTGGCAGGGCGAGCTTTACAGCATCGTTTAGCACCTACGATCCTGTCTGGCCTTGCCCGTCAACACCAGATCCTGAAGCATGTAGTAGAAAACCCCCGCGACCGCGCGAGGATGCGAACTCCTTCGAATTCGCACCCATGCTGACCGCACCAAGAAGCTTCGTCGCTCGCCGCTATTTCACCAGCTTATGTTTATACTCTTTCTGGAATGAACAGTCAAGAATCCCGGCATTCTCTTCTACTCGGGCCCGGCTTACGAAACAGATGAGCAGGTGTGCGATGCGGCTCCATTTTGAATCTTCCTCGATGTTCACTTCCCTTGTTTTCATAAGAGCTCATCGTTATTAGAAGGCTTTGTGAGTGTCATCCCTGAGGGCTGACAACCACGACCACTCAGCGATCGGAGCCCTGCACTTCGTAATCCCCGGCTGGCAATCCAGCGAACGAATACGATCCGCTCTTATCAGTGTTTGTAGTTTTGATCAATCCTGACGGGCCGTTGACTGTGACCTTCGCACCAGGAACATTGCCGCCGTTTTGATCAGTGACTTGACCGCGCAGTGAGCCCGTTTGGGCTAACGCGGAAGACGAAACGAGCAGAATAAGTAACAGCCAGTAGACGTGCTTCATGGCGAATGTTCGCAAAGCATCGATCAAACTGCGGTCTATTGTAGGAAGCCTCGCTACTAGAAGACGAGTGCTTATACCTCCAGGTTACGAATACGCACTCAGCTCTTTACTACATTCACTTTATCGAGAGCGGCTCGCAGCCCACGGGCCAGCTTCTGCGCGTCATCGTTGGCCCAAAAGTGCATAAAGAATAGGTGCGGCGTCTCTACCAGCATGTGACTGTGCAAGGCCGTCACTTCGATGCCGTTGTCTCGCAACGCCTTGATCACTGGGTTGACTTCACTGGCGAGCAGCACAAAGTCACCCGTGATGGCTGCCTTGCCTCCGCCTGTGGGTTGGAAGTTAATGGCCTGCGCAATTCCCATCGCAGGCGGAATCTCCATTTCATTGTCCATGATCTTGTCGGCGCGTGGAACGGAGAATTGATAAACCCCGCCGTTTACTTTTCCACTCTGGCCCATGATCTGATCGATTTGCTTCGTATCAATGCCAAGGTCTTGAGCCGGCGCAGCAGCGGCTGGCGCGGCAAAAGGAGTCTTACTCAACAAGAGCGCATCATGAATTGCCTTGGCGATCTTCACTCCGTCGCCCATCCCATGAATGTGCATATACATCACGCGTGGCGATTCATCCAAGAGCGAGTGCGGGCTTGAGTTCCACGCCGCTTACCGTGACCTTTAGATCGCTGCGCGGCAGACTGACTTTGTAAACATCGCCTGGCTGCATCGAGCCCGCTTTACCCAACGCCTGCTCGACTGGTTTCCAATCTGTTGCTGCCGCCGGTTGCTGGTTGTTTGATTGTTCCGACTGGTTCTGCGGCGCAGAGCACGCCACCAACACAAACAAGGTCGCAACTGCGCAGGCGGCGAGGCACAACACAACTCTTCTCGTCTTATGTGCCAAAGATAAATGGCCCAATACCCAACGCGGCATGTCTCTGTCTCTCTTCATTTTCACTCCTGCCTTTCTTCTCGTTCTGGTCTTTTCATCACTGGTTGTTTACGTAGGGGCTTGGTCTTGCTTGATGCTCGCGTAAAGCGCGTCATAAATGAACGCGGCGCGCTCTGCGGTCTCATGATCATTCTTCGTCAAAAGGGGAAATCCTCGGCTGATCAACTGTAGTCCGCGAGCAGCGGGATGGTTATCCAACTCGCCTTTGATGTCCGCTGCCTGCACGATCTTGGCCATTTCCAAAAGAACGGGATCATGCGCCAACCGCTCACGCACCAGCGCCGCAAATGAGCAAAGGCCCTGCGCGTCTTCGTGAGGGTAAGTTGCGCCCGGAGACTTGACCTGTTCCGCTGGCGCAAAAATGAACTCAGCTTCTGGATCGAGAAAGCGGTGGATGAGCCAGCAGGTTGCCGTGCGGTTGACTTGAATTCGTTGGCGAGTAATCCACTTCATTGGGCACCTCCAATGTCCTTCTTTGGCCTCGTAAAAATCATGCCCGAATCGGCCTAGGTAAACGCTCGTACAAGTGAATAAATAACTCCTCCGGCCATCGCGCCAACTGCCACCAAAGCAACATCCCGCTTCAACCAAACGATCAGCAAAAAAGCAATGACCGCGATGGCGACACTTGGCCAGCCAACCAGCGCTTCGGGAACTAGATCGAGGGAAACAACCGCGATCACGCCAACTACTGCGGCGCTGACGCCCGCAAGGAATGCCTGAATAGTGCGATTGTCGCGAACCTTTTCAATATAGTGAGTGCCGCCGATAACAAAGATGAACGACGGTAAGAAGACGAAGAACGTGGCGAGCACTGCTCCAGTAATTCCACCCGCGAGATAGCCCGCAAAAGTGGTGAATAGCATGAATGGCCCAGGCGTCGCCACGCTCATCGCCACCCCGTCCAGCAATTGACCATCGGACAGCCAGTGATACTGCGCGACTGCTCCGCGCTGTACAAATACCAGCGAGGCATACGCGCCGCCAAAACTGAACAAACCTGTCTTAAGAAACAACCATGCGATCTGGAACAAACGCGAATCAATAAACGGAAGCAGTAGCGCGAATGCTCCAATCGTGACTGGAAGGGTTGGTGCTCCTTTCCTCAATCGTGGCCAGCCTTCCTCGATCAGCAAATTCAGAGCACCCGCTATGAGCAGAATCAACAGGAAGTTGATTCCCGCGAAACGCATTCCTAGAAATGCTCCGACCAGCAGGAGTGCGAGAAAGATGTTCCGAATTGCCGCCCGACCGAGTTTGATGATGCCGGCGGCGATTATTCCAAGGACCGCCGGCTTGAGAACATAGAGGGCGTTATTGACTGGCGGCAGCTTGCCGTACTTAACGTACAGCCAGCTCAGAACAATCATCACGATCGCGCCCGGCAAGATAAACGTGAGACCCGCCAGGATTCCTCCCCATAACTTGCGTTTCAAATAGCCAACATAAATCGCCAATTGAAGTGCTTCGGGACCAGGCAGCACGTGGCAGAACGCCATGATCTTGACGAATCGATCTTTAGAAAGCCACTTGCGCTTTTCCACCATGTGATTGAACATCATGGTGATCTGCGCGACTGGCCCACCGACATTAACGAAGCCTAGGAAGAGGAAATACAGAAACACCTCTCGCCACGAGGGCATCTGATGATTTAGCTCGGACTCATTTTCTTTCGGCATTGCGACGAGCTTAGTTTCAGGCATTTTTCAGGCGAATCTCAATTGTTGCTTCTTCAAACTGCTTCACAATTTGGCTCCCCAAGACTCGCTGCGCCTTTGCTTCTATTCAGCTTCAGGCGTTCTTCCTTGTCCATGAGCGCAATCCTTCCATCCACCATCAGCGCTATTCCAGTAGCTAGCGCTGCCGCTTCGTCTTCGTGATGCGTGACATAGATCGCAGTGATGCCGAGAGATTGTTGCAGCGCAGCTAGCTCTTTCAACAAGTCTGCTTTCAGATTGGGATCGAGACTGGACATTGGTTCGTCCAACAAGAGAAGGCGTGGCCGAGCTATCAGAGCCCTTGCCAGAGCCACCCGCTGCTGCTCACCTCCGGAGAGTTGGCCGGGATAGCTTTGCGCGAAGCGCTCAACGCGCACCAGCCGTAAGATTTCAGCAATCCGCTGAGCTCGTTCGTGCTTTGGCACCTTAGCCGAGGCAAGCACAAACTTGAGATTGCCGGTAACAGTGAGGTGCGGCCACAAGGCCAGGTCCTGGAACACGAACCCGACGCCGCGCGACCTTGGCGGCATGAGATTGCGACCGTTCGCGGTGACTCGCCGACCGGCAATCCAAATTTCGCCAGTATCCGGCGTCTCTAATCCAGCGATGAGGCGTAGGGTCGTCGTCTTACCGCACCCGCTCGCCCCGAGCAGCGCCACTATCTCGCCCTCTTTGACATCGAGCGACACGCAGTTAACGACACTTTGATCGTCATATCGCTTCGTTACTTCGATCAATTGGAGGAACGGGCTATTCATTATTCCATAAGCACTACCGCATCATTTGATACGCTCCCACGTTAATTGAGTCGTAGGGTCTTCGACAGGTATTAGGATCAGCCAGTCGCCCGCACCAAACTCGTAGCGCCGCACGACATCCGCTGGTGCGCCCGGATTGATGTTACCTATCCGGTGGTGCGTGACGGTGCGCGCGCTGTTGTCGATCGCGTAGGTACCAAAATATGCGGTGTAGCCGGTGATTGCTGCCTTCGACTCGTCAGGTGTAGGTTCTGAGCCCGCGTACTTGGGGCGCACGCGGTCTGGCATTATCTGGACGGCCATGTGTCCGGTGCGGTCATAGAAGATGAGCCCAGCGGGGTGAGGGCCGCGATTAGCGTCCATCCGACCATTCGACGTGATTGAGACGAGTCGCCAAGTCCCGATGAAACGCTTTGCCAGATGGGCCGAGAATCTGGTCATCATTTACCTCGTTTCCCTCGTGCGAAAGCTGCGAGCAGCGTCAGCGGTATCAGGACAATGCCCGCTTGCATGAGTGCCAATGCCGCGACCGCGCTTGCCGGCGTGTTGGCGATCATGGTGTAAATGCGAACAGGAAGCGTTGATTCACCAGGCGGAGTTACCAGGACCGTCGCTCCCAATTCACCGAAAGCGAAGATGAAAGCAACCACCCAGGCCGCAGCCAGTCCGGTGCGGATCTGCGGCAGCACGATGCGGGTGAAAGTGCGAAGCCAGCTCGCCCCAGCAACGTCCGCAGCTTCTTCCGATGAGATGGGGAGCTGGCGCACGCTCGCTGCCAGGACGAGCGCCGCGACCGGCACGAACCGCGCAAGGTAGGCAATGACGATGATCGCCGTGCTGTTGTAAACCTCGCCGGTTAATCCTGGTCGGTTCCAAAGGCTAATCAGTCCAATGCCCACCACGGTGCTTGGAACGGCAAAGGCCACGATGAGGACGAGATCGAGGAGACCGCGCAGTCGTGTGCGCGCCCGGGCTCGACCGTAACCGAGCAAAACGCCCAGCGCGACGGTGAGCGTCGCCCCGACCGTCGAAAGCACCACGCTATTACGGATTGCACTTCCCGACTCCGCGACTGAAGTTATGATGCGCTTGAAACTTCCTGCCTCACGCGCGAGCACGCCAAGGGGCAATATCACGGACAACAGGAGAACAAGCCCGAAGGCGCCAATCGCCAGGACTCGCCATCGACCGAGCGTCAGCGGCAAGCCCACGCGAACAGTTCGTCGTGTGGTAATCATGCGATTGCCGATCAATAGCTTGACCGCGATTCCAGCGATAAGCGCCACCACCAACAATGGCACGGCGAGTGCTGTGGCGCCGCCAAAATCGTAGAGCGCGGCGAAAGCGGTGAAGACTTCAGTCGTGAAGACCGGCACGCGCAACAACCCGGGAACGCCAAATTCGGAAAGTGCGAGTACGAAGGTAAGCAGAGCAGCCGCAGCAATGCTGGGCGCGATGAGCGGCAAAGTGATCCGCGCCAATACGCGATGCGGACGAGCGATCAGCAGCGCGGCCTCCTCCAGAGGCGCATCGATGCGGCGCGCTGCCGCTTCCGTCGCCAGCATCGTCAATGGATAGAAGCTAGTACCGAGTACCACCACGGTCCCAGTGACGCTATAGGTCCAATTCGATAGCAGATCGCGCCCGAACGTTTGCGCGACCACGCCAGCCGATCCACCGATGTAGATCCATGCGAGGCCGAGAATATAAGGTGGAATGACGAGGGGAACTACGAGCGCCAGCCGCAGGAAGCGTTTGGTTCGCAGGTCAGCCCGGGCCAGTAACAATCCCAAAGGCGCGCCGACAATGGTCGCGAGTAGCGCCGAGCCAATGCTCACGAGTGTACTGGTAAACAGCAAATCGCGCTGCCGCACATCCGTCAGCAGGTGACGATAGTTAATGAGGCTGAAGCTGCCATCTGCGCCAATGAAAGAGACGCCAAGCATGTATAGAGTTGGCAGGGCGCACAAAGCGAGAAAGAGTAACGGGGCTACTGCAAGTATGACCGTACGCACCGACGGCCAGACAACTGCGCGACGGATGATTGCTGCGGTTGCTGCGCTTGCCATGCCAAATCCAGAATCTTAAAGTCCCAGGATTGTCTGCAATCGGCGCGTCACGTCATCGACGCGATCAGCCGCTTTGTCGTAGTCGAGCGTCATCGGCTTCAGGGACGAAATGGGGGGCATGTTCTTCGGAGGCTCGACGCCTTCGTGCAAGGGAATCTGCACAGCCTCTGACTGTGCCAGCATTCGCTCAACCTCCCGTGAGAGGAGATAGTCGATCAGCTTCTTGCCGGCCTCCGCATGAGGGGCGCCTGCGATGAGCGAAACCATATTCGGCATCACCGGGACGCCCATCCCATCGCGGTCGGGAAAGACCATCGCAACCGGCTGCTTATCTTCGAGCGCAACGTTAACGTCGTCGGTATCTGTGAGTCCAATCTTCACTTCGCCGCGCGCCACCATGTCGCGCACAACGGAGTTCGCAGAGACGATCTTCACGTCATTGGCTTTGAGCTTGCGAAAGAATTCATCCGCGCGCTGGTCGCCCAGTTCGGCGTAAAGTGCCGCAACATGGAACGAAGTTGTACCGAAGCGCGGGTCAGCGATTGCGACTTGTCCCTTCCACTTTGTGTCAGTGAGATCAAGGACTGACTTCGGCGCGTCTTCGGGCTTAACGACCTTGGTGTTGTAGACGATCACACGGGAGCGCGCCGAAAATCCAGTCCAATCACCTTCCGGGTCTTTGAAAACAGCCGGGATGCCATCCGCGCTTGCAGACTTGTAAGGCGCGAGCACGCCGCGGTTTTTCAAAACCAGCGTGCGTACCGGTTCATTGGACCAGAAGACGTCGGCTTGGGGATTATTCTTTTCGGCGAGCAGGCGGTTGGCGAGTCCGGTGCTCTTAGTTTCCTCAGTATCGAAGATGGCGTTCACCTTCACACCGCTTTTCTGTTCGTAGGCTTTCAAGATCGGTTCGGAGAACACTCGATCAGTCGAGACGTAGATTGTCACCTCGCGGCTTCCGCTGTCACTCTTAGGCGTAAACCGCCGTCCGGCGCACGCAGCAAGTAAGAGCATGGCGCCCAATGTGAAAGCGACCGAGACTCTCTGGTGACTAAAGAACATCCGTTTCATCTAAGACCGTTCCTTTCTCGCACCAGGAATTTGTAGGTAAGTCGGACGTTCATGATTTTCTTCTCATTCACACCCTGCTTTAACAGGGTGCCAGTAAGCGACCATGTGCTATTAGTGAACCGTTTTAAACGGTTTCGGACGGCCCAACAAGACCGTTAAAACGGTTACGTGTTTATGTCGCTGTTGTCCACCACCCAGCTCAAGCAGGTGTGAATGAGAGATACCTACAAATTCTTGGCGCGCTTCCTTTCTCGTTCGTTGAACCTTTTATTGGATAGCGCATTGTATAATAAACACGCCACATCTGAGTTACGTGAAAGACTGGGAGGTCTTTGAGTACACTTTCAGACTTTTTGAAGTAGGCTTTTCTGTCAGGGGACTCGATCTACGCTAACGATCTTCACCATAATCCTACGAGCTTCCACCAGAACGGTCCAATACCCAGCCAGAAAACCAGGTTCAAGATGGAGACCAGGAAGCCGAGTTTCCACCAGGTACCCTGCCCCACATAACCAGCGCCGAAGTAGATCGGAGCGGAGCCGGTGCCGTAATGCGTGATGCCCGCGTTCAGGTTCGAGAAGAAAGCCAGCGCGAGTGCCGCCAGCATGACTGGCACGCCGCCCGCCAGAGCAGCGGTTAGAAATACGGGATAAAGCGCAGTGACGTGCGCGGTCATGCTCGCGAAGCAGTAATGGACATACAAGTAGGTAACAACCAGCGCCAGCAGTGCGGCTTTCCAAGGCCAGCCGCCCAAATGGGCAAAGACATCTTTTGACATGACATTGATGACACCAACTTCGTTCAAAGCGGTGGCCATCATCAGCAGCGGCGCGAACCAGATTAAAGCGTCCCAGGCTTTTCGCTCAGACAGTAAATCGTCCCACGTCAAAACTCGGAAGACAAGGATGGCGGACAAGCCCGCCAACGCCACAAATGCATTGGGGATCGCGTGCCAGGGAGAAGTCACCCAGCCAACCATCACGGTTACCAGGATGATGACCAAAACAATCTCATCCCGGCTCATCCGGCCCAGGCTGTGGAGTTTTTCCCGAGCCAGCGCACGGGCCGGTTCGATGTCCCGGAGTTCCGGAGGATTCAAACGGTAGAGCAAGTAGGGGACAAAGATCATTGAAAGCAATCCAGGCACGGAAGCAGCGAGCGCCCAGCGAAGCCACGTCAATTCAACATGCCCAAGGTCGCGCGCGAAGCCCGCGATGAGTGGATTGGCAACCATGCCAGTCAGAAACATTGCCGAGGCTGTATAGGTGGCGTGAAAACTCACGAGCGTTAGGAACGTTCCGATCCGGTTTGCGGTTGGCCCCGGTTCTGAGTCCAGGGCCTCACACAAGCTGCGCGTGATGGGATACACCACGCCACCGCCCCTGGCCGTATCCGAAGGAACGAAAGGGGCCAATACCACGTCAGCGGCTACTAACGAATACGCTAATGTCATTGCGCTGTGGCCGAAGCGCCGGATGAACAGATAGGCAATACGCAGTCCCAGTCCGGTTGTAATGACAGCGCGTGCAAATAAGAAAGCGGTGAAGACCAACCAGACAGTTGCATTGCTGAATCCTGAAAGCACTTTCTCCGCGGGCAAAGTGCGCGTCAAGACCAGGAGCGTCATCGCGATCACGACGCTGACGCCCATCGGAACAGGGCGGGCAACCAGAGCAACGATGGTCGCGGCAAAGATGGCCAGCAGATGCCTCTGCGCGGGATCCAATCCAGGCACGGGGAGAAAATAGAGTAGCGCGCCCGGGACAAGCACGACTGCCCATCGCCAGGAGCTTGCCGTCCTCGGCATGGTCAGTGTTAGAACTTCCTGGGTCTTAGTGGCCAAGTCGTGTGTCCATGAGGAAAGAAGAACTAGTCCTGCACTTCGTATGTCCAAATCTGGGCCGGCTCAACGCCTCTCGCCGGCACGCCGACGTAAAGCCTGTCGCGCTGCACGAACAAGTAGCCTGTCCTCGCGCCGATTTGGCTGGGAACATTCGCTAATAATTCATATTGATCCGGAGTGTTCTGCTGGAAGACGCTAATGAATCCTTCCGCGCCCAACACGTAAACACGCTTGCGACGAGCGTCGTAGTAAACGTCATCGCAAGACCCGGTGGATGGCAGCCGAGCGATCTCTTTGCCCGAAGTGGTGTCGAACGCCAGGAACATTGGGATTTTTCTGGTGCAAACAAAGATGCGATGATCGGCTTCATTAAGCGCCATCGCATAGTTTCCCCTGACTCCTTTGAGGGGCCACTTATCTATGGCTCCGGTCTTACGGTCAACGGATTCAACTACTCCGCCCCCTGTTGGGATGTTGACAAAGATTTTGGAACCTTGTTCCTCGATCTGAAATGATTCCGGATGAGCATCAATCATCACATCCTTGCCAATGCGTTCTCCGGTAGCCGCGTTGAAGGTAGCGAAGCCTGCAACTTTCCCCTCGCCGTAACCTACAATTACTGTTTTCGTTGGCGCGTGGTAACGAAGGTTGTCGGGATCTGCGCCAACGTCGATTGTCTTCTCCAATTTGTAGTCAGCGCCGGCATAGATCATCACTTTTCCATTACCAGCATTGGTAACCCATAATTTGTCCAACTCGTCGATAAATAGAACTGCCTGTGGTTCGTCCAGACCATCCTTGATGGAGTGAATAATTGTGGCCGTGAAGGCGTCAAAGACTTCTACGGAATGGTTGCCCAACGCAGAAAAGATCACCCTTCTCCGCTTCGCGTCAGCGGTAAAGTGGTCGAGGCGTCCAGCGATTGGTGGTAAAGGGGCTTGCTCGTAAAGCTGTAGGGGAAGTCTTGCGTGGACAAGCGGGCCAGACTGTTGCGTGTTGCTTTGCGCGGAACTTTGAAACGTCAGCGCCGACAAGATTCCCAATGCCAGAAGGATGGAGCAGCAAAATAATTTCATGTTCACCTCGCTAAATTATTTTCTAAGACCAGACCAGTAGTTACTGCGGTCCATAAACTCTAATTTCTGCCGGTTCGTTGTCCTTGCGCGGCAGAGCAACGTAATAGCGATTTAGTTCTGGAACGAACAAAGAAGTTCGCGCGATCGGCCGCGTGGGAATCCTCGCCAGCGGCAGGTAGTGATCGGCGTCCTGCTGTTGAAAAACATCGACGAACCCTTCACCACCGGAAACATAAAGACGTTTCCGCGCGCCGTCAAAAAACATCCCATCCATTAGTCCGACGGTAGGAAAGTCTGCCACTCGCTGAAAGGAATTGATGTCATAGACGATGACGCGGGCGGGGTTGCGCGCGCCGACAAACAACCGGCCGTGTGCCACATCGAGGGCTAATGACACCGTTCGCTGCGCTTCTGTTGCCCGCCAGGTTTTGATGATCTTGTTGCTCTTGGCATCGATGACCGCAACTTCGCTATTCTGGGGAATCGTAACGTAGATGCGCCACCCCGAATCATCTACCAGAATCGCGCCAGGGTGGGCGTTGGTTTGGATATCCCCAATGTGCTTGTTCATTCGCGCATCGATGATTGCCACATTCCCGTAATCCTTTTTCGCGTCCTCGCCGCCATACCCCACGTAGACCAGCTTGGTTCGCGGATTGTAGCCGACAAGGTCCGGGCCGAGATCCAGCTTGATGCTCTCGATAAGCTCCAGCGTTTTGCCGTCGTACACCCGGCACATTCCGTCATTACCGCTGGCGACAAACAGCTTCTTCAATGAAGCGACATACCACACGCCCTGAGGCTTTTGTGGTCCAGCAATGCTCTTGATCACTTTGCCTGCACGCAGATCAATCACCTCGACGCTGTTGTTTCCGAGTGCCGCGACGAAAAGCCGCATCCCTTTGACATCGGCATAAAGGTGGTCCATCCGCCCGTCGACCGACAGCGGAATCGTCTGCACCAGTCGCAATGGCGGCGGGCCGCTTTGTCCGAGCAGTGGCAAACACACGGTCAGCACCACTGCCCCGATGAGGACGATTCTTTTTGAACAACAAACTAGTCTCTCCATAATCGAGTCTCCCAGCATTTCCGCAAACAAGCGCGCGAGTCCTAATACAACAACGATGCGACTTGGCCCCTACCAGTTCAGCCGTATTCCGAGCTGAATCTGCCGTGAGGTGGTTTGGGTTGACGTTATTTGTCCTAGCGCCCCGATGGCGCCGCCCGCTTGGTTGAAGGCCTGGTTGTTGGCCAAAGGCGCTGCAAAGTTTGTGTGGTTCAGGATGTTGAAAAACTCTGCGCGTAGCTGCACGCGGAATCCTTCTGAGATACTTGATACTGGTATGTTCTTGTAGACCGCCAAGTCCAGGTTGAACAAGTTGGGGCCGGTCGCGATGTTTCTGGTTGCGTTTCCCAATCGGGTTAGCGGGTTTGGTGCGGTAAAGCAACCGGCATTGATGTAGTGAAGGGGATCACTGGGGTTCTCGATTTTGCATCCTGGCACGTAGTCCGGCCAGCCGTTCACATCAGTCCCTTTAAGCCCCAGCGGGTCTCCGCCGATGATGACTGAAAATGGCACCCCGGTGCTAGAGGTGACTATGGTGCCGAGCTGCCAATTGCCGAGCAGCGCAGATGCAACACCCGATTTCGGGCCGGGTATGTTCCAGAGCGCGTTGCCCACGAAGACATGCCTGTAGTCGTAGGCGCACCGTCCCCTACGGTGGGCCTTCTCAAAAAACAACGGCGAGATGATACCGTTCTGGAATTGATCGCCTCGGGATGCCTCCGAGCCTTCGTCAATGCACTTGCTCCAGGTGTAGGACGCCTGTGCCTGAAACCCGTGACTCATCGCCTTAATTAGCTGAAGTTGGAGAGCCTTGTAGTGGCTATTCCCGTCCCACAAAGTGCCCCGAAGCTCACCGGCATTCGGGTCGACGACGGTGCCGCTGCCTCTGGGCGTCGGCCAAATCAAACCTTGCGCATTCGTTCCAATCGGCAGAACAACGTTGACTTCGTCGGTGCCAAATGCCATGTGAACACCACGCGAGCCGACGTAGGCAGCCGTTAGGGTCCAGTTTGCCATCAGCTCTCGCTGCAGAGTCAAATTCCAGTTCATTATGTAGTTGCGCTTAGGTCTTTGTTCCGTGAACAACGAGTCGCCGGGCACCGTAGCAAAGTTGATGGTGTTGAAAATCAAGTTGGGGAACGAACCTTGCGCAAGCCCACTCACCGTCCTGCCTACGTTGAAGGGCGTTCCTTGTGACGTTTTGGGCGCCCATATCCAGGGGAGTGGCAAAACGTCGTAGATGCCGAAGCCGCCTCGAACAGCGGTCTTCCCGTCCCCGAACATGTCATAGGCAAAACCGACGCGCGGTTCGAAATTGCGCAGAGTAGGATTACGGGTGAAGAGTTTCTGCACGTTAACGATCGGCCCGGCGTTGAGATTGAGCACAGAGGTAAACTGATCGTGCGCCTCGGTCGGTATCGTGCTCATCTCGTAGCGCAACCCCACGTTCAAATTCAGCCTTGAACTGTAGCGCCAGCTATCGTTGACGTAACCGGCCCAGATGCTTTGCCTCACGCCAGCCTCCCGAGAACGAGTCGGGTCGAGGGCGAAGAAGTTCGTCGGCCGGTTTGTCAAAAACGCCTCCAAATCCGCAAAGCTAACCCGACCGTTCGGCCGTCTCAGGCCGAATTCGTTGTACTCGATTTTTTCGAACGCGAACCCAAATCTGAGCGAATGGTTACCTCTCGTAAGAAAAGCGTCGTCATAGATCTGGTAGGAGTTCTGGACGTGGTTAAAGAACGAGTTTCCCCCAACAGCCACGCTATCGGTTATCACACCGGAAACATTGATGATTGCTGCTGCTCGGCCAGGAGCGCTGCCAAGGGTTGTGTCGGCGGCTACGGGATTAACTGCGGGTCCCGCCACATTAACAGCGCCCTTCGTCCGGTTGTACCCCAACCGAAATGAATTAATGAAGCTCTGACTGAAGGTGTGGGTCTCTTCGATGGCAATCATTTGTCGCCGGGTGCGATTAGGAAATTCTGCGTTATTCAAAACGTCCGGCACGCTGAAACTCCCGTCATCGAACATATACGTACCAAACAAACTATCATCACTCGAAAACCTGTGGTCTATCCTGGTGGTAAAAAAGTTTTCAGTAAATTTTTGGCTCAGCGGCGTCGAGTAGCTTCCCGTGTCGAAGTTCCCGCGTAATGGTCCATTCGGTAGTTGCCAGAACTTGAGAAACGGGACAATCTTAGGATCCACAGCGACAGTATGAGTCACGCAAGGACTGCTGGCAGGCGCACCGGTGGGGTTTGAGCAAAGAATACCCGCACGAGCAGCCGGAGATGGCACGTTGACAGTACTCGTGACACCTTGCGACCTTCTGATGCCCTCGTAATCGGAGAAGAAAAAAGTTTTGTTCTTTATAATTGGTCCCCCGGCAGAAGCGCCGAACTGGTTGCGTCGTAGAGGTGGCTTTGCTTTGTCAAAAAAGTTTCGGGCATCCAGAGCGTCGTTGCGGAGGAATTCGTAGGCCGAACCGTGCAGAGAGTTTGACCCTGACCGGGTGATGGCGTTAATAACTCCTCCCGAGGTTCTTCCATATTCAGCCGTATAATTACTGGCCAGTACCGAGAATTCCTTGATCGCGTCCGCCCCCAGATTTACGCCGCCGGCACTGCCAGGCGCCCCATTTGTATAGTCGTTGATGCTCACTCCGTCGATTCGATAGTTGTTTTCCTGTGGGCGGTGGCCGGTGATGGACAATTCATCACCGAAGCCGCGGTTGCCGCGGGAGCTGGTTGTCCCGACAACAGCTTGTGTTCGCACACTGGAAATCCCAGGCTGTAGTGTGGCCAGAGTAGTCCAATCGCGTCCATTGAGTGGCAACTCGACAATTGTGCGTTCAGCTACTACTGCACAAATTCGGCGCGGAGGCGGTGATCTCATAGTCACCGGGTAAGAGGTTAGACGCGCGGTACACGGCTTCTTCATTCGCGACGAGATTGGTCGTGACTCCAGTCGCCGTATTCTTGATGGCGACCTGTGCGCCCGGAATCATCGCTCCGTTGCTGTCCATTACCTTACCGGAAATACTCCCGCCGGCAACCTGGGCGTTAACGGCAACAGGTATTAGCAGAATGACGAGAAGTCCCAAGACGTGGGCGAACTTGCAAAAGTTGATAGACAGCATGTCGATCCACCTTTCTCTGATTCGGAGATTCGTAAGCAGCGGCGAACAAGGGCACACGATTCAAATTACCAGGCGATCATTGATACGCTTGGATGAGTAGAGCATGTAGCTTCCAACATTATCAGCGGCGATCATTTATTTCCGATGACTTGCGCCGGTCGGGGTCCGGTTATATGATTCGCTCGTGGCAGGGCGATTAAGATCAAGCTGTTCCGCTACAGTTACAAAAGTGTCTGTTCGATATGCCGGCGACTGATTTCCATCCGGGGCCCGACAACGATCGCAGAAACCAGGACACTACATGAGGCACAAATTATCTAACACGCCTGCAACAGTCTTTAGAGAAGCTTTGTAAAGGCATTAAAAGCCTTCTAATAAGTCTTAAAAATTTCTTACAGACGGTTAGTCATGTTTTCGGAAGTTCAAAAGAGATACGAATTCGGCCCATTCCGCCTCGACCCGACGGA
>WNGR01006729.1_pt1 | contig 19690 bp, 18 predicted proteins | sample 5407581 | NCBI WGS metagenome assembly WNGR01 (sample SAMN13153383, study PRJNA577476) | soil metagenome | isolation source: 80 cm soil or saprolite under Garry oak tree replicate 2 | place: USA:California | collected 2016-06-15 | reverse complement strand
GAGTTGCCGGATCGATCGTCGCTGAATCGCTCTGGCCGCAGCACGGCCCGGCGTGCCGCGAGAGGGCGTGTCCGCGCGCTCGGAGGTCGCCGCGCGGCACTGGCCGTGCAAGCGGCTGACGTACTGTCGATCCGGTCCGGCCGCAGGCCGGGCTACGCTCCGGCGCAGGGCCACCCCGCCGCCCTTCACGCGCGGTTCCGCACGAGCGGGCGAGAGGTGCCACGCGGTCGAGATCGGTGGACTGACAGTGCTTCCGACCAGATGTGATCGCTCGTGGACACGAGAAACGCCTTGCCGAGCAGCACGTGCAGCGACACGTACATCGACCTGGAGGAGCTCGCCGCATGAGCGCTGCCCGGAAGCTGGAGACGTGCGAGGGAGGACAGACTGTGGGACGTGGCGGACGTCGCCACGTCCCTGCCCGTGTCCAAGAGCTGGGTCTACCAGGCGTCCGCGGGCGGCACCATGCCATGCGTCCGCATCGGGGCACTGGTTCGGTTCGAACGCTCATCGCTCAAGGGTGGGTCCGTGGCGAGGCTGGCGGAACCGTCGTTCGTCTGCCGGGTTGCCGGTGAGTCGTTGCGGACCGTGCCGCGGGGGAGCAGCATCCGTTGCATGACGATCGGCACCTTTATCGCCGCTGCCCTGATCGCGAGTTCGCCCGCCACTGCAAGCGCGGAGTGCTCTAAGGGAACAGGCGACGATCGCCAAAGACACGGTCGCGAGCGCGGGGAGAACATGGATGTCGCCATTCCACCTCGGATCGTCGTGCAAGTCCCGGCTGCGCCTCGCCCGCCCCCTCTCAGAGATGAGGACCGGGCCAGCAAGGACAAAGGGGCGAGCCGTGACTCCTGCCGATCTCAGGTGCCGACAGCGCTTGCAGAACTCTTGGCTTTGCAGTTCCCCGGGTATCGCCTTCCACGGCTTGATGATCTGAGTGCCGAATTTGTGAAGTTGGACCGCGAATCTGGTGGAACGGGATGCTTCGCAGTCGCTCTCGGAGACTACGACGGCGATGGGCAGGAGGACATCGCCCTCTATCTGCCGAGCAATCGCGGGACCGCCCCGCTGCTCCTGGTCGGCCTGCGAAGATCTGAGACGTGGGCGTTCTTCATGCTGCCGACCTGGTGCGGCAAGACGATCGAGCAGTGCTACGTGGAAACGACGAAGCCCGGCACTTTCACTCGCACCGAGGCGCTGGACGGGCCTCTGGAGCGCGACGAGAGACAGTCCATTCACACCACGACTCAGAGCATCACGGCCGGTACGCTCGAAGCGACCGGCGTCGTCTACAGCTACCTCGACAGGAAGTGGGTTCATGTTTGGGTTTCTGACTAGAGGACGCGCTGGCCGCCATGACCAGGACGATGCACCTGTTTTGGCGGAACCGAGGGCAACGACGACGATTGACATTCTTCTTCCTGAGGACCCGCAGCCATATCGAGGCTCGCCGCGCCGGGTCCTGCTGTTGCTCCTCGACGGGAGTCGTTTCCCGCGCCGGCGCCGAAGTGGCGGGCTGCGTTCGCGCCACGATCTACGCCTCCGCCTGCGCGGAGAAAGCCGCCGCCTGGGGAGCCGGGGTGGCCCTCCGCCGGAGCGGAGCCGGACCTGCGGTCGAACACGATCGACAGTGCGCGAGCCGCGTGCACGGCCAGTGCCGCGCGGTTTCGCCCGGGCGGTGCGGCGACGCCCGCTCGCGGCACGCCGGGCCGTGCTGCGGGGTCGTGCGGTTCGGATGCCGGTCGATCGACCCAGCCGGGAAGGTCATTGCGAGCACCGCCGGAGGGCCACCCCGGCGAGCCCCGATCGGAATCGGCGCGCGTGCGACTGTCCGTTTCCGCAGCGACCCCCCTGCCGCGCTGACCTACGCCCGGTTGAGGAAGATGGGGAGCCCCCGCTTGCCGGCGTAGATCGGGCGGAAGCGGTCCGTGTTGTACATGGTGGCGACGTCGACCTTGCGCGGCCCGAGCTTCGGGTCGGGGATGGGGACGAGGTCGTACTTTCCGTCCACCAGAGCCGACATGAGCCCGCTCTTCCCCTCCAGGATGGCGTCGAAGGCCATGGTGCCGTAGGTGAGCGCGACGAGCTTGTCGATGAAGTCGGGGTCGCCGGAGCGCAGGTCGTAGGTGAGATCGGAGGCGATCGTCTCCTCGCCGGTGCGGCGCTTGATCTCGTCGGAGAGCGACTCGGCCACGCTCGCCTTCTTGCGGTGGCCGTAGGCGTCGGGCTCCCCGTACTCCTGCACCTGGTACCCCTGCCACTCGGCGCCCTCGGAGAGCACGATGAGGGAGTAGTTGCTCGGGTTCTCGCGCTTGTCGTTCACGAGCATCTCGATCACCTGGTCGAGCGGCGGCTTGTACTCGGGGATGAGGCAGCGGATGGAGGTGACGAACGCGGTGTAGAGCGAGGTGAACCCAGCGTCGCGTCCGAAGACCCGGAAGATGCCGATGCGCTCGTGCGAGCCGACGGTGGTCCGCTGGCGCTGGATGGCGTCGATGGCGCGGGTGATCGCGGTCGAGAAGCCGATGCAGTACTCGGTGTTCCGGACGTCGTTGTCCATCGTCTTCGGGATGGCGATCACCCTGGCGCCGAGCTGGTGCAGCCGCGCGGCGTAGCTGAGGGTGTCATCGCCCCCGATGGCGATGAGGTCCTCGATCTCGAGCTTCTCGAGGTTGTGGAGGACGCGCTTGCTGACGTCGAAGACGGTGCTCGTCTCGCCCTTCTTCGTCACCTGCGAGGCGGGGAAGTCCTGGGGCGAGAGGTGCGGCGGGAGCTTCTTCATCTTGGAGGGGTTCGTGCGCGAGGAGTGCAGCACGGTGCCGCCGCTCCGGTCGATGCGCCGCGTGTTCTCGCGGTTGAGCGGCATGACGTAGCGGGCCTTGCTCTGCGGATCGTCGAGGTCGAGGTGGGTGAGCCCCTCCCAGCCGCGGCGGATGCCGACCACCTCCAGGCCGTTCTCGGCGGCACGGTAGGTGACGCTCTTGATGACGGAGTTGAGCCCCGGGACGTCGCCGCCGCCGGTCAGGATGCCGATCTTCTTCATGCCCCCATCCTAGGGCCCGGCGCCGATGCGCGCCACGCGCCCAGCGGTCATGCGCACCAGCTCGGCGGGGGTGAGCTCGAACACCGCGTGTGGGTGCCCGGCGGCGGCCCAGATTCGCGAATGGGCCAGCAGCGCCTCGTCCACCACCATGACGAGCGGCCGGGCGTGGCCGATGGGCGGGACGCCACCGATGGCGAACCCGGTCTGCTCGCGCACGAAGTCGGCGCTGGCCCGCGCGAGCTCCTCCCCGAGCAGAGCCGCCACCAGACGCTCGTCGACCCGGTGGCTCCCGCTCGCCATCACCAGGACAGCCCGCCCGCTCGGGCGCCCCTGGAAGAGGAGGGACTTCACGATCTGTCCGACCGTGCAGCCTACCGCGGCGGCGGCCTCGGCTGCCGTCCGGGCGGAGTCGGGGAGCTCCACCACCTCGTTCGCGAAGCCGGCTGCGCGCAGCGCGTCCTGGACCTTCTGTGCGCTCGATTTGAGCGGCATGCGGGAACTCCTCGTGTAGGCTCTGCTGGATGGTACCGGCTCACTTCACTCGCCGCCGCGAGTTCCTCGCCGGCTGCCGCGACGAGCTCCCCATCCTGCTCGGGGTGGCGCCGTTCGGCATGATCTACGGCCTGCTGGCGCTGTCGGCCGGGCTCTCGCCCGGGACGGCGCAGGCGATGTCCTCGGTCGTCTTCGCTGGCTCGGCGCAGTTCATCGCCGCCCAGCTCATCCGCGAGGCCTCACCGGCCGGCGTCATCGTCCTCACCGTCCTGGTAGTGAACCTGCGCCATGCGCTCTACAGCGCCTCGATGGCGCCGCACCTTCGCGCGCTGCGGCCGTCGTGGAAGGCCGGGCTCGCCTATCTCCTCACCGACGAGGCTTATGCGGTCGCCATCACGCGCTACCTGCGCGACGCCGGCCGCAGCGAGGTCTCGCCCTACCGGCACTGGTACGTCTTCGGGGCCGGCATCACGCTCTGGACAGCCTGGCAGTGGAGCACCGCCGTGGGGATCTTCGTCGGCGCACGCGTGCCCGCGAGCTGGTCGCTCGACTTCACGCTCGCCCTCACCTTCATCGCCATCGTCGTCCCGACGCTGAAGGACCGCGCCGGAGCCGCGGCGGCACTCACGGCGGGCGCGCTGGCGGTGGCGGCCCACCGACTCCCCTTCAAGCTCGGCCTGCCGCTGGCGGCCGTGGCGGGGGTGGTGGTGGGCCTGGCGCTCTCCGCCCGGGCGTCCGCCGCGCGCGCGGAGGGCTCGCCGTGATCGCCGGGAGCTGGTGGCCTGCGCTGGTCGCGGCCGGCCTCGTGACCTACCTCATCCGCCTTTCGTTCATCGCGCTCCTCGGCCGCTTCGAGCTGCCGCCGCTCGCCGCGCAGGCGCTTCGCTTCGTCCCGCCGGCGGTGCTCTCCGCCATCATCTTCCCCGAGCTCGTGCTGAAGGGAGGGGAGCTCGCCCTCGGCTGGCGGAATCCCCGGCTCCTGGCCGGCCTGGTCGCGGCGCTGGTCGCCTGGCGGACGCGGAACGTCCTCCTCACCATCGCCGTCGGAATGGCGGCGCTGTGGGGCTTGCAGGCGCTGCTGGGCGGGTGAAGGTCGGGATCGGGTCGCGGGTCGCGGTCGAGGTCGGAGTGAGTGCGCGGCGGCGGTCGCTCGCCCGCCCTACAACCCGTCCATGACCTCTGCCGAAGAACACGCCAGTCGCACCGCCCGCTTTCAGGAAAGGCTGCGGGCGATGGGCCTCGACGGCGCGCTCCTCGCGCAGGCGACGGACGTCTTCTACTTCTCCGGCACGCGGCAGAACGCGGCGCTCTGGATCCCGGCCGGCGCCGAACCGGTGCTGGTGGTCCGCAAGAGCCTGGCGCGGGCCCGGGAGGAGAGCGCGGTCGCCGACGTGCGGCCCTTCCCGCGCGGAAAGGACCTGGCGGCGCTCTTTGCCGGTGCCCGGAAGGTGGGGCTCACCCTCGACGTGCTGCCCGTGAACCTGCACGCCTTCTACGTCCGTGCGCTGGGCGGGGCGGAGATCGTCGACGTGGGGCGCGCCGTGCGCGAGCAGCGAAGCGTCAAGTCACCTGCCGAGCTCGCGCTCATGCGCGAGACGGCCAGCATCATGACTGGCGCCCTCGCCGAGCTGCCCTCCTACCTGCGCGCGGGGATGACGGAGCTCGAGCTCACCGCCGAGGTGGAGTACCGGCTACGGCGACGTGGAAACGAAGGGAGCCCTCGCCTGCGGGGCTTCAACCAGGAGCTCTTCGTGGGGGTCGCGGTGGCTGGGGCGAGTGGGGCGGCCCCGGGCTTCTTCGACGGCCCGGTCACCGGGCGCGGCCTCTCCGCGGCGGCGCCGCTCGGGGCCTCGCGGGCGTTCGTCCCGCGCGACTCCCCGATCCTGCTCGACTACACGGCCGTGAAGAACGGCTACGTGGTGGACATGACGCGGATGGCGGTCATGGGCCACCTCGCGCCGGAGTTGGAGCGCGCTTTCCGGGTGGCGCTCTCCATCCAGGCGGAGGTCGCGGAGCGGCTGCGGCCGGGGGAGATCCCGAGCGCCATCTGGGAGCGCGCCCGCGCCATCGCGGAGGAGGCCGGGCTGGGCGGGAGCTTCATGGGGCCGCCCGGCGACCAGGCGCGCTTCGTCGGGCACGGGGTGGGCCTCGAGCTCGACGAGCTTCCGGTGCTGGCGCCTGGGTTCGACGAGCCGCTCGTCGCCGGCCAGACGGTCGCCGTCGAGCCCAAGTTCGTCCTGCCGGGGCTCGGGGCAATCGGGATCGAGAACACCTGGGCGGTCGGCGCGAGGGGAGGGGAAAAGATCACCGATCTCGCGGACGACGTCGTCCGGCTCGACTGAAGCGCCCTCTCTCGGACCCGCCACCCGGCACGACGCGGGGGGGAGAGCGAGCTGGCGCCTGGCAAGTAGAACGCCGTTCGGTGCTCGGCGGGGTCGCGGCTGGCCACCGCCACCCGGGTTGCACACCATGAGGGCAAGGAGAGACGCATGGCGCAGCTCGCGATCAAGCGCACCATCGAGCGGGTTCCCGGGGGCATGATGATCGTGCCGCTCTTCACCGGAGCGATCATCCGCACGCTCTTCCCCGACATCCCGAAGACCTTCGGCTCGTTCACGGGCGCGCTCTTCACCGGCGCGCTCCCCATCCTCGCCGTGTTCTACGTCTGCATGGGCGCGACGATCGAGTTCAAGGCGACGCCCTACATCCTCAAGAAGGGCGGGGCGCTCTTCGCGTCCAAGATCGCCATCGCGGCGGTGGCGGGAATCGTGCTCGGTCGCGTCTGGGGCGAGGCGCCGGTCGCGAGCGGAATGCTGGCTGGCCTGTCCACGCTGGCGGTCGTGGCGGCGATGAACGACACGAACGGCGGCCTGTACATGGCGCTCATGGGCCAGTTCGGCGCGCCGCGCGACGTGGGCGCCTACTCGATCATGAGCATCGAGTCGGGACCGTTCCTCACCATGGTGACGCTCGGGGTGGCGGGACTCTCCGCCTTCCCCTGGCAAGCGCTGGTGGGCGCCATCCTGCCGCTCGCGCTCGGAATGATCCTCGGGAACCTCGACCCGGAGCTGCGGCAGTTCCTCGGGCGGGCGGTGCCGGTCATGATCCCCTTCTTCGCCTTCGCCCTCGGCGCCGGCATCGACCTCACGAGCGTGTGGAAGGCCGGGCTGCTCGGGCTCGGGTTGGGCGTCTTCGTGGTGGTGGTGACGGGGGTGGTGCTCTTCGTCGCCGACCGGCTCACGGGCGGTAATGGCACCGCTGGACTCTCGGCTGCGTCGACGGCCGGCAACGCCGCCGCGGTTCCCGCCATCGTCGCGGCGGCGAACCCCGCCTACAAGCCTGCCGCCGCGACCGCCACCGTCCTCGTCGCGACGAGCGTGGTGGTGACCGCCATCCTCGTCCCCATCGTCACCGCCTGGTGGTATCGCCGCATGACGGGGCGGACGGCAGTGGCCGGCGCCGCGGTGGCGGCGGCGCCCGCGTCCTCGAGGCGCTAGCCATGCGCGAGGTGGCGGTCATCGCCGATGATCTGACCGGCGCGGCCGACTGCGGGATCGCCTTCGCGGTGGCGGGCGTCACGACCTTCGTCGCCTTCGCGGAAGGTCCGGTGCCGGCGAGGGCGCGCGTGGTCGCCATCGACACCGACTCGCGCCAGCTCAGCCGCGCCGGCGCGGAGGAGCGCGCGCGCGCCGCCGGGCGACGCGCGGTCGACGAGGGATGGCGCACCATCTACCGGAAGATCGACTCCACCCTCCGTGGCCACGTGGGCGCCGAGCTGGCGGCGACGCTGGCCGTGGCGGGGCGGGCCGAGGGACAGGATCGGCTCCTCGTCGTCGCGCCGGCGTTCCCGGCCGTCGGGCGCACCACGCAGGACGGGCGGGTGCTCGTCGGCGGGGTGCCGCTCGACGAGACGGAGGTCTGGCGCAGGTCCGGCATGACGGGTCCGAGCGAGCCCGCCTCCATGCTCCGCGTGGCGGGTGTGCCGTCGGAGGTGGCCCCGCTCGCGACGGTGCGCGCCGGGCCCGAGGCGCTGGCGGGGACGCTGGCCGAGCTCGTGCGGCGCGGGGTGCGCGCGGTGGTGTGCGACGCGGCGGAGGAGGGCGATCTCACCTGCGTGGCCGAGGCCGGAGCGCGGCTCGCCATCCCGCCGCTCTGGGCCGGCTCGGCCGGTCTGGCGCGGCACCTGCCGGCCGCGCTGGGCCTCGCGCGCGAGGCGAGCGCACCGGCTGCCATCGAAGCGACCGCGGATGGCCCGGTGCTGCTCCTCGTCGGCAGCCGCTCGAGCGTCTCGCGCGAGCAGGCGCGGCGGGTGGCAGCTCAGCCGGACGTGGAGACGATCGCGCTCCCGCCCGAGGACCTGCTCGCGGGCGGCCCGGACCTGGGGCGCGCCTCCGCACGGGTCGCCGCGGCGCTGGCGGCGGGGCGCGACGTCCTCGTCCTCATCAGCCTGGAGACCGTGCTCGGCCTCGAGCAAGGTCCCGCGCTGGCGGCTGCGCTGGCCCGGCTCGCCGCCGCGCACGTCAGCATGCTCCGCGGGCTCGTGGCGACGGGCGGGGACGTCGCGCGCGCCGCGCTGCAGGCGCTCGGCGCGAGCGGGATCGAGCTCGTCGGGGAAGTCGAGCCCGGTATCCCGCTCGGGCTCGCGCGGGGGGCACGCACGTTGCCGGTGGTGACGAAGGCAGGCGCATTCGGCTCGGAGGAGGCGCTGTCCAGGTGCCGCGCGGCGCTGCGGCGCGCGCCGGCCGCGCCGGGGAGATCGTGATGGAGCGTCCGATCATCGGCATCACCATGGGCGACGCCGCGGGGGTCGGCCCGGAGATCATCGTGAAGGCGCTCGCCGCGCCGGAGGTGCACGCGATCTGCCGGCCGCTCGTCATCGGCGATGCCGGCCGGCTGCGCGCCGCAGCCCGCATCGTCCGGTCGCCGCTCAGCGTCCACCCGGTGCAGGCACCGCTCGAGGCGGAGTTCCGGCCCGACGCCATCGACTGCGTCGACCTGGCGCTCATCCCTGACGAGCTGCCCTTCGGCCGGCTCTCGGCGGTGGCGGGCGACGCCGCCTACCAGTTCATCGCGCGCGCGGTGGGCCTCGCGCTGGCGGGAGACATCGCCGCCATCTGCACCGCTCCGCTCAACAAGGAGGCGCTGCACGCGGGCGGCCATGTCTTCCCCGGCCACACCGAGCTCCTCGCCCGGCTCAGCGGGACGCGCGAGGTCTCGATGATGCTCGCCACGCCGCGCATGCGCGTCATCCACGTCACGACGCACATCGGCCTCCTCGACGCGATCGAGAAGATCGAGCCCGCGCTGGTGGAGCGCACCATCCGGCGCGGGCACGCCGTCCTCGTCCGGGCCGGCATCGCGAGGCCCCGCATCGCGGTGTGCGGGATCAACCCGCACGCCGGAGAGCACGGGCTCTTCGGGCGCGGCGAGGAGGAGGCCAAGATCGAGCCCGCCCTGCGCGCGGTGGCGGCGGACGGCATCGCGGCCGAGGGGCCGCTGCCGGCGGACACCGTCTTCTTCCGCGCCGGGCGCGGCGACTTCGACCTGGTGGTCGCGATGTACCACGACCAGGGCCATGGCCCGGTGAAGGTGCTCGGCCTCGAGGCCGGCGTGAACATCACCGTCGGCCTGCCCTTCGTGCGGACCTCGGTCGACCACGGCACGGCGTTCGACATCGCCGGCACCGGAAAGGCCGACGAGCGCAGCATGATCGAGGCGCTGAAGCAGGCGGTGGCGCTGGCTCCGCGCGCGTGAACGCGCCGCGGCGCGGGGCGCGTCCCCCCGCCGCCCCGCCCGATCAGTTCCCCGGGTCCGTTCCCGGATCGTCCGCCTCGTCCTCCTCGACGTCCGGTCCCGGCGCGAGCCGCGCCAGCCGCTCCATCACGAACCGCTGGTGCTGCTCCTCCTCGTCGCGCAGCTCCTCGAAGAGCTTGCGCACCTCGCCGTCCTTCAGGTGCTTCGAAGCCTCGTCGAAGAACTCCCAGGCCTTCTTTTCCGAGTCGAGCGCCACCTCCATGGCCTGGCGCGCCGACATGAAGACGCGCGGCTGGCCGCGGTCGGGCGCCTCCACGTCCTCGAGCTGCTCGAGGGAGAGCCGCCGCGGCGCGTCCTGGAACAGCGCCCGCCGGCGTGCGGCGAGCTGGGCGCCATGCTTGGCCTCCGCGCTCGCCATCACCTTGAACATCTCGGCGGCGTCGCCCTGGTAGCGGCCGCCGACCTGATGGGTGAAGTCCTCGTAGCGTCGCTGGGCCTCGTCCTCGACGAGGATGGCGAGGTCGAGCGCGTCCTGCAGCGAGAGGGTCCGGAAATCGATGCCTCGAACGTTCATCGCGTTCCTCGGGTGGTGGTGATGCGACCGGTGCACGGCGGCTGTTAATGGCGTGGGCGGTCGCGAGCAGGGTAATCTCTCGTTCGCATGATCGCCGACGACCCGTCCTCCGGTGAGCCCGGGCGCCCCGACGAGGGCGCGCCGCCGGGGGGCGAACGCCGCTCCGTCGAGGAGGCGCTGCGCGCGAGCGAGGCCAAGTTCCGGACGGCCTTCTTCAACGCCGGGATCGGGATCCACCTCGTCGATGCCAACGGCCGCGTGCTCGAGCACAATCAGGTCCTCTCGACCATGCTGGGCTACTCGCCGGAGGAGATGCGCGGCATGCACCTGCGCCAGCTCCTCGATGCGCCGCACACCGATGGCGCCGAGGAGGCCTTGCAGGAGATGGTGCGCGGCCACCGCGACGCCTTCACGGGGGAGCGCCGTTACCGGGGCAAGGACGGCCGCATCCGGCACGCCGTCGTGCGCGCCACCGCCGTACGCGATGAGCAGGGCGCGTTCCAGTACTGCATCGCCATGGTGGAGGACGTCACCGAGAAGCGGGCGCTCGAGGCGCAGCTCCTCTTCGCCGACCGCATGTCGGCGCTCGGGACGCTCGCAGCCGGCGTGGCGCACGAGATCAACAACCCGCTCGCCTTCATCCTCTCGAACCTCACCTACGCGCTCGAGGAGCTGGCGAGGACCGGCACCGCGCCGGGCGAGGTCGTGCGGGCGCTCGAGGAGGCCCGCGAGGGGTCGGTGCGGGTGCGCGAGATCGTCAGAGATCTCAAGACCTTCTCGCGGCCAGAGGACCGGCCCGACGAGGAGGTGGACCTGCCGGCCGTGCTGCGCTCCGCCATGAACCTGGCGCAGAACGAGATCCGGCACCGGGCGCAGCTCGAGGCAGACCTCCGGCCGGTGCCGCCGGTGTCCGCCAGCGCCCACCGCCTGGGCCAGGTGTTCCTGAACCTCCTCATCAACGCCGCGCAGGCCATTCCGGAGGGCCAGGCGGATCGACACCGCATCGGGGTCGTATGCCGGGCGGAGGGTGCGCAGGTCGTGGTGGAGGTGAGCGACACCGGCGTCGGGATCCCCGAGGAGCTCCTGCCGCGCGTCTTCGAGCCCTTCTTCACCACCAAGCCGGTCGGCGTCGGCACCGGCCTCGGGCTGTCGGTGTGCCACGGCATCGTGACGGCAGTCGGGGGAGACATCACCGTGGAGAGCCGGCCCGGCGCCACCACCTTCCGCGTGCTGCTGCCTGCGGCCGACGCTCCCGCGCCCGCCGCCGAGGAGCCGCCCCGGCCGCCGGCCCGACGGACGCGGGTCCGCGTGCTGGTGGTGGACGACGAGCCCATGGTGGCGCGCGCGATCGCCCGTACCCTGAGCGCGCACGACGTCACGGTGCTGCACAGCGGCGCGGCAGCGCTGGAGCGGCTACGCCAGGATGCGGGGTACGACGTCGTCCTGTGCGATCTCATGATGCCGGAGGTGAACGGCATGGACCTGCACGAGCGGCTGCTGCTCGAGGCCCCCGCCACGAGCGAGCGGCTCGTGTTCATGACGGGTGGCGCCTTCACGTCCCAGGCGCGCGAGTTCCTGGCGCGCGTCCCGAACGCGCGCGTCGACAAGCCCTTCGAGCCGGCCGCGCTGCGCGCGCTGGTGGACGGCCTCGTCGCGGTGCACCGCTGAGGAGGCCGCAAAGCATGTCCGCCCCTGCCGATCCCAACCTCGACCGCGAGCCCGCCTTCCGCGCCCTCGTCGGGGTCGCGAGGCGCCTCATCGCGCTCGGCTACTTCCGCCTGGAGGTGGAGGGGCTCGAGCACGTCCCCCGCGACGGGCGGGTGGTCTACGCCCAGAACCACTCCGGCTGGTTCCCGCTCGACGCGTTCTTCATCTCCTTCGCCATCGCCGAGGCCCAAGGGATCCGGCGGGCTCCCTTCTTCGCCACCGCCGAGGCGGCGCTGGCGGCGCCGGTGCTGGGGCCATTCCTGCGCCGCGTGGGCGCGTTGCCCGCCCCGTGGTTCCGGCGCCCGGACCGGCTCCCCGACGCCATCGAGTCGTGCGGGATCTTCCCCGAAGGCGTGCGCGGCAACTGCAAGCCGTTCTGGCAGGCTTACCGGATGCGCGTGCCGCTCACCCTCCTGCCGCTGCCCACGGCCTGGAAGATCGTCTTCCACCCGGCGGTGCACCTCGGCGCGCCGAAGGAGGCCGTCACCGACCAGGCCTACTGCACGGCGGTCGCGCGCCAGATCCAGGGCGTGGTGCAAGCGACGCTGGACCGCGAGGCGCCGCGCCGGCCGCTCGGGCGCATCGCGGCGCTGTGGGGCGCGCTCAAGCCCGAGGGTCCCGGCGCCGCGATCGATGACCCGCTCGGCGAGGCGACCGGGCCGCCCCCGGCTGCCCCCGTCAACGTGGCGGTCGCTGCGCCCACGCCTCGCCGATGAAGCGCGCCGCCGCCGCGACGCTCTCCGACCCCGCGCGCTGACTCGCGTGCGGGCAGTGCCCCGCCTCGAGCAGCACGAGCCACGCCGAGGGCAGCGCGCGGTGGAGCGCCGCGAGCTCGCCCGGCTCGGTGCGCGGGTCATGCCGGCCATGCAGCAGCAGGGTGGGGGAGGGGACCTCGCCGAGCCGGCCCTGGAAGACGTCGCCGCCGTGGCGGCGGCCCGCCTCGATGATCCGCAGCCACGCCCGCCCGCCCCGCGCCAGCACCTCGCGCCAGCGCGAGCCGTGATCGCGCGCCAGCGCCTCGGCGACCGACGGGCCGAAGCGCTCCGGAGCAGCGACCGCGTCCTCGAAGAACGGCACCGAGCCCGGCTTGGCGCGGAGGAAGTGCGCCGCCTCCAGCACGAGCGCGCGGACGCGCTGCGGGGCGAGGATGGCTGCCCAGCCCGCCACCACCGCGCCGTCGCTGTGACCCCACAGCGCGACCTCCCCGACTCCGAGCGCGTCCAGCGCGGCCCAGGTCTCCTCGGCCATGCGCTGGTGAAAGCCGTCCGGGAGGTCGGTCAGCTCGGGGAGGGGATCGGAGCCGCCGTACCCATCCCGATCGAGCGCGATGGTGCGGTGCGCCGGGGACAGCGCCGAGAGCGCCCCATCCCACGGGTAAGCGAGCTCGCCCCACCCGCCGTGGAGGAGCAGCACGGGGGGGCCGGCACCTTCCTCCCGGTAGCGCAGCCGGACGGGCGCCGGCGCGGCGCGGATGGGGGAGCTCGCGAGCGTGAGCCACGACATTGCCCCTTCTCCTAGGGTGGGGGAGTGTGGTTTTCTAGCGACATGGCCACGACCCCCGCGTTCCAGTACCAGGAGCCGTTCCCCCTCGCGAAGGACGAGACGAAGTATCGCCTCCTCGGCACCGAGGGCGTGTCGGTCTCCACGTTCGACGGCAAGGAGATCCTGAAGGTGGAGCCCTCGGCGCTGGCGCTCGTCGCCCGCGAGGCGCTGCGCGAGTGCTCGTTCTTCCTGCGGCCGGCGCACAACGAGCAGGTGGCGAAGATCCTGGCCGACCCGGAGGCGTCGCAGAACGACAAGGGGGTCGCGCTCGCCATGCTCCGCAACGCGGAGATCGCGGCGCGCGGCGAGCTGCCGATCTGCCAGGACACCGGCACCGCCACCATCCTCGGCAAGAAGGGGCAGCAAGTCTGGACCGGCGCGAGGGACGAGGAGTGGCTCTCGAAGGGCGTCCACGAGACGTACACGCGGGAGAACCTTCGCTACTCGCAGACGGCCGCGCTGAACCTCTACGACGAGAAGAACACCGGCACGAACCTACCCGCGCAGATCGACCTCTACGCGACGCAGGGCGCGGAGTACAAGTTCCTGTTCGTGGCCAAGGGCGGCGGGTCGGCCAACAAGACCATGCTCTTCCAGGAGACGAAGGCGCTCCTCACGCCGGAGAAGCTGGAGAAGTTCCTCGTCGACAAGATGAAGTACCTCGGCACCGCGGCTTGCCCGCCGTACCACATCGCGGTCGCCATCGGCGGCACCTCGGCCGAGGCCTGCCTGAAGACCGTCAAGCTCGCCTCGACCAAGTACTACGACGGCCTCCCGACGCAGGGCGCGGGTGACGGCGTCGCCTTCCGCGATGTCGAGCTGGAGGCGAAGCTGCAGCAAGCGGCCAACAAGCTCGGCATCGGCGCGCAGTTCGGCGGCAAGTACTTCGCCCACGACGTGCGGGTGGTGCGGCTGCCGCGCCACGGCGCGTCCTTGCCGGTGGGCGTGGGCGTCTCGTGCTCGGCCGACCGGAACATCAAGGCCAAGATCAACCGGGAAGGGATCTGGCTCGAGGAGCTGGATCACAATCCGGGCCGCCTCATCCCGGCGCCGTACCGGACCGGCAAGCACGAGCACGGAGTGAAGGTCGACCTGCACCGCCCGATGAAGGAGATCCTGGCCGAGCTGACGAAGCACCCGGTCTCTACGCCGCTCCTGCTCACCGGGACCTTGGTCGTGGCCCGCGACATCGCGCACGCCAAGTTCGCCGAGCTCATCGCAGCCGGGAAGGGCGTCCCGCAGTACCTGAAGGACCACCCGGTCTACTACGCCGGGCCCGCCAAGACGCCGCCTGGCAAGCCGTCCGGTTCGTTCGGCCCGACCACCGCCGGCCGGATGGACTCCTACGTCGACCTGCTCCAGTCGCACGGCGCGTCGATGGTGATGATCGCGAAGGGGAACCGCAGCCAGCAGGTCACCGACGCGTGCAAGAAGCACGGCGGGTTCTACCTCGGCTCCATCGGCGGCCCGGCCGCCATCCTCGCCGAGGAGAACATCAAGAAGGTCGAGTGCATCGACTTCCCCGAGCTGGGGATGGAAGCGGTGTGGAAGATCGAGGTCGAGAACTTCCCGGCGTTCATCCTGGTGGACGACAAGGGGAACGACTTCTTCAAGAAGCTCGGGGTGTAGCCAGCCGGCGCTCGGCGGGGGATGAACCCCCGCCCTACGGCAGTGGCGCTCGGCGCCGGCGCGCGGCGGGGGATGAACCCCCGCCCTACGGCAGTGGCGCTCGGCGCCGGCGCTCGGCGGGGGATGAACCCCCGCCCTACGTCGAGGGGTAGGGCGGGGGCTTGTCCCCCGCCGCACTCACCTCGACGATCGTCAGCTCCACCTCGCCCTTGGGCCGCCGCACGAGCGCTGCCTCGCCGGCGGCCTTCCCGAGGAGCGCGCGCGCCAGCGGCGCGTCGGCGCTGACGAGCCCGCGCTTCGCGTCGGCCTCGTCGGGGCCGACGATGCGCCAGGTGCTGCGGGCGCCCTCCTCGTCCTCGACCACCACCCACGAGCCGAAGCCGACCTGGCCGGCCGGGATCGCCTCCGGTCCGAGCACCGTCAGCGCGGCCAGGGTCCCGCCGAGGAACGCCGCGCGCTGATCGAGCTGCGCCAGCCGCGCCGCGCGCGCGGGCTCGGCCAGCTCGGTCGCCGCCGCGGCGCGCTCCGCTTCGATCCGCCCGAGCGCCGCACGCAGGGAAGCCATCCCCTCCGGAGTGACGTAGCGCACCTCGCCCGGCGCGAGTCGGGGCGGCGAGCGCCCGAGGAGCTCGGTCTCGGGCGTCTCCTCGCTCGTGAAGGCCTTCGACATACGGAGCTTCTAGCCGGTAGATTGCGCGCCGCATGACGCTCCTCCACGCCGCCGGCCTGCGCCTCTCCTTCGGGAGCCGGGCCGTCTTCGACGGGCTCACCTTCACCATCGACGAGGGCGAGCGGGTCGGGCTCGTGGGCGTGAATGGCTCGGGGAAGTCCTCGCTCATGAAGATCCTGGCCCGCGCCGCGGAGCCGGACGTGGGCGAGGTGCAGCTCCGCCGCGGGGCGGCCGTGACCTATCTGCCGCAGGAGCCGACCTTCCCGGCGGGCGCCACCGTGGCGTCCGAGCTGGAGGTGGCGCGCGCCCCGCTCCGGGCCGCACTCGCGGCGCACGCCGAGCTGTCCGCCAGGCTGGCCGCCCCGGGGGACGAGGCCGGGCACGCGCGGCTCCTCGGCGAGCTGACCCGACTCTCCGACCGCATCGACCACCTGGGGGGCTGGGACACCGCGCACGAGGCGCGCCGGCTGCTCGATCGCCTCGGGGTGAAGGAGTGGGACCGGCCGGTGGCCGAGCTCTCGGGCGGTACCCGCAAGCGCGTCGCCATCGCCCGGGCGCTCCTCACCCGGCCTGACCTGCTGCTCCTCGACGAGCCGACGAACCACCTGGACGCCGACACCGTCGACTGGCTGGAGGAGGAGCTGGATCAGCTCGAGGGCGCGCTCCTCCTGGTCACGCACGACCGCTACTTCCTCGACGACCTGGTCGACCGGATCGTCGAGATCACGCCCGGCGGCGGCGTGACGAGCTACCCCGGCAACTACCAGGCGTACCTGGAGCAGAAGCTCGAGGCCGAGGAGATCTCCGCGGGCGCGCAGCACAAGCGCGAGCGGTGGATCGCGCAGGAGGTGGCCTGGCTCCGCAAGGGCGTCGAGGCGCGCCGCACGAAGAGCAAGGCGCGCATCGAGCGAGCCCGGAAGCTCATGGCCGAGAGCGGCTTCGCCCGGCCGAAGGTGGCCGACTTCCAGATGGCAGCGGCGCCGCGCCTCTCCCAGGTGGTGCTGGAGGGCCACGGGCTGGCGAAGCGCTTCGGCGAGCAGGCCGTGCTGGCCGGCGTCGACTTCCGGCTCGGGCGTGGCGAGCGGGTGGGCCTCGTCGGCCCGAACGGCGTCGGCAAGACCACCTTCCTGCGCGTGGCGCTGGGCGAGCTCCCCCCGGATGCGGGCGAGGTGGTGGTCGGCAAGCGGACCAAGGTCGCCTACTACGACCAGCAGCGGACGAGGCTCGACCCGGAGCAGACCGTCTACGAGGCGGCTGGCGGCGGCGCGCCCGGGATGGCGGGCGAGGACTTCATCGAGCTCGGCGGCCGGCGGGTGGGGCTGCGCGACTACCTCGACGACCTGCTCTTCCCGGTCACGATGCAGCGCATGCAGGTGAAGGCGCTCTCCGGCGGCGAGCGCAGCCGACGAACGACCTCGACCTCGTGACGCTCAACGTGCTGGAGCGGCTGCTGCTCGAGTTCGACGGGAGCGTCTTGCTCGTCACGCACGACCGCTACTTCCTCGACAAGGTGGCGACCGCCATCCTCGCCTTCGAGGGGCAGGGGCGCGTGACGCGCTACCCCGGGAACTACGAGATGTACCGGACGCTCCGGGAGCAGGCGGCGAGCTCGCCTCTCTCCCCTCCGGGAGGGGAGGGAACGTCCCACGGTCGTAGGGCGGGGGCTCGTCCCCCGCCGCTGGACGCGGCTGGCGCGGTGCCCCAGCGTCCACTGGAGCGCCCCCGCAAGCTCTCCTTCAAGGAGCAGCGAGAGCTGGAAGGGATGGAAGTTGTGCTCGAGGCGGCGGAGACGCGCAAGTCTGACCTTGAAGCTCGTCTTGCGGACCCCCTTACGTACCAAAAGGATGGCTCCTCGGTTGCTGCGCTGCAGCGCGAGCTCGCGGAAGTCACGGCGACCGTCGAACGCCTGTACGCTCGGTGGCAGGAGTTGGAGTCGTTGCGGACGCCGCCTTAGCCATCGAACTCGCACGCCGGCGGCAGCCTCGGCGCGAGTCTGGATCGGCGGTCCATCCGGACATCCGCCGGTCACACCGCTCGCGTCCCACAAACGGCCGCCGGCACGTCGACACGTTCGAACGCCCCGTCGTTGCCGACGTATTGCGACCAGCGACGCTCATACTGGACCCTCGGGAGCAGGAGAAGATCGTCGGTTTCTCCCGGTTCGCCCGCGTCCAGACCGACACCAAGGGAGACACCGCCTAGGTCGGTCAGCACATACCGATTGTGAAGCTTTTCGCCGCGCGCTCTCTCTTTCCAACGCACGAACTCAACAGTGCAACCGCTCGGAAGACGAGCCGCCATCTTGAGCGCCTCTTGCTCGAAGAACGATCGTTCCGACCTCTCCGCACAGTGCACCCGGATCACCTCGGGGAACACCGCGTGGATGGCGAGCACGTCCATTAGGGCCTGGAGCACCGTGCGATGCCGAAGGTTCTCGGGGCCGAAGTAGGGATCGACGAGATGCAGTTCTCGACTGTTGCTAACCATTGCGGAAAGTGCGCAGGCGAGTTCTTCCGGCGTCCGGGCCGGTGTTGCGCCGAGATCGCATGCCCACAACTTGGCCTTGGGCAGCCCCAGGTCACCCCCGAGAATGACGGCGCGGTGTCGCCGCGGGTTATCTTTCGCCACGATAGCGCGGAACTCGCGTCGCGTGTACTCACGCTCGGCGTTCTCCAGCCAGGACAACACGTCGCGAAACACAGACTCTGCCCGCCGGCACCGGTGTTCCGAAAAAATGCGAAACACCTCCTCTAGGCGCTTCCAGTCCTTCTCCGACAGGTCAAGTTCACTTGCTGCCGAATAGACGGCGTTCTTCCATTCCGTGAACTCCGGCAGCTCCAGGAAAGCGCGCGGAGAGCCGATCCCGAACTTGTCGTGTACGAACCTAAACTCCTCGCGCCGGGCCCAGGTCGCGACGACCGTAGGCTCAAGCGCGAACGCGTGAATCACAGGAGCTCCGTCATGCGTTCGGCGAAAAAGCCCTGCGGCCACCTGTCCACGAATTCGCCCTGCTTGTCGACGCGTAGCCGGCGCACACGAGCGCCACCCGGCAGGTTCTCCGCATAAAGAACGCTCAACTTGCTCTCGTCAAACCCGGGCGAGCCCTCAGGGTGCTCACCTTCTGCCGTCTCGCGAATGCGGCGCAGGATTCGGAGGATCAGGTGCTCGCTATGCGTCTCGATGATGAACTGCCGCCGCGGTCCGCAGTTCTCGATGAAGAGATCGCCCAGCGCGACCTGTAGCGCCGGATGGACATGAAGCTCTGGTTGCTCGATGAGCACGATCGGCTTGCGGTCACCCGCGAGGGCAGCTACCACGACCGGGATCAGCTGCGAGATTCCAGTGCCGACTTCGGAGGGCAGTACATCGACGGCCTTGTCCAAGTTGAGCAGCAAGCGTCTGACCGTAGCCGTGCTGGACTCAGCGGCCCTGACCGCGTCGGCTTTTGGATCGAACAGCTCTTGCACCTGGATGTGGCACCCGGCGCTTAGTCTCGCGAGCCACTCGTTCGTACTCGCCAGGAGTGCGCCAGCCGTGTCACCAAGCAGCGCATCCCAGGCAGCCATTCCATCTGCCCAGCCGGACTGGCGACGACTGCGTTCGAACAGAAACGAGCGGGGCGGAACCGAACGCAGTGGCCCAAGGTACAGGGTCCTGCGCAGGATTCGAACAAGCTGTCGCAAAACACCGACGCTGAGCATCTCGATCAAGTGTCGAGCCTCAACCGCCGCCTCCGCGCCGAAATCGTCCTCGACGGCGACGGACTCGTCGAGCGCCGGAACGATGGTGCCGGGTCGCGTCGCTATTAGAACGCCGAGGTGATCCTTTTCCGCGTGAGACGCGCTCGCTCCTAGGGTTTCGACAATCCCGCCCTGCGCGAGCAGCGGGTGCGATGTGTGGATAGTCGCGAGAGCAACGCTCTCCATCGCCACAGCTGACAATTCGAGAAGTGGCTTCGCTTCGCCCACACTGCCCACGGTCAGCCGGGTGACTTTCGGCGTGCCGCCTTCCGCGCCTACGGCGATCTCGACCCAGGCGTCTGTCAGCTCATCGTCCAAGTCCGATAAATAATCTTGTTCCAGGACGTGGTGAAACGGGTTCAACCCTCCACCCGTCGTGAACTCCACACGGACGTGTATGCTCCTGTTGAACTCGTGCAGGTGAACGAGGCGCCCGAACCCACCGAGATCGACGGCCTGCCCGCCGAGTTCGGTTCGGTCGATGTCCGCTTGTCCCGTCGAGAGAACTTCGTGGAGATAGATGAGCGCTTGAAGAATCG
>WNGR01002615.1_pt1 | contig 19690 bp, 17 predicted proteins | sample 5407581 | NCBI WGS metagenome assembly WNGR01 (sample SAMN13153383, study PRJNA577476) | soil metagenome | isolation source: 80 cm soil or saprolite under Garry oak tree replicate 2 | place: USA:California | collected 2016-06-15 | reverse complement strand
CCTCGCCCGGCTGTGTCACACCGCCGAGGTAGTGACAGTGCCCGCCTGGCGTCGTGATGGGTGGACCGGCGGCGATGATGGTCGGCAACCCGGCAACACCGCGCAGCTCGAGTGAGAGGTAATTGCGGTCGCCGAGATCGCGCACGGTCGTCACGCCGCCCGCCAGCGCGGCCCTGGCCGCAGCGGTCATCGCGGCCAGCGCTTCCGCGTCACTTCGGGCGGACAGTGCACCCACGACGTCGGGACTCGCGTCGAACGCGAGGTGGACGTGCGTGTCGAGCAGCCCGGGGAGCAGCGTGGCCCCCGCCAGGTCGATGACGTCGGCGTCGGGCGGCGCGCTGACGCCATGATCGACGGCGACGATCCGTCCGCCGTCGAGCAGGAGCAGCGGGTCGGCGATGAGCGAGGACGAGACTCCGTCGAACAGATATGCGGCGCGGATGGCGGTGAGCCGTCGGCGTTCGGTGACCTTGGTGATCGTCATGTGGGCACAGTGGCCGATGTGGCCGGACCGCCGCGTCCGTGGAGCTACTTACTTCTGGTACGTAATCGCATGAATCCAAGAGGCGAGCTGGACACGCGTGTTGAGGCCGAGCTTGGTGAGGCAATGCTGAACGTGCGTTTCAGCGGTGCGCTCCGAGATGTGCGCGAGGGCCGCGATCTGCCGGTTCGTCAGGCCCTGAGCGACCAGCTCCGCCACCTCGCGTTCGCGCTTGGTCAACGGTCCGCGGGACGTCCCGTCGAGCGATGCCGCCAATTCCCGGCTCCAGCGCAGCAGCGGCGCCATCCCCATCCGCTCCGCCTCGGCGCCGGAGGTGGCGGTCAGCGCAGCGGCCTCGTCGGCGTCGCCTACTCGTCCGCGCCGGGCCAGGACTCGGGCCAGCTGCAGGCGACTGTGTGCGACGAACGGCGGCAGGCCGGCTCGCTCGTTCGCGGCGACGCCGGCCCGCAGGTGGCGTACTGCGTCGTCGGCCCGGCCGATCGCGCCTGCCGCTACCCCCAACCACGATTGCACCGAACCATGGATCGTCACGGCCCCGGCGCCACCGCACACGAACAGGTCGGCGTAGGGCCGCAGGCTTTGATAGGCGTCGCGGGCACCTGCCACATCCCCGAGCCCGGCTGCGAGTTCGACCTTGCCCTGCAACATCGACAGATGAACGAACGGGGGTACCTGGTCAAGGGTGGGAAAGCTGTTGTAGCTGCGCCGCGCCCCGTCCTCATCACCCAACGCGAGCTGCCGAACGCCCATCACGACCGGTAGGCCGGCGATCATCTGCCACGTGGCGCGCGCGCCGCTGTATAGATCCGGGGGGAGCTCGGCGCCGGTCTGGATACCGATGAGGATCAGCATCAGCTCGGCCGAAGTGATACCCCCCGCGTGGCCGGCCCGGCGTGCTTGGCCGCGGGCCTGCTCAGCCAGCTCGGCCGCCTCCGTGAACCGGCCGCGCCCGAAGGCGATCGCCGCGGTGCTGCGGAGCACGTGCCACCGGGAGAGTGGGCGGCGCGTGCGGCCGGCGAGCACCATCATCGGCCCGATCTCGGACTCCGCCTCGTCCACCCGGCCGAGCTGCAGGAACGCGTCGAACCGCCACAGCCGACCCCACAGTGCCTCCTCGTAGTCGGCGATACCGGTACCGATCTCGAGGAGCCGGTCGCCGAGAGCCAAGCGCTCCCGGACGCCATCAGGTCCGCTGCGGGCGAGCTGCCTGGCGTGCAGGGCGGTGGTCAGGATCTCCGGTTCGCCGAGCTCCTCGGCGACGGCCAACGCCCGCTCGGACAGCTCCCGCGAGGGCTCACTCGCCTCGATGAGCTGAGCGTTCACCGCGAGCTGCGCAAGCAGCCGCGCCCCCAGCAGCACAGCGTCATCGGGAAGCCGGGCAAGGGCCTCCTCGCATAGGGCGACTGTTTCGGCCTGGTGGGTGACGTCGGTAAACCCGGCGAGTACGAGCGCGACTTCGGCAAGCGCGGTTGCGTCGGACGCGGCACGGGCGATGACGGCGGCGGCCTGCACGGCGTCCAGTGCGGCACCGACGTGGTACGCCTGCAGATGCGCCCGGGCCTGATCCTGAAGCAGCCGGCGTCGATCGTCCGCGCTGAACCGGACGCCCGTCGCCGCGGACACGGCCCGCGCCAGCAGCGCGGCGGCCTGCTCCCAGGCCAGCTGACCCGTTGCGCGCTGCGCCGCGCGCCGCGCCCACGCGACGGCCTCGACCGCGTCGCCGAGCGGAACTGACTCGAGCAGATGATGGGCGACCTCGTCAACCCGTTCCGCCGCATCGGCACGACGCGCGAGATGTGCCCCCGCGCGCGCGTGCACGCCGAGCCGCTGCTGGGTCGGCAATCCCGCGCGCGCGACGTCGGCGATCAGATCGTGGGTGAAGACCGCGGGGCCGGTCAGTACGCCAGACCGGATCGCCTCGTCGATGCGGTCGAGCGCGACGGGCTGAGGGGTTCCGGTCACCTCAGCGAGTTCGGCCACGTCGGTACCCGGGCCGAGCACCGCCGCGACAGAAACCAGCTCGCGCACCTGCAGCGGCAGCCGAGAGAGACGATGACCAATGGCGACCCGAAGCGCGTCCGGCAGCGCGTCGACCGCGTCCGGATGCTGGCCGAGCAGTAGGCCGAGCTCGGTAACGAAGAACGGATTCCCGTGCGTCCGGCGGTTGACGATGGCGACCGTCTCCGCGCCGAGCGCCCGTCCCGCGACCAACTCGAGCTGGCGGGCCACGTCGTCACCGGTCAGCCCGACGAGCCGCATCCTGCTGACGCCCGGCTCGCGGGACAGCTCCGCAAGCGTCGAGAGCAATTCCGGGCGACCGGCCGTCTCGGTGTCCCGATAGGTAACGACCAACGTCAGACGAGACCGGCCGACGCCCCGTGCCAGATGTGCCAGCAGTTGCACCGACGCCGCATCGGCCCACTGCAGGTCGTCCAGCACCACGAGCGCACCCGTTGATCTCGCCGCGGCCGCCAGGAAGTTGGTGACAGCCTCGAAGATCGGAAAGCGGTCCTGCGCGGAGCCGGTGTCGTACGAGCGCGCTCCGGTCACCTCCGGCGCGACCACCGCAAGATCCCTCACCACCGCCAGCCCGAGTTCGGCCAGCAGCACATCGTCGACCGCGTCCCGCACGATCTGACGAAACGGCCAGTACGGCGGCACACCGGCCTGCTCACTGGCACGTCCCCACGAGCAGCGCATGCCCAGCTCGGCCGCACCCGCGCTCGCATACTGGGCCAGCCGCGTCTTGCCGATCCCAGGCTCACCGCTGACGAGCACGACCTGGCCCTCGCCGCCGAGTGCGGCCCGCAGGCGGGCGTCGAGCAGCGCGGTCTCGCTCGCCCGGCCAATGATCTCAGGCATCGCCCCGCGCCGCCCTCCTACAAGCCACCGCAACCCGCAGGGCAGCAGCAGCACCAACTGCCGGCCATTCCCCATCCGCGTGGTCACTATCTCAGGACCTCGGCCGCGTCGCGCCCTCGGCGCCAGAACAACCCATACGCGCGGCGCCGGTCCCCCAAGATCATTCGAACGGAACGACGGGTCCAGCGTGCTTATTTGGGTGCCGCGCCGGTGTCCGGCGCGGCACCGGATGTCAGCGGGCGGCGCCGGCGAGGTAGGCGGCGACGATGTATGTGGCGTGCCGCTATTGCCGGGTGGTTAACCCGCGTCAGACGTGACGCCACAGGCTTTGCTGCGCGCAATCAACGAAGGAGCTGGCAGTGCATTTCTAGACTGACCTGTCTAGTCTAGTGCGCTTCCGCCTCAACCTGGATGCGGTCGGTGTAGAAGGCCACGTGGCCCGCGATGGCCGCCACCGCGGGATATGGGGCCCGGTAGGTCCAGGCAGCGTCCCTGAGTTCGCCGCCGTCGGGTAGCACGACGTCGTAATAGGACGCGTCACCCTTGTAGGGGCAGTAGCTGTCAGACGTGCTGGCGCGCAACGCGCCGGGGACGACGTCGTTGAAGGGGATGTAGTGCACAGGCAGGTATCCGGCCTCGCGCAGGGTCAGCGCGGAACGGGTGTCGGCGATCACGGCATCTCCGACGCGGGCAACGACACGGACGGTGTCGGCCTCGATGGTGATCGGGTGTTCCACGCCGGGGACTCTCATCGGTTTGATCATTTGCTCTTCCTTTCTGCTGATGCTCGACGTCCTGGCCCACGGTTCCTAAAGGGGCCGACAGGTACGGCCGAGGCCGCACGCGCCGGCGCGTCGCTGCGCGGGCCGATAGATCAGTCATGCGCCGTGCGGCTCGGCAGTGACGCGGACTCGCTGTCGACGCATGACTCAGTGATCGGCGAAACGCCGATGCCCACGCTGTAGGCAGACTGGTCTGTCGAATCAAGGGCGGCGGCTCGGCCCGTCTACTTGGAGGCTTGGGCGGGCCAGGTCGCCGATGTCGACCATGCCGACGAGTTCGCCGTGGTGGAGGACGGGTAGGTGCCGGATCCGGCCGGCGAGCATAGATTGCGCGGCGGTGCGGATGCTTGTGGTCGTGGTGCAGAAGGTCAGGTCGCTGGTCATCAGGTCACGGATGCGGACGTCGTTGACGTCCTGGCCGTCGGCGACCGCGTCGACGATGTCGGTCTCGGTGATGAGGCCGATCGGCCGCTTGCCCTGGTCGTCGTCGAGGATGACGAGTGCCGAGGCGCCGGCGTGTTTCATCAGGTACGCGGCCGCGGCGAGGTGGGCGTCGGGTTCTACGGTCGTCAGCGCTGGTCGCATGACCTCCGCGACGGTGTCGGGGGCCGGCGGCGAGGAGGACGGTTGCTGCGTGGAGACATCAATCATGATTCGTTCCGTTTCCGGGATCTTGTCGGCTGGTTAGTTCGCGATGAGGTCGAATTCGTTGCCTTCGGGGTCGGCGAAGGTCACCCAGTGGGCTGGGCCGTCGAAGCTGGCCAGTTTGGTGGCGCCGAGGCCGATGAGGCGGGCCGACTCCGATTCGATGTCGCTGGTGATGAGGTCGAAGTGCATGCGGTTCTTGGCGGTCTTGGGCTCGGGCACTCGGTGGAAGGCGAGACGCGGACCGGTGGTCGCGATGTCGTCGGGGAGAACGACGGCGTTGTCGGTGTCGGCTCCGTCGGCGAGGTCGCGTCCGAGTGCGGCGGCCCAGAATCGGGCGAGGTTGGCGGCGTCGTGGGCGTCGAAGCTGGCGCCGAACACGGTGCTGCTGTTCATGATCGTTGCCTGTCTGCTGGTGTCTAGATGGCGGCTCGGCCGCCGTCGACGGCGATGGTGGCGCCGGTGATGTAGTCGGCACGGCGCGAGGCGAGGAAAGCGATCGTCTCGGCGATCTCTTCGGGTCGGGCGGCTCGGTTGAGCAGGGTGGTGCTCCCGAGCGCGGTGGTGCGCTCGGGGATGGCTCCCTCGGTGAACACCGGGCCGGGCGCGACGGCGTTGACGCGGACGCCCTCGGCGCCGTATTCGGCGGCCCACGAACGGGTCATGGCCACGAGTGCTGCCTTGGTCGCGCTGTAGGCGGCGCCACCGGACAGGCCGATGCTGCCGACCATGCTGCCGACGTTGATGACGCTGCCGCCGCCGTTTCGGGCCATCGCCGGCGCGAGGGCGGCGGTGAGCAGGTAGGCGGAGCGGACATTGCCGTCGAAGAGCCGGTCATAGGTCGCTACGTTGAGCTCGCTGCTGGGTCCGAACCAGGACGAGCCGGCGTTGTTGACCAGGATGTCGACCTGGCCGACCTCCACGGCGAGCCGAGTGACGTCGGCCGGGTCGCTCAGGTCGGCGCCGACGAAGCGGGCGTGCCCGCCGGTGAGTTCGATCTGCTCGACGACGCCCACGCCGCGGGCGGCGTCGCGGCCGTGGACCAGCACCGTGGCGCCGTGTTCGGCGAGCTTGAGTGCGGCGGCCTTGCCGATGCCCGACGTGGCGCCGGTGACCAGCGCGGTCTTGCCGGCGAGCTCGGCGGTGGTGAGGGTGGCGGACATGACAGTTCCCTTCAGCCTCTTATTTAGACTTAGTTGTCTAACTGCGATGAACGCTAGACCGATCTGTCTAAACAAGCAACGAGACCTGCGCCACTTTGTTTAGACAGATCGGTGCAGTTACTGTGTAGGGGTGTCTCGTCCCGTGCAGCGCCGTCGCGCCGCGAAGGCGCGCATCCTCGACGCGGCCGACGACCTCTTCTACAACGAGGGCATCCACGCCGTCGGCATCGACCGCGTCATCCAACACGCCGGGGTCGCAAAGGGCTCGCTGTACTACTCGTTCACCGGCAAGGACGACCTGGTCCGCGAATACCTCACCCACCGACACGGCACATGGGCCGAACGCGTCACCGCCGGCATCCAGGCCCACACCGACCCCCGCGAGCGGATCCTGGCCGTCTACGACGTACTCGGCGAACTGTTCGCGCAACCGGACTACCGCGGTTGCGCCTTCGTCAACGCCACCGCCGAAGCCGCGCCGGACAGCGTCGAGGCCCAGGCGGCATCCGTCTTTCGATCCTGGGTACACGACCTGTTCCTCGACCTCGCCACCAACGCCGGCGCAAAAGATCCGAAGCAACTAGCCCAGACGCTGGTTCTGCTCTACGACGGCGCTGTCGCCACCAGCCAGATGGACCACACACCCACCCCGGCCAGCACCGCACGCCAGACCGCCGAGCTCGTGCTCGACAACGCCAGCATCCGCGCTCGGCGCCGCAGCGCCACGCGTGACTCCGCTCAGGCACCGAAACGCGCCCGCCGACCCTGAACCCCGCCCGATATCCAAGATCCGAGCAGCGCTCAGCCTCGCACAGCGCTACCTGCAGCTGAAGATCAAACTGTGCCACTTTTCCGGACGCAACACAGTGGTAGGCAGTGTCGAGTGAGCACCCTCGACGTCTGGGCGAGGCTAGCGACGGGGTTAGGCGCGGTGGTGGGTGATCAGTTCTCGGCGGGCGCCGCGTCCGACGAGGATGGGCACGAAGTCACGTACCGGGTGGCCGTCGAATGTCCCGTAGCGTCCGTGTACGGCGGACTCGATGACCTCGGCGGACAGTTCGGGGAACTGTTGGCGCAGGCGGTCCGCCACACCTGACATCGCCTCGGCTTCGCCGTGGGGCCGGTGTGCGGGCTGGCTGCCGGCTGCGTTCATGGTGATCCTCCGCAGCGTGGGGTGCCGGGTGAATAGCCATGGTCGCATTCCGCGACCGTTGCACACTCAAGCACCCCGGGCGTCGTTGGATGTGTCACGCGCTGGCGATGGCTTGGATGGTGTCCACTTCGTAGTGGGTTTGGACAACTGTTCATGGCGCAGCTTGGGACTGCTCTTGTGCTGGTCGGTCACTCGGTGTTCGCCGAGCGCCACTGGCCGTAGACGCCGATCCGCGGCGTGCAGGGGAGGCGTGGGCTGTGTTGACGATCATGACCTGGAACGTCGAGAACTTCTTCGTGCCGAAGCCAGCTGACCAGGCAGCCTACGAGGCCAAGCTGGCCGAACTCGCCGACGTGATCGCTGCAGCCGCACCTGACCTGCTCGCCGTGCAGGAAGTGGGCGACGCGGCGTCGTTCGAGGCGTTACGCGCCAAGCTGGGCGCGGGCTGGACGGGAATGCTGTCGACGCATTTCGAGACACCGCACACGATCCGGGTGGGCTGGCTCTCGCCGGGTGCCCTGTCCGATGTGGATGAGATCGTGGATCTGCCGGTCGCCCTGGCGCCGGTCAAGGTCGGCGATGACGGCACCACGCTCAGCCAGCTCGGTCGGGGCGCGTTGGCGGTCACTTACACCACCGCCACCGGCACTGCGGTCCGGGCGCTGACCGCGCATCTGAAGTCCAAGCTGCTCAGCTTCCCGGGCGGACGATTCGACACCTCAGATGAGGCCGAACGTGCCCGCTACGGCGTGTACGCCCTGGAGCGGCGTGCCGCTGAAGCGGCGGCCGTTCGGGACTGGGCAACGACCTCGCTGGCCGGCGCGTGGGCCGAGCGGCCGGTGGTGGTGTGCGGCGACCTCAACGACACCATGGATGCTGCCACCACCCAGCTTCTGTTCGGTCCGCCCGGCTCACAGATCGGCACTGGCGGGTTCAGCCAGCCCGACCACGGCGACCCACAACGACTCTGGGATCTCGGCTATGCGATGACCCCACCGAATGACTACTCCCGCATCAACGAAGGCCGCCACGAACTCATCGACCACATACTGGTCTCCCACGCCGTGGTCGGACACCTCACTGACGCGACGACCGTGCCGCTCGATGTGCCGAGCATCGGCGTCCAACCCCACACCGCCCCGCGAACGGACCCACCGTCAGACCATCGGCCCGTACTGGCCCACTTCGACCTGTGACCCGAGGCAGTGAAGCACCCGAGGTCGCGAGGAAACCGCGCCGGCCGCGTTCAGTCTGGGAGCAACGCCGAGGTGGCGACAGTGGCAGGGCTGAGACCAGGCCCTGGCTGAAGCAGCGCGGCGTCAGGTGGTGACACGCGCTCGCCCTGCCCGCCCCTGCCGCCCACCCAGCGCGCGAGCAGGGCCGCCCCGGTCCCGCCGGTGAGCACCGAGACGAGCGTGAAGAACATGCCAGGATGGTTGCACGCCGTGGTCACTCGGTCACTTCGAGACGTGAGTGAATTATCCGCCGACGTCATCCCTACCGGCCGGCCCCGGGGTCGGGCACGTCGTGGAGCGCTTGCGAAATGCGCAACGCCCGTCTTACACCTCAAGCTGACGTTGCGCGAGGCGTGGGCCGCCGGTGAACTACCTGACTGTCCACTATGGACGGTCAGTCTAGGACGTCTCGGTCGTGTGCGTCGGTACCGGAGGACTGCGGTCCGAGCTGTCGGCTGATGAGCGCGGCGTCGGATAGGTAACGAGGTTCTGCTGCGGGGCGGGTGTGGCTACAGGGCGGCCCGCCCCGCAGACCGACCGGGGTTCAGGAGGGGGGGTAACACCCGATGGGTGCAGCTTTCACTGGCCCTGTCGTGCGCGCAAGCGATTACGTGGTTCCGCGTTGGCTGGCGCTGAGGTCCCGGTCGGCGGAGCGTTCCACCAGGATCGACGCGAAGTACTGGTCAGGTCCCTGGAGCGCCGCTGACGGTGTGGGGACGGCTTCGATCGAAGCCGTCCCCACACCGGTTGGAGCGGTCGCCGTTAGTGGTTGTGGGCGGCGGCCAGGATGAGGTCGGTGACTGCGTTGGGGTGGCTGATCATCGCCACATGTGAGCTGTTGATCTCGACGGTGTGGGCTGCCATGCGGTGTGCCATGAAGCGCTCGGCGGCGGCAGGTATCGCGTGGTCTTGGTTGGCGACCAGATACCACGAGGGGATCGTCTTCCAGGCCGGGATCCCGGACGGTTCGCTGAGTGTGGCCAGCTCTGCCGGTCGTTGGGAGGCGCCCATCGTGGCTGCAGTGTTGGCTGGGATGTCGGCACAGAACACGTCATGGAACACGGTCGGGTTGATGTAGCCGTCGGTGCCGGTCGTGCCGCCGGCGACCGGATAGGGCCTGAAGACGAGGTTCGCGGGGGTGAGCTCGCTACCGGGGAACTTGGTCGCGAGCAGGCCGGACGTCTCTCCCTCATCAGGGGCGAAGGCAGCGATGTAGACCAACGCCTTGACGGTCGGGTTGCCGGTTGCGGCGTTGGTGATGACCTCGCCGCCGTAGGAGTGTCCGACCAGGACGATGGGTCCGCTGATCGTGGCGAGGACGCTGGAGATGTAGGCGGAGTCGCCCGCGACCCCACGCAGCGGGTTCGCGGGCGCGATGACGGTGTACCCGCGTTTCTGGAGCCGCTGCTCGACCCCGGCCCAGCCCGAGGCGTCGGCGAACGCGCCGTGCACGAGCACGATCGTGGGCTTCGGCCCGCCGTTGTGCGAGGAACTGGCGCTGGATAATCCGCTGGGCATCAACAGTGTCGCCGCCAGGGTGAGCGTCAGCGCAAGGAGCCCGGCGATGCCGAGTCGGGTCCTAGTGCGTCGGGTGGGATGTCGGGTTGTCATGGTGTCTCCGATCGGTCGAGCAGTGTGCGACGGTGCACGGCCGGGCGGCGATGCAAGGGCCGCTGCATCTGCCTGGTGACAAGTGTGAGGGGCAGCCGGCCGGCCAGCGCACGGTCCGGTCGGACCGTGCGAGGCCGGCGAGAGGCGGCGTGGCTTTGCGGGTGTGCTAGCTGCTGGACAGACGAGTTGGGTGGGGTCTGGTGTTACGGGACCCAGCGCTTGATGAAGTTGAGGGAGACGTCGCAGACCTCGCGCCAGCCGTGGTCGATGACCAGGCCGTGTCCGCGGTTGGGCAGGGTGATCGTTTCGGTGACGCCGGGGTTCTTGCTCTGCTTTTTGTAGATGGCGTTGGTGATCGCTGAGGGTGCGGTGTTGTCCTTCTCGCCGGAGACGATGAGCATCGGCCCGCGGTCGGGGTTCTTGTAGTCGGCTTTGGCCTGGGTCCAGGGGTTGAGGTTGGCGGTGGCGGCTTGGAAGAGGGGGGTGCCTGAGGCGGGGACGGCGAACTCCTTGTACAGCTGTTGGGCTTCGTCCTCCTCGACTGCGTTGGCGAAGGCGAAGCGGAACTGGTCGTAGGTCAGCGGCACGGCGCGGTGGTGGTTGAGCGGGTTGCCGAGCACCGGCGCGGCCGCGCGCAGAGCAGACACGGGCAGCGGCAGCACGCCCCGGAACGGTGCGGCGTCGATCGCGACAGTCGCCGCCGACAGGCCGCGGCCGGCAACGATCTGCACCAGCAGACCGCCGAAGGAGTGCCCGAGGATGGCCGGCTTCTTGTCCAGCTTCTCGATGACCGCCGAATAGTGGTCCGCGACCTGCCCGACCGTCTTGTGAGCGAACACCTCCGGGTTCGCATTGGCCTCCTCGACGGTCTCCGGATCGTCGGGCCACCCTGGGGTCACCGCGACGTAGCCGGCATCTTCGAACACGGCGGCCCACCGGTCCCAGCTACTGGGCAGCAGCCACAGGCCGTGGATGAACACCACCGGCGTGCGACCAGCGGCGTTGGCCCGGTCGATCTGCTCTTCGGTCGGGATGGGACGTTCTTGCGCGGTGTCAGGCATGGGCTTCTCCTCGAGCGACGATGTTGTGATTTCGACCAATCCGGCGCGATCGGACTCGTGGTAGGTGCTGAGGTGTCACGTGGCCTGGTCGAGGTGTTTCGCTGACGGACTCAACAGTCATGGAGCGAATCGGTCCTGGCTATGGAACGGCCGTCGAAGTTTGACTCCGGGGGGTTGTGCGTGATTCCAAAGGACCCGCCTTACGGTTAGGCCATGACGACACCCACGCGTGGCTCGTCGCGGGCGCCCAGACGTCGGCTGGTCGCCCAGCTGTCCGCGCAGTCCGAGCAGCTCAGCACCCAGATCTTGCAGTGCCTCCGCGGCGAGATCCCGCTGTATGCGCAAACCGATCCCGACGAACTGTTCCCCGACATCCACGCGAGCCTGCGCGGCATCCTGCTACCGCTCGAAGAGGGACGGGAGGTGACGGAGAACGAGCTGGCCGCGTTCCGCTCCTACGGTGAGATGCGAGCCCGGCAGGGCATTCCGACCGAGGACATGCTGCGCGCATGGCGGGTGTCGATCCGTGAGGTTCTCGACGTGATGATCGCCGCCGGGCGGCAGCGCCGTATCACCGATGGCGCGTTGCTCGAGTTGACCCGCGACCTGCTCAGCACGACCGACGCGGCCACCCTCGCGTTCACCCAAGGCCATCACCGAGCCGAACTCGAACTGGCCCGTCAGGACCAGCAACGTCGCAGCGACTTCGTGCGCGGCGTCCTGTTCGCGGCGTTGGGACCCGCCGAGATCCGACACGAAGCCCAGCAGTACGGACTCGACCCCGACCGCGAGTATCACCCCGTCCGAGCCCACCCCACCCGCGCCATGCCCGCCCAGTCGATCGAGCGCCTGCTCGGAGTTGCCTTCGACAGCCACCGTCCCCGCGGTCTCGCCGCTCTGCTCGACGGCGATATCGCCGGTTTCATCGACCGCACGCCCAAGAAAGAAGCGAAAGCAGCGATCGGCATTGGACCACCCGCTCGGCTGGATCGGATCGAACCGTCCTTCCGCCGAGCCACTCGAGCGATGGCCACCGCCACCGCCTTCAACCTCACCGGCGTCTACGACTTGACGCGCCTAGGCCTACTACCAGCGGTTCTGGCCGACACCGACGTGGGCGACGAGCTCGCCCAGCGCTACATCGCACCTCTCGGAACCGGTGAAGCCATGCAACCCATCCTGGACACCGTGCGCCGCTACCTCACCCTCGGCATGCGCGCCGACCTCACCGCCGACCATATGTCCATCCACCACAACACCGTCCGCTACCGCCTTGGCCGCTACGAACAACTCACCGGCATCGACCTACGCGATCCCAACTGCGCCCTCGAAGCATGGTGGGCACTCCAACACACCCGCCTCGGCCGCTAACACGAAGGCCAGTTTGTGCCGCGCATCGGTCTGTCAATCGGAGGGTTACTGATTCGAGTCCAGTCGGGGGAGCCCAGCACCGAGCCCCCGCGGGCAGGGCCGGACGCATCCGTGGACCGTGACATGCGGCGCGCGGCTGCAGCATTCACCGCTACTCGTCCGCGGAGGATCGGCTCTCGGCCAAGGCGAGATAAGCGACCACTGTGTGCAGCGCATCAAGGAATGTGTCTCGTTGCTTGGCTGACAGTGGCGAAAGGACGTGTTCGGTGGCGCGTTCGAGTTGCGTCCGGATCGCGGTGAGTCGTTTGGTTCCGGATGGTGTGACGGCGATGGCGCGCTCGCGGCGGTCGGTGGGGTTGGGCTTGCGTGTCACCAGGCCGGCTTGTTCGAGGTTGTCCAGAAGGCCGACCATCACGCTGCGATCGACGCCGAGGCGGCGCGCGACCTCGAGTTGGTTGTTGGCACAGCCGGACGCGGCGGCGGCGAGGACGAGGTAGCCGCGCATCCCGCCGGGCATGTTCTGCACCACGGGTTCGGCGGCGCGCAGGTAGGCCGTCAAGGTCTGCGCGCACAACCAGCCGAGGTCTGCCTTCAACAGTTCAGGCGGCTCGCTGATGGTTGCCGTCGAGGTCTTGCTCGGTGTCATGGCCGGATCTTACAACGATATTGCGGCACGATCGTACGTGGCACAGATCACCGTTGACGCCGATCGTCTGCTAAGCAGATGATCGGAGCTAGTCCACGAACGAGGAGTACGTCGAATGTCCGCGGTCGAGCACGAGCCGGGCTGGACCGTTGCCGTTGCCCGCCGGGCGTCGTCATCGACGGCATCCGTCACGACTCGCCGCGCTGGTTTCTGGTCACGTCCGGCATGGCGCGAGTTCGCGCTGCTCGCCGCGGTCTACGAGCTGTACACCTTGACGCGTCGCCTCACCGCCGGCGACGTCGGCGTCGCGGTGACCAACGCGCGTGACGTGTTACGCGCGGAACATCTCGCGGGATTGGCGCCGGAGCGCTGGCTCAACCACGCCGTCTCGATCCGGCCGTTCCTTGCCGTCCCGGCCGACTACGCCTACGCCACCTTGCACTACGTCGTCACGCTGGTCGTCCTGGTGTGGATGTGGCGCGCGCACCCGACCGCATACCTGCCGGCACGGCGCACGCTCATGGCCGCGACCCTGCTGGGTCTCATCGGATTCGCGACTGTTCCCCTCGCCCCGCCGCGGATGATGCCCGGCTTCATCGACACCATGGCCCGCTACGCGCAGGACGGCTGGTGGGCGTCCGCAGCGAGCGCCCCGAAGGGGCTGGGCTCGTTCACCAACCAGTTCGCCGCGATGCCGTCGCTGCACGTCGGCTGGGCGATCTGGTGTGGCGTACTGGTGGCGCGCCACGCACAGCGAGCCTGGGTCCGCAGGCTCGCTGTCGCCTATCCGGTGCTCGTCGTACTGGTCGTGATGAGCACCGCGAACCACTACCTGCTCGACGCTGCCGCGGGTCTCGTTGCCCTGCTCACCGGATACGGCATCGCTCGTAGCGCGGTTCGACTCGGCTGGCTCAAGCCGCCGCGACCAACTCTGATCGGAGCCCAATGACAGTCCGCGCAATCTCCCCGAGCGTTCCAACGCCCTCCGGCGCGCTACTCGACGATTCGGCGAGCCCGGACGGCGCGCCGCTGCCGATCTCCGGGTGGCGGCTCCGCAGAAGGCTGCAACCGAACGGTCGCGCCGTAATCGAGATCGCCGATGAGACGGGCGACCCCATCGGACTGATCACCAGCACCAGCTTGCCGATACTCTCCGTGGACGCCGCATGGCGAGGCAGGGCCTACCTTGCCGACGGGACCCGTCAGTGGTGGGCACTCGCCATCGGGCACGCACCAGCCACCGACGACGAACCTGCAGTGACGTTCACCCAGCGTCTCGGAGCGCTCGGAAACCCACGCCGGACCGTGGTGCGTCCATCGAGGCTGCAGGGACTGTGGATCGCTGCGGTCCCCGGCCTGCACACCACGGTCACCTTTCGCCAAGGCCCGGAGCAACGCACCCGGCGCCTCGCCCCCATCCCGCGACTGCACGCTCATGCCTAGCCCCCAATCACGGCGTTGCCCCGACCTGCCGACGAACCACGTCGGCAGCACCAACTGAGGCACCCGCCATGAATGCACGACGCGCTGAGCCGCCCGACCCCAAGATGCCCAACCGCGAGGTGGTCACAACGCACTTGCGAGCGGGATCGGCCTGATGACCACGGCGACCACAGCCAAGTCGAGCACGTTCGCGGAGCCACCGGCCGTGCGGACCGCCAAGCGGCGGGCCCGGATGCTGGTGCGCCGGGCTGCGCGGTCGGTGCGTTCCCGCCCGGCGGTTCCCGACTGGACGCTTGTTTCTGCTGGCCTGTCGCCGATCCTGCTCGTCGGGGCTTGGCTAGTTGCCGACGTGCGCCAACCAGACACCTACAGCCCGGTCCGGCAGACGATCAGCGTGCTGGCCGGCCACGCAGGAAGCGACCGGTGGATCGTGACCGGTGCCGTATTCCTGGTCGGCGCTTGCCATCTCCTGACCGCCCTGGGCCTGACCGCCGTTCGATCGTCGGCGCGCGTCCTGCTAACCGTCGCGGGTGTGGCGGCCATCGGCATCGCGGCATCCCCGGAACCGGTCCACGGCTCCACACCACAACACCTCGCCTGGACGGCGCTCGGCGCGGTCACGATCGCGCTATGGCCGGCCTTCGTCGCCAGACGCACACCACTGCGGCCGCCGATCTTGAGCGTCCGCGGCTCAGCCACCACGACCGCGATATTCGTCGGCCTCCTCGGCTGGGTCCTCATCGAAACCCGCGGCGGCAACACCCTGGGCCTGGCCGAACGCCTGACCACGACGGTCCAGATAACCTGGCCGTTCATCGTCGCCCTTGCAGCCAGACGCTCGTCTGGGACCGTCCACGGCGTCCTCGATGCACCAGCGGAACTATCCCGTGACCTGCATTGGAACGGTGTTGGAGGGCCCGGCTGACGTATTGACGGTGACCGTGGCGGTCGTGCCCGGGGTGACGTGCCAGATGCCGTTGTCACCGCTGGGCGTCGGGACCGTAAACGTGATCGCGGTGTCGCTCCAGCTATCGATGTGGAACGTCGCGCCGTCGAACGGGGCGCCCCAGCTCGTGTCTCCGTCGACGAAGAACACGTAGTCCTGGTTGGGGTCGGCCTGCGTCGCGCCGAAGTTGGTGCCGTGGATGGTCACCTGCTGACCGGCAGCCGCGCTGGACGGATCGAGTGATGTGATGACAGGCGGCAGGTTGGCCGGCGGCCCCTGGTACGTCGTCACTCGGCCTGGCGCCCCCGTCGCGGCATCGGTGTAGGTCAGGGTCGCCTTGAGGGCGGCCGTACCCCCGCCGTCCGGTGCGGTGACGTTCCAGCTCACCGTGCTGGACGCTCCGGCCGCGACCGTGCCGACCGACTGCGGCGTTGACGGGCTGACCGTCCAGCCGCCAGGAGCGGTCAACGCGACCTCGGCGTCATTGACGGCGCCGGGCCCGGAATTCGACACCGTCGCCCGCACCGTCGTCGACGCACCGGCAGCCAGCGTCGTCGGGGTGGCTGGATCGAGCGCCAGCGCCACGGCGGCCGACTGCGCCCGATCGACCGGACGGCCGCCCGCCTGCACGATCGTGTGGCTGCGGTTGGTCGGCAGCGGTTGCGTCCGGACGTGCAGCGTCGCGGCGCCGCTGTCGTACCACCAGCCGGGGGCGGTGCCGTCGGGGTTCGTCTGCGGCAGCGCCTTGTCGTCGAGGCTGACCTGCTGCGGGGCAGTCACGTCGACCAGATCAACCGTGTACGAGCGGCTGGACAGCTGCCCGGGGTAGTGGCCGGCGTCGGCGCCGATCGTGACGTGCGAGCTGCCGCCTTCCTGATACGTGATCGGTGTCTGGGCGTACTGGCCCTGCGCGTAGCCGGACCCCTCGCCTGCATCGCTGTAGAGGCTGAACTCGCCGGACGCGCCGGAGTAGACCTTCAGATTCAGTGGGACGGACGGGTCGGCGTCCACGTGTGACTGCCCGGGCTGCTCGGGAATGATCCCGCCGGCCTTGACGAACACCGGCATCCGGTTCAGCGGAACTTGAATGTCCACAGTGGACGGCCCGGTGTACGTGGCACCCGTGAAGTAGTCCACCCACCGCCCCGGCGGGAACCAGACATGCTGTGTCGCAACGCTGCCCGGCGAGGTCACCGGCGCGACCAGAACGTCCGATCCGTAGAGGTATTCATCGGGTTGGTTGTAGGCGGCGTCCAGGTCGGGGTAGTCGAGGTAGAGCGGACGGGTCATCGGCAGGCCGGTCTGTTGTGCCTGCCAGCCGAGCGTGTACGTGTACGGCAGTAGTGCCTCGCGCAGCCGCAACGCTTCGGCGGCGGGGTCCTGCGCGGCACCGTATTGCCATGGGAGCCGGTCGCCGTGGTCGGAGTGCAGCCGCAGTATCGGCGAGAACGTGCCGAGTTGCACCCAGCGGGCGTAGAGGTCGTCGGGCAGGTGCTTGCCCTTGAAGCTGCCGATGTCGTTGCTGATGTAGGGCTCGCCGATGCTCGACTCGGCGGGGCTGAGCGCGGCGGCGTAGGCGAGGGCTTGCCAGGTCGGGTCGGTGTCGCCGGTGAAGTGGACTGTGGTCCGGTGCTCGCCCCACGGCCCGGAGGCGGGTGCGCCGCGGTAGTCCTCGAACGAGGCGCCGATGCGGGCGAGGTTGAACCCGCGCTTGCCGGTCGCGTCGAGCTCCTTGGCGTACTGCTCGTTGATCCAGCTGTCGGGGGTCAGTCCCGCCATGCTGACGATGCTGTCGGTGCAGCACCAGTCGAGCCACCAATGCCGGATGCCTTGCTGCTCAAAGGGTTTGTGCAGGTCGAACCATGCCTTGGATTGCGCGGGGTCGCTCCAGTCGAAGCGATAGCAGGTCGGGGAGAAGCACTGCGCCGCGCGCTGCAGCGCACCGCCCGCGGTCTGCTGGGTCTGGGCGAACTTCGGGTCGCTGGCATCGATGCCGGCGTGCACGTTGAGGGTGACGTTGAGGTGGTGCTCCTTCGCCCACTCGAGGAATGCTTGCGGGTCGGGGAACAGGTTCGGATTCCAGTTCCAGCCGTTCCATGACTGGGGAGATTTCCAGTCGGTGTCGACGACGAGGTTGTCGAGCGGCACGTTGTTCTGCTCGAACGCGGGGATCAGTTGGTTCTCGTAGTCGCTGGTCGTGAAGGCTTTGTACTCGGAGAACCACACGCCGAACGCCGACTCCGGCAGCATGTCCGCCGGCCCGGTGATCGCCCGCAGATCCTTCAACGCCTGCTGGTAATCGTGGCCGTATCCGAACAGGTACCCGTCCTGGTACGCGCCCGTGCGCTGCGGTCGCGGTGTCGCCCAGCCGTCGCTCGAGCGCAGCGCGGTGTAGGTGTCGTCGAGCAGCGACCATCCTTGACGGTTCAGGATGCCCGGGTGCAGCTGGTAGGCGCTGATGTCGGTGCCCGCCTGATTGGGGTACGCGTCCAGGCCGCGCGTCCAACCCCCGAGCTGTCCGGGCACGTCAGCCGGGGGACCGGCGGTCGTGCTCGTCGTCGGATACGGCGCGCCGCTGGTCGTGGCCGCGACGCTGTCGAGGTTGACGTTGCACCCGTCACCAGACGCGCACGTGGTGGTGATGGTGTTCGTGCCGGCCGCGAGGTGAACCGGGATCGATGTCGTGCCCCACGTGTCCCAGTTCGCGGTCTGCGGGAATGTCACCTGGCCCGCCGGTGCCCCGTTCACCGATTCGGTCAGGGTTCAGCTCACGGCGCCGCCATTGGCGTAACGCACCTGCAGGGTGTAGTCGCCGCCGGACGGTACGCCGGTCACCGTCCAGCTGTCCGATGCGGTGACCTGACCGTAGTCGGCGGTGAAACCTCGACCGGTGAAGCCGGGGTGGTCGTAGTTGACACTCTCACCACCGTTGATCCGGCCGTCCTCCGCTTCGCATCTGGTTGCGAACACGCACTGCCCAGGCGCGGCAGGCCACGACGGCTGGCCGGTGACGGTCTTGCCCGCCACGCTGACCGTTACGGTATTCGACGGACTGAACGGCCCGGATCCCTCCCGATACCGCAGCGTCAACCGGTCCGTCGTTAGGACAAGCCAACCGCCGTCCTTGCTGGTGCGGAACTTCGGCACCGGCAGGTTGCGATTGACGACATTGAACGTCGCGCCGTCCTCGAAGTGCCCGTCGGCGGCGTACTCCAGCCGGACCAGCGTCGGGGTCAGCACTTCGAAGCGTGCCGGGCCGTCAAACACGACTCGCGACGACGCGTCCGGCGCGGCCAAGGCCGGGACCATGGCCATGAAAGACGTCAAAGCGCCGACCAGCCCAGCGACGGCGGCTGCGGCGAACCGTTTCGACCCTGAGACCTGTTCGCACCGTCGCATCGCCACTCCTAGGTCCGAGCGCTCGCATTGCCCGGCGACGGAGACGGCGCTGAATCGCGCCAGATCCCGCTCCGATTCCGGCCGTGCCTCCAGCGAACTGTCGGCATCGTGGTGGAAGGGCTACCGAAGCGTGGGTCTCGTCAGTTGGCACCGATTGCGTCAATAGCTGAGCAAGCGGCAGTGCGGCAGATCGAGGGACGGGTGATCGGCCATACCAGGAGGTCTGCCGACGATCGCTCGCTCCGTACCTGATCAGCGATCGGCGCGCTCGGCGGGCTGGCTCCTCGCAGCCGGAACCAGGACGTGACGATGCGCGCTCACAGGTCTACGCTCGCAGCGTTGATTGAGCTCTCACCCATTCGCCTGGCGTAAGGACACCGGACAAGGAGATGCGCCATGGGCAACTGGCAGTTGGATCCGTACCACACGCAGGTCGAGTTCGCCGCGAAGCACCTGGCAATGATGACCGTGCGCGGCCACTTCGCCGAGGTCAGTTCAGTCGCCGAGATCGACCCTGATCACCCGGAGGCGTCCTCGGTAGAGGTGACGATTCAGACTGACAGCATCCGCACCCACAACGAGGCGAGGGACGACGACCTGCGCTCGTCGACCTTCCTCGAGGTCGACAGGTTCCCGACGATCACGTTCAAGAGCACCAGCGTCGCGCCGGCAGGCACCGACCGTTACACGCTCACCGGTGACCTGACCATCAAGGGGATTACCCACCCGGTGACGCTGCAGGTGATCAAGTACGGGGAGTTCAACGACCCGATGATGGGACATCGGATCGCGTACAGCGCCAGCAGCCACATCAACCGCAAACAGTTCGGCCTGAGCTTCAACATGATGCTGGACGGCAGGTTCGTCGTCA
>WNGR01002612.1_pt1 | contig 19698 bp, 20 predicted proteins | sample 5407581 | NCBI WGS metagenome assembly WNGR01 (sample SAMN13153383, study PRJNA577476) | soil metagenome | isolation source: 80 cm soil or saprolite under Garry oak tree replicate 2 | place: USA:California | collected 2016-06-15 | reverse complement strand
CGCCACCCCCGCCGAGCTCGCCGATCACATCGCCGCGCGCGGCGTGACGGTGGTCTCCACCGCGCCGACCGCGTACCGGGCGATGCTGGCCGCGGGCAAGGCCGACCAGTTGCGCGGGCTCCGCCGCCCGGTCTCGGCGGGCGAGACGCTGCCGGGATCGGTGTGGCACGCGTTCCACGACGCGACCGGCGTCAAGATCATCGACGGGATCGGCAGCACGGAGCTGCTGCACATCTTCGTCTCGGCCGCCGACGACCAGATCAGGCCGGGCGCCACCGGGTTGCCGGTCCCCGGCTACCGCGCGCTCGTGCTCGGCCCCGACGGCGAGCCGGTGCCCGACGGCGAGCCGGGACGGCTCGCCGTCAAGGGGCCGACCGGCTGCCGCTACCTGGCCGACGACCGGCAGCGCGACTACGTCAGCGGCGGCTGGAACTTCACCGGCGACACCTACGTCCGCGACGCGGACGGCTACTTCTGGTATCAGGCCCGTTCCGACGACATGATCGTCTCCTCCGGGTACAACATCGCCGGCCCCGAGGTCGAGGAGGTGCTGCTGTCGCACCCGCTGGTCGCCGAGTGCGGCGTCGTGGGCATCCCCGACGAGACCCGCGGGCAGGTCGTCACCGCGTTCGTGGTGCTGACCGACGGCGCGACGGGCGGCAAGGACCTGGCCGCCGAGCTCCAGGACCTGGTGAAGCAGAAGATCGCCCCGTACAAGTACCCGCGCTCCATCGAGTTCCTGCCGTCGCTGCCCCGCACCAACACCGGCAAGCTCCAGCGCTTCAAGCTGCGCGAACTCGGTTAAGGTCGGCTCATTCCCAGTCACGGGTGAGGTCGCCGACCCTGGCCGCGCCGCGGCGGACCACCGCTCGCGTGGCATCAAGCAGGGCGGCGCCGACAATGGCGGCCAATCCCGCGCCGGCCAGGGCGAGCCAGACCGCGACGCGCCCCCCATCCGATCAGGGCCAGCGCGAGGCCGGCTCCGAGGAGGCTGTAGCCAGGCCCGCGGGTCACCGCCTGCACGAGCGTCGCGCCCATCACCATGCATGCCGGTGATCTCGAGTGCGACCACATCCGGTGTGGCAACGGGGCGGCCGCCGGCCCGGCGTGCCGACCGCAGCAGGCCGGCGACCGCGATGATCGCGGCTCCGGCTGCCGTCGTGAGCCATTGCGGCTGGCCGGTGAGCGCCTGGAACGCGTACGTGAGCCACGCCGCGCACGGCGGGACCGGCGCAGCGGCACTCAGGATCGGACGGTTCAGGGCGATGGCCAGGGCCACGGTCACCGCAGCGGCGAGGACGAACGCGGGCACGAGCAAGGCGGTGTCCGGCAAGGCCGCCGTACCGGCTCCGAGGGCGACCCCGGTGCCAGCGACCGCGACGAGTACCGCAGGGCGCACCCAGATCGGCGCTGCTCTCCTGGTCCAGGGTGCGAGCACGACGAGACTGGCGGCCAGCCCGGCGACAACCGCGCCCCAGGTCAGGGTGGCGAGGTCCGCCGAGATCCCGTACGCCCAGGCGAGCGCAGTGGCGACAGCGAGAACGGCTGCTGTCTCCCTGAGCAGCGCGGCCGCCGCCGCGCAGCGGCTCGTTCACGGCCAGCCTGGCGGCCTTCGGGCACCGGGCCCGCCGGTCGGCGTGCCACTGGGCCGTGCTGGCCCGGTACTCCAGGCAGCCGCCGCGGGTCGCGGCATTGCGCCGCGACTCCCGGGAAACCGTCGATGCCGCCCGACTCAGCTGGCGCGCGATCTCGCGGACACCGACGCCCCGCGCATGCAGGACAGCGATCTCCTCGCGCTCGCGAAACGACAGATATCGGCCCGATACAGGGGCCAGGCTGATCGACCGGATCCCGCCGCTGTCGCGGAACCATCGCGTACCGACCGCTGGGGACACACCAGCCTCAATGCCGGCGTCCTCACCCGGCATTCCCTTGGCGATCGCCAGCCAGAACCGCTGCCGCTCCTCCCGCCGCGCCACAGGCGGCCGGCCAGGCGACCGCATCGGCCGCCGGCCTGCAGCGTCCAGCCGACGCCGCTCTTGCTCTCGCATCGCAACCCCCGCAGTCCAGGCGTTGCGACGACCGGTTGAATCCGCCATTGCTGCCGCGATCACTGTGGAATATAGGGCCGTCTGGCAGGTCAGCATTCCGCGCGGCCATCTGAATCGCGCTGGTGATCAGCGGCGTCCGGTAATTATCCTCCACCGCCCAGCCGATTACCTTGCGTGTCGCGCAGTCAATCACCGTGGCGAGAAACGCCCAGCCCTGCCACGTCCGGATATACGTAATGTCGCCGACCATCTTCTGTCCCGGTACCTGGGCGGAGAAGTCCCGGCTCACCAGGTCCGGGATCGGGCCGGCCTGCCCCTGCTTCGTCGTGCACGGCCGCCACGGCCGCGGCTGGCAGGCCACCAGGCCCAGCTCCCGCATCAGCCTGCGGACCAGCTCAGGGCCAGCCACCGTCCCCTGCCGGGCCAGCTGCGCCGCGATGCGCCGGTACCCGTACGTGGAATCGGAATCGTCGAATATCCTCTTGATGATCAGCGCGAGCTTGCGCCGCCTTTCTGCGGTTGCGCTATCGGGACGGGATTTCCAGTCATAGAACCCGGATTTCGACACTTCCAGCCATGCGCACATCAGCGTTATAGCCGGAGCATTTTCGCAGGTGGCGTACTCCGCATCGATGAACTCATACACGTCGGTCACCGATGCTCCGCCGCGAAGTACGCCGCGGCTTTTGAAAGGAAGTCAGCCTTCATCCGGAGTTCTCGGTTTTCCCGCTCGAATTCCCGCAGCCGCGCCCGCTCGGAAAGCTGCAGCGGCGGCTCATCCTCCGCGTGCTTCTCCCGGTACGCTTTCGTCCAGTTCCCCAGCGTCGTCTCGTTAATTCCGAGTTCCCGTGCCACGTCGGCGATAGGCCGCGAGGTCTCGACGGCCATGCGAGCTGCTTCCTCGCGGAACTCGGGAGAGAATTTCCTGTACTTCCCAGTCACGTGATTCCGTCCTTTCCGATGAAGATCCTATAAGGATCCGCAGTCCGGAAAGAAGGAGGCACCCCACACCCGCGATGATGCTGCTGCTGGTGGTGGGCCCGGTGCTGCTGCCCGAATACCGCAACCCCAGGCCGGACGGCTGGACCTGAGCAGCGTCGCCCTGTCGCTGGTTGCGATCCTGCCAACCATCTGCGGCCTCAAGGAGCTGGCCCGCAACGGCTGGCAGCGCGGCCCGTCGCGGCCGTCGCAGCCGGCCTGGCTCTCGGGATGGTGTTCGTGCGCCGGCAGGGCCGGCTGGCTGACCCGCTGCTGGACCTGCGCCTGTTCGCCAACCGTGCCTTCAGCACCGCGCTGGGCAGCTTGCGGTTCGGCACCATGCTGATGGGCGCGATCCACCGGTGCCACGCCGCAGCCTGCAGCCAGGTGTTCGGAAACTCCGGAACCGGTGTTTGGATTCGATCGGAATCAGTGTTCGGATTCGGTCGGAATCCTCAGTCCTCATCCACGCAATGCACGTAGAACTGGTTCACCACCGAGGTCATCCGCACGATCCACGGGTAGGCCCGGCCGTCAGCGGCGCGGCGCTTCTCGGTCCGGAACACCGTGTTCTTCTCCTGCGCCCGCCCGATGAACATCACTCCCTCGGTGCGCCCGGCCGCCTGGAAGCGGGCCAGGTGCTCGTGCATCACATCGTCCTTGCGCTGGCCCTGGCGAAGTCGATGCGGGGGATGCCGCGCTGGCAGGCGAAGCCCCGCAGTCGCGTCACGAAGTCCCGGCTCATCGGCGCGATCACCGCGGTCGAGGCGATCGGCTGCCCCAGATGGCCGCGGATGAACCCCGCCCGCTGCAACTGCGGCACAAACAAGTTGCAGTACAGACGGTCGATCGATTAGAAGGTCACGTGATCCGACAGCACATCGGCCACGCTGCGAGGTAGCGTCATGACAAGGCTCCGGCCGGGCCACGGCCCCAAGGGCCACCTACCGCCAGCGGCGGTCAATTTACGGGACACACAGTGCCACCGTCAGGCACCGGCCGGAGCCCCGACGCTCACCTCAGCCACAGCGAGCATGACTTGGCGGGCTGGGGCGAAGCCCCCGCTAGTAGAGATCTATGAGACGCGCCCTAGGGCGTGCCCTGTGGATCATGGGACGGGGTCACGAAGCCAGATCCGGATCGATGCCACGTCGATGGTGCCCCGGTAAATGCGCTCGCGTTTGTCGTAACGGGTGGCCACGGCGCGGAACTGCTTGAGCTTGCTGAAGCAGCGCCCGGCGGTGTTGCGTTCCTTGTACCAGCCGGCGTCGAAGACCGGCGGGCGGCCTCCGGCCCGGCCCCGGTTGCGGCGGTGCTTCTTCTGGTCGTCCTTGACCGGGATCACGGCCGCGATGTGGTGATCCCGCAGCCAGGCGCGGTTCGCGGCGGAGGAGTAAGCCTTATCTGCCATCGCGCGGCCGGGCCGGGTCCGCGGCCGTCCTGTCCCGCGGCGGCGGATGCGGATCGCGTCCATCAGCGGGGTGAATGCCGGGGAATCGCCGTGCTGGCCCGGGCTGGTCAGCCGGGCGACAGGCCGGCAGCGCAGGTCAGCGGCCAGGTGAATCTTCGTGGTCAGCCCGCCGCGGGACCTGCCGATCCCTTCCCGGCCGGATTTCCTGTCATTCGCCGGAGCCCCCGGGGAGGCCAGCGGCGGGCGCGCGGCGGGCCCCGGCTGCATGCTGATGGGCGCGGGCCACGCTCGAGTCGGCATTCACCGTCCAGCCCTTGCCCTCGGCGTCATCACAGCCGGCCCGCAGCCGGTCCAGGATCTTCTCCCAGGTGCCGTCCAGCGACCAGTTGCGATGCCGGTTATAGACGGTCTTCCAGTTCCCGAACTCCCCGGGCAGGTCACGCCACGGGCAGCCCGCCCGGGTGCGGAACAAGATGCCGTTGATCACCATCCGGTGATCGGCCCACCGGCCGCCGCGCGGCGGGTCGGCAGGCAGCAGCACCCCCAGGCGCTCCCACTCCTCATCGGACAGGTCATGGCGATTCAGGTGATCAGGCACCGTACTGATCTACACGACCCGGCCACGAAGATCCACGGGACACGCCCTGGGAGGCTGGTGTTAAAGGGCCTGCGGTGGGACTTCGCTAGCCGCGCGTTCCGGGCGGTTCCGGGGTCGCGGCCTCCGGTCGTTCTGGGTCTGCGCGGCGCTGAGGCTGCGCGTTAGGGGCTGTTCCGTGCCTGTGCGGCCGCTGGCCGGAGCTGGGCGCGCTGGTGCGGGTCATGCCGGTCCTTTCCCTGGTCTTAGCTGGCATTCACGGCCCGGTTCCCGCCGTGGCAGGCGAGCCCGGGCACGCCGAGCCGGGCCAGGTTGACTGCGGCGGCGAGCAGGGCGAAGCCGGCGGCTACCTTGGTCTGGCCGCGGACCCGGGCACGGCGCCCGCCGTGACGGCGGCGCATCAGGTGGCCGATCCTTCGTTCCACCTTGGGCCGGGTTGCCTTGTAGCTGGCCTGCCACTCTGCGGTGGCCTGGCGGTCGCGGGCGGCGGCAAGCCGGGCCTCGTGCGGGCCGATGGTGATCGTGCGGCCCTGCTTGGCGGAGGTGCACCGGGCGGCCAGCGGGCAGGACCGGCAGGCCGGGCCGAACTTGGCCTCCCCGGCATGGCGTCCGCCGGTGCGGGCCCGGATCGGCACCATAACACCTGCCGGGCAGGTGACGGTCTTGCCGTCGAGGTCGATGGCGAAGCGGTCCCTGGGAAAGTGGCCCGTCACCGCCGCTGGCGGCTGCACCTTGAGGCCGGGGTGGATTCCGGCGGCTTCCACGCGCTCGAGGAGTTCGCCGCTGCCGTAGGCGGCGTCGCCGTAAACCTCCGGGTCCTCGCGCCCGGCCGCAGTTTCCGCCCCGTCCGCGCAGGTTCCCGTGTCCTGGCTGCTCTCCGCGGCTCCGGCCCCGCTTGCGGCGCTGGCCTGATCGCCAGGCAGCAGGCCGGCCAGCAGGCCCTCGGCGGCCTCAGCGTCTCCGCAGTTGCCCGGGGTGACGCCGGTGGCGGTGATGATCTCGCGGTCAGGGTCAATCGCGATGTGCCCCTTGTATCCGTCGAAGCCACGGGCGGAGGTCTTGTGCCCATGCCGGGCCTGCGGGTCAACGGTCGAGATGACCCGGCCGGGGGCGACCCGGCGGGCGATCCGGAACACCCCGGCCGCGTCCTGCTCAAGATCCGGGCCGGTCACGGTGGCCAGCAGCGGCGCGGCCTGGGCCAGCGCCGGGCCCGGCTCCCGCCCATCCAGCGCCGCTACCAGCGCACGGGCGTCCCTGGCCAGCGCGCCGGCCAGGGCCTCCCGGGCCGCCGGGTCGTCGTAGTCACAGGCCGGCTTGCCCGCGGCAGCGTAGTCGTCATCGCGGCGGGCCCCGCAACTCGCCGGCCAGCTCGACATCACAGACCCTCAGCAGCCCGCGGATCGCCGAGCGGACCAGCGTGACCGTGTCCATCGTCGCCACCGCGTCATACAGCGGCGCGGAGCCCAGCACCCGCCCCCGGCCCACCAGCCCCGCGGCCCTGGCCGCCGCCAGCGTCACCCCGAAGATCCGGTCTGGCCGGCCCGACCGGGCCAGCCGGGCCCGCATATCCACCAGCACCGGGTGCACGAACCCCGGGTAGTCGAAGTCCAGCCCCCCGGCGGCGTACTTCCACCGCGCGTCGAACGCGAACCGGTCCGCCGCCTCCCGGTCCGGCAGGCCCTCGATCCGCTGCAGCACCATCACCACCGCCACGATCACCGGCGGCACCGACCGGCGGCCGACATCGTCAAACAGGTCACCGAACATCTCATCCGGGAACAGCGAGAAACACCCCCGGTGCAAGATCCCGTAGATCGAGCCCGGCGCCACCCGGCCCTCGCAGACAGCCGCCGTCGAGCGGAACAGGTCACCCTGCCGCGGCGCCACGCCCAGCGTCATCGATCACTCCCGGTAGAAGACCAGCCACCGCAATCCTCCCGGAAAGATCAAGAAATCTGGTGGACCACCACGCACGAAAGACACCAGCCTCCTAGCGACCCTTTGGGGCGCTAGGCGAGATCAGCGCCGCCGACGCCCCGGCGGTCACCGGACGAGCTCGCCGAGCTCGAGCAGGCGCTCTTCGACACCCATGAGGTCCTCGGGCGGCGCACCGAAGAACTCGAAGCCGCTCGTCAGACTCAACCGCGGAAGCTGGAGGCGATGGCCGCCGACGCGGTGCGCTGGTGCACCGACGTAGCGGGCCAGCGCAGGCCGCGGGTGCTGGAGGGCCGTACCCCGCCGAGGGAGGCCCGGCGCTGATGATGCTGCTGGGCGCTCCCGGCCGGCTTCGTTGCCCGAGAAGATTCCAGGGTCAGAGCGGGTCACGAAACGCAGGATCATGTCCTCGCAGGCGCAGGCCCGGCGAGCGATGCCGCGGGTATCCTTGGCGGTAGCGGTGCGTCGCCACGGAAACAGCAGTGCCGGCGACTGCCTACGGAACTGCCGCGATTCTGCCGGGTCAACTGCCTGGTCGGCCGCGCTCGACCGCGCCAGGGTAATGTTGCTGCGGCTGGATCGGTGCGCCTGAATGTGACCGCTTCAGCCGCGCCTCTGGAGACCTGGGCGCAGCCAACTGGAGCGGCTCACTGACGGAACGTCTGGAGGTGGATCGAGTTGCTCGTTCTAGTAACCGGAGGAACGGGATATGTCGGCTCACACTCCATCGCGGCGCTGGCGAGAGCTGGGCACCGGATCCGAGTACTGGCGAGATCTCCGGAGAAAATCTCCGCCGCGCTCGGTCCTTTGGATATCGACGGAGTCGAGACGGCGATCGGCGACGTGACCGAGCCCGCCGTGGTCGAACGTGCGCTTGAGAGGTGCGACGCAGTCCTGCACGCTGCGTCGGTCTTCTCCATGGACGCCCGCAAGGCGGACGAAATGAACTCGGTGAACGTTCGCGGCACCGACATCGTGCTCGGCACAGCACACCGCCTCGGGCTTGACCCGATCGTGCACGTGTCGAGCGAAGTCGCGCTCCTCCCGTCGGCCGATAGGGAGGTTCTCACCCCGGATTCGCCGGTGAAGCGGCCCCCGGGGCCCTATTGCCGTTCCAAGGCCGACTCCGAGCTGGTAGCCCGGAAATACCAGGCGCTGGGCGCGCCCGTCGTGAGCGTGATGCCTGCAGCGGTTTGGGGGCCGCATGACCCACATCTCGGCGAGGGAGTGACCCTCGCCACCAACGTGTTGCGGAACCGGTATCCGATCATCATGCCGGGCGGGTTCCACATCGCCGACGTCCGCGATGTCGCGGCGGTGCTTGCCGCTGTGATGCAACCGGGCCGGGGACCCCGCAGCTACATGGTCACCGGGCACTATGTGACGATGCCCGAAATCATCCGCACGCTCGGTGAGCTCAGCGGCCGGCGTATCCGGTTCGTGACGTTCCCGGCGTGGTTTCTTGCCGCGTTCGGCCGGATGGCAGACGTCGCACAGCGCCGGCTACGGGCGCGGCTGCCTTGGAGTGCCGAAAGCATCTGGATCGCCAACTGCGATGCCCGTTGCGACGACTCGAAGACCAGGGACGAGTTGCAGCTCGAGCCCCGCCCAGTACAAGAGACCTTCGCTGACACAGTCCACTGGCTGGCCGAGGTGGGACATCTCACCCGACGCGAAGCGGGTCGCCTCGCGTAGCCGACTCTCACGCGGAACACTACGCCGGCTCCCCGAGAGGGCTCCCGATGAGCGCATCAAGCCCGTATCGCAACCGGGCGGATTCCGGAAGGTTGTAAACCCACCGGATACGCCCTAATAGACTCTCCATCGAGGCGAGGCTTAGTGGTCTCGCCCGGAAGTCTTTCGGGGGTTGACGTGATAGTGCCGGTGTGATGGTGGCCGGTCAGAAGTCGGGGGCGCTGAGGTAGAGACCGGCAGCGCAGTCGAGGGCGTCTTCGGGCGTGCCCGCGAAGGCGCCGGTGGGCAGGATCTGGTCTTCATAGCGGTCGTGGCTAGCCAGGTAGAGGGCGAATCCCCAGGTCCGCGCGGTTCCGCCGTAGCGCAGCCGGCACAGCGGGATGACCTCGCCGCCGGGCAGGCGGCCGTGGATGTAAGCGAAGCCGGCCCGGTAGCGCACGGTCACGTCGGCCAGCCGGGGCCAGCGGATGCTGGCGTGGGTACGCAGCCGCTGGGCCAGGGAGACCCTGGTGGACTCGGGGATGGCAGGCATGGGGTTCATCGTGCCTGACCCGGCCGGGTGCCGGGTAAGATCACCGCGTCCGGGGGGGAATTACATCAATGTAATTCGCCCGGAGGGCCGATGCCCCGTGCCCGTGCCGTCGTGATCGAGCTGACCGCGGCGGAGCGCCGCATCCTGAAGCAGCGGGACCGGGGCGGCAAGACGCCGTGGCAGGACCGGGTGCGGGCACAGATCGTCCGGCGGGCCGCGCGCGGTCACCCGAATGAGCGGATCGCCCGCGAGCTGGCCATCACCATCGACACTGTCCGGATGTGGCGGGGCCGGTTCGCGGCGGAGGGGCTGGACGGGCTGGCTGACCGGCCGCGCAGCGGCCGGCCGACCCGGCGTGCCTGCGCCGACGACCGGCGCCGCCCGAGCACGGCGCTTCGGGTATTCGTGCCGAATGTGCGCCAAAGGCCAAATCACCTGTGACATCTCGGCTGATCAGCTTGCTTGGGTGAGCGTTCTTGAGAACCGCTGCCTCTCGGCCGGGCTGGCCTCGCCGGTCAGCACTCGCAATGCGTGTCGCGGTTGTCCCCGCACCGGGCCGGGTCACATGCACGATCAGGTCCTTGGACTTGCCTGGCGAAGCGTCGCACCGCCGCCCGGCCGCGACCCTGGCGTCGACCTGCCGCGCCGCGGTGAATCCGACGATATATCCATTGCGCCGGTACGGGCGCGGGCGCATACTTTCTGTGACATCGCTGCGGGGTGGGGCCTATGGACACGGAGTTGCGCCTCCAATTGTCCGAAGATGGCGCGGACGCCGAGCGGCTCGCTGTCCTGACTGGCTATTTACGGGCGGAGTTGCTGCAGCTTGATGTCGATAATGTGACTGCGCTTGAGGCTGGGGCGCCTCCGCCGGGCTCCCGGGCGTTTGACGTGGCCATCGTCGGCGCGCTGCTGGTCGCTTTGGGCCAGTCCGCCGAGGGCCTGCGGTCGGTGGTGTCGGCGATCAGGGACTGGCTGCGGCGTGGTGATGGGACCCGCCGCACGGTGCGGCTGGAACTCGGCGGTGACGCGCTGGAGCTGTCGCAGGCAAGCCCGGCCGATCAGGACCGGCTGATCGAGTTGTTCGTCGGCAGGCACACCAGGCAGAACGGTGAGCGGCCAGCGGAAGGCCCTGATCGTCGCCAACGACGAGTATGACCAGGAAGCGCTGCGGGACCTGCTGGCCCCGGCGGCGGACGCCGAGGCGCTGGGGCGGGTGCTCGGTGACCGGCAGATCGGTGATTTCACTGTTCAGGTGGTGCGTAACGAGCCCGCCCATGTCATCCAGGCGCATCTCGAAGAGCTATTCTCGGAAAGCCGGCCTGCCGACGTGCTGCTGGTGCACTTTTCCAGTCATGGGCTGAAGAGCGAGTCCGGGGAGCTGTTCTTCGCGGCATCCAACACCCGCCCGAACAGGCTCGGGTCCACGGCGGTCTCGGCGGACTTCGTGCAGAGGTGCATGGCGGCCAGCCGGTCGCGCAGTGTCGTGCTGCTGCTGGATTGCTGCTATGGCGGTGCCTTCGCCCAGGGGGTCAAGGTGCGGGCGGCCGGCAATATCAACGTGCTGGACAGCTTCCCGCAGGACAGGTCAGGCGGCGGGCGCGGCCGGGCGGTGATCACCGCGTCCAGCGCGATGGAGTTCGCGTTCGAGGGTGACCAGCTCGGCGACAGCCAGCACCGCCGGCCGTCGGTGTTTACCTCCGCCCTGGTCGAGGGGCTGGCCACCGGGGATGCGGACCGGGACGAGGACGGATGGGTCTCGCTCGGCGAGCTGTACGACTACGTCTTCGACAAGGTGCGGGAGCAGAACCCGCACCAGACCCCCAGCCGCCAGGTCCAGCTCGAGGGCGAGCTGTACCTGGCCCGGAGCCGGCGCCGGCGAATCCGCCCGGCGCCCATCCCGCCTGACCTGCAGGCCGCGCTGACCGACCCGAACATGTATACTCGCCTCGGCGCGGTCAGTGAGCTGCGAGAACGGCTGGCCAACGACCACCTGCCCACCGCCACAGGCGCCTACGAGGCGCTGGCCGAACTCGCCCGCACCGACATCGGGTACGTCGCCGACCCGGCAGCCGCGGCGCTGAGCCAGGCCGCACTCCATCCCGAGGAAACGGAACTGCACTTCGGGGAAATTGCGCAGGGATCATCGCCGCCGCACCGCACGGTCCGGTTGCTCGGCCCCCCGATCGCGCGCGCCTGCGCGCCTCGCGCCTCCCACGACTGGATCCAGCTGACTGAGACAGCTGAGGGATTTGACATCTCGGTCGACACTGCCAGCGCGGGCATCCTGCGCGGAACCCTTGACCTCAAAGGCCCCACCGGCGAGGGAGTAATCGCCATCGATGTAGAACTCCTCCCCTCAACATCGCAGACACCCCTCCCGCCGCGGAATGAACCCACGGACGGCCCAGGCCAGCCCGAAGGACGAGCCGCGGTGCAGGCCCACCACAAAGCCCAGGAGGCCCCTCAGACCGGCCCCGCGCCGGTCAGTCGCGCTGTGGCTCAGCCCGGGACCGCCGACCGCACGGGCACGCTGCCCGCGGCAGGCGATCGCGGGGAACACACTGACGCACCACCGGGCCGCCCCCAGGATGCCCAGCGTCGGAAGGGTAAGGAACGGGCGCTCGCGGCTCACCCGGAGAAAGCGGCGCAGCCACCAGACCAGCGGGTCCACGCCCCAGCAAAACCACCGAAACTCAAGCTTTCGACCCTTGCCGTGGACTTCGGGCGCATTCGGGTCGACAGCAGGCCATCCCCCCGCCGCGTCAAGGTGCGAAACGTCGGTAGCGGCAATCTCAACGCGCGGGTCGCCTCAGCGCCTGCCTGGATTCAGGCCGAGCTCACCGGCGGCACCCTCGCGTTGAAGCCGGACCCGGAGGCGCCGGGGAGCTTGCTCGGCGACGTGGTGGTCGACAGCGATGGAGGCTCGGCGACGATCCGTCTCACCGCCACGGCCGACCCGGCGGGCATTCCTGACACGCGTGCCTATTTCCAGGGAGAGAAGCTCGCCACATGGTGGCAGCGGGTCGTGGCAGCCCTGGTCGATCTGGGCGTGCTCATTCCCGGCATCGGCCTCGGGAGCGTCACGGCGAGCCAGGACCTGCCGGGCGTTTCCGTGCCCTGCTTTCTCGTTACAGTCGCGATCGGGCTCTATAACCGGTGCTATCTGACCGGTAGAACCGGGCAAAGCTGGGGAAAGCGGGTTATGCATTTGAAGCTGATCCGCATTTCTAACAAAGAACCCATATCTCCCATTAAGGCTCTTGCGCGAGATCTAGTGAACGGTTTGACAATCTTTCCCCTCTTCGGGCTGCTGTTCCTGCTCCCGCTCTGGACCGCCCAACGGCAGACCCTGGCCGATAAGGCGGTGGGTAGCGTCGTCATCTCCGCCGGGGCATGAGCCCGCCGGACAGTCGGGGCGTGGGGTTCCACTCCGGGCCATCCACCCGATGGGTGCGATCATGTGCCGAGCGAGATCACAGTCCAAGGTGCCCGAAGGGCATCACGCCGTGACAGCGCCGAAGGCGCTGCCCTTGACGGTGATCCTGACTTGGGCCACGCTTTGGCCTTGATCAATTCCGGGCGTCGCTGACCTAGGGCAGCCAAACATCGGCAGGTGCCTGGGCGAACGCGGCGGCGCGGACAAGGCAGGCTCCGCCTCGGAGTCCCGCAGGCCCTGAACAACGTGCTTCGCCTCGCTGCGCTCCGCCGCGACCTCGGCCCCGCGCAGTTCACCGAGCTATTGACCCAGGCCGCTGGCAGCACCGGGCTGGCGGAGACGATCCTGTCCCTTCTCGACCATATGGAGGAAGCCGACAGCAGCGCTTCATAGACCATCAGCGAGTCGAACCATCCATACGCTCGGTCACTTCAAGGGTTCTGGAAGCGCGGATAGGGCTTTGATCATGCCGGATACGTGCCCAGATCATCGCTGGCAACAGCACCCATGCAGGTCAAGCGCATGACCTGACCGGTCTTGAAAACCGGCGGCTCAACCTCAAGGCTCAACGGTGGTCGCGTCGCCAGGTCGCTCTGACATGGTGGCTCCCTGACAGAATCAGGCCCCCGCCCGGGGAAGTATTAGCAGGCGGGGACCTGATGGTGTAGCTGAGGGAAGGGTGACAGGTTACGGTGGCTTTCGCCCTGCATGACACGCTGGCTCAGTGAGCGATCTTCAGGCGTGACTGCTGACAGCGCTTCGCGGCTCGCGGGTATCCACGAGGCCCGGGGCGGCAGGTTCGCGCCGCTCGTGTACCAGGTTCACCTGGTCGTCAGGTGACGTCTAGTTCGCTGGATACCGGCGGCTCGCCGGCCGTCGCGCACGTCCAGCGAGAACCATCGGCCGTCATCTGGGGACTGATGATCACGATCCACCGGTCGTCGCAGGTCCGCCGGGCCGTGGCGAGCCCGGCGAGGAGCTGGGGGTGGAACTCGGGCGGGCAGCCGGGCCCGGCCGGCCGCCGGCGCTGCCCGCCAGGATGGCCTGCACCTGTCCGTCGCGGCACCGGAGCCATATGATCGCCGCCGTGTTGACCAGCTCCCCGCCGACGGCCCTGAGCCAGACGCCGGCAGGACCGCTGGCCACCAGGCCTCGATCCGGGTAACGAGGAGCGCATGACGGCGACGATACTCCCGCCGGGCCCGTTGCCCGGTTGCCCCGGCAGCCACCAGTCGGCCTGGTAGCGAGGCCGAATAATGCTGCCCTGCGGTTGGTCTCCAGCGCGCCCACTCGGCCGGGGGTTCGCCTGGCGCGATGATTTCCACGCGCGAGGCGGCTTCCCCGCATACCGCGCAAGCGGGCATCGCCACGAAACCTGCCGCCACACCGTTCAGTATCGCGGTGAAGCGGGTCTTCCGTCGCCGCGGCTGCGCGGCTCGGCTACCGGCGGATCTGCCGCGTCATTCGGCCTGCCGCTCGGGGGAGTCGCGCCCTGCCGACGCCGCGGGCCCGGGATACCGTCAGGTCGCTGTGACCGCCCGGCGCGCAGGCAGGACGGGGAACGTCACACACCGACGCCGACGCCGCCAGCTCCGCCCGGTGAGCTGGAGCTGAACACTCGCGCTCCGCGCTCGCTTGTGTGATGAGGTGGTCTGCCGCCAGGTCGATGTCCTGCGCGCAGCGGACGTGCTGCGGGTCGGTGACGCCGAGCGCCTGAAGCACCTTCTCGACATGGCCCGGCGGTCTGATGGCCTGGTATTGCGTCACGACGTCGGACGGCCGGTGGTCGGTGTTCCTGCCATTTGCCGTCGGGGCAACCGCGGATCTCGCGGCCGCCTTCCGCGCCAGCGTCAGCGCCCGGCTTGGCGAGCGGATCATGCCGGCCACGTCACCCACCCGCGCCTCGCCGGCCGAGGTGGCTTCGCGAGCCTGGCGGTACGCGGACCGGACGGCGTCGACGCGCTCGGCCGGCGCCGGGCCGTAAGGCTTGGACCTGCCGTAGTAGTCCGGTAGGGACCAGGACGGCGCCAGGAACCTTGCCGACAGTGATGCCGCCGCGGCCTGCCTGTCGTGTATCTCGGCGAGCCGCGACATCGCATCGCTCGCGTAGTGGACAGCCGCGACCACGGCGCGTGCGTCGCCGGGAGCCGCCGTCAGGCCGGCCGCCGGTCGTTCAGCTTGTCCTCCCTGGCCAGCGTCCACCGGAGCTCGAGCCGCGCCGATCTGCGCCAGCCGCCCGGTCCACCGCGCCAGATCGCGCGCGTCGGCGGCCTCCCTGCCCGCATGGCCGCGTACGTCGGAGGTCACCTGGTCGAGCGTCCGCGTTACTCGCAGCCAGCCGTCTCTGGCGTGCTCGGCCGCCTGCCCAGCCTGTGTGACGGCGGCTGCCAGCTCACGGGGCTGCGCCTGCTCGCCCAGGCGCCGGAGCAGGTCCGCGCAATGGTGATGCACGGCCACGCCGGCCGCCGCCGCGTAGCGCAGGGCTTCGGCGCTCACCGACGGGGACCAGCCCGGCCGGTCGGCGACTGCCCACGTCGACTGGCGCAGCCGCTCTGCCGCCGCGATGACCCCCGCGCACAGCGCATCGGGTGGCTCACTGCCATCGGGCAGTCTCCTGGCGGGCGCCATGGCGGCTGGGGTCGCGCGCAGCAGCTCCCGGTCATCGGCGAGCACTGGCTCCCGGTGGTGCGCGTCGCGGACTACGGCTGCCAGCATCCGCAGGTACCGGCATGCGACGGCCATGTCCTGCCGCGCCTTTCCGAGTTCATCCGACCGCGCTGGAGCCGCCGCCACCATGCTCGCGCCCACCGCCGCCACCTGCCGCGCCAGCTCCCCCATCTCGGCGGCCATCGCACGGTTCACTTCGGCCGTGCGCACCGCCGGCCGCCACGCCGAACGGCCAGCCCATGCCCCGTCGGCATCGCGTCCCGCATGGGTGGCGAGCAGGTCACGCCCGGCTACCAGCGCCCGTGCGGCCGCCTGGACATGCCGGCCCCGTTCACTTACCCCCATCCCGGCGCGCCCACTGAGCAACTGTGGCCGCAACTGCTGCGCCGCCAGGAACGCGGCCCGGCGAGCCTTCGCCCGCGCGGCCGGCCAGGGCTACGCCGGCTCTGCGTTGCCTGCCAGGGCGCGGCTGTCCCGCTCGCCGATGTCACGCATGCAGCCGCCGATCGCTAACGCCAGGTCGTGCATGCTCCTGGTCACGTCGGGAAGGTCCCGGCCGCCTCGCAGCCATGGTCCCTCGCCGGCCTGATCCACGTGCCTGCGCGCAACATCGAGCAGGTCGCCGAACGTGACCTGCCCGATCATCGGCTGCCGCCCATCAGCGCGAGAACCTCCCGCGCGCAACCCGCCGCGCCGAGGCTCGCCTCGCGGTCCCCCGCCAGCACGGCCGACCCGGCGGCCGCGGTCAGCCGCGCCGCGAGCACCCTGGACGCGGCGGCCAGCCAGCTCGCCGCCTCCTGGCTGGTCATCGCAGGCGCGCCTGCCTGCCCGCCGCCGTCCGGGCTGACCATGCGCGGCGGCAGGGACGGCGCGAACAGAACATGGTCGCGGCCGTTGGCAGCTGACGCGCCCGCCATCACCATCGGCACGAAGTAGTCGCCGCCCGGCTGATCGTGCTCACGGATCACCGTCAGCATGACCTCGAACGCCTCACACGCGGCGCAGAGCAGCTCCGGCAGGCTGCGCGCCGCGCCGACCTGCTCAGCGATACCGCTTACCCCTGCCATAAGGCCTCCTCACCGCCCCGACCTTCCGGTGACCGCACTGCGATCCTCGCCATATGGGTCGCTGCCGGCAACGGACAATCGCTGCCTGTGGACGAAGAAGGCTGTCGCACAAGCCAGTCTGCCGCAGCTTATTTATAGCAGCCAGCCTAGATCTGGACCCAATGCTTCCGGGAGCCGCCGCATTCGCGACCGCCCGCCGGAATACCGCATGCCGCCCGTTGCAGCTTGATCAGGCGGGCGGGACGGCTGCTTCGGCTGCGCCGCCCGCCCGAGAGGGCCGGGCGCTGCCTTGCCCCAGCGACGCCTGCCGGGTACCCGGCACCGGGCAGCCGCGGGCGCGCCCGGTCCGGCGGCCGGCAGGGCGGATGGTTACCTGGCCGGGTAGGTGATGTCGTAGGTGTAGGTGGCGCCGTCGCCGCGGCGGACCTGGTGCAGCACGACGACCGGGGTGCCGCCGGCCGCGTGGGCGGTGCGGGCCAGTTCCAGCACGACCGAGACCGGCGGCAGCGCGAGCAGCCGCCGTTCCTCGGCGGTGGCCACCCGGGGCCGCAGCTCGTCCCGGTGACCGGCCAGCGGGTGCCCGATCCCGGCCAGCACGTCGAACGCCGCCGCCTCGCCGGGCGCGGCCAGCGGCGTGCCGGCGACCAGGTCGTACGGGTAGTACTCGTCGGCCAGGCCGACCGGCTCCGCGGGCAGCCCGGCCCCGCCATGCGGTCGCCGGGAGCGGATCGCGCGGCGGGCCAGCACCCGCGACCCCGCCGCCAGAGCGAGCCGGTCCCCCGCCGTCCGCCCCGCCACCGGCACGCCCGCGTCCTCGATCGCGACGGCGACCTGGCTGGCTGGCTCCATCCCGGCCGCCAGCGCGTCGATCTCCCACCCGTCCAGCAGCGCCTGCCCCGCCTGGCGCGTCCCCCCGTGGGTCATGTGCCAGGCCATGGCGCTGGGCCGCCGCACGTAGAACCCGCGCTTCGGGACCGACTCGACCAGGCCCTCTTCCACCAGCACCCGGTACGCCCCCCGCACCGTCAGGTTCGCCACCCCGGTCCGCTCCATCAGGTCCAGGGTCGACGGCAGCCGGTCCCCCGGCCGGTACTGCCCCGACACGATCGCCTGCCGCAGCTCATCGGCGAGCCGCTCGTACACATCCCGGCGCTCGGGCACCCCGCCCGGCCCGGACGCCGCCCGCGACCTCGGTGACACCGCTGGCTCTCCTTCGCTGCCTTGGCTACACCAAGCATGCCAGCACGGCCTCCCCGCGCCGCGGAATACCCGGAACTGATGCGTAGGCTAGCTGGCTTAAATAAGCTGGATCCGGCCGGCAAGGACCGCGCCCGAGACCCCCGGACGGCGAGGAGACAGCACCCGTGACCCGCACCATCCCCGACACCGCCCAGCCCGGCACGCCGATCGCGGCACCCGCCCCGCCACAGCCGGCCGCCTCACGGTCCCGGCCGGCTGCCCCGCCGCGCCGCACCGGCCGCCCGCCGCAGGCCGGCCTGGCCTGGCTGGCAGCCGCGATGGCCGCCCTCGCGATCCTGGCCGCCGCGGCCGCCGTCGTCAGCTGGGACGCCCAGTACGTCATGATCGCCCGCGCCCGGCACGCCCCGGCGATCGCCGCCCTCGAGGCCGGGATCCCCGACGCGGGCGCGGCAGTGTTCGCCGCCCTGGGCATCGCGCTGGCCCTGCACGGCCGCCGCGCCCTGCGCCCCCGCGCCCTCAACGTCGGATGCGTCGGCCTGTCCATCGTCATGAACGCGCTCGCCGCCGCCTCCGGCTGGCGCGATGTCGCGATCTGGGTCATGCCCGCCGCGGTTTACGCCGCAGCCAGCGACACCTTGATCGGCGTTGTCCGCGCCTGGGCCATCGCCAGAACCCGCGCCACAGGTGAATCACTGGCGGACACCGACGCCACGCCGCTCGCCATCGCCGGCGCCATCATGCTGTGGCTGCTGCGCCTGGTCCTGGCCCCCGGCAGCACCCTGGCAGGGTTCCGCCGCTGGGTCATCACCGAGTGTCCCGCCGCCCCTCGCACCAAGCCCGCAGTCACTCCAGCGCCCCTGGCCCCTCCCCCGGCACGCCACTCCACCCCCCGCCCGAACGCGGCCAACGGCAAGCCGCACAAGCAGGACCTGCTCATCGCGCTGGCAGGCCAACGGCACGACCTGGCCGCGGTCCCCCTGCACCAGGTCGCAGCGATCGCGACCGCCATCGGTCGCGATATCGGCCTGCACCCCGGCACGGCCCGGCGGGTCCTGCGCGCCCACGTCCGTACCTTGCAGCAGCATCACGCCGCCACCGCACCCGAAGAACCAGCAGTCGCACGATGACTGTCCGGAGCTTTAGGACGCAGCCCGGATGGCCAGACGTCCTGGGACGCGCCAGTGACATGCGGGACGTCCCCGACCGGTCCCGCCCGGCGGTGACGGCGTCCACCTCGTCTGCCGCAACCTGCGGGCATGACCATTCTCCTCACCGCCACAGCCCTCGCCGTCGCCATGCTCGTCGGGCCGCTCGCCGTCATCGTGATCGGCATCCACCGCCAGGAACGCGCCGGGCTGGCAGCCCGCCCGCCCGGCTGGTGCGCCAAGGTCGCCAGCAAGGTGCTTGCGCTGCACGCCACCCAGTCAAGCCGACCGGCGCCACGCCGCAAAACCTCAACCGCCCCGCCCGACCGCGACCCGGCACCGGCCCGGCCGCCCGCCCTCGCGAGCGGAGCCAGGCCATGAACACGATGAACACCGTCTGGCTCATCGCCGTAACCGGCCTGGTCCTCATCATCGTCAAATGGGCGTTCCTGCCGGACCGCCGGCTCCCCCGCAACCGCGTCCGCTACATGCGGATCAGGCTCAGGCTGCGCCTGCACCCGGGCAAGGGACATGCCACCCTCGCCGAGCTGTGGTGGCGCTGGGGCCGGCTAGCCGCCATCCGCCATGGCCGCAGGACCCGCCCCGGCCTCACGCTCGCCGACCGCGTTCTCGCCCCGGCCTCCGAGCAGTCGCTCCTGGTCGGCCACGCCCATTATCGGCACGCCCTTCGCCTGCCGCTGGACGAGCACGCCGCGATCTTCAGCCCGCCCAGAGGCGGCAAGACCGGCTGGCTAGCCTGCGCGATCCTCCGCTACCCCGGCCCGGTCCTGTCCACCACGACCAAGCACGACGTCTACGCGCTCACCGCCGCTGTCCGCATCGGGCGAGGCCCGGTGCACGTGTTCAACCCCCAGGGCGTCGGCAACGTCGCCTCCACGTTCCGGTGGAATCCCCTCGACGGGTGCGAGGACCCGGCCGTCGCGATCCGCCGGGCGGACGCGTTCGCCAACTCGGTCAGCCAG
>WNGR01005204.1_pt1 | contig 19701 bp, 16 predicted proteins | sample 5407581 | NCBI WGS metagenome assembly WNGR01 (sample SAMN13153383, study PRJNA577476) | soil metagenome | isolation source: 80 cm soil or saprolite under Garry oak tree replicate 2 | place: USA:California | collected 2016-06-15 | reverse complement strand
TGGGGGTGGGGGTGGGGGTGGGGGCGGGGGCGGGAGCGGGAGCGGGGAAACGGGCGTTTTGGACGCCGTATCCGTTGGAGGCCACCTCGAAATCCTCCCTGTTCATCCAGGCGGAGCGGATTCCTGACGCCGCGCTGTCGCAGCTCCTCAGCCAGCGGCTTGCGTGAGCACGATCGACCTCCAGGACTTGCGGCGGGTCGTCGGGGCAGTGGCCCGGCTGCGCGGAGAGGCGGTCCGGGAGGTGACGGTGCGCTCGGATCTGCGACAGCTCAAGGTGGAGCTCGAGAGCGGCCTGATTCTCGTGGTGTCGGCCGAGCGGGACGCGCACGACCGCCCGCGACTCGAGGTGGACGTGGTCGAGGCGCCGCAGGACGCGACCGCGAAACAGCAGATCGAAGTGCGGTTCGACTGACGTGGTGGCCCCGGTCGGAGGCGCGCCCAGTGGTGAACGGTTGCGCTTCAAGGACTTCCTGTTTCAGCGGCTCGCCAGCGGGCGCTGCCGCTCGAAGGTGGTGCTCGCCTGGGCCGACGGCCGCCAGTTCGTGGGCGAGGCCGACGGGGTCACCTCGCAGGCCGGTGAGCTGCGCTGCTCGGCCCACGCCTGCGTGCAGGCGCTCGAGCGGGTGGTGCAGCCGGAGATGGGCTTCGAGCTCCTGGGGGTGAAAGCGGTGCGAGCCTTCGACGCGACAGTGGTGATCGTCTCCCTCTCGGCCCGGCAAGCGGCCAAGGCCTCCCGGCTCGTGGGCTCCTATCTGACCGAGACCGATCCGCCCCGCGGGGCGGCGCTCGCCGTGCTCAACGCCACGAACCGCCTCCTCGGCAACTTCTTCGCGACCCGGTGATGCGCCAGCGGACCATAGTCCCGCTTTCCGCGTTGCTCCTGCTCGGCTCCGCCTGCGGCGGTCGTGCGGGCCCGGTCGCTACGAGCATCCTGCCGGTGGCACCCGCCGATTCCGGGCCGACCGCGACCGTGGACTCCCTCGGGGCGGTCGTGGCCCGCCAGGCCGGGGATTCGGCGGCCGACCAGGCCGTCCTCGACAGCCTGCACGCACCGCGGGGACGGCACGCCGACAGCGTCACCTCGCGGCCGGCCGCCGCGGTCCAGGGGGTCGCGGCGGTCCGCGGGGAGGACGTCGAGCGGGAGGCCGTCCGGCTGTTCGGGCCCGAGGGGCGGGCGGTCGTGGGAGGGGAGGTGGCGGCACCGCGTTTCGACATCGACGTCACGAGCTTCGCCGCGAATCGCCGAGTGCTCGAATACCTGGAGTTCTTCCAGGTTGATGCGCGGGATCGCTTCGAGATCTGGCTGCAGCGGCTGGGCCGTTACGAGGGCATGATCCGCGAGCGGCTGCGGGCCAAGGGGCTTCCGGAGGACCTCGTCTACCTGACGCTGATCGAGAGCGGGCTCTCCAACACCGCCGTCAGCCGCGCGCGGGCCGTGGGCATGTGGCAGTTCATCGCCGGCACGGCGCGGCTGTATGGTCTCACGGTGGATCCCTGGGTGGACGAGCGGCGCGACCCGTTCCGGGCGACCGACGCGGCGATCAACTACCTCGCCGACCTGCGGGAGCGCCTGGGGAGCGTCTACCTCGCGGCGGCGGCGTACAACGCGGGCGTGGGGCGGGTGGAGCGAGGCATCGGGCGGCTGCCGGGCGAGCCGGATTCGGTGGGCGACCACACGTTCTTCCAGCTGTCCGATCGGCGCTACCTGCGGCGCGAGACCCGGGACTATGTGCCGAAGCTGATCGCGGCATCGCTCATCGCCAAACAGCCGGGCCGCTATGGCTTCGACGACGTGAGCCCGGCGCCCCCGCTCGTGTTCGACGAGATCACCATCCCCGACGCGACCGGACTCGACGTGATCGCGCGGCTCGCGGACACGACGGTGGCGACGATGCTCGAGTTGAACCCGCAGTTCGTGCGCGGGATTACGCCGCCGGCCCGGAGCGTGGTCGTGCGCGTGCCGCGTGGGCGGGGGACGCTGGCGGCCATGCGGTTCGACAGCCTTCCCGCCACCGACCGCATCACGTTCGTGGACCATTATGTGGGCCGCGGTCAGACGCTGTCGGACATCGCGCGCCGCTACCGCGTCAGCGTGGCGCTGCTCCAGAGCGCGAACCCGACCCTCCGGCCTCACGCGCTGCGCGTGGGCCAGCGCATCATCGTGCCGATGAGCGGGCGCGTGGTGCCGCTCTCCGCCTGGTCAGTGCCGCCGGAGCACACCTATCGGCGCATTTCCCGGGGGGGGGCGGCTGGGGGAGGCGCACGGCTGGCTCCCGCAAACGGGGCGGGTGGAGTCGGGGAGCCGCTCGCGACCCACCGCGTGCAGCGTGGCGAGACGGCGAGCACGATCGCGCGTCGCTACGGCGTCGGGTTGACGGCGCTCTTGAATTACAACGGTCTCACGATGGGCTCGATGCTACGGGCGGGGGATATCCTGAGGATTCCGCCGAAGTAGGTGGCCGGGACGACGTCTCCTCGGCCACCTCGGTTTCTTCAAGCAAGTCTTAGGACTTACGGCTGGTGCCTCTTATCCCTTGCGTCGGTAGCCCTTCATGAGCGTCGCCGCATAGCCGTTCTCGGGATTCCTGCCCGAGTTGAGCAGCTCCGTCACCCGGCCCGGACCGCGGTTGTAGGCGAGCAGCGCCAGGTCCAGCCGCCCGCTGTAGCGCTCCAGTAGATCGTGCAGGTAGCGGAACCCGAGCCGCAGGTTGGTGTCCCGCTCGTACAGTTGGCTCGTCGTGAGACCAGGCTCGTACAGGCGCGCGGTGCTCGGGAGCACCTGCGTCAGTCCGAGGGCGCCCTCGCGGCTCTTGGCGCGGGGGTTGAACCCCGACTCGACCCGCACCAGCCGGAAGGCCAGGACCGGGTCCACCCCTTCGGCGAGCGCGATGTCGTAGGTCGCGGCCGCGAGATCGGCGGGAACGCCGTAGCGGCTCGAGTACTCGATGATCGCGTCCGCCCGCTCGAGCTGCAGCTTGGCGACGGCGAGCTCACCCTTGGCGGCTTCGAGCTCCTGTGTGAGCGAGCGCAGCTCGCCCAACACCGGCGCTGTGACGGGGACCGGCTGATCGTCGGCCGTGGCGCGCCGGGCCCACCCGCCCAGGCTGCTCACCACGAGCGCCCCGAGGAGGATCCCGCCGCCCTGCAGCATCAACTTCCGGGTTGTCGTTGTCATAACCCTCTCGTGTCTGGTCCCGTCCGGCACCGCCAGAAACTCGCGGCCTAGGGTCAAGCGCCGGTCAATCATCGCGGGTGGCGTTCCGCCGCCAATCCCCGCGAGTACCGCCAGTCTTCTCGAGCAGCCGCACGGAGAGGATCTCCATTCCCCGGTCGACAGCCTTCACCATGTCGTAGACGGTGAGCAGCGCGACGGATACCGCCGACAGCGCCTCCATCTCCACGCCCGTCCGTCCCACCGCCTTGGCGGCAGCCCGTACCCGGACTCCCGGCAAGGTGTCGTCCAGCGTCGCCTCGACCTCCACATGGTCGAGCCCTACAGGGTGGCACAGTGGGATCAGTTCCGCCGTGCGCTTCGCCGCCATCGTACCTGCGACCTCGCTCACCGCGAGAACGTCGCCCTTGACCACCGCGTGCTCCGTCACGAGGCGGTAGGCTTCGGCCGACATCCTGATCGCCCCCTCCGCCGTCGCCGTGCGGACCGTGATGGCCTTGTCGGCGACGTCCACCATCCGAGCCCGGCCCGCCGCGTCGAGGTGCGACAGCTTCATCGGGGCGACCCTAGATCCTCGCCCAGTACGGCGGCCACGAGTTGCGGGTTCACATTGCCCTGCGCCAGCTCCCGCGCGTCGAGCACCCGAGCGATGGCGGACACGACTTTTCCCGAGTCCTTCCCCGCCCGTGCTTCACCGCGCAACCGAGCGAGCAGCTCATCCAGCATCGCGGTGAATGCGCCCCGTGCCTGAAACGGCTGGAGACCGAGCGCGAAGCTGAGGCGCCCTACTGGGCCGCTCCGCACCGCATGCAGGAACCGCTCGGCCCCCTCTCCGCGTTCCGCCCCCCCATCCGCAAGGAGCCTGCCGATGCACCCCTCAGCCGCCGTAACTCTTTGCGATAGCGACGGTTCCGTAGCGAGGCCGAGCTCGCGCTGCGCGAATGCTGTCACGACGCTGTCGGCCAGTCTTGCCACACGCACTCGCACGACGCGAGACCGGATGGTCGCCAGCAGCGCGTCGGGCTCCGCCGTCGTGAGCACGAACACACTGTCCGCGGGTGGCTCTTCGAGCGCCTTCAGCAGGGCGTTCGCGGCCGCCTCGGCCCCCGTCTGTGCTACCAGGCGCTCCGCGTCCCCGATCACGAACACCTTGCGCGGCCCCATCACCGGAGTGAGGGCGAGCTTTCTCAACAGCAACCGCACCGAGGCGATGCTGTGGCTCGCCATCCCGGACGGCGGCTCGTACAGGGGTCGCTCGCGGCGGGCGGCCAGTACCTCGCCCAGCGCCTCCTCGGCCAGCTCGATCTGCTTGTCGGCGTCGGCGGCCCGTCTTTCGAGCTCGACCGGGACGAACCAGTGCAGGTCGGGATGCGAGAGCGTGAGGACCAGTCGGCAAGGCCGACAGTCACCGCACTCCTCCTGTTGTCCCCGGCCCCTGTTGCGCTCGCACAACAGTGCTTGGCCCAGCCATAGCGCCAGCCGTTGTTTCCCGACTCCCCGGGGCCCCTCAAAGAGCAACCCTTGCGGCAACCGGCCGGAGGCGAGGGCGCCTGCCAGCCGGTTCCGAGTCCCCTCGTGGCCATACAGGGGGGGTAAGGGCATGGGCAAATCTACCCCCGGGTATGGTTTGGACCACAAGTAGCAGTTTGTAAGATGCCGTCTGTAAATAAGTTAGCCGCAATCCATGGGACTTGTGCCACGTTAACGCCATTTGTGCAAGATACTTCCACTCATAAGTGAGCGCACACTCGCGAGAAAACCCCTAATTTTCCTATGTTTTCGGCTTACATTCGGTGCGTCTGACCATCAGCCGCGTGACGGTTGACCTGGTTCGGCGGGCTGACCGATGAGGAGCTCGCGTGCCGCTCGCAGTTGGTGCGGCTGGCCCACGATGGACAGCTCGTCGCCCGCGGCCAGGGGCAGGCGTGGGTCGGGAGTGGGGATGTCTTGGTCGGCGCGGCGGATACTGAGGACGAGGGCTCCGGTCCGGGTGCGCAGGCGCGTTGCCGCGAGACTCCGGCCGACGGCCTTGGCCCCGGGCGGCAGCAGCACTCGCTCCGCACTCATCTGCGGGAGGCCGCTGAGGGCGGGGACCTGCTCGAGTTGCAGCGGGCCCTGCGCGCGCAGCGCCTGATAGTGAGATGCGCGGATCCTCGTCACGAGGGTGTCGATGTCGCCCTGCGGTACCTGGTAGTGCGCGAGCACGCGGGTGAAGATCTCGATCGAGGTCTCGAACTCCTCGGGGATCACGACGTTCGCCCCCAGGCGCGCGAGCTCGGGGATCTCGACGACGTAGCGGGTGCGCGCGATGATGTGGAGCGTGGGATTGAGCCCGCGGGCCACCCGTACCATGCGCCGAGTGGCGGCGGGGTCGGAGATCGCGACGACGAAGAGCCGGGCGCGGTCCACGCCGAGCGCGCGCAAGATCTCCTCGCGCGTGGCGTCGCCGTAGAACGCCGGCTCGCCCTGAGCGCGCGCGTGCCGCACCGTCTGCGGGTTGAGCTCCACGATCAGGTAGGGCACGCGAATCGCCCGCAGCGCCGCCGCCAGATAGTCCCGGGAGCACGCGGTCGAGGCGGATGACGCGGTCCAGGCGGTCGAGCAGGGCCGGCCCTCCTTGGAGCAGGAACGGCGTCAGGATCATCGTGAACACCGCGACCGCGAGGAAGCTCTGGTACAGGGCTCCGGGGAGCAGGCCCGCGGCCCGGCCCTCCCTGGCGAGGACGAACGAGAACTCGCCGATTTGCGACACGGCCAGCCCCGCCAGCAGCGCCACCCGCGCCGAGTAACCCAGCAGCGCCGGGCCGACAGCGGCGGTGAGGGTCTTGCCGGACAGGAGCACCGCCACGCCGGCGAAGGTGAGCGCGGGGTGCTGGAGCACGACGTCGAGCTGGACCAGCATCCCGACCGCCACGAAGAAGAGCGAGATGAAGATGTCGCGGAAGGGCAACAGCTCCGCCATGGCTTGGTGGGCGTAGTCGGACTCCGAGATGACGAGCCCGGCGAGGAACGCCCCCAGCGCGAGCGACGCCCCCACCGCCTCGGTGCCGAGCGCGGTGAGCGTGCCGACGAGAATGATCGCGATGAGGAATAACTCGCGGCTCCGGGTCTTCAGGATCTCGGCGAGGACGCGCGGCACGACCGTACGGGCCGCGACCAGCACCCCCACCACGACGAGTGCCGCCTTGCCGAAGGCGACGACGAGCCCGGCGGCGCTCCCGGCGGCGCGTCCGGCGAGGAACGGCAGCGCGAGCATCATGGGCACGACGCACAGGTCCTGGAAGATCAGGACGCCCGTGGCGAGCCGGCCGTGGGGGGTGTCGATGTCCCCCTTTTCGGTCAGCAGCTTCAGGACGATTGCGGTGCTGGACAGCGCGGCCAGGAAACCAAGGAACAGGGCCACCTGCCATCGCGTCGTCCCGGCTGCGGCGGCGCCCGCGGTGGCCGCCACGGTGAGCCCCACTTGGCACGCGCCGGCGACGACGACCTGGCGCCCCATCTCTCGGAGCCTGCTGAGCGAGAACTCGATCCCGATCGTGAAAAGGAGCAGGATCACGCCCACTTCGGCGAGGCCCTCGACCCGATGCACGTCGGGGATCAAGCCGAGCGCGTTGGGCCCGAGCACCACGCCCGCCACGATGAACCCAGGGAGGGCCGGCAGACGCAGGCGGTGGAAGACGAGGACGACGAGCAGCGAAGCCCCGAAGATGACCGCCAGGTCGCGCAGCACAAGCAGTTGTTCCATGGCCCCTCTAAGATACCGGAACCGAATCCCCGGGCAATATGGTAACTCGTTTTGCGATAAGGTGTTCCGTCGCTGTGACGGAGCGCACACGTGGCGCGTGGTGCGCCCTGCGGCGCTCGCGGCATGGAGGCGTGATCGTTGGGCCGCCTTATCTTGGGCGTTCCCCTTTCCAGTCCAGCTCTGGAGGCCGCACCCGGCCGTGAGTCCCAAAGGCATCAAGATCCTCCGACCCGACGACGACGACCGCCTCGTCGAGCTCACCCGCACGGAAGAGACGCTGCGCGCGACGGCGCATCAGCAGGAGGCGGTGGCGCATCTCGGCCAGCAGGCGCTGGCCGGGGCGCCGGTCTCGGAGCTGATCGACGCCGCGGTCGCCCTCGTGGCCCGGGTGCTCGAGGTCGATTTTTCGTGCGTGCTCGAGCTCCGCGCGCCGAGCCGCACCCTGGTGTTGCGGGCCGGGGTGGGGTGGCGGGAGGGGAGCGTCGGGCGGACCGTGGTGCCGGCGACGCCCGACACGCACGCGGGGTACGTGCTCCGTTCGCCCGGCGCCGTGGTGGTCGAAGATCTTGCGGCCGAAACGCGCTTCGGCTCGGCGCCCCTCCTCGACGCGCACGGTGTGGTGAGCGGACTGAGCGTCATCATCCACGGCAAGGAGCGACCGTTCGGCATCCTCGGCGCGCACAGCGCGCGGCGGCGCGGCTTCACGAGCCACGACGTCCACTTCTTGCAGGCGGCGGCGAGCGTGCTCGCCACCGCGATCGACCGCGCCACCGCCGAGGAAGCGCTGCGGCGCAGCGAAGAGCATTTTCGCTCGCTCATCGAGAACGCCCTCGACATCGTGACGGTCGTCGGGGAAGACGGCACCTTCCAGTACGCGAGTCCCTCCGTGGAGCGACTGCTCGGCTACCGTCCGGGCGAGCTGTTGCAGCGCAACGCATTCCAGTTCGTGCACCCGGATGACTTACCGGTCGTCGCGGAAGCGCTGGCCCGGGCGATCAAGGATCCCGCGGCTGCACAGATGGAGGCGTTCCGGTTCCGCCACCGCAACGGCGGGTGGCGCGTACTCGAGGCAGTCGGGCAGGCACGGGTGGGGCCGGACGGGAGGGCGCGCTTGATCGTGAACAGCCGCGATGTGACCGAGCGCAACCGCCAGGATCGGGCGCTGCGGGAAAGCAAGGAGCGTCTGCGTACGGTGATCGCGGGCGCACCGCTCGTCCTGTTCTCGTTTGACCGGAACGGCACGTTCACGCTGGCCGAGGGGCGGGGGCTCGACGCGCTCGGCGTGCGCCCGGCGCAGCTCGTCGGGCAGTCGGTGTTCCAGCTGTACGCGGACCTACCCCAGGCGCTCGCCGATGTGCGGCGGGCCCTCGCGGGCGAGGCGTTCTCATCGGTGGTCGAGGTGTACGGCATCGTGTTCGAGGCCTCCTATACGCCGATCCGCGACCGGGACGGGAGCCTGGCGGGTGTGATCGGCGTGGGCACCGACATCACCGAGCGCCGCAAGGTCGAGGAGGCGCTGCGCCGCTCGGAGGAGAGCAGCCGCGCGCTGGTGCAACACGCGACCTATGGCATCTACCGCTCTTCCCCCGAGGGGCGCTTCCTCGCCGTGAATCCGGCGCTCGTGAAGCTGCTCGGGTACCCGTCGGAGGACGCACTGCTGGCGGTGGACATGGCCCGCGACGTGTACGCGGACCCGGAGGAGCGCCCCCAGGTGATCGCCCGGTTCGACCACAGCGACGCGGTGCAAGACGTCGACGTCACCTGGAAGCGCTGGGACGGCAGGAAGATCCTTGTGCGGCTGAGCGGCCGGGCGGTGCGGCGGCGCGACGGCTCGATCGATTGCTTCGAGACGCTGGCGGAGGACGTGACCGAGCGGCGCGCATTGGAGGAGCGGCTGCGCCAGTCGCAGAAGATGGAGGCGATCGGCCAGCTCACGGGCGGCATTGCCCATGACTTCAATAATCTGCTCACCATCATTCTCGCCAACGCCGAGCTGATCGCGCGGGCGCTCCCGACGGAGCGCTCGGACGCGCAGGCCGACCTGCGGGACGTGATCTCGGCTGCGCTGCGGGGACGCGTGATGGTGAAAGAGCTGCTGGGCTTCGCACGGCGCTCGAGCCTCAACCTCACCGCGGTCGACCTGGCCGGCGTGCTGGCGGATCTCTCGGGGATGCTGCGGCGCATCCTGCCGGCGGACGTCGAGATCGTCACCGCCGGAGATGAGGGGCTGCCTGAGGTACGCGCCGACCTGCACGCCACCGAGCAGGTCGTCTTCAACCTCGTTACCAACGCCCGGGACGCGATGCCGAATGGCGGGGTGTTGCGGATCGAGACCCGGCGCGTCCACTTGACGGACGAACAGCGCGCCAGCGGTGGCGCCACGCACGACGGCGACTTCGTGTGCCTCGCGGTGGAGGACACGGGCGTCGGGATGGACGAGCAAACGAGGCGGCGCATCTTCGAGCCGTTCTTCACGACGAAGCCGGTCGGCCGGGGCACGGGGCTCGGCCTCGCCACGGTGTACGGGTTGGTGCGGCAACACGGTGGCTCGATCGAGGTGGACAGCGAGCCCGGCAAAGGCACCCGGGTGCGTGTGTACTTCCCCGCGGCGGAGGTCGCCGCGACGCCGCTCCAGCGAACCTCGGGACCGCAGCAGGCGCGTGGCGGGTCCGAGACCATTCTGCTGGTGGAGGACGACGACCAGCTGCGGCGGGCGACCAAGCGGGTCCTGGAGGACGCGGGCTACCAGGTGCTGACGGCGGCCGACGGGCAGGAAGCCCTCGACGTGCTGCGCCAGCAAGGGGAGGGGATCCGGCTCGTCGTCTCGGACCTGGTGATGCCGCGGCTCGGCGGTCGCGCGCTGCACGACCAGGCGCGGCGCGAGGGCCGGGCGATGCCCTTCTTGTTCGCGAGCGGCTACTCGGACGGCGATCGCAGCGGTCGCGCCCCGCTCGATCCGTCGCTACCCTTCTTGTTCAAGCCCTGGACGCCGAACGACCTGCTGAACAAGGTCCGGGAGCTGCTCGACGCGAATACCTAAAAAGGCGTGGGGAGTGGAGAGTCGTACCTGACGGTGCAATCCGGTAGGTCGGTGCGCACCCGATAGAACCACTCCCTGCTCGCCACGCCCATGTTATTTTCCGTCCAGCACCTCCCTGACTTTGCGCGCCAGCTTATCGGGCGTAAACGGCTTCTGCAGGTAGGCCATCCCCTCTTCCAGCACACCATGGCGCAGCACGGCGTCGTCGGTGTAGCCGGACATGAAGAGCACCCGGAGCGTGCTGCGCCCCTGGAGCAGCCGGTGCGCGAGCTCCCGTCCGCTCATCCCCGGCATCACCACGTCGGTGAGGAGCAGGTTGATGGGTCCGACGTGGCGCTCGCTCAGCTCGAGCGCCGCCGGGGCGGCGCCCGCCTCGAGCACCCGGTAGCCGTGGGCTTCCAGCGCCTTGCGGGCGAGCGTCCGGACCATGGCTTCGTCCTCCACGAGCAGGACGGTCTCCGAGCCGTCGCCGGCCACGCTCGCCACCGCCGCGCCGGGCTGCGGCGCGGCCTCCTGGACCTCCGGCAGGTAGATCCGGAACGTCGTGCCGCCCTGCGGCTCCGAGTCGACCCAGATGTAGCCCCCGAACTGCTTCACGATGCCGTACACGGTGGCGAGGCCGAGCCCCGTGCCCTTGCCGACCGGCTTGGTCGTGAAGAACGGCTCGAACAGGTGGGACTTGGTCTCCGCGTCCATCCCGGCGCCGGTATCGGTGATCGTGATCAGGACGTAGCGGCCCGGGACCTGGCCGGGTCCGCCCACTTCATCCGCGGCGGCGTTCGCCGTCTCGATGGTGAGGCGCCCGCCCTGCGGCATGGAGTCGCGGGAGTTGACGGCCAGGTTGATGATCACCTGCTCCAGCTGCCCCGGGTCGGCCTTGACCCTGCCGACCCCGTGGCGCAGCACCGTGACGAAATCGATGTCCTCGCCGATCACCCGCCGCAGCATCTTCTCCATGTCCGCGACCACGGCGTTCACGTCGAGTACCTGCGCCTGCAGCACCTGCTTGCGGCTGAAGGCGAGGAGCTGCTGCGTGAGCGACGCCGCCCGCTCGCCGGCGCGGCGGATCTCGAACACGTCCTCGCGCGCGGGGGCATCCGGGGAGAGCTGCTGCAACAACAACTGGCAGTAGCCCAGGATCGCCGTGAGCAGGTTGTTGAAGTCGTGCGCCACGCCGCCCGCGAGCTGCCCGACGGCTTCCATCTTCTGCGCCTGGCGGAGTTGCTCTTCCAGGCGACGCCGGCCGGTGACGTCCTTCGCGAGCACCAGCCGGGCCGGCCGTCCGTCGAAGTCGATGGAATCCGCGGACACCTCGACCTGGATGAACGTCCCGTCCTTCTTGCGATGGCGGGCGTCGACGTGGGTCGCGGCGCCCGTCGCCGCGTGCTGCAGGGCTGCCTCGAGCCGCTCCTGCTCTTCCGAGGGGCGGATGTCCCGGATCGTCAGCGCGAGGAACTCCTGGCGCGAGTAGCCGTAGTGGCGCACGGCCGCCTCGTTGACCGCGAGGAAGCGCAGCGTCTCGACGTCGTAGACCCACATCGCCTCGGGGTTGGACTCGAACAGCAGGCGGTAGCGGTTCTCGCTGTCTCTGAGCCGCTCCTCGCCGCGCTTGCGGTCGATCGCCATCGCGACCTGGGCCGAGACGAACTGGAGGATCGACTTGTCCGTCTCCCCGTAGCGGACGCCCTCGGCGTAGCTCTGGGCCACCAGCACGCCGATCGTGTTGTCCCCGATCGTGAGCGGCACGCCGAGCCAGTCGATCGAGGGCGCGCCGATCAGCTCCACGTATCCCCGCTGCTCCAGCTCGCGGTGCACCTCGGGGGTGACGAGCAGCGGCGCCCCGGTCCGCAGCACGTATTCGGTCAGCCCCTTGCCGGGCCGTTTCGGGGGGAAGTCGCTGTCGTACTGGTCGACGAAATACGGGAAGCTGATGATGTCGCTCTCCGGGTCGTACAGCGCGATGTAGAAGTTGTTGGCCGGCATCAGCCCACCCACGATCTCGTGGATCGCGCGGAACAGCTCGTGGAGCGTCTCGGCGCGATGGGCCGCCTCGGAGATGCGGTAGGTCGCGCGCTGGATGCGGTCCGCGCGGCGTCGCTCCGTGACGTCGCGGTACGTCACCACGATCGCGGCAATGGCGGGCTCCCGGAGGCGGTTCACCGCCACGGCTTCGAGGTCGCGCCAGGAGCCGTTTTTGTGGCGGGCGCGCAGCTCCGTGCGCTGCGGCTCGCCGGGTCGCTCGGCGACCTGCCGCAGGAACGTCTGCGCCGCGGCCACGTCGTCGGGGTGAATGAGGTCGAACGCCTTGCGCCCGATGTTCTCCTCATACGCGTAACCCAGGACCGGCTGCGCCGACTGGCTGGCGTAGAGCACGGTGCCGTCGGGCCCGAGCAGCGTGATGACCTCGGTCGAGTGCTCAACCAGGGCCCGAAATCGCTCCTCACTCGCTGCCAGGGCTTCGCCGGACGCCGGAGGGGCGGGGCGGGCGGAGGGGGCGGGGGGCGTGGGCGGGGGTGGTCCGCCGGAGGCGGGTGGGACGGCCTTCCGGCCCCTGCGACGGCGGGGTTCTCGAGATCTCACAGGCGACGCGCGCTCCGGGGGGCTGGGCTCACCGGCGAGAATAGGTGCAGACGCGGGCAGCCGCCAGAGGGCCCTAGGCCCGTGCCACGCACACGAGGTCGCCGGGCCGTCGTTCGGGCATCCGGCTATTGCGGCGGCCGGTTCACGAGCAACCAGTAGAGGCCGAGGTCGGAGACGGCGCGCGAGAAGGCCTCGAAGTCGACCGGTTTGACGATGTAGCTGTTGGCGCCCAGTCGGTAGGCGGCGGCGATGTCGGGTTGCTCAGCGGAGGATGTCAACACCACCACGGGGATGGTGCGGGTGCGCTCGTCGCCCTTGAGGCGGCGCAGCACCTCGAGGCCGTCCACCTTGGGGAGGTTCAGGTCGAGCAGGATCACTCTCGGCGTCACGCCGATGTCGCGCAGGGCGTTGGGCGCGTTCCCGAAGAAGAAATCGATCGCCTCGGCGCCGTCCCGGCAGACGAAGAGCTGGTTGGCCAGGTGGCGGGACGTCAGCGCCCGCAGGGTGAGCTCGATGTCCGTCGGATTGTCCTCGACCAGCAGGATCTCGACTTCGTGGGTCGGGTCCATGCGACAAATCTAGCCGGGGCCGCTCAACCGCTGTCGAGGGTCTCGCGCACCTTGCGGGCCAGCGCTCCCGAGGTGAACGGCTTCTGGAGGAAGGCGATCCCGGCGTCGAGCACGCCGTGGTGCACGACGGCCTCGTCGGTGTAGCCGGACGTATAGAGCACCTTCAAGCCGGGCCGCACGGACTGGAAGCGGGCCGCGAGCTCCCGGCCGCTCATCCCCGGAAGCACGACGTCCGTGACGAGGAGGTGGATCGGCCCGGCGTGGCTCGCCGCCAGCTCCAGGGCGTCGGCTCCGCTGGGCGCCGCTAGGACGGTGTAGCCGTGGGAGGCCAGCATCTTCCGCGCGAGCGTGCGGACGGCCTCGTCGTCCTCGACCAGCAGCACCGTCTCGGTGCCACGGGGCGTTTCGCGGGCGGCCGGCGTGGGGGCGGGGAGCTCGAGTGGCTGATCGACGCGGGGCAGATAGATCTTGAACGTCGTCCCCCGGCCCGGCTCGGAATAGAGCCAGATGTTCCCGCCGCTCTGCTTCACGATACCGTACACCGTCGCGAGCCCGAGCCCCGTGCCCTTGCCCTTCTCCTTCGTGGTGAAGAACGGCTCGAAGATCCTGGCCTGCGTGGCGGCGTCCATGCCCACGCCCGAGTCCGAGACGGCGAGCATCACAAAGGGACCGGCCACCACGGCAGGGTGCTCGAGTGCGTAGCTCTCGTCGAGTTCGGCGTTCGCCGTTTCGATGGTGAGCTTGCCGCCCCGCGGCATCGCGTCGCGAGCGTTCACGACCAGGTTCATGATCACCTGCTCCAGCTGCCCCGGGTCGGCCCGGACCGCGCCCAGGTCGGACGCCAGCGCGGTCCTGAGCGCCACGTCGGCCCCGATCAACCGCCGCAGCATGTTGTCGACGCTCGCGACGACGGTGTTCAAGTCGAGCACCCGCGGGGCCAGCACCTGCCGGCGGCTGAAGGCGAGCAGCTGGCGCGTCAGCGCGGCGGCCCGGTCCGTGGCGCGGAGGATCTCCTCCAGGTCGCCGCGGCGCGCGTCGTCGCCGGGGAGATCCTCCCGCAACAACTCCGCGTAGCCGGCGATCGCCGTCAGGACGTTGTTGAAGTCGTGAGCGACGCCGCCCGCCAGTAGCCCAACCGCTTCCATCTTCTGCGCCTGCAGCAGCTGCATCTCGAGCGCTTTGCGCTCGGTGATGTTCACCCAGGAGCCGAACACCTCGACGGGCCGGCCGCCCGCGTCTCTGGTGAGGCGTGCCTCGTCGTGGATCCAGTGATAGCTGCCGTCCTTGTGACGGAAGCGGTACTCCAGGGCGAGGTGGTCCCTGCTCAGGATAGACGGGATGGCAGCGAGCACGGGGTCCCGGTCTTCCGGATGCAGGTGGTCCGTCCACCACGTGGGCCCAAGCGCCTCGGCCGCTGCGTAGCCCATGATGCGGGTGATGTTCTCGCTGACCCAGGTCGGCCGGAACGTCTCGCCGTGCACGCTCGTGGCGTACAGTACCGCGGTGCTAGAGGCGGTCACTTGTCGCAGCCGCTCCTGGGTCACGCGCAGCGTCGCCTCGGCGCGCTTCCGGTCACGGCGCTCCCGCGCGTCCCGCAGCTCGCGCTCGACCGCGGGGAGCAACCGCTTCAAGTTGCCCTTGGTGACGTAGTCCTGCGCGCCGGCGCGCATCGCCTCCACGGCCGTGTCTTCCCCGATCGTTGCGGACACGAAGATGAACGGCAGGTCGAGCCCGCGCTCGCGCACCAGCGCTAGTGCGGCGGTGCCGCTGAAATGGGGCATGCTGTAATCGGCGAAGAGGATGTCCCACTCCTGGCGCGCCAGCGCCGCCCGCAGGGCGTCGGGCGTGTCGACCCGCTCGAACGCCGGCTCGAAGCCGCCGCGCCGCAGCTCGCGCACCAGCAGCAGCGCGTCGTCCTCGGAGTCCTCGACGATCAGGACTCGCAATGGAGCATGCATATCAGAGCCTTCGGGGCACTGGCGGTGCCCGGTTCATGAGCAACCAGTACAGCCCGAGCTGCTTGGCCGCCTGGGTAAATTCCACGAAGTCCACCGGTTTCCGCACGTAGCTGTTGGCGCCGAGCCGGTAGCCATCGATGAGGTCGCGCTCCTCGTCGGACGAGGTCAGGATCACGACCGGCAGCAGCCGGGTGCGCTCGTCGGCCCGGATGCGCTGCAGCACCTCCAGCCCGTTCACCTTCGGCAGTTTCAGATCGAGGAGGACCACCGCCGGCAGCTCGTCCGGCCCGGCGCCGCCCTCCGCGCCGAAGAGATAGTCGAGCGCCTGTACGCCGTCCTGCGCCACGACTACGTCGTTCGTCATGTTGTGACTCTTGAGCGCCCGCATCGTCAGGGCGATGTCGTCCGGGTTGTCTTCCACCAGCAGGATCTTTCCCGCGTTCACACGGCCTCCGCGCCCGCCGAGCGGGCCATCACAAGGTGAAGTAGAAGGTGGCTCCCCGATCGACGGCTCCCTCGGCCCAGATCCGGCCGCCGTGCCGGGTGATGATGCGCCGCACCGTCGCGAGACCGACGCCGGTGCCCTCGAATTCGGCCGCGGAGTGCAGGCGCTGGAACACCCCGAACAGCTTGTCCGCATACTTCATGTCGAAGCCGGCACCGTTGTCCCGGACCACGAACGCCCGCTCGCCGTTCACATTGGTGGATGCAAATTCGATCTGCGGCCGCGGCTGTTTCGCGGTGTACTTCCAGCCGTTGCGGAGCAGATTGTCGAGGGCCACACGGAGCAGGCGCGGGTCCCCCCGCGCCTCGAGCCCCGGGGCAATCGCGAATTCCACGTGCCGCTCCGGCGTCGCCCGTTGCAGCTCGGCCACGATGTCCCGCGCCATGCCGCTCAGGTCCACGACCTCGGTGCGCATCTCCGCACGGGTGACCCGAGCAAGTTTCAGCAGGTCGTCGATCAGGGTCGCCATCCGCTGGCTGGCGGCGCGCACCCGCTGCAGGGAATCCCGTCCCGCCTGGTCGAGCTGCGCGGCGTAGTCTTCCAGCAGCACGTGGCTGAATCCGTCGATGCTGCGCAGCGGCGCGCGCAGGTCGTGCGACACCGAGTAGGCGAAGGCGTCGAGCTCCTGATTGGCGGCGAGGAGCTCCGCCGCATTGCGCCGCACCGCCTCGTGGCGCTCTTGGAGCTCCTGGGTCCGCTCCGCGACCCGCTGCTCCAGCTCCGTGGCGTAACGCCGCAGCTCGCGGTTCTGGTCCTCGATGCGGACGAGCATCTGGTTGAAGGCGTCGGTTAGTGTGCCCAACTCGTCCTCGCCGAGCTTGGGCGCCCGCACGGAATAGTCCTGACGTGTCGAGACCGCCGTCGCGGTTTCCGCAAGCGCGAGGATCGGTGCTGAGATCCGTCCCTGAAGCGCGGCGGCCAGGGCATAGGCGGCCAGCATCGCGATCGCGAGGACGACGATGGCGATGACGCCGGAAAGCCGGAGGGCGTCCGATACGTCCTTCGTGTCCGACGCTATGTAGAGAGTCCCCAACCGCTTCCCTCCCTGCGCCACGGGCGTAAACCCTACCAGACGTCCGCCCTCGAAGCGGTAGCCGTCCGGCTGCGGCGCCGCAGGGATAAGATCGGCGGTGGCGGCTACTGAATAGGTCGCCAGCACCCGCCCGTCCTGGTTATACAGCGCCGCGGCAACCATATGCGGGTCGTACTTCAGGGCTGCCAGGATTTCTGTTGCGTCCGCCTCGTTCGCAAACGCCAGGGCGGCGGTGCTGTTGGCGGCAAGGATGCGGGACCGCGTGGCCAGATGACTCTGCATCGTCCCCCGGAACGTCACAACCTGATAGGTTACGAACGCGGCCGATGTCAACACCAAGACCAGTCCGCTGATCAGGAGGAGGATCGCAGTCAGCTTCCGTTTGATCGGCCAGTCCCGCAGCGGCGACATCTCAAGGCCCGGGCCGGGTGATGATCTCGGCCACCCGGAGCAACTTGGAGCTGATGGTCAGGTGTGCCGCCTCCGTCGCAGCCAGGTTGAGCTGGAGCCGGATGCGGCTCCGGTCGGTCACGAAGCGAATCATGCCGCCGCGCTCCGCGAATCCGTCGGCGTCACTCACCGTGAGGATCGGCCGGTTCTTGAGGCCCGCCAGAATGCTCTGCGGTCGGTCTCCCTCGGGCCGACTGACGAACAAGATGTGGCAGGTCTTGATCTCGTCCACGCTGTGGTAGCGCCGGATCTGGAATCGCCGCCCTCCCAGGCGCTCATCACCCACCGTCTGGTCCAGGACGCGCCCGAACGGATCATCTCCGAGAACGCCGATCACGAGCGGCGTGTCGGCCTCGGGAAAGGCCTCGGCTGGCCACTCGACGAATTGCGCGAAGTTGAACAGGAACACGGCCTTCACGTCGTATTCCGAGGCCCGCACGGCTTGCGCCGCCAACCCGCGTCCGGCCACGAGCAGCGCAGCGAGGGGGAGCGCCCGCGGCGCTCGGGCGAGCATCGCGCTCAGAAGCGCCATTCGACCAACCCGTACACGCCACGTTCGATTTCCCGGCGCGTGGCGGGTGCGCCGAACTCCGCGTGTCGGTCGTGTAAGAGGTTCTGACCGACGAGCGAGAGATCGAGTTGCGGCGTCGGCTGCCACGTGAGCTTGGCATTCAGCTCGGCATAGCCCGGGACCTGCTGCCTCGTGATGTCGTCGATCGCACGCATCCCGGCGTCCAGTCTCAAGTGGGCGGGCAAGTCGAGCGACGAAAACAGGAAGAACTGGCGATCGGGAGTCTGCGATTCCGAGGCACCCCGGGTGGTGTCGGTGCTGCCGGGGTTGGGCCAGATGTGGATGCGCAACTCCGTGTGACCGGCGCGCACGCGCCATCCCTTCGTGATCAGGTAGTCGGCGGTCACCTCCGCACCGTACGACTCGCCGTACTGCCCATTGGCGATCACCGCTGGAGATGGCGTCGGCGGGTTGACCTGCTCCACGCTGCGGAGTCCGTGGTAGCGGCTGTAAAACGTGGCCACGGAGAGTGCGAGAGCGCCGCGCTGGTGGCGGTATCCCAGCTCGTAGGCCAGCTCTTCTTCCGAATGGAAGCCCGGGCCCCCGGCGATAAGGTAGGGTGGCTGAGCGGGAAAGAACAGCTCGCGGTCGATCCGCGACGGCGTTCGCAGCGCGCGCGCGACGGCCGCCCACAGGGTCCCCGACGGGCTGAGCCTCCAGCTCACATGGCCGCCGGGCTGGATCTCGTAGCCGGTGTAGTCGTTGTGCTCGACCTTGGTGCCGAGTGCCACGTGCAGCCTGTCGGGGATGAGCGCGATCTCGTCCTGGACGAAGCCGGTGAACCACTGGCGCGTGACGTGCGGCGGCAGGAAAGCCAGCAACGCGCTGTTGACGACCCGATCGTTGATCAGACGGTAGCCCAGTCCCCACACCACGTCATGACGAGCGCCCAATCGGGTAGCGTGTTGCAGATCGACGTCGTAGATGTCGAGATCTTCGCCAAAGGTGCCCGGAATGTTCCGGTTAGTGCGGTCGTAGTACAGTTGGGCCGTGACGGCGGAATTCGCGGACACGGTGTGTGACCACTTGGCGACCACGTTACCGCCGCTCACGGCGATGTCGCCGGCAGTCGCCTGGCTGATCCGGCCGTTGTAGAGGTCTCCTTGCATGGTGACCTGGTTGATCGTCGACGCGTCCCAATCGAGCCGGAACCCAGCCTGTTCCATGTGCCAGTCGTCGGTGGCGTCCTGGCCACCGGGCAACACGCTCGGCTCGCGAGCCCAGCCCTTGCCGTAGATCCGATAGTTCACGTGAGAGCCAAGCGCCCCTCCGTAGCGGGTGGTCCCAAAGCCGCGCAACTCGGTACCGCCGCCGCCCGAGACCACCAGGCCCTGGGTCTCCCTGGCACGCTTGGTGATGACGTTGATCACGCCGTTCACGGCGTTGGCCCCCCACAGCGTCGCGCCGGGGCCGCTGATGACCTCGATGCGGTCGACGTCCCCGAGGGGCACGTCCTGCACGTCCCAAAACACGCCGGAGTACAACGGGGTGTATACGGTGCGCCCATCGATGAGCACCAGGAGCTTGTTGGCGGTGGTGCTGTTGAACCCGCGCGCGCTGATGGCCCAGTCGCGCGAATTGACCTGCGCCACCTGCAAGTTGGTGGCGAGACGCAGGGCCTCGGGGAGACTCGAGGCGCCGGAGCGGCGAATGTCCTGTTGGGTGATGACCTGGATGGCGGAAGCCGCCTGCGCCAATCTCTCGGGACGCCTCGAGACGGACGTGACCTCCAGGTTCATCAGTTGTTCGATGCTCAGCTTCTTCAACGCCGCAGCGGACGCGCTGGAGTCCGGTTGCTGGGCCAACCCGGGCTCAGGGAAGCAGATGAGACCCAAGGTGAGGAGTATCGATGTCGCGGGCGCAACGGTCCTCGGGTCAGCCATCGGTCCGCACCTCCTGGTCTATGACGCTTCGCGAACATCGATCATGCCCGGCCGCCGCGACGTCCAGCTGCCAGCCGGCCAACGCGCCGAGGCCGATGACGATGACCACGCCCCCGGCGACGCGCGGGATCCGGGCGGCGTTCAAGAAAGGGGTCTCATCCTCAAGAAGGAGGGTGGCACCGTGCCAGGGGGGGT
>WNGR01002610.1_pt1 | contig 19702 bp, 16 predicted proteins | sample 5407581 | NCBI WGS metagenome assembly WNGR01 (sample SAMN13153383, study PRJNA577476) | soil metagenome | isolation source: 80 cm soil or saprolite under Garry oak tree replicate 2 | place: USA:California | collected 2016-06-15 | reverse complement strand
TCCTCTTCCAGGAGTCGGTCTCCGACTTGGTCTTTAGTTGCGAGGCCTCGTTAGTTTCCCATATTATTGGATAGTCAACTTCCTCCTTTGAAAGCCGGTTGACCTCTAGGGCAAGACTTGGAATCGGCTTGTGCATCCTCGGAACTCCTTCACTAAGGCCGGCTTCGACAACTGCGAGGGCTACAGTTGCTTCTTTCTTTGGCTCCAAACCCAGAAGCCGGTCGACCTCGGAATCGACGAAGCCGAGGACAACTTCGGTAGAAAGGCTGGCTGAGTTAGCGGTGGCGAGAAGGTTGGCGGCGATAACTCCTGAGTCCCAGAACCAGTGACGATAGGATCTGGCCTCATACTTCCATGCGTTTCTCCATGCCATTGATGTGAATGCCAAGGTGAACGGCGCAGACAAGCTACCAGGACTGCCTGCATAATCCAGTGCGGCTCGATAGTCTCCATCTCGCAATTTCGCTAGCGAAAAGTGTAGAGGATTGAAGTGGTACACTCCTGCCTCTAAGCCGGGGATTCGGCTGGAGATCACGTAGAGTTCGATTGGATAGAGTGCGCCTGTTGCGGAGGCTGCCCTCATGTAGTAGAACTCCTTGCCGAATCTCATCTTTCGCGTAAGGCCCGCAGAGAAGAAGAGAAGCTCGGAGAGAACCCCTATGTCGATCTGCCTGGCACCTGCAACATTCGTCTGGCCTTTGATCGCCTTGACAGAGTTCCCTTCAGGGCGGGGAAAATCGTGTGGAAGGGCGATGGAAGGGAGATTCAAGTATTCTTTGAACTGTGCTGGTTTGTTGTCCCAGTCGAGGTAGTGGGCGGACGCTCCGATGTTTACTTCGGAGTGCTTCGTTGCCTCGTGGTAGGTCACTGCCGAATTGAATTGGTTGCCAGCCATAGGGTAATCGATGCGAATTCTCGTAATTAGGTTCTCGGATTGTCAGGAAATAGTCGGGGCGATCTCGAAACAAGTCGCCTTCAAGGCGCAATGAATTTATTCGCGATATGAGACCCTCCATATTGGGTTGAGAAGGTAGCTTGGCTAAGTATGCTGACATTGCTGTAAAGGGTTCAGTCGAGAATATTCAGAACCTTGCCCTTCAAGCGTTCACGTCAAACGGGTTCACAATTCAGTGGGATGGTCCGACGAAGGGAAAGGCGGAGAAGGGAAGCAAGGGAGCCAACTTACTCCTTGGGGCGATGGCTCAACACCATACCGTGACCTTCTAGATATATCCGGCCACCGAAGGTGGAACGCTCAGACTGATCAAGGTGGGTTCAGGCGCTGCGGGAGGACTCCTTGGAATGAGAAAGGTCAACAAGCAATTCGACCAATTGACAGACACACTCTCCACCTGGTTCAAACAGCAAGGCCTCTTGCTCAACGTCAAGAAAGAGTAGACAGGACCTACTTCTTCCGACTTGGAGTTTCAAAGCCTTACCTAGATGCCTATGCATAAATAGAATCCAACGCTCGAATTGCCAAACCGACGGAAATGCCGCGCGGGAAATCGATCTCGTCTAGTGATGTCGTAACTCAACTTAACCAACTGTACGACGATTATTGGGAATTCATTCTCAAAGAGTATCCTCTTAGCGCAACCTATCTCGGGGACCATCGATATGACGCATTCTTAGAGGACGCTTCGGAGGATGCTTTCCATCGTCGAGTCGCTCAGTCCAAGGAATATCTGGACCGACTGGGAAGTATCAAGAAACCATCCTCGAAACCAGAGATGCTGAACTACGAACTCTTCGAACGCGAACTAAAAGACAATCTAGAAGCGGCGAAGTTCCGTCCTTATCTCACGCCTATGACCCAGCAGTCCGGACTGCAGATCGACATTCCCGAGCTAGTCACCTATCATCCATTCGGGTCGCTCTCGGATTTCGAGAATTTTTCCAGCCGGCTTCGAGCGTTTCCCCGACTAGTAGACCAAGTCATTCAGAGCATGCGAGCCGGAATAAGAGCCAGAATCGTCCTTGCCAAAGTGACTGCGGAAAAGATCATTCCCCAATTGGAAGCTAACGTTGTTCAAGATCCCAAGAAGCTCGATCTCTACAAGTCCGTTGAGAACATTTCACAGGTAATTGATTCGACAGAAGCAATTCGCATAAGGAACGACATTGATGAAGCGATCCGACAGTCAGTCATTCCAGCTTTTGAGAAGCTCCTCGCGTTCTTCGAGGAAGATTATCTCCCAGCATGTCGAAACGACATCGGGATCTGGTCCCTTCCCGACGGAAATGAACGATACGCCTACACGGTCAGGCACTTTACCACTACAAACCTGTCACCGAATGAGATTCATGATCTAGGCCTCAGAGAGCTGTCACGCATACACGGAGAAATGAAGGCAATTGTCGACCGCGTCGGATTCAAAGGCTCATTGCAAGACTTCATCTCATCCCTCAGAAAGGACAGATCACTTTACAACAGCTCAGCCGCCGAACTCCTGGCCAGATTCAAGAAAATTCTGGAACAGATGGACGAGAAGCTACCATTATTGTTTGGACGGTTGCCGAAGGCAAAATATGGTTTCCGCGAAATCGAAGCGTTCAGAGCCGAGGCCGCACCGGACGCGTACTACTACCGTCCTCCGGAAGACGGCTCGCGCCCAGCCTACTTCTACGTGAACACATTCCGACCAGAACAACGGCCGAAGTACACGATGGAGGTACTGGCCTATCATGAGGCTGTGCCTGGACATCACCTACAACTGGCAATTCAGCAGGAATTGACCAATATGCCGAAGTTTCGGAGACATGGAGGCTATACAGCCTTCATCGAGGGTTGGGGTCTCTATTCGGAGGAACTTCCGAAGCTGGTTGGCTTCTACAAGGACACACTTTCCGACTTTGGGAGGTTAAGCTTCGACGCCTGGCGCGCAGCCCGACTTGTCGTTGACACGGGAATCCACCACAAACATTGGACGCGTGAACGCGCCATCCAGTTCTTCCTAGAAAATACCGCGCTCTCAGAACTCAACGTGGTATCGGAGGTGGACCGGTACATTGCGTGGCCAGGTCAAGCGCTTGCATACAAGATTGGGCAGCTCAAGATCAGCGAGCTCCGAGCTAGGGCGGAGAAGGCAATGGGACCACGATTCGACATTCGCAAATTCCACGACGAACTCCTCGGCGACGGCGCACTAGCCTTGGATGTTCTAGAGAGCAAGATGGAGAGTTGGATTGCAAAAGAGTCCGAGCAGATTACCGGCTGACGTTGACTCGCCCATAGGTCAGTTCTCTCTGTAAACTACGCTGGTACCTTTCTTTCTATTTTCCCAAACTCGAATCTCGTGTAGTTCTTTGATTGATGGTTTGAGCTTGTTCCAGATCCATACTGAGATACGTTCCATTGTTGGATTAGGAATTACCTCATTCAGATTCTTCTTATCCAGTTTCGCGATTATCTCTTGGTTGACGATTCTCTCGATAATGCGAGTGTCTAGAATCACTCCTCTTTCGTCAGGAGTCCCTTTGACGACGACTCGGAGTTCGTAGTTGTGGCCTTGCATCGCCTTCTCGTCAACATCGAGCGAGGCAGCCGATGAAAACTGGAACTCTCGCATCGCAAACATTTCCATTCTTGGCCACTCTAGTTCCTATAGTTCATCAAGTATCTTAGAAAGACGTGACTCCCCGAGACTCCGATTGCCTCAAGCTCTGCGAGTGGAGAGTCGTCTAATCCGAAATGGATCCCGGTTACAAAACCGGGTCTTCTCTTTCCTTCGGAGTTAAGGTCACCCATGATCTGGGGGGAAACTGTGAGCCTGAGCTCATCGATCAACATCGCCTTGACCGCTCCTCCGGCCAAAATGGGCCCTCCCTGAATGTCCAGAAGCTTTGTCCTGTAGTCTTTCCTCAGAATCCCTACGGCTTTGGTAAGGTCTACGGTTGTATCTCCAACGACGTGGGTTTTGGCAGACTGAAGAGGGTTGTGGCCTTGGGCTTGCAACCGTTTTGCTTGGTTCTTCAGTTTCTCTCCTCCTTGCTTTGTTGTAAAGATGACCGGTTGCCACTCGTCCTTCTTCGGGTTGAACACGGGGTGTTTCAAATCGACCTCTCCTCTCCCAGTTACAACTGCCCTGACAGGTTTACGGTTCCCTTTCATCAAGAGATCCTGTAAGTCCTTGTCTCTGGGATACCAGCTCGCCGCCGGGTTGTCTCTCAGGATTCCGGCCCCTCCCAAGACGGCGTCGGCCGTCGCCCATCCGTACTGGAGTGCTCTATTGTCGGCAAGACCTCCTGTGGCTATGGGGTTGTCCTTCAAGTGTCGAAGGGCAATTTCGGATCCTCCGCGTTGCCCAGGTTCGAGAGGGACCGTAATTCCATCGATTGTGGTCACAAACATCAGGTAGGTGTGAGGAGATCCCTCGACCTTGTAGAATTCTGACAGTTGGTCTATGGATACGTTCGGGTCTTCAAATAATTGCACCGTTCTAACCATGGTTGACGACAATGTTAACGGATGTCTATATTGAGCTTCACGTCCCGGACTTCAGGAAAGCAATAGAGTTCTACTCAAGACTGGGTTTCAAACTCCAGTGGCGGACCGAGGATTATCTCGTAATGAAGAGAAAGAAAAGCGTCCTCAATTTCTATGGCGGCAGTCAGAAAGTGTACTCCCACTCGTACTTCGGACGATTCAAGAAAACCACAAAATGTGGTTACGGAGTAGAGATAATCATTCCAGTTGACCGAGTGGAACGCGTCTATAACAGCGTAAGGAAATTCGCAAAGATCGTCCAACCTCTACGGTTGAAGAAATGGGGGCGTCGCGACTTCAGAATACTCGATCCCTTCGGATTCTATCTACGTGTCACGGAGAAATATGAGTGGGTTGGCAAGCTGGATGCCCGACAGAAGAAACTCATCAACGATTACAAGAAACTCAAACGGTAGGCTCCGAAGAGCCGAACGTATGATGAGTCCCTTATACAGAGTAGCTGAAAAGGTTGGGGATTGATAAGCCAACAATCACCCCTCTGTCTATTGAAGTCGATGATACTGTTAGCAACTACGCGAGAACCCGTAGCGCAACTTCCAGGCGCTAAACGTCTTGACCGAATCTACAAAGCTGTTGCAGCAGTGTTCATGCCTCAAGCATCATCTGCCTATGCTTTTCTCGCTCTGTCGATTGCAAGTGGAATCGAAGAAACGCCGTTGTACCTTCTGCTTGCCATACTTTTTGCTAGCTTGATTGAGCTAGGCTCCCTTCTGGTGTACGTGCGCTTCTTGAAAAGAGACGTGAATGTGCAAGATCGCAAGGACAGACCCATACTCTTCGGAATAGCGATTCTTTCTTACCTTATCGGCTTCGTGCTGCTGAGAGATCTCGGGGCTCCTTTCATATTCAGCGCTTTGATGTTCGCTTACTTCGCTAACACTGCGTTTGCCGCCGTAATCACAAGACACCTAACCAAAGTAAGCATCCATACTTGGGGCATAACGGGTCCTTCGGTTGCCATACTTTACAGCTTTGGGGTTTTAGGTTTCCTGTTGATGCTAGTTATTGGTGCTATTGTTGGAAGCACAAGAATAAAGCTAGGATATCATACTTGGAGACAAGTTGCTCTTTCATTTCTTACGTCGATTCCTTTTACATGGTTCATTGTGTACATTATTCCCCAGTTTCTTCCGACCGTTTTCAGAGCTTATTGACAGTATCGAGCCAATTCATGACGGGACGGTTGATGTTGCCAGGGAAGTTGAATTAGCCAATTTCAATCTTGATTGTGAGGATAGGCTGCTAGATCGTCGCGCTGCTCTATGTCGAGTATGTGGCCCAGCTTCTTCCTTTTCGTCTCCAGATAGAACTTGTTGAACTGGTTCGGTGGCATTACGACAGGTATCCTCTCAGCCACCTTAATTCCATGAAGCTGCAAATCCTTCAGCTTGTCCGGATTGTTCGTTAGAAGCTTGACCGATCTTACATGAAGCGACATCAACATGTGAGCTGCTATGTCGTAGTCTCGCTCGTCAGGCCTGAAGCCCAGCTTCTTATTCGCCTCAACGGTGTCGAAACCGGTGTCCTGCAATTGGTAGGCTCTGATCTTGTTGACGAAACCGATTCCGCGACCTTCTTGTCTTAGATAGAGAACTATCCCCCGTTCCATCTTGCCTATTCGCAGGAGGGACTCCTGGAGCTGCTCTCGGCAGTCGCAACGTAGCGAGCCGATAGCATCGCCTGTAAGACACTCGGAGTGCAGCCTTACTGGAACGTCCTCTTTCTCGAAAGTATCACCATGGACAAACGCAGCATGCTCCTTCTGGTCGAAATTGTTCCAGAACGCAACGGCCTGATAGTCACCGTATAGAGTCGGGAGGTTTGCGATAGCCATGACCTTGACGCATATCTCGGGTGCCTCTCGGCATGCGTGGTCTTCGCTCTCCCTCAAGAGCTGCTCGACGGCCGACTTCGGGATACCCATCAAGGCGGACGCGAAAAACAGAACAGTTACTTTTGAGGGTTGCTTTCTAGGGAGCTGACGAAATGGAATGAGAGGACTGTGGACCTTTATTGACGCACACAGTCCAGACTTTCGAGATAGGAAGAGTGGCTGATTGTGCATGACTGCGAAGAGCTGGATCTAGTCTCCGCTTTCTTGCATAGTCTTTTGTTATGACGACATCATTGAGATTCCAGACCCATAATGGTTCGAATAGCCGTCGATGAAAGGGAGAAGCCGTCGGGGGTTCCCGACGAGCTTCGGTCAAAGGGAGCTTCCGTGGAATATAGAGTCCTTGAGGTGGCTGATTACATAGTTGGAGAATATGCCGTGGAGCGAAAATCCACGCGGGACTTCGTCTCCTCGTTATTCAGCGGGAGGTTATTCGACCAGGCCTATAGGATAGGCGAGTCATACAGAGATAAGATTCTAGTCGTCGAAGGTAATCTGGAAGATGAGCTAAAGAGAACTAGGAACCCGCGTTCTCTTTGGGGCGCGCTGATTTCTGCCGTCCTAGATTTTGACATGCACTGTTTTTTCACAAGAGATGCGGAAGAGACCGCAGAGTTCTTGATCACTCTCGGTAAGGGAGGCCGCTACAAAGGCCGCCATGGGCCACCGCCCCTTGTCGTCCGTAAGCCAAGGTCGGAAGACATCAAACGCCTTCAGGAATCCATTGTTGGATCTGTGCCTGGAGTTGGACCTCGCACTGCCGAACAACTGCTGTCCCATTTCGGATCTCTAAGACGAACATTCAGCGCTTCCGTAACAGAGATGGCAGTCGGAGCGGGAATTGGCAAATCCAAGGCTCTGAGCCTTAGGGCCCTTCTAGATGCGTCCTACAAGCCTTCAAAAGGAGTCCACTCTCAAACCCAGCTTCGCGCAGAGGCGTAGAATTCGTGGGACTATTCCTGAAAGGTTGCGACTGGGTGATCACCCAAAACCCACATCGGGAAGTTCTACGGAACTCCTCTGTTAGCATTGATGACAATGGGACCATACGAGATATGGGAATAACTCAAGGGTCAGGGAAAGACGAAGTCATTGACTGTAGAGGTAAAGTGCTGATTCCTGGTCTGATCAACACTCATACGCATCTTTCCATGACTCTCTTCCGGGGATATGCTGACGATCTCGAACTTCAGCAGTGGCTTGAGAAGAAGATCTGGCCTCTTGAGAAACGACTCACTGGCGAGATGTGCTACTACGGCGGGCTTCTAGGCGCGATGGAGATGACGAGAACCGGAACCACCTGTTTCGTTGACATGTACTTTCACATGGAAGATGTGGCCAAGGCTACAGAAGAGGCAGGGCTTCGAGGGATACTCTCCTACGGAATGATCGATCCGGCCACCCGGGAGGGCAAAGAAAGGGAGCGAAAAAACTCCGTGAAACTGCTCCAGCATATCCGCGCGATGAAGTCTCCTAGAATCTCGTTTGCCTTTGGTCCTCACTCTCCCTACACCTGCAGTGAGGAGACGCTTCTCTGGTGTCGAAAGGAAGCTGAGAAAGAAGACTCCCTTGTGAACATCCATATCGCTGAAACCCGGGGGGAACAAGCGCGGTTCGAACGGGACAAAAAGTCACGAGAAGTAGATTATCTAGACAAGATCGGCTTTCTAAGCGATAGAGTTTTGGCTGCCCACTCTGTGTGGTTGACAAAATCGGAAGTCAAGCTGTACGGAAAGCGGGGCGTTAGAGTCGCTCACTGCCCGGTTTCAAATATGAAGCTCGCGGGAGGTAGCGTGGCGCCGTTGCCGGAGATGTGGGAGGCCGGGGTCCGAGTGGGGCTTGGAACTGATGGACCTGCGAGCAACAACAGCCTTGACATGTTCGACACAATGAAAGCTTGTGCTCTCGCTCACAAAGCTCACCGGTGGGACCCGACAGTCGCCAGTGCCCAGAAGGTACTCGACATGGCTACCATCGATGGCGCTCGTGCGATTGGGAAAGAGAAGGAAATCGGTACCATAGAGAAAGGAAAACGGGCTGATCTTGTTCTCGTCGATCTGAAAGAGCCGAACATGATGCCTATCCACGGAAAAGAGACGGTAATTTCTGACCTCGTCTACTCTGCGAGCGGCTACAACGTAGATACAACAATAGTAGACGGTAAGGTTCTGATGAAAAACAGGAAATATGCTAGGTTGGATCCTGCGAAGATCGAGGAAGGGGCCACCGCCTCAGTTCGCCGGCTTATGCTGTAGCGAAGCCTGTTCGATAACCAGGTAACCGCTTTGTCCGTCCCACCTATTGTGAGTCTTTTTGATGCCTACCCGATCCTTGAAGTGGGGAGCGTCAAGAACGAAGGTTTCGTACTCGCCTCCCTCGCCGGTCAAATGTATCCCGTGTCTTTTCGACAATTTCTCCAACTTGGACCATCGCTCGCCTGTCAGTTCCTGCCCCAGCCAGGACTCGTCGAGACCTGCTGCTCCGACACCCGAGAGGATGATCTTGAAGCCAGCATCTTTCAAGTCGTTTACAAGTATCTTTGGATCCTTATGCCAGAGTGGAGCGAAACTCTTGAGCCCTAAAGTTTCACAGATTTGGTCGATCCGAGATTTCTGATAGTCGCTAGCAACAGCCCCAGTCACAACTCCATTTATTCCAAGCGCCTTCCGTGTCTCGTCTAGTCCTTCCCGAAGGCCCAACAATTCGTCCCTATCGGCCTCGATGGTCCGATGTGGAAGACCCATTGCCTCAGCCTGAGTCTTTGTCCAACGGATATTAGGAAAGTGGAACATGAAGGACTCGACTCCCTTCGGAAAAACGCTGACAAGAGCCTCTACGTCCCACCCCTGGTGTTGAGCAATCCATGTGGCGTAGGTACTGTCTTTTCCCCCGCTGAAAAGAACCGCGACCTTCAAGTCCCTTCCATTAGCAATCTGCCCTTGTTTTCAAACTGTTTCTCGTACAACCTGCGCAGCGTTTGGATGGTATCTGCCTCTTCAGGGGTCTTGTCATCTCTGAATTTTGTGATCCTTGCAAACCGTAGCGCAAATCCCGACTTGTACCGCGGACTCTTCTGGAGCTCGTTGTGAGCAACTTCGACCACGATCTCGGGTTTCACGTGAACAGTCCATTTCGTTTCCTTCGTCTTCAGCTCCTGAAGCCGCTTGGTGATCATGTCAAACTCTGCGTCCGTCAGACCCTTGAATGTCTTCCCGACAACCAGGTACTCGCCTGTCTCTTCGTCCCTGACCGCCAGATGGTAGTTGCTCAGCCAACCCACTCTTCTCCCGCTGCCCCACTCTGCGGCAACTATGACTACGTCAAGCCTATCGGCAGGCTTGATCTTGAACCACTTCTTACCACGAGCACCCGGGGAATAGTCACTCGTGAGCGACTTAGCCATCAGCCCTTCATGACCTTCTTTCAGAGCCGACTGCATGAACTCCTGCACGGCCTTCGGATCCTTTGTCACTATCCTTGGGGCTAGAGATTCTTCTGGAACAAGACTGGAGAGTATTTCCCATCGTTCAGTATAGGGGAGATCGATCAAGGTCTTTCCTTCGGATTGGAGGACATCAAAGAGGTAGAGCCGTAAAGGGATCTTCTGGACCATGTCTTCGATCCCGTGGACCCGTCGAAACCGCCGCATCAGATCCTGAAACGGAACCGGCTTTCCGCCCTCTCCCAGGGCGACAACTTCTCCTTCTATCAAGAACTCGGACCCTTTCACTTTTGTCTTGGCATAATCGACCATTTCTGGAATACTGTCTGTGACATCGGTCAGTCGTCGGCTGAAAATCCTGACCTGAGCTGATTTTCTGTGGATCTGGATTCTGGCGCCGTCGAACTTGTATTCGAACGCGCTGCCTTGCTTGTGCTCTGCCAAGACTTGAGGAATATCCTCTGCCATCTCCGCAAGCATCGGCTTCACCGGAATGAAGAGTCGCAAGCTCACTTTCTCAAGCGCCTCGGCACCCTCTGTCATAGCCAACCTAGCGACATCCCCGATGTCTCCATGCAGCATGTGTGCACGCCTGACCAATCGTCGAGAGACCCCTGAGGCTTCGGCGATAGCATCTAGCAAGACTCCCTCAACTACGCCGATTCGCATCTCGCCCAGCAACATTCGGCTGAGATACTCTGTCTCCAGCGGCGTCGTCCGGTTGATCAGCGAACTCAAGAGTGCGAGTCTTTTCTCCTTTGAGCCGGCGCCTTTGACCTCGGCAAGTTTCTCTAGTGTGGCGAAAACATCAGCAATCGTCAACGAATCTTCGTTTCCTGAGAGGAGTGCCTGGTTCAGTGTTTTCCCTGCTGCCGATAGAGTGGCGTAGCTTATTTCTAGGACGCGAGGATCCGCTTCTGGGAACGGTTTTCCAGCCAAGAATAATGTCACGTAGGAAACATCCTCCGAACTAATTTTTCTGAGAACTTCGCTGATGAGCCGAATCTTCTCGTTTCTCCTACTGTCCTCTTCAAGAGATCGGCAGAGTTGCGCGACAATCGAGAACTTGGCAGGCTGTTTTACTAGTTGAGCCAAGTCTCTAGACCAGCGTCCGTTTTCTCGCTTTTGCTAGTGAGCCGTTCTGTCAACCGTTCTACTCTTTCCTTGTTGAAACCGCGCTCCTCTGAGAGGAACTTGATGAGTCCAGCAAGATCCGGAGGAGACCTTTTCACCAAATATTTTTCGAGAACCCTTGGTTTCAAGAAGACCTGACGAACACTGTTCAGATCCTCTGTCAGTTTCGATCTGATCTCATCAGGCATTTGTTCTATTGACCCGTGATCGTGGACTAGTTTCAGGGCTTTCTTCGGTCCTATTCCCTTTACGCCTTGGTTGAAGTCTGTTCCGACGAGGATCGCGAGATCTACAAGCTGTTCACGTGTTATCCCGAGGAGTGTGAGATTCTCGGAGAGCTTGATCAGTTCTGGAATAAGTGGTCGTGATCGTCGCTGGGCGGGTAGCCACTCGCGTCCCGTTAAGGTCAAGTATCGCGCAAGGATCGGGGCACCGTAGAGTAGGCAGTCGTAGTCTTTGCTTCCCACAGCCCAGACGTCGCCTCTGGCCGCCATGTAGCTGGCTTGGGCTTCCGCGTCTTCCAAGGCTTCGAGCCACGGGATCCCCATCAGTGTTAGCAGACGTTTCGAATCGTCTAGTACAGATCCGGTAACCCGACCGGTCATGACAGCTTTGGACCATGCCTTCGAATAATCCCTTTTTGAAACAGCCTCGATATACTCCGCTTCCGCTTTCTTTCGCGCTTCTCTCCTCATCTCGATCGTTCTCCTCTTCAACGTGTTCGGTTTCCCGTCGAAGACGAAGACTGGTTTCATGTCGAAATCTGCTATTAGCCGGCTGGTTCGTGTTAGCAGACCGATCAGGTGCGAGGTTACTCGTCCCTGGGAGTCGGTGAAGAGGCGCCCATCTCGCTTTCTGACGAGCGCCAAGAACTGGTGGATTTCAATGCTGGCATCGATCGCAAAGGACGTGCCTTTGAGAGCCCTGAGGCTGGTCTGCTCTCTCTTCAGAATCGGCGTGAGCATCACTCCCAAAGGACCATTCTCCTCCAGCCAAATTATTCAAAGTGGTCCGGGACTCTTTAAGCAGAAGATCATCGAAAAGATTGTATCAATACGGAATATGGAGAAAGGACTAGGTGCGAAGAATCGAGCCCTCGTCTGCCCGCTCTGTCGCGCACTGATTCTGGACTGGGAGCGATAGCTAGTTGTTTCCGGGCGGAGTGGGTTCGGGGGGTGGAGACGGGTTGAATGGCTCGTGTGGGAAAACGAATGAGCTTGTGTCGTCGGATGGTCTTGTTTCGTGGCCTGATTCGTGGTGGCCTGTATGTGATCCCTCCGGACGGGTTGTGGCTGGTTTGTTTCCCTTGGTCGGATGAGAGCGAGTCGTCTTGGAGGATGTGGTCTTCTTCTGGAGTGCTGATGTCTTACTTGTCTTGCCGGAACTGGACTTCAGTCTCTGGACTTCTCTTTTCAGGCTGTCGATCTCTTTGATGGCCGCGTTTAGGTCTGCGGTGAGTTCTGACGCTAGCTTGTTGAATACCTTAGCTAACTCCTGTAGTGCTTTCTTTGTCCTTGTAGGTGAAGCTGGCATGACCATGCTGTGCTAGAATAGGCTTGTGTAAACGTGCTGTAACCTGCGTCTATAGAATGCGGCAACAAGAATGCAACTGAGACGCGGGCTGGTTGTGGAGTTCTTGCCGAGTCTTCACTCTACTCTAGAATCGGGATTGTCCTGAGCGTGTATTAACAGAAAACGTAACCATCCACCGGGATGGTCGAGCACCACCATGCGTTTGTTCTGATAAGATCACTGGTTCTATTGGCGAAGGTTCGATGAGAGTCAAGAGAAGCAAAGGAAGTCTCCTTCTCATAGCCCTCTTTGTAGGCCTGAGCATCGTAGCTCTAAGCTCTGTAACTCCAGTCTATGCCAAGGGCGGTGGCGGATCGATCTACTCGTGCGCTGTCACCGTGACCGTCGCAAGCGGAAACTTCTACGTAAAGACAACTGTCAATTCCGCCAGCGGCAGTACCCTTCCTGGTCCAAGCGAAACCAACGACCTCAATTCGTACCAGAACGGGGTCCTATACAATACTCAATCCGTGAAATACACGGTTTCCTCCGGGACCACCACCAGCACTGTTACCGTGCCCGTGCCGTCGAATGGAGCGGGAACCTATAGTTTCCAGTCTGCGATACTCAACAGCAAGGGGAGCCAGCTGACATCGTGCTCAGGGACTTATGCTCTCTAAGCAATCTTTAACCACCCTTCCTTTTTTTGGAATCTTAACTCAAGAGCGATCTTTCAGAATCCTATTTCTTGGCCGGAAAGCCTAGGGGTATTCTCTGTTTCAAGAACAATATGCCCTTGCCCGGTACTATTTCAAACCCCGTCTCAGCGGAAGATATTTCCCGCCCGGGCATTTTTCTCACCTGGAGAAAGCGCGTCAGGGATTTGCCCTTCCTCACCAGGCTGAGGTCGATGACCCCATCGACCAAAGACTCGATCGTGAGCCTTGCGTCCTCTGGCATTGACCCTTTGGTCGAGGTGAATATGAATTTGCCCCCGCTGTTCTTGACCTTGGCCGCGATTACCTGCAGAAAGTTTACGCAGTCCTTGGCCTGGGCGGAGTTAAAGATCGGCGTGACTGAATCCAGCAGCACTGTGGTGGGGCCTTTTGTCTTGTCTAGCATATTAGTTACTTGAATGCTGATTTCGGTGAAGTCGGTTGGGTCCCTAATCGCCCCGCTTTCGACCCCAGCCAGTGCAGAGTAAATATCCAGGACTCGCAGTTCCCCTTTTTCCAAGTAGGGCGCTATGTCCCAACCCATGCCCTTCATCCTCTTCTGAACCTCAGACGGAAAGGCGTCGTAAGATAACAGCCCACACGGCTTTCCGGCTTTCAGGTCTCGGTAGAGTAGTTGAAGGCCCAGTGTCGAAGTTCCGGCACCAGCATTCCCTGCCAGCATCAACGACATGGGCGGTTGAAGTTCTCCTCCTGTGAGCTTGAATAGGTCGTCGAAGGGCCTTGTGGTCTCGTTAAACCGCTTTAGGAATACTGTAGTGCCTAGACCTCCTCCAATGGCTAGGGCGATGATGGCGTAGTAGAACGGGCTTATCGTCGATACAGGGCTGACGGGCTGGTGGACTTGGAACCTATAGGTCACGATGGTGCTGGGACCGCTATTTCCATAAGAGTCATTCAAGCTGTTCGCGCGAAAGACCAAATCCCATGACCCGGCCGGATCGCTAGATGTGATCTGGAAACCGGAAGGCGTGTAGTACAAGCCTCGATTAGAATCGTAGATGCTGGTGAGGTTCGCAACGAAGCCTCCGGAGGGGTCTCTGACCTGAATATTGAATGTGCCCTGTCCTAGAAATCCAGAGCTCGAGTATGCAATCCTGAATGTGGCGTAGAGGCTGTCCCCAGGATTGAAATCCGCAGTTGGGGCTTGGTAAGCGTTTGTCGTTGCTAGACCTAACACGATGAGCTGAGCGGAGGAAATGGTTACAATTGTAAAGTGCGACCCGTAGTTTCCACCAGCCAACGTTGCGGTTACGGTAATATTCCAGGGTCCGATTGCGTCTCCCAGTTGTATCAGGTATTGCCCAGAGTAGGTCCCAGGTTGAGCGCCCTGTGATAGAGGAAGTGTTCCTTTCGGCGTTGTTGCAGTCGCTGAACCCGTGGTGACTGGTAGCCCCCTCGCGTCGGTAAGTAAAGCGGTGATGGTCGCCCCACTTCCTCGGTAGAGGTTTGCCCCTCCACTTGGTGAGGCGATAGTGACTGATATGAGGTGGGTTACGACGAAGGAGGTTGTTGCGACTCCTGTTTGAACTGGATTAGGTGATGTCTTGTCAACGCTTACCATGTACGTTCCCTCGATATCTGTGTTGAGTGTCCCAGAGACTGTTGTCCAGCTGCTCGTGGGTTTCGGGTAGGTCATCGCGAATGCACCTCCCCCTGTGGAGTTGGCGAGGAGACTCGATAGCGATGTCCAAGCCGACCCGGACCCGCTTGGCTTGGTCACGGTGATTCTGAACCCGTACGTAGCCCCTGCTGTGGCGCCATTCCAAGAGCCGGTGATTGTCACGTTCTGGCTCAGGTTGATGGTTGAGGGAACTGCATTCACTGCATACCCTATTGCTCCCCAAGCCTTGTCCGTGGTGAAGGCTACAGCTACGATGGAGAGCGCGATGCAGAGCGCTATGCCTGCCTTTGTTTTCAAGTTTTTCTAGCTGCCGCTATTTCCCCAATCGGACGGTGCCCTGGGTCTCGCTCGGAGGAGGACAAGCTGTGCGTGAAGGCTTGTGTTACTCCGTGAAAGGCCGGTTAGTTACAATAGCTACGTTGGCTCACACGAAAATCAAAAACTGTGACTAGGATAGGATCCCAAAAAAGTGGGTTGGGTTTTAGGCCGCCAGGGCAAGTTCTGTCTGCTAGTTGCCGTCTTTCTTGCCGAGGTTATGCCGCTTTACGTATTGCCAGAGTCTCTTGGTCATCTCGGATGGGGTGACCTTTTGTCCTTCCTTCCCACCGAGTACAGTGGCGAGATGTTCGTCTAGTTCGATCCCATAGCCACCGAAAGACCCTTTCTTGTTTGGCGTCAGGCTCACCTCCTTGGCCTAAAATCCTAAGCTCCGATGGTTACCTTCGCCAAGAGAGCTTTGAAATCCACATTGTAACTGCTTCACATCACTCACTCGTTACAGATCAGCCCGAAACCGTTCATGCTTCCCGCGCTAGTTGCCCATTTGCCTCGATTCGGGTCTCAGGTGTAAGGTCGCGGGTTACAACAATTTCTTGAGCGGAACCTCGTTCAACATCCCAGTGCCTGGGTCCTTGGACACTGTCGCGGTTGCCCTAGACGTAATTGCTATCGGAGCGGTACTCGTCCTCACGACTCTGTCCCTCATTCTCTCAAGGGGATTGAATGGTACAGGGCTGAAAAGGGGCTTCGCCCTAACAGCTGTCGCAGGCTTTGTCCAGATTATTGGAAGCGCGACACAGTTCGCGGTAGACCTTGGATTTACCAGTTCCAGGCTGCCCCCCAATATCTTCTCAGGAATTCAAGTGTTGTTCCTTGTCCTATTGGCGTTGGCAGCTCAGAGCTTCTTCCCAGTCTGGTTCAAATCGTTCAAAGGCGACAGTAATGCACCGAACCAGCCACGAGAGGACCCCCGCTCCTCACACGGACCTGTCGCTTCAACTACCAGCTAGGACCCACAAGGAACGAAATAGAAGAAAGACCGAACAGGTTAGGACTTCAAGATACGAACGATTAGCCAGCTCTTTGTTTTGGATCATGAAATTGCATCGTCATATTGGACAATTTTGGATTCTCAGTCGGCGTTTAGAGACGCGACTATTTCTTGGAGAAGCTCATCGAGCAACCGTGTTCTCCGCGCAGCTTTCCTTGGAATCCAAGCTCTAGAGTTTCCGCGGCCTTCTTGTAGCTGCCAATGCAGGTGCTGCAAAATATTGATCTGGCCTGGGGCTTTGTAAGCCCGTATGCTTCTGCCTGTGCGAGTACGGATTCTATGCATCCGCACCTGTCCAGTTTCACTGTCCGAAACCCATCGCCCGTCTCAATATCATAGTCACTGGCAAATGTTTCACCCATGCTTTCAGCCAGGTTCTGGGAAAGAGCCTCCACTCTGTTCCCTTCGCCTTTCGCCTTGATCTCCTCGACCTTCAGATTCGCTTTCATGTCTGTCAGCATGTTCATCGCGGGGCCGACAGCGTCAAAGCCTGCGAGACCAACGAACGTGCCTACCTGGAGTAGAAGATAGTGAGCCAACGTTTTCCTCAGCATCTCATAACGCTCGTCTAGGCTCCGTCTCTGCTTCGATTGAATCAGCTTGGACATGGCAGTGTCGACGGCCAATTTCCAAGCGACCCGTTTTTAAGTTATGGTGAACTCTACCTCTGTAAATGTCGGACGCCGCCAACCTACCCGTGGACAAGCTGTACCAGCCGAAGGAAAAGTATCTCTCCGTCCAGAAGGATTCGCTCCGAGATCCAGAATCTTTCTGGGCCAAAGTCGCTGGTCAACTGATCTGGCACAAGACTTGGGACAAGGTGCTGGAATGGGACCCGCCGTTTGCCCAATGGTTTGTTGGAGGAACGCTGAACGCGTCCGAGAACGCCGTGGACAGGCATGTGAAATCCTGGCGCAAGAACAAGGCGGCGTATCTCTGGGAGGGTGAAAACGGAGAGCATCGGACAATCACCTATGGAGAACTCCATCGCGAAGTGAACAGACTCGCCAGTGTTCTTGAGAACCTGGGCCTCCGAAAGGGCGACACGGTGGCCATCTACATGCCCTTGGTCCCGGAGTTCCCGATCACAATGCTCGCTTGCGCAAGACTCGGACTGCCCTTCACGGTAGTCTTCTCAGGGTTCAGCGCGAAAGCACTCGCAGAGCGCATCCAGGATTGCGAGGCAAAGATCGTGGTGACAGCTGACGGTGGTTATCGTAGGGGAAAGATCTTGGAATTGAAAACAGTCGTCGATGATGCGGTGAAAGAATCTCCCAGTGTGAAGACTGTTGTGGTTTTCCGGCGGACTGGGCATATCGTGCCGATGATTGAGGGCCGAGATTTTTGGTGGCATGATCTGATGGCGAAAGTGTCCAGTTTTGTCGCGCCTGTGCCTGTTGAGTCAACTCATCTTCTCTACATTCTTTACACGTCAGGGACGACCGGTAAACCGAAGGGTGTTGCTCACGGCACCGGTGGCTATCTTGTGTTCGCCTATGCTACCCAGCAATGGGTATTCGATGCGGACGATGATGATGTTTACTGGTGCACCGCGGACATTGGATGGGTCACAGGACACACTTATGTTGTGTTTGCTCCGCTGATGCACGGCCTCACCTCAGTGATGTACGAGGGAGCGCTGGATTATCCGGAACCTGATAGATGGTGGGAAATAGTAGAGCGTTACGGCGTAACGGTTCTGTATACAGCACCGACGGCGATCCGCTCGCTGATGCGCCACGGAGACAATCTCCCCAAGCAACATGATCTCGACAGTTTGCGTCTGCTAGGAACGGTCGGCGAACCGATCAATCCTGCTGCTTGGCAGTGGTACTTTGACGTGATAGGACAGGGCCGTTGTCCCATTGTTGATACTTGGTGGCAGACCGAGACCGGTGGAATAATGATCTCGCCCAGCCCTCGTCTCGGGCTCGTCCCATTGAAAGCTGGCTCTGCGACGTTTCCGCTGCCTGGCGTAGAAGCTGATGTCGTGGACGAGAAGGGTAAGTCGCTCTCTCCTGGCGAGAAAGGATTCCTGGTCATCAAGAAGCCCTGGCCGGGCATGTTCACGACTCTCTACAAGGACCCGGAACGGTATCGCCAAGTCTACTGGACCCGGTTTCCTGGACTCTACTATCCCGGGGACTACGCGCTCCGTGATCCGGATGGTTATTTCTGGCTTCTAGGGAGAGCAGACGAGGTGATCAAGGTTGCCGGCCATCGGCTTGGAACAAGAGAAGTGGAAGATGCGCTCGTTAGCCATCCATCTGTCGCCGAGGCCGCGGTTGCAGGCAGGCCCGATCCTGTAAAGGGCGAAGCCATTGTTGCCTTCGTTACGTTGAGAGACGCAGCCAGCCCGTCCAATCATCTCTCCGAGGAGTTGAAGGGACACGTCCGGAAAATGATTGGTCCTATTGCAACCCCCGAAGCCATCTACTTCGCTCGGCTCCTCCCAAAGACAAGGAGCGGGAAGATAATGCGACGGGTTATCAAGGCAGTCGCTGGCGGTGGCTCGATAGGAGACCTGTCAACACTCGAAGATGGAGCATCTGTCGAAGAAGTCCGACAGGCCATTGAAACTCTTCAGATGGCAGAAAAGACGGCCAAATCCTCCTGAAGAACCATTCGCAGAGAGCTGACAATTTCTATATGACGAAGTTGAAGATTATGAACATCGCCCACAAGGGAAGCGCTATTCCAAGTCCAATCGGAATGCTCTCTCGGAATATCTTAGCGCCGTCTAGTAGTGAGACGGGCAGCATGTTGAATGACCCGAGTCCCACATTTAGTAAAAGCCCGTAGGCCGCGACAGTGGAAAGGAAACCGGCCGGAACTGATAACCATAAGAATAGGAAACCAATGGCGAAAGCGAGGTTGATGCCTGGACCTGCCGCTGAGATTATCATGTTATCCTTTTCCGGATCCACAGTTCCTCGACTCGAATCGTAGCCGTAGAGTTGGGCAGCCGCCGGGGCAATGTACACTGCTCCTGGAGCGCCGAAAACCAGTCCTCCGCCCGAGAGAGTGACGATGGATATGGTGAGCACTAGTCCCCAAATCCACAGGCGAAAGTGGGCGAGATATCCCCGTCTTATCGCGACATACTTGTGTCCCATCTCGTGAAGGATGAAACCGGTCGCGGTGGCGACGAAACCCGCTATCACAACATCAATACCGCTCGTTCCGAGCAGGAGACCGACAAGATTCCGGTAAGTAATTGCGACTGAGAGCACTATCCAGGCTGCGATGATTGAAAGGATCTCTCCGGAACTGAATTGTGATGACACTGCCTAACGACCAGACGAGAATAGACCTTCGATCTCGATATTTCACTTTGCTTCTTTGGGTGAGAATTTATCGTGACCCTAGATCCCGCATTTGTTTGCAGACGAAAGGTGCAGAATTGTAGCCGTGCGAAGAAAATTCGATGTATGCTATTGGTAGAGTAGGCACTCCACCACCCTGTCTTCGACAGTCGTCTGGAGCAATTGGGCTGGTGGACGAAACCGCACTATCACAGTT
>WNGR01004873.1_pt1 | contig 19706 bp, 18 predicted proteins | sample 5407581 | NCBI WGS metagenome assembly WNGR01 (sample SAMN13153383, study PRJNA577476) | soil metagenome | isolation source: 80 cm soil or saprolite under Garry oak tree replicate 2 | place: USA:California | collected 2016-06-15 | reverse complement strand
CGGCTTGGCGGACAGCTGGCCCTGCGCAGCCTTCTGGGCCTTGTCCAGCGCTGCCTTCATCTTGGCCAGGTCGGCGCCGAAAGCGGCCAGATTGCCGCTCTTCAGGGCCGCCTGGGCCTGGTTGTAGTACGTCTCCGCCTGCAGCAGGTATTTCTGCACGGCCGAGCTCGACGCGGCGCCGCTGCTGCCGCTGCTCGGCGGGCTGCTTCCGGGGCTGGCCTGCCCCACCTGCACGCCGAACACCTGCGCCAGCGCGCTGGTCAGCGTCGGCGCGTACCCGATCTGCCCGTTGTAGTACACAAGCATCCCCTGCAATGTGGGATAGGCCCCGGAGCTGCCTGTCGCCGACTGGGACACGTACACCGGCTCGAAGTACAGCAGGCCGCCGCCCACGGGCAGGGTGACCAGGTTGCCCTGGGTCACCCGGGATCCGCCCTGGCGCAGCAGGGTCAGCGCGGAGGCGACGGTGGCGTTGGACTCGAAATCGTTCTGCACCTGCTGCGGGCCGCGGATCGTGGTGTCCTGTGGCAGCTGGAGGACCCGGATCGTGCCGTAACCCGCGCTCAGCGGGTTGCTGTTGACCGCCATGAACGCGGCCATGTTGGCCCGGCCCCGCGGCGTGAGCGACGTGGTCAGCGAGAATTCCGGCTGCGGCTGGCCGGGCATCGTCATCGTCAGGAAGTAAGGCGGCTGGCTGGAGGAGTTGGGCGCCGTGCCGCTCGGGTCGGTGGGCACGGTCCAGAAGTTCTGCCCGCCGTAGAACTCCGGGGCCTGTGTCACGTGATACTGCGCCAGGATCTCCCGCTGCGCCTGGAACAGCACCGGCGGGTAGCGCAGGTGCGGCATGAGGTCGGCGGGAATGGCGCTCTTCGGCTTGATCACGCTGGGGAACGCCTTCATCCAGGCGTCAAGCACGGGATCGCTGCCGCCCCACCGGTACAGCGACACCGCCCCGGTATAGGCGTTCACCACGGCCTTCACCGAGTTGCGGATGTAGTTCACCTGGCCGTCGGGGCCGACGATCGATCCGTTCGGGCTGTAGCTGTCGGAGCTGGCCTGCTGCAGGTTCAGTCGCTGGGAGTACGGGTAGTCATTGGTGGTCGTGTAGGCGTCCACCACCCAGTAGATCTGGCCGCCGACGACGACCGGGTAGGTGTTGCCGTCCAGGGTCAGGAACGGCGCGACCTTGGACACCCGCGACAGCGGGTCCCTGATGTACATGATCTTCGAGTGGCTGTCGATGGCACCGGACAGCAGGATGTTGAGCTCCCGGAACTTGATCGCGTACAGGATCCGGTTCAGCGCCGAGCCGGCCGGGACGCCGCCGCTGCCGCGGTATCTGGTGTTGGCCTGGCCGCTCGCGCTCTGGTTGGGGTAGTCGAGTTCCTGCTGGTGCCCGCCGACGATGGCGTAACTCGTCTCCTGCTCGCCGAAGTAGACCCGCGGCTGGCGCACGCCGAGCTCACCGGACGGCGGGATATCGCTCTCCGTGAACGACGGGTTGCCGCCGCCCGCCACCGCGTTCGCGGTCGCGGCCACGAACCCGAACCCGTGCGTGTAGACGAGGTGAGTGTTAATCCAGTTCTCCTGGCCGGCGGGCGGGCCCGACATGTCGCGGACACCGACCAGCATGTCCTGCGGCACCGAGCCGCCCGGGACCTTGTACCTGTCGACGGAGAGCACGTCGGAGAACTTGTAGTAACCCTTGACCTGCTGCAGCTGCTGGAACGCCGCGGCGACCACGCCGGGGTCCAGCTGCCGCACGTCCTGCAGCGCGGCCGCCTGCTTGGCCAGCTGCGCCGATGACTCGGGCGACACCGCGGGATAATTGAGAACCCTTACGCCCGAGACCCCGTACGCGCTGCGGGTGGCGGCGATCTCGCGGGTCAGGTACGGCTTCTCCTTGACGAGCTCGTTGGGCTTGACCACGAACTGCTGCACGATGGCCGGGTAGACGCCGCCGATGATGACGGCGGAGAGCACGAGCAGGCCGAACCCGACGGCGGGCAGCAGCGCGTTACGGCGGATCACGCCGGCGAAGAACAGCGCGGCGCAGATCACCGCGATCACCGCCAGCACGGTCTTGGCCGGCAGCACCGCGTTCACGTCCGTGTAGGACGCGCCGGTCTGCACCACGCCGCGCTGCGAGAAGTCGATGCCGTACCGGTCCACCCAGTACGCGACGCCCTTGAGCAGCACGAAAATGCCCGCGAGCACGAAGAGGTGGGCCCGGGCCCCCTGAGTCGCGCGCTGGCCGCGCACCTGCAGCCGCAGCCCGCCGTACAGGTAATGCACGGCGGCCGCCACCACCAGGGAGAGCAGGACGGCCGCGAAAAGATAGCTGAGCGCCATGCGGATGAACGGGTAATCGAAAACGAAGAACGAGATGTCCAGGTGAAATTGCCGGTCTTTGACCCCGAAAGGGACCCGGTTGGCGAACAACAGCCAGGTACGCCAGCTGCCCGCCGCAGTAAGGCCGGAGATGAGGCCGATCAGGCTGAGGATCACGGCGAGCACCAGCCGGCGGTGCGGCTCGATCGCCACCCGGTACGCTTCCAGGCCCTGCTGCTCCGGCGACGCCGGCCGGTGCGCCGGCCTGAGCCGGTAGGCGATCCTGATGTTGATGCCTATGACCGCCATCATGAAAACGGCCGTGACGGCGAACAGTGCCCACTTGACGCCGTACGTGGTGTCGAAGACTGATGTGTAGCTGACCGAACGGAACCACAGGAAGTCGGTCGCGATACCAGCGGCCACGGTGATCAGCACGATCAGCACAATCAGCGCCGCCAGCACCGGGAGCACGTACCTGGACCACCGGGGAAGCACGATGGGGCGGCCGCCTGGCGGCCGGGCACGGCCAGCAGATCGGAAGGCCACGCCTCCCCCTTTACGTCACCTCGGGTATACGGCAGCGGGCAGTGCGCGGGCACGACGTAATGCGCCCGGCCACCGCACGCGAATGCGCACTCTCTGAGGGCAACTTACCGGTATCCCGCAAGGTTCCCTTACCATTCCCGGCCGCCGCGACCTGAGCCGCGGCGGCTCCGCGACAGGCCACGCCCGTCAGCATGAGGGAACCGGCCTGCCTGCCCTCAGCGCGTCGAGGGCGGCGACGGCGCCGGCCAGGGAGCTTACCTTGATCAGACGCATCCCTGCGGGCACCGCTCTCGCGGTGTCCGGGCAGTTCGCCGCAGGGGTCAGGAAGACCGTCGCGCCGGCCTTCCGCGCACCGATTATTTTCTGCTGGATCCCGCCGATCGGTTGCACGGTGCCGTTGGCCTCGATCACGCCGGTGCCCGCGATGAACCTGCCGCCGGTCAGGTTGTCCGGAGTGATCTTGTCGATGATGCCGAGCGCGAACATCAGGCCCGCGCTGGGCCCGCCGATGTTCCCGACCGAGAACGACACGGTGAACGGGAACACGAAGGTCTGCACCAGCTGCACGCCCAGCACTGGCTGACCCTGAAGGCTGACCGTGGTCAGCGGGACCTGCTGGGTGTGACCGTGCCGGAGAACGGTCAGCTGCACCGGAGCCCCGGGCTTGCGGTCCTTGATCAGGGTCGCGGCATCGGCGCGGCAGCCGACCGGCTTGCTGTCCACTGCGGTGATGACGTCTCCCCGGTGCAGCACGCCCGCGGCCGGCATGCCCTTGACCGTGGCCCGCACGGTGTCCACCGTCTTGAAACTGATCTTGAGCTGGCAGAGCGCCGCCACCGTGGCCGTCTGCTGGGAGTTCGCCATCTGCTCGACGTCCTGCTTGGCCACCTGCTGGGGCGTCTGGCCCGGCGTGAAGATCTCCTGCTCGGGCACCACCGCATCGTCCGGGCTCAGCCACGAGCGCAGTGCCGCGAAGATGTTGAAGTGAGTTCGCGGGCCGCCGACGAAGGAGACGGTCACCATGTTGAGATGACCGTTGGCCGGATAGGTCGGATGGCCCTTGATCCGGATCAGCGGCTTGCCGCTCAGGGTGCCCAGCGTGTTCAGGGTCGGCCCGGGGGTCAGTGCGACGAAGGGAACGGGCGAGATCACGGCGACGGCAAGCGCAATCAGGACCCCGGCTGCCGCCACCATCAGCGTCGCGGATCGGCGGGACATGGGGGAAGACTACGCGCTGTTCACCCACTCGCTGCTGCCGCCGGCAAACTGCTGGTGCTTCCAGATCGGAACGGTTTGCTTCAGCTCGTCAATAAATGCCCGGCATGCGCTGAATGCCTCGCCTCGGTGCGGGCAGGACACGGCCACGACCACCGCGAGATCACCGACCACGAGATCGCCCACCCGGTGCACGGCCGCAACCGCGATCACGCCGAAGCTGGCCGCGATCTTCTCCGCCACCCGCCGCAGCTCCGCCTCGGCGGTGGGATGGGCGGTGTAGCCGAGCCGGGAAACATCCTGGCCGTGGTCGTGGTCCCGGACCACGCCGACGAACAGCGAGATCCCCCCGGCGGACGGGTCCCCTACCGCGCTCAGCACCTCATCCACTGACAGCGGCGAGTCGCGGAGCTCGGCGAGCCTGACGGTGTTCATTGGCGCGCCTCCGGCACGGTGTTCATTGGCGCGCCTCCGGCACGGTGTTCATTGGCGCGCCTCCGGCACGACATTCACGGTGCCACGCTATCCCGGGAGGTTAGGTACCGCGGCGGCGGCGCCTGACCTCGCGCACGATGGCAGCCGTCCCGATGACCGCCACCGTGGCGCCCGCGGCCGTGATGGTGGCGTCCTTCTTATCCAGCCGGCGGCCCGCCACCGCATGGCGGCCGGCCCGCTGCTCGAGCAGTACCTGCAGCGCCGCCGCGTTGTCGAACGCGGGTTTCCACCCGGCCTGCCGCAGGGCCAGGCAGTCGACGACCCACGGATACACGACAAAGCGCAGGTCGGTCACGGGAGCCGGGGTTATCCCGGCCCGGTGCAGCCGCTGCACAGTCCCGAACGTCAGGCCGGGCGGAAGCTCAATCCGGCGCAGCCCGGACAGTTCCTCCACCCGTTCCTGCTCCAGCCACCCGTCGCAGCCGACCGCGAATTTGCCGGTCACCTCGCCCGTCGCAGCCAGCTCCAGCGCCGACACAAGATCATCAACATGGCAGAACTGCCAGCGCGGAGCGCAGCCCTTCACCGCCAGCAGCCGCGGGGCCTCGAAATGGCGGGTGATCAGGGTGTCCACGCCCTCGCCGACGAGAGCGGCCGGCCTGACCACCGTGACGGCCATGCCCGGATTGGTCTGCGGCGAGCGCTGCGCCAGCTGCTCGATCTCCAGCAGGTCGCCGACGACGCTGCCGTCCGACTCGGCGCCCAGCGGTGCCGATTCGGCGAGCGGGACGGGGTTGTCCGGCCGCGCGCCGTACACCATCGCGCTGGTCATCAGCACCACCCGGCCGACCCGCCCCGCAGCCGCCGCGGTCAGCACCGTCTGCGCGCCGCGGACGTTGAACGCCCGCCGCGACCGGTGGTCGGAGTCTGGCGCCAGGTCGAGGTCCAGGTGCACGACAACGTCCACCCCGGCCAGCCTGCCGGCCACCGCCGGGTCCCGGACGTCGACAACCCGCCAGGTCACGCCAGTTGCGTCGCCCCTGTGGCCGTCGATAGCCACCACCCGGCCGACCCGGGCCGATGCCGCCAGCCGGACCGTGAGCGCATGGCCGAGACCGCCGGCCGCCCCAGTGACCGCAATCACCGGCCCGCGCCCGCGCTCCGCGCTCGAGCCAGGGGCCACGGGCGGAACCCGGGCAGGCTGCCGCCTGGATGCCTGGCGCCGCCCTGCTGCCGGGCGCCCGGCGGCCAGCCCGCCAGCACCGGGCGTGGCCGACCGTCCGTCCGCGGCCTGGCGGCCGCTCGGCTCGCGGCTGGTCACCGGTCGTCCTTGGCCGGACAGCAGGGCATCCAGGCTCCGCCGTGGGCGAACCTGGTATCTCGATTGCTCACCGTGGTGTGCTCCCGGGATAACGTGGCGAACGTGGACCCTTCCATCCTGCCCGAGAGGCAGCGAAGATGACTGACCCTCCCTTTGGCTTCGGCATGCCTGACAAAGACCGGGATCGTGACGATTCCGGAAGAGCGCCCGACATCCCCGGCGGCGCTAGCGGTGCTGGCGGGGGTTCCAGCGGCCCTGGCCAACCGCCGGGACCCATGGGCCCACTGGGCCCACTGGGCGACCCGCAGCAGTTTGCCGACGCCCTCCGCCAGTTCGCCGACCTGATGTCGTGGCAGGGCGGCCCGGTCAACTGGGATCTGGCCAAGAACGTGGCCCGCCAGACTATCGCAGCCAAGGGGGATGCGAGCATCCTTGAGGTCGAGCGGCGCAAGGTCACCGACGCCATCCGCACGGCCGACCTGTGGCTGGAGGATGCAACTACCTTGCCCACCGGAATCCGCATCGTGCAGGCGTGGAGCCGGTCGGAATGGGTCGAGGCGACCCTGCCGGTCTGGTCGAAGCTCTGCGACCCGATCGCGGCCCGGGCGGTCGACGCCATGGGCGGCATGCTGGCCGAGGATCCAGAAGAGCTCGCGGGGGAGCTCCCGCCCGAGATGCGCTCCGCGATGTCTGCCCTGACCGGAGGGCTCGGCGCCCTCGGCGGGCTCGGCCAGATGATGCGCAGCATCGGCGGGATGATGGTCGGCGGCCAGACCGGTGCGGCCGTGGGCGCGCTGGCCCAGGAGGTGGTCAGCTCCACCGACGTGGGCCTCCCGCTGGGACCGGCAGGCACCGCTGCGCTGCTGCCCGCCGGCGTGAGCGCGTTCGGGCAGGGCCTCTCGGTCAGCGAGGACGAGGTGCGGCTGTTCCTCGCCCTGCGCGAGGCCGCGCATCACCGGCTGTTCGCCCACGTGCCCTGGCTGCGGGCCCGCCTGCTCGGGGCGGTTGAGGATTACGCGCGGGGCATTGCCGTGGACGCCGACGCGCTGCGCCAGGCCATGCCGCAGATCGATCCGGCTAACCCGGAGGCGCTGAACGAGGCACTGGCGGGCGCTGCGCTGTTCCAGCCGGAGGACACCGAGCAGCAGAAGGCGGCGCTGGCGCGGCTGGAGACTGTGCTGGCCCTGGTCGAGGGATGGGTCGCGACCGTGGTCGACGCGGCGGCCGCCGACCGGCTGCCGCAGGCCGACGCCCTGGCCGAGGCGATCAGGCGGCGCCGGGCCAGCGGTGGTCCGGCTGAGCGGACGTTCGCGACGCTGGTCGGCCTGGAACTGCGTCCGCGGCGGCTGCGCGAGGCCGCGGCCATCTGGCGTGGGCTGACCGAGGCCCGCGGCATCGGCGGCCGGGAGGAGATCTGGGCCCATCCCGACCTGCTGCCCACCGCGGACGACTTCGACGACCCGGATGGATTCGTCCGCGGCCGCCCGGAACTCGATATCTCGGACCTCGAGCCCGCGAGCGAGGATGCGGCAGGCGAGGAGCCGCCCCCGCCCGAGGACGGCGAGCCTCCCAGCGACGCCTAGCGTTCCTATGGGACGAGGCCGACCTGGATCCGCTGGCCGCCGGCCATGATCGCGCCGCGGGCGGAGATCCGCCGCTTCACCGTCAGCGGCTCAGGCAGGCACAGAGGTGCTCCCGTCCTCGCGCAGCAGCCTTGGCCAGCCGGGCCTGTTGTTCTTTGGCCCAGTCGCTAAAGGTGTGCCAGGCTATGCCGGGGAAGCGCCCGTGGAGCGCGCCGATGTCCACCGGGGACGGGTCACGTTCGAGCCACGCGAACAGCGCCGTCAGCCCCGGGGGAAGGTCCGCGCCGGCGAGCTGTCTGGCGGTGAAGTCACGGCCGAGGAGGGCCGACAGCGTGGACGCGGCCTCCTCCCCCGCGGGCGCGTCGGAAGCAACCTCAATGCGCTCGCCCGTGAAAACGTCCGGCTGCTCGATCGCCAGCACCGACAGCGCGAGGATGTCCGAGGTGGCCGCCTGCTGCAGGCGCAGCGCCGGCGGCACCGGCGTGGGCAGGACACCGGCCCCGATCGCGGCCAGATTCCAGGGGTTGAACAGGTTCTCCATCAGGTAGACCGGCGCGATCATGGTGGCGGGCAGCCGCAGCTCCCTTATCCGCTGCTCGACGGCCCGCTTGGCGTCGAGCACAGCGACTCCGGTGTGCCTGTCCGCCCCGGCCCCGGAGACGAAGACCAGGTGGGGTGCGCCGGTCCCGGACAGCGCCTCCGCCAGGTTCCGCCCATGGCGTTCTTCACCGCCTGGCCCCACCCGGTGCGCGCTGCCGCTGGCGAACACGGCGTTCATGCCCCGCGCGGCCGCCGCCAGGCTGCCAGCATCGTCGAAGTCGGCGCGGACGACATGGGCCCCGAGTGCCGCAAGCCGGGCAGCTTCGGGACCGGCCGGGTCCCTGGCCGCCGCGCATACCGCGTGCCCGCGCGCGAGGAGCAGGTCCACGATCCCGCCGAACCGCCCGGTCGCCCCCGCCACCAGGATCCGCCGGGCGCCGGCACTCGCTATCCTGTGGTGATCGTCAGGGAAACTCATAAGGAAAACTTATCAGGCTTGCGAACTACCTTGACCCGCCCGCCACTCGCCCCGCTTGTCATGCAGCTGAACGCAGCGCTGACCGGCGCGCTGCACGAACGTCTGCCCGGCGCGGGCTTCCCCGACATCAGGCCCCCGCACTGCCAGGTGCTGCGCGGGATCGAGCCCGGCGGCAGCCGGCTCACCGACCTCGCAGCCGCCGCCCGGATGACGAAGCAGTCGATGGGTGCACTCGTCGATCACCTTGAGGCGGCGGGGTACGTCGAGCGCATCCGGGACCGCGGGGACGCGCGGGTGAAGGCCATCCGCCTGACCCCACGGGGACGGCACGCGGCCCAGGCAATCGCCGACATCGGGACACAGATCGAAACCGAATGGGCCAGCAAGATCGGCCGAACCCGCCTGGAACAGCTACGCGACGCGCTGGCCGGGATCACAGCCTGACCCGGGGGGCCGGCAGCGGCGGGCTGGCACGGCGGCCGAGGCTGACCGATCGTGCCCTGGTGCCCGGCCTAGCAGTCCCGGTAATCTCCGTCCACAGGCGGTGGACGGCGTCGTCGCTGGTACACCTGCCTGAGCCCGGCCCGGCGATCGCGAACCCCACAGCCGGATACGGCGATGTCCACAAGGACACTCCGCCCTTTCCCCATGTTTTCCACATTGTTATCCACAGGGCAGTATTGACCACTAGGGATGCCGGGCCTAACTTCGCCAGGCAGGAGTCCCCGGGCTCCGGGCCGCGCGTCGCTTCTGGGGAAGGGGGCCGAACGGGCCGCAGCGGAGCCCGCGGCTATCGCCGCGCCGCTCCAGTGCCCGGGGGCCCCAGCCAGCGTCTCGGCGAAATCCGCTCCGTGCACCCCGGCATCTGCCGCCCGGAGGGGCAGATGGCTTCCCTTGACACGCGAGATGGTGGGGGGCCGTGCCCCGGGCCGCTGACCTGCCAGGTTTGCCCCGTTGAGGTGGCATATCTGAGTCCGGCCAGACAGGGACACGGCGCCCACGGCATCCCCAGCCAGGAAAGTTCGAGGAGCGATTTCTCTTGGCCGCCAGTCAACCTCGCGGCTCTTGTCCGCCCAGGCGACGGCGGTCGTCGAACGCGGGCTAGCAGGTGTGTCCTCATGACGTGGCAGCTCTGATTGCTGAGATCCGCTCTTTCATGAATGCGATCTCGGCGGCGTTGTCGGTGCGCTCGATCGCTGCACGGTAGGCGGCTTCGGCTTGGTCTGCGTCGCCGAGGCGCCGGAGGAGATCGGCGCGGATCGCGTGGAAGAGGTAATAGTGCCCGAGGGGTAGCTCGTTGATGAGTTCGAGGGCTACCTGTGGGCCGTCAACCTCGGCGACCGCCACGGCGCGGTTGAGGGCGACGATCGGGGTCGAGATGATCGCAAGAAGTTGGTCGTAGAGCGCGAGGATTTGGGTCCAGTCGGTTTGCGCCGCGGTGGGCGCGTCGCTGTGGACGGCGTTGATCGCGGCTTGGATCTGGTAGGGCCCCGGCTGCTTTCGCCGTAGGCATCGGCGGACAAGCTCCTGTCCCTCCTGTATCAGGCCACGATCCCAGCGGCTGCGATCCTGCTCGGGCAGGGGAACGAGCTTGCCCTCGGGAGTGCTACGCGCGTCGCTGCGTGCCTGCTCAAGCACCATCAGCGCCAGCAACCCGACAGCTTCGGGCTCGTCCGGCATCAGCTCGACCAGCAGCCGGCCGAGGCGGATCGCTTCCTTGGTCAGCTCCTCGCGGGTCAGCCGGTCACCCGAGCTGGCGGCGTAGCCCTCGTTGAAGATCAGGTAGATGACTGCGAGCACCGGGACGAGGCGCTCTGGCAGGTCGGCGTCTTTAGGGACCCGGTAGGGGATGCGTGCGTCGCGGATCTTTCCCTTCGCGCGTACCAGTCGCTGGGCCATCGTCGATTCGGACACGAGGAACGCCCGCGCGATCTCGGGTGTGCTCAGCCCGCCGAGCAGCCGCAGCGTTAGCGCCACCTGGGCGCCTGGTGCCAGTGAGGGGTGGCAGCAGGTGAAGATCAGGCGCAGGCGATCGTCTTGCACCGGGCTCTCCTCGGACGGCTCGTCGCGAGCCCGTAGCAGCATCGCCTGGGCGTGGCTGTCCTCGCGGGACGACTTGCGGCGCAAGCGGTCGATGGCGCGGTTGCGGGCGGTGGTGATGATCCAGCCCGCTGGCGCCGGCGGTAGGCCGCTGTCGGCCCAGCTCGCCACCGCCGTGGTGAAGGCATCTTGGACCGCTTCCTCGGCCAGGTCGATGTCGCCGAACACGCGGACCAGGACGGCCACGGCGCGCCCGTACTGCTCGCGGAACACACGCTCGATCTCCGAGTGACCAACTGGCGGCATGAGGGCTATCAGTCTTCTAGCTCGCCTTGGAACGGGCGTACTTCGATCGGGAGCGTGGTCGCACGGGCGAGCTTTCGCCCCCATTCGAGCGCCTCATCGAGGTTGGCCGCCTTGATGATGGTCAAGCCGCCGATGTGCTCCTTGCCCTCCACATAGGGCCCGTCCGTCATCGGCAGGCCCTCCCGACGGGCATGCACGACCGTGGCCGTGCTCGGCGGGTGAAGCCCACCGGAGAACACCCACGCGCCCGCGGCGCGGAGCTCCTCCCGCAGCGCCTCTAGATCGCGTGTGATCTCCGCCAGCACGTCGGCCGGGGGCGGGTCACCATCTGGCTGGTAGATGCTGAGCAGGTACTGCTTCATGTGGACTCCTCTCTCGCGGCGAGAAGCGCTCCTCGGCCAGGCCGCGGTGTGAACCTTCCCCGCGGCCTGGCCGGTGAGGTCGTTCATGTTTAGTCCCTCGCCGGCTCGTAGGTGGCGATCACCACGCCGGTGGCCGTTGTGACGCTGTCGGTCAGCCGCAGCGACACGTGCACGCCCCCTGGGAACAGCCGTCGTCCGGTGCCGAGCACGAGCGGGTGGATCATCAGCAAGTACTCGTCGATCAGGTCGGCAGCCATCAGCGAGCCGATCAGCTCGCCGCTGCCCATGATCGCCAGAACACCGGCAGATTGTGCCTTGAGAGCACCTACGGCGTCAGCGATGTCGCCGTGCAGCAGCGTCGAGTTGGGCCACGGTAGCGGTTCGGTGAGCGTGGTCGACACGATGTACTTGGGCGAGTTGTCCAGCGCTTCCTTGAACGGGCCACCCTGGGCGTTCCAGTACGCCAGCAGCCCCTCGTAGGTCCGCCCGCCGAAGAGCCATCCTGCCAGGCCGCCCCCAGCGGTCATCCTCTCGCCCATCGCCTTGCCCGCAGCGTCGCCAGGCATGGTGGACCGGTGGCCCCAACCACCATGCGTGAAACCGCCTCGGGTGTCCTCGTCCGGGCGCCCCGGCCCCTGCATCACCCCGTCCAGGGTCACGTGATTCATCACGACGATTCGGCCCATTTCAGCCTCCTAATAAGAGCTCGCGGCGGCGATGTGTCGCGCCGCCGTGCGGGTTGAGCGAGGCCTAGCAGTCATCGGCCTCTCACCTCCTACACGCACGGCGCAGGCCAAAATCGACACCCGCCCGCGAGCAAGTGACGCAAGTGCCCGGCCGCGGATCGAGGACTAGGGCCTGGAGGGTTCCGGCGAGCCGTCGGCCTGCTCGCCAGATCCCCACATGGGCCGAAGGGACACAGCCTCGTGAATCTGTTCACAACCCCGCGTGCCGCATCCGCCGCCACAGTCGCCGTCATTGTCCGAGCGCCAACAAGCAGCTCCAGCTCAGAGACCCCTACGAAATTGACGTGCACCCGCCGCCCGGCCGTCCGCGCCAGATTGTCGGTATCGCCTGTCACGCTCGGGTGCGTGAGACCAGCGCTGAAGCCCGGGCTGCTGCCGGTGTGGCGAGATCGCGACACGGTGCAGATCGGAATCGATTCGCGCCGGGCAGTGGCCCTGACCGGCATGGCGGGCGGCGTGGCCTGGCTGATCGGCCTCCTTGACGGCAGCCGAGACCGCGCTCAGGTCATCGACGCCGCGGCGAATCGCGGCATCCCGGTGCAGACCGCCGAGCGGGTGCTGGCGCTGCTCGCCTCGGCAGGCGCGCTCGACGACTTCCCCGCGGGCACCCTGCGGTTACTGTCCCCGCCGGTCCGGGCACGGCTGGCCGCGGAGCTGGCTAGCGCGTCGCTGGCCCGGCGAGACGGCGACGGCGGAGCGCGCACCCTCGCGCGGCGGCTTGCTGCGAACGTTCGCATTCACGGCAGCGGGAAGGTCGGCGCTAGCCTCGCCAGCCTGCTGGCGACGTCGGGCATCGGCACGGTCGCGCACGCTGATCCCCCCGAGGACGCGACGGCAGGCCCGCCCGGCGCTCCTGCGGGCGTGAAGCAGACGGGTGGGGCACGGCCGCGAGCCAGGCGGCCCGGTGCGGCACGCGCGGACGCGGCACGGCCCCGTACCGCGCGGACCAGCGCGACTCGGCCCCGCGCGGCGCGGGCCGGCCGGCCGCCCTCCGGCCCGGGCCGGCCTGACCTGGTCATCCTGACCGGCCGTCAGCCCCAGGAACTCCAGGCCGGCCTGACGCGCGAGCAGATCCCGCACCTGGCCGTGTCGGCGAGTGAGGCAATCGGCATTGTGGGCCCGCTGGTGCTGCCCGGGCGCACAGCATGCCTGCGGTGCCTGGACTTGGCCAGGGCCGACCGTGACCCCGCCTGGCCGCTGATCCTCGCCCAGCTGGGCGGGCGCGAACCAGATCCGCCCGCCTGCGACGCCCCGCTGGCCGCGGCCGTCGCCGCCCAGGCCGCCTTCCAGGCGCTCGCGTTCATTGACCGGGCCGGGCTGGGCGGTGCCGTGACCAACGGCACACTGGAACTCGTCCTGCCTGGGTGGCAGTGGCGGCGCAGGACCTGGCCGCCGCACCCGCGATGCTCGTGCGGCAGCCGCGGCCCGGTGGCCAGGTGAATAGGTTGCTGCGGGCAGACATCGCCTTGTGCGCCGGGGCTGCCGCACGGGCCGGGCCTTCACCGACAGGCCGGTGATCACCGGCGCGGCGGTCAATGGCACCCTGGAACTCATCCCTGCCCGGCGGGCAGGGGGTACCGCAAGGCCTGGCCGCGCCAGCGCGACTGGCAGCCATGCCGATAGTTAGCGGACAATGGGGGCATCCCGGCCCGGACGGGCCGGGCTTCAAGCCCGTGCCAGGCGGAAAGGAGCACGAGTTGAGCGTCGCGGTTCAGCATGACCGCGCAGGCGCGACCTCGGGGGAGGTGAAGCGGCGATACGTGTCTGGCCTGATCATGGCGAGATCCACGCCGCGCCATCAATGAGCGATCTGCCGCGCCGTGCCATGACGCGAACGGCGAAACTCGCCACCTTGCCGGTCGGCCTGGCCGGCCGGACCGCCCTTGGGCTCGGGAAGCGCCTCGGCGGGCGCCCGGCCGAACTCGTCGCCCAGGAGATCCAGCAGCGCACTGCGGAGCAGATCTTCAAGGTTCTCGGCGAGCTCAAGGGCGGGGCGCTGAAGCTGGGCCAGGCTCTGTCGATCTTCGAGGCGGCGCTGCCGCCGGAGATAGCAGGCCCCTACCGGGCCACGCTGACCAGGCTTCAGGAGTCTGCCCCGCCGCTGCCGGCCAGCACCGTGCACAAGGTGCTCGTGTCCGACCTCGGTGCCAGCTGGCGGGACTACTTCGCCGAATTCAATGACAGCCCGGTCGCGGCCGCCTCCATCGGCCAGGTGCACCGCGCTGTCTGGCGCGACGGCCGCCAGGTCGCGGTGAAGATCCAGTACCCGGGCGCAGGGAACGCGCTGATCAGCGACTTCACTCAGCTCAGTCGGCTTGGCCGGCTTTTCGGCGTGCTGATGCCAGGACTCGAGGTCAGGCCGCTGCTCGACGAGCTGCGCAAAAGAGTGGCGGAGGAACTCGACTACCAGCTCGAAGATCATTGCCGAGGGGAGCAGCGAGGACCGGAACCGGGCTGGCCTCCTGCTGGTCAGGTTTCTGTTCTCCGGGCCTGCGCGGGCCGGCCTGCTGCACGCGGACCCGCATCCCGGCAACTTCCGGCTGCTGAACGATGGCCGGCTCGGGGTTCTCGACTTCGGCGCCGTGGACCGGCTACCTGACGGCTTCCCTCCCTTCTTCGGCAAGCTGCTGCGCCTCATCCACACCGGCCGCGGCATCGAGACCGTGGAGCACGAGCTGCGGGTGAACGGCTTCCTCAAGGAGGGTGTCACCGTGGATCTCGAAGCCCTGCACGCCTACCTGGCCCCGCTGGCCGAGCCGTCCCGGGTGGAATCCTTCAAGTTCAACCGGGAATGGCTGCGGGCCGAGGCGTCCCGGGTCACCGACATGCGGTCAGCCGCCGTGGGCCGCCGTCTCAACCTGCCGCCCTCCTATGTGCTGATCCACCGCGTCTCCACGGCCGGGATCGGGGTGCTCTGCCAGCTCGAATGCGAAGGGGAGTTCCGCGCCGAGGTCCTGCGCTGGATACCCGGCTACCTCGACCCGGCGGATAAGGCGGATGCGGCGGATGCGGCGGATGCGGCGGATGCGGCGGATGCGGCGGATGCGGCGGAACCGGGTCCCGATCGCGGCCATCCGGACACCGCCACCGCGGCGGCCAGCCCGCAAGTCTGAACCGCCCTGCCGCCCGATGCGACTCTGCTCGCCGGCACTGCTCGCCTTCGACGGTGCGGCAGCTCTCCGCCGCGGGGCGCCCTCGTCGCGCGAGCGACGCCGCGCAGCGCAGGTCGCGGCGACGGCGCGGCCATGCCAGCCGGGCACGGTCCGGCCGTGCTGCAGCGGTGCGGCTGTGCCCGCCGGCCCCAGTTCCGCGCAGGCCGAGGGCCCGGGAAGGCTGGCCAACCCGGGCCCTCGGCGGCGTGTGTCGCCGGCACCATGAGGCAGTGCACTACTACCTGGCCGTCAGCTCGTTGCGGAGCCGTACCGCCTCGCGGCGCGACCGGGCCAGCTGCCGCTGCGCCCGCTCGCCCCGGCGTGTAGCCCGGTGCAGGGCACGCACCCGGACTGCCTGCCGCTCCACGGCGGCCTCGGCCAGCATTGTCTGTTGTCGTTCTCGAGCTAGTTCGTGCTTGGGAAACATCTGCGCTACCACCATTTCTGAGTCTCGATGCGTCGGGTAGTGGCCGGTCAGGCCGCTACCTCGTCCTTCCTTGGCCGCCCGCGGGGCCGCTTGCGGGGCACGATCTCGCCGCGCAGAAACAGCTCGCCGCCCCAGACTCCCCACGGCTCGCGGCGCTCGAGCGCGCCGGCGAGGCACGCCATCCGCGCCGGGCAGCCCCGGCACATGTCCTTGGCGAGCTCCACGTCCACCGGAGACTCGGCGAAGAACAGGTCTGGGTCGTCGGTGCACGGCAGCGTGCGGCTGCTGGGCACCCCGGCCATCGTCGCTGGCCCAATCGCGCCTGCCACCTGCGCGGGGGCCGTGCTGGCGATCACCGCTCGTGGCTCGGATTCTGCCTCGAACCCCGCCAGGTCCCTCATCACGGCGGTGGTGCCGGGCCGATGCATCGGTGCCATCCCCTCTCATCTACTCGTCTAAGGTCTCTCACGCGTCTGACAAAACGGTGGCCTCGCATGACGAAGGCCGCGGACCCGGTTTCGGGTCCGCGGCCTTGAGGGGTTCAGGCCGGTCGTTCTAGACCGGTTCCCTCGCCGGATGCGGACCCTCTGCACCACCGCTAACAGCGGCGATACGGGTCGTGTGCGGGTACTGCTTGGCTGGGTCGGGGTTGCGCTGCCCGAGCGCGACGCTCGGGTCGGCCGCCGGGCGGCGGTACCCAGACGCGTCGGCGGCCCAGGGGGCGCGCGGGCGCGCGAACAGGTCGCCACCGTTGCGCGGCTGGGCGGTCATGACGGCTGAGGGCAGGACGGTGCCCCGGACGGACTGTGTTTGCGCGTTAGCGTCTGGCTCCAGGCCAGAGTTCAAGTTCGACACGTGGGCACCTCCTTCCACTGAGCGTCGGCTGTCCCACGGACAGGGAAAGCCTACGTAGCGCCGGGGGGACGGGGCAACTGTTTTTTCGTCGCGGCCTCGCAGGGCTAATTTCGGGCGGCTGATGACGTCCGGATCAGTCCTTCCTGCACTACCGAAACCACAAGCTCGCCTTCGCTGGTGTAGACCTCGCCGCGGGCTAGCCCCCTGGCTCCCCGGGCGACGGGAGAATCCTGCGCGTACAGCAGCCAGCGATCGGCCCGGAACCGGCCGTGGAACCACATCGCATGATCCAGGCTCGCGCCGCTCGTATGGCCGTCGGCCCAGGACAGGCCGTGCGCGAGCAGCACCGAGTCCAGCAGCGTCATGTCAGACGCGTAGGTCATCAGGCACACGTGCAGCAGCGGATCATCGGGCAGCTCACCGTCTGCCCGCAGCCACACCAGGTTGCGCGTCGCCCGCAGCGACGGATCGCGCTCCGCCTCGAAGGTCAGCGGCCCGACGTGCCTGATGTCGATCGGATTGCCGCCGAAGTACCCGTGCACGGCCGGGCCGAACAGCTTCTCCATCCGCTCGGCCGTCGGGGTGATCGAGTCCGGCGGCGGCACCTCCGGCATCGGGTCCGCGTGCTCGACGCCAGGCTCGTCGTGGTGAAACGACGCGGAGAGCGCAAAAATCGTCTTGCCGTGCTGGACCGCCGACACCCGGCGGGTCGTGAACGACCGGCCGTCGCGGACCCGCTCGACGAGGTAGACCAGCGGGACCGTGGGGTCGCCGGGCCGGATGAAGTACGCGTGCAGCGAGTGCACGGGCCGGTCCTCCGGTACCGTCCGGCCCGCCGCGACCAGCGCCTGGCCCGCGACCTGGCCGCCGAACACGCGCTGCCGCCGCTCCCCCTCCGGGCTGCGCCCGCGGAAGATGTCGACCTCGATCTGCTCCAGGTCCAGCAGGTCAACCACGATGTCCAGGGCCTTGCTCATGGTCTCGCGTCACCAGCTTCGCTCATGGCCCGCGCCTTCCTCCCCCGCAGCGGCTGGCCCACCCGGCCGCGGGGCCTGATCTCCTCGACGAACCTGGACGGCTTGCGGCCCCGGCGCCCGTCGGCCGACCTGGCCAGCGCCCACGACAGGCAGACCAGGTCCCGTGCCCTGGTCACCCCGACGTAGAGCAGCCGCCGCTCCTCCTCGATGGCTTCGTCGGTCTGCGCGTACACGATCGGCAGCATGCCGTCCGTGAGCCCGGCCAGGAACACGGCGTCCCACTCCAGTCCCTTGGCCGCGTGCAGCGAGGCCAGGGTGACCCCGTCCATGGCCGGGGCCTGCCCGATCGCGCTGCGCGCGGCGAGCTCGGCGGCCAGGCCGGCCAGTGACGCCCGCGGCGACCTGGTGAAGAAGTCATCGGCCAGCTGAGCCAGCGCCTGCAGCGACTCCCACCGCTCCCGCGCCTGGCCCCGCCCCGAGGGCGGCTGCACGGTCAGCCCGATCCCGGACAGCACGGCCCTGACCTGGCCGGCGGGTTCCTCGCCTGGTGACGCCGAACGCGCCGCCGCCCGCAGCAGGCCGACCGCCTGGCGCACCTCGGCCCGGTCGAAGAAAAGTTCTGCCCCCTTGACCGCGAACGGCACGCCAGCGTCGCCGAGGGCCTGCTCGAACAGGGGTGTCTGCGCGTTGGTCCGCACCAGCACGGCGATGTCCCGCGGCGCGGTCCCGGACCGGATCAGCGCCGCGGCCCGCTGCGCCACCGCCACAGCCTCTTCCTGCTCATCGCCGTACTCAGTGAACTCAGGCTCCGGGCCGGCCGGCCGCTGCGCCATGAGCACGGCGTCGCCAGGGCGCGCGGCCAGGCCGGAGATCCGGCTCCCCAGCCCGCCCCCGGGGCCGCGCCCCTGCGCACCGCCGAGACGGTTCGCCAGCGCGATCACCTGGGGCGTGGACCGGTAGTTGCGCATCAGCCTGATCACGGTGGCGTCAGGGAACTCGGCCGCGAATCCGGTCAGGTACGACGGGGTAGCCCCGGCGAAGGAGTAGATGGTCTGCCGCGGGTCGCCGACCACGCAGACGTCGTCCCTGTCCCCCGTCCAGGCGTCGAGCAGCAGCTTCTGCAGCGGGTTGACGTCCTGATACTCGTCCACGACGAAGTACGCGTACCGGTCCCGCACCGCCGCGGCTGCGTCCGGGTGCTCGGCCAGGATCGCCGCGGTGAGCTCCAGCACGGATTCGAAGTCCACCACGTGCCGCTCCCGGCACAGCTCCTCGTAGCCGGCATACAGCCTGGCGAGCGCGTCTGCGCCGAGGGGTTGCGTTCGGCCTGCTTTTGCACTTGCCTCTGGGTACTCCTCCGGTCGGACCTGGGTGACCTTAGCCCACTCGATCTCGCTGGCCGCGTCGCGCAGATCGGGCGGGCCCGGTGCCAGCCGCAGCCGGCGGGCGGCCTCGGCCAGCAGGCCGACCTTGGAGTCGAGCACCCGCGGCGGGACGCCGCCCACGGTCAGCGGCCAGAAGTGAGTGAGCTGGCGCAGTGCGGCCGCGTGGAAGGTCCGCGCCTGCACCCGGTCCATCCCGCCGCCCGGCAGCGCCTGGCTGCCCAGCATCCGCAGCCGCCCGCGCAGCTCGCCGGCCGCGCGGGTGGTGAACGCGACCGCCAGCACGCGGTCCGGGTCCACCAGGCCGGCCGCCACCGCGTAGGCGATCCGGTGCGCGACCGCGCGGGTCTTGCCGGTTCCGGCCCCGGCCAGCACGCAGACCGGGCCGCGGACGGCGAGCGCGACCTCCCGCTGCTCGGGGTCGAGCGCGGACAGCACGGCATCCGCGGCGTCCATGCGCGCACCTCCCCGACGCCTCGCTTCTTCCTCGCCCGCCATCCTCGCGCATGCCACCGACGCCAGGCACCACTGTCTGCGGGAAGCCCACGATGGGCCAGCGTGTTAGTAGTCTTCGGAACTGATGGCAGTGAAGGGGAGGACGGCTAATGTCACAGCCGCTGACCATGTACACCACGACGTGGTGCGGCTACTGCAGGCGGCTCAAGCGGCAGCTGGCGGATGACGGCATTGAGATGATGGAGATCGACATCGAGCGGGACCCCGCGGCGGCGGACTTCGTCATGACCGTGAACGGCGGCTATCAGACCGTCCCGACCGTGCTGTTCCCCGACGGCAGCGCGCTCACGAACCCATCTGCGGCGATGGTCAAGGACCGGCTGCAGGAATTGGCTTCTCTCTGATGTCCAAGAAACGGCACGCAGTCTCCCGCGGGGCTGATCCGGCCGCCGAGTGGCTCCAGGGCCCGGCCGGGTCGCCGGGCGCTGCCGCCCCGGCCGCGTCCGATCATGACCCGGCCGCAGACACGCTGCCTGGCGCCCTGCCCGTCG
>WNGR01003272.1_pt1 | contig 19708 bp, 22 predicted proteins | sample 5407581 | NCBI WGS metagenome assembly WNGR01 (sample SAMN13153383, study PRJNA577476) | soil metagenome | isolation source: 80 cm soil or saprolite under Garry oak tree replicate 2 | place: USA:California | collected 2016-06-15 | reverse complement strand
GGGCTGATCTATGCCCGTTTTCCGCCACACGACCCCGAGGAACCCGATCGTGGCTTCCTGTTCGGCCTGAAGAACCTTGCCGAGTCTCTCGAGAAGATATACAACGACGAGCGTCTGAGGCAAATAAAGTCGCGCGATGGTGCAACTGCGGTAAAAGACAAGCTACCACCGCTGTCAACCGACTCGAAGCGCGTGTTCCAGGAGATCATGAAGCTAGAGGACCCCGACGATTGGGGGTACCTATCGACATGATTGTCTCGTTGTCTCATTCACTTCTTGTGCTACTTTTTTTTATACTCTGTCTATGGTTTCCTCTTTTTTTTTTTAACCGCATTTATCTCTGGGCTTGCTACCATTTCACATTTCCCTTATTGCACTTGTCTATATCCGTCCCTCGCAATCATGTCGATGCTGCATTGCACTTGTCTATATCCGTCCCTCGCAATCATGTCGATGCTGCCTTGCACATATCATTACTACGTTTCTTTTGTCCAAATTCCGCCACGATAATGTCACGCCGCATGTATATAATGGCATAACAAGTACCGTAGTGCTTCGACTGGCGGCTTCTGCTTACTAGCTCGTGAATATTGCTTGTGCACTCTAGGTCTAATTATAGTTTTGTCTTGCGAAGATTTGTACTGTGACATGACAGGTCCACGTGGCTGCCGAATCGCACCTTGGTGACCACCAAACGGCTTCCAGTAAAGGGTGAGCCGTCTTGAAAGAGAGTGCATTATATTCGCTCTGCGCACAAGCAACTCGCAAAAGTCTAAAGTCTCGAAGTCTGTGTTGCATTTATTCCGAGTCGCCTCCCTCGACATATTTATGCCGAATATCCTTCCATTGTTTCTGATTAAGGTGTGAGTACATTGTTGAAACGAACAGAGAAAAGAGCGGATCTGTTATGAACGGGAAGGTTCAACGTACTCCACTGTTCCAAGAGTCCCAGAGCCTGGTCACTCCGACGTCAAAACTGATGCCAAATGCGAATGCCCCAGCAAAAATGGAGGTCACATAAACACCTGCGAAACGAACGCAGAGTGAGAAAGTAAAGTGTCGAGTTGAGTAAAACGCTCACTATTTCGCTTAGCGAACGTGTTGTAAAAAGCAGTGGCGAACTATGAGGACACGTCAATAAGGGAGCGGCGCGAAAGAGTAATGTGAACCTCACCCCCATGTATGGATGGATAGATGGGCAGATGCAAACAGATAGGTTGATGGACTGACGGAGACGAGTGAGGCGAAGACGATGGGGTGTTTCTTGCGGGGCTCGGGTTCGGGTATGTTCGGAGTCTGAATAGGGAAAGCTCATTTCTGCGAACACCAGACTGAAACACACCAGAGAGAGAAAAAATAAAGATGGCTCTACTACGAGCACTACGAGCCTCTTCGCCGAACCTTTCGCGACACCCCTGGCGCTCTCTTTCCACCTCACTACCGCGGCACCAGGCCGTACTTTCCACCGAAGCAACGACCATCCACGCGACCGACGCCGACGACAGCGGTCCGCCCACCAGCGCCCTCTATCCCTCCCCCGCAACAAATGGCACCCACAACAACGGCAACCCTCTGCGGCGGGACTTCCGCCTGATGGGCGGCCTATCGAAGCACGTCGAGGTGCTGAACTACCAGATCCACGTCGCGTGCACGCCGAACAACACGCTCGTTGTCATGAGCAATGAGCGCGGCCTGCCGATCAAGAACGGCTGCTGGACGGGCGGGTCCTGCGGCTTCAAGGGCGTCAACCGCTCGGGGTACGAGGCGGGCTACCAGTGCGCCGTGCGCGCGTTCGCGCGCGTCAAGGAGCTCGCGCAGGAGGTGCCCGGCGCCCGCTTCGAGTTTATGTTCAGGGGCTTTGGCCAGGGCCGCGATGCCGTCTTCAAGGCCCTCATGACCAGCGAAGGTGACGACGTGCGACCGTTTGTGAATCGCGTCACGGACAATACGCCAATCAAAATCGGAGGGACGAGGGCCAAGAAGACGCGGCGGTTATAGCGCACGTGTGTGTGTGTGTATGCGTGCGTGCGTGTTCGCGCTCAGACAGCCTTACTCCGTCCAGACGGTCGGACCGTACGCTACTTTATCTTCGCTGTTTCAATACTTGGTCGTATTAATTGTTCCGAAGTAAGCCTTGTCCCGGGTTGCCACGCAGGGTGAAGTATTATGGCTTTTCCTGTTGCCCTGCCCAGAGGTGGTTCGGAGTTTTCATTTACTCGGAGCAGTGTGAAGGGGTATGTATAAGTGCCCCTAGTAGAGGATATCAACTACGATACATCAGGTTCATGTGGTAATTAGCTCGGTTGACGAGGCATCTGCGTTGCCTGCAGTTCCGAATGATATACTCCTCAACCCTCGCGGATGTAGGAACAGCAAAGTTTAGTGACGTAAATGAACTTCAGCCATCGCAAGGCAAGCATCTGCCCTTTACACTGCGACGGGTGTAGCTGGTACATCCTCGATGCCAAGCCTCCTACGCTTGTGGGCAGGACCATCCGATGGCTCGTCATCATCCACAACAACGATAGGGGATGACGGGCCAGTTTCCGCTTCCGCTTGTACATCGGAAGCGCCGGACGGCGGAGGCGTGGGTAGCAGCGCGTCCATAGGGGGCGGGGCATTACGCGGGACAAGCGGCGCGGTGGTGAACAACCCTGTTCCAGGATGTGACTTCTCCTGCCTCTCCGTTTGCGCGGCTGCGTTGCTCGGGGCGGATCCGCGAGCGCGCTTCACGCGACCTCGCCCGCGTGCACGACCCTCTGTCTTGATGCGTTCCTTAAGAAAGCGTACGATGTGCCCCTGCAGGATCTCAAGCGCCTTCTGTGCACCAAGAGCCTCCAGCTCTCGTAACTGCTCTGGGGTGAGATGAGAGAAAATCGTTGGGTTAAGAATTAGCTGGTTCTCATGAAGCACGATAGGCGGTGTTGAGAGATGCGGCGTGCTAGAGTTCGTGTTCTCAGCCGCGCTGGGTGTGGCGGAGGGATGCGAGGCAGGAACAGGTCCGATGATGATAGGGAGGATCACGGAAGCTGGGATGAGAGGGATAGGTGACCCTGAGGTGGTAGCGGAGGATGACGGTTCTGCGGGCGGAGTAGCGCTCGCAGTCTGGAGTGACGTCAAAGTTGACGTGGCGGATGCGAACTGCGCCAATGTCGAGTTCGCAGTTCCGTTCGATAGGGACTGATATGAAGGCAAGGGGGTTTCATCCTTGATCGACGGCCCAGACGCAGAGCCTGGCATTGGTTGTGGGGCACCTTCCCTCTTGAACACCAACGGTGTGGATGTAAGAGGCGGTGGTAATGGCGCCCCTTTCGGTTCACCACGCACACTACGTTTCAGGGGAGGCTCTAGTACAGCCGTTGTCTTGCCCTTCCTGCCACCAATTTTGGAGTCTTTACCTCCAGAAGCAGCACTAGTAGCAGCACGGGCCTCTTGTTCTTCAAACATGCGCTCGCAATCCGCCTCAACTGCCCAGTAGAAACCCTTGCCACGTTCGCCAGCAGACCTCTCTACCTTCCGGAAGGCTCGGTTCGAGGAGAGATTATGTCGGACTGATTTCTATATATGCGGTGAGTCGGATCCGTTCGACACGTCACGATGTGACACACTCACCTCCCAGCCTGTCTTCACATTAAACCGATACCAGTCAAAATTCTCCATCATCCATGAAATGATATCCTGCAAAGTCGCCTTTCCCCCAAGCGATTTAATAGCGCGGTAACAAAGCTGCGCATATGTGAAAGGTGGCTTTGGTGGCATGTCTTCAGGAGCAGGCTTCGTTACTGGTGCTGGAGGCTCCTGCTGTTTGCGAGCCCTTCCTGCGATAGACTTGGCTTTGCCAATTGCATTCGAATTCGGAAGCGTTTGGGGTATTGGCAGAGGTAGGGGCGGAGCTTTACGTGGTGGGGGAGATATCGGGCCTGGGGGAGGAGAGCCAGAAGGGAGCGGTGAGGGAGGTGATAGGGAGGTGATGTCAACAGATGGAGAACGTGGGCGTCCGGTAGAAAGTTTGGGACTAGGAGGTGGAGAGTCCTCAGGGGCAGGCGGGGGTGGTAGCACAAAGTGGAACGTGCGCGAGGCTATCTGGATCTGCGACCTGCCCGGGTATCAGTTGACGTATAGACACACATGTGGGTTGGAGGGAAATTACCGCTCGCTCAGGGAAACTTTAGTTCCTTTGCCGCACCATGCCCCGTCCACCCAAGCGCCATTCCTGCCCAGCACGACAAGAACGAAATGTTCTTCGTCCTCCTCGTATTCGATACGGGCGTGGAGACGCGAAACACTCTTAAGAGGGCCTAGATCAACGTCTACCTGTGTCTTTTCAGACGAGGAGGCTGTCGATGTAGGGATGCAGCGACGACCGATTGTGACGTTGAGGGTCTGGAGGTAGTAGGTGAAGTTTGGGAAGACCAGACTATAATACGCGCTGATCTTGTCTGGGGAAGACTCTGCATTAATAGAAGAGTCATCTATTATTGCTGAGACGCGTTGAGAGTCTTGAGGGGATACGGTGCGTGAGGCCATTATTCGAGATGTCGGTATCTTGAGAGAGACAGATGAGTTGGACGGACCAAAGCAAGACGCTGTTGTCACGTGACATTACCCATGACCACACCTGCTTGCCAATACCGGGCCGAGTATGGGGGGCTTGCAAGCAACTAAATCGAAGGCAGACGACCTCGCGGACAAGAATGTGGACTCTACCGATACGGAGCTCCGTTATGCCGCCTACGGTGCTCGTCTAAGGACCGCCCTTCGAGCTGGTCATCGCTATTTAGCCTATGTACTGCATCTCTTCCCTCATCTTCACCACTTTCCAGCGATAACAGAACTGCTTATCAGACCAGTGACGTCGGAGAAGCTTTTCGGCCTATCGTGCCTCCTGCCCTTGTCACGGCTGCGTATGGAGTTTCGTGGATATACCTAGCGGGGTAAGATCCTACCCCCACGCAGTGTGCTACAAAACCGACCTTTCTTTCATTTCCCTCAAGGGACGTAGGCTACGAATCTTACAAAGCTCATCGGCGTGGTCCCACACCTTTTCAAGCCGCTCATTTTACAGAACCAACTCGTGTAGGCCTCGTTGCCGTGAAACGAGCTGTGTTCCAATCCGTTGCCTCAATGTGAGTCTTCTACCCGTCTTCACTCCTGGCGTCACGCATACCCGTAAATCAAGGGCACTTCCCGCCTTCACAATCCATACAGCCGTCAAACAGGCGAAGAAGGCGTTTGACAAATCAGGCAATCCCAGACTCCGCGCCTGGGGTCCAACCGTCACTGGTTTGGCTATTGTTCCTGCACTTCCTTACATCTTCGACCATCCCGTAGAGGCAGCCACTGATCGTGCTTTCGAGTGGGTCGAACACCAGTTCGCAAAATCCGGCAAAGAAGCAGGGAGCGTCAACTGATCGGCGTTTCTACATACTACTTGTAGCCTAGATTCTTCGCTTGCACGTTTACAGCGACTGGATGTCTATATCCTACTTTGGGTGATACCAAAAATACAACTGGTGACTATGATAAACACAAGATGACAATAAGTTATTGAGTCAACCTTGTTCGAAACTTCGCATCGCTCCCTAGTAAAGCATGATAGTCTTAGAGAAAGTCAGCAATCATATCAGACGACCCAAAGCAAGCGGTATGGAACTGATGGAGTCGGGCGGGATCACGCCAGCCTCTGTAACCACTGCCGTTATACTCGACGGTGGAGTAAGGTCGTATAACGGATCGAGGATCTCGAGGTTGGGTTGATTCTGGGTAGTCTTCGATCGACTCGAAGAGAGTGATAGAAACGGGTCACCGGTAGGAGCTGGGCGTGTTGTCAGTCCCGCGACATCATAAAAACGAGTAATGCCAATTACCCAATTCATTCTTTGTGAAGCTGTCTAATCGCACACCCTCCGAGAATTTATACGTTTCGCAGCAAACCACAACTGGGACAGAATGCTGCTTCGCCATCATTGCCACGAGCGCCGTACCTGCACGAGAGAAGACAGCACCGTTTGAATGGATGGAATGCGCTCCGATAAAGACAATCGAAACTTCGGACATGACAGCACTTAGAGCAGGTAAAAGAATGTAAGTGCACGGTATCGAGGCGGCCGCGAGAACGGAGAGAAGGCGTTTCCCTATGGTGCTTAAGCACAGGCTAAACACTGTTGGTACGAATGAGCACACCTTCGAGCATTGGCCGTGAGTCAACGACGATGACAGAGAACCGGGTTCCTTCAGCCCACGCTTCCAAGAGGACCTTCTGAACGACTGATGACCTGTTGACATTATCAGATACGGTTACGGAAACCGGAATTAGGATGCAGTCACCTAGCGTAGGTCAGCACCACGTCGCCATCATGGATCTTTTTCATCGCAGTTTCTTGGATGACCTGATCAGCGATGATAATCCGATCTCGGATGTAATTATCTATTTTGCTGCAGAGTGCGTCCTTCGCCTGTAGGTTAACGTGCGAATAAAAGTCAGGATTGCCGAGGAATCCGAAGAACGAGATGCGGAGCGCACATCCTGTTCGGGAAGATCGATATCCGAGCCACTAATCTCCAATTTGAGCTGCCGAATTGCATTGCCCATCGTCACCGACATGGGGCGCGCAGACACCAGATGGCCAATCTGTACAGAAAGATGCGTCATAAGGTGCCTTGACAGCGTGTTGTTCGGTGGTGTTGTGTAGTCTTGTATGACCTTCGACGAATAATTAGCTCGGTATTTCTGTTCAGCCGACGAAGGGAACCCACTCGTCTGAATACAGAAAGCGTCGCAATACATCGTGCATTGGCACCGCAAATCTTGAATTCCGCAAACATCAGGCCGAGGTGGACGATGGCCGGGTGCACATCGCCTTTTGCAACGTGACCCGCAGGCTTTTGGAGAGCAAAGTGTGAAAATATGCGTAGACCACGGGAGCGTGCGCCAGCTTCTTCGGCAGTAGCGACCCTGGAGTCCTTCGTGGTTTTGGTAGAGGAGCCGCTCGGGCCCGCAGCCAAAGGACCCCTCCCTTGCGAAGGGGTTTCAGCACCTTTATTGCTTTTCCTTGGGTTTTGGGACGCAGGGGCAACCGAATGCGGCGGTTTGGCCGCAGGACCGCCGGGTTGTGACCCGACTGCAGCCTTCGCTGCTTTTGCGGCGCGTTGCTTCTCCTGTAACTCTCTTCTTTCAGCCTTTGTCATTTGCTTCTGGGGTCGCGATGGCGAAGGATCGTTTTGAACGGCTCCATTAGAGGGTGAAGCGGAGGACATGGTAGTATACTGTACTGTATCAAAGTTCGAGTCAGAAATCACAATTAGAGTCAGAAATTCCTAACAGTGATTACGTCATCGAAACTCAGTTCGCCACGCGTGACCGCGTGACCAGTATTCAAACCCGAGTCTCGTCGAGAGCAAACTCATATCGTCTTTAGCATGGTACGGTCATCTTTCCCTTCTCTTCGTACACCTTCTCAAACATAACTTTAAAGGGTGTCCCTGCGTTATTCAGATGGTTGAGCAGGAAGTACCCTAAAATAGGTCTGTTTTCCTTACTCCACACCCCCATATTTGGTCTCACGTCTTGTTCAGTCGGCAGCGTCGCGGAGGAAGAAGAGACTAAAATACAAGATGAGAATGGGAATGATGTTGTCGTTCCTGTTAACATGGAGGGTCCTAACCCCAACGAGGTTGAGTTCGACAACCTTTATTTAGACATGAACGGGATCGTGCGTTGTACTTCCTCTCCCTGCGTACAACTGCTCATCGTGTCCAGGTTCATCCGTGTACACACCCGGAGGGAAAAGTTAGTGGCTTTTATAAGCGTTTACGATTGTTCACCTTCTTCTCTTACAGCCTGCACCGGAAACAGAAGGCGATATGATGATCGAAGTCTTCAAATACACAGAGCGAGTTGTCAACATGGTCCGACCCCGAAAGCTCTTATTTATGGCTATTGGTGGGTCCACCTTCCCTGTCCACGAGTTTCAGTTCGGTAACATTCTCTTAGATGGTGTTGCTCCTCGTGCAAAGATGAATCAGCAGCGCTCCCGTCGATTCCGCACTGCGCAGGAGGCGCAGGAGAAAGAGGAAGCTCGCAAAGAGTCTGTCGCCATATGGGAATGTGTGCCAAATTTTCTTATCTCCAACTCTTCTCAATATTAAACATCTGTGCGTAGCGATGGGCAAAACTATAAGTGAAGACGAGAAGAACCAGAAGCCCTGGGATTCTAATGCTATTACACCAGGCACACCTTTCATGGAACTCCTGGCTAAGTCACTACGGTATTGGGTCGTTCAGAAGTTGAACAACGACCCTGGCTGGAAGCAGGTATATCACTTATCGCATACATGCCCCCTCTTAGATAGCTCACAAGTGTCTAGCTCGAAGTCATCATTTCTGACGCCAGCGTCCCCGGTGAAGGCGAGCATAAGATCATGGATTACATTCGCCGACAGAGGACGAATAAAGGACATGATCCCAATACTCGTCACGTCATTTATGGTTTGGTATGTCAATAATTGTTCTCACCTCAGTCTGCCACTCACGTTACCCTCTCAGGACGCTGATCTTATCATGCTTGCACTAGCAACACACGAGCCTTATTTTAGGGTTCTGCGGGAGGATGTGTTCGCAAATTCTGGCAGTGCTACCGCATGTCGTCTCTGTGGCCAAGAAGGACACTTTGCCGCCCAATGTACTGCATTGAAGTCAGAAATACAAAAGCCGCCTCTGGAGAAGAAGCCGTTTATTTTCCTCGACGTCAGCGTTCTGCGCGAATACTTGGAATTCGAACTCAACATCAATACGCCTTTCCCATTTAATCTTGAGATGGCAATTGATGACTGGGTGCTCTTAATATTCTTTGTCGGCAATGACTTCTTGCCCCACCTTCCATCACTTGAGATTCGAGAGGGCGCGATCGATACACTGCTCAAAATTTGGAAAGATGAGCTGCCGAGGATGGGTGGCTATATCACCAATCATGGAGAATTAGTGTTGCATCGCGCTCAGATTATTCTTGAGGGACTCGCGAGGCGTGAAGATGATATCTTTAGGAGACGTCGTGAATGTGAGCATAGCCAGTTTCTTGTCCTCTGAGCAGCGTTTATAGCAGCGTTTAGCCGAGGAACGTCAGGACCAGAATGCGAAACGGCGCAAAGTGGAAGCAAGTACTGGGACAGGGCCCTCGCCGAGCCTAAATCTGACAGCTGATCTGAACGCCCCTCGTAGGCTGGGAGACTTCGCTGCGAAAGCAGATTCCATTGGTCTGGGGGGTGTTAAAGATGCAGAGGCAGTCAGCAATGCCGGTGCCGCGGCATGGGCCCTTGGCGGGTCGAATCGCGACGTCGTCGCGAATCGCGCTGCAATACGGATGGCCAACCTGAGTGCCGCAGAGACACTAAAGGCAGAACTGGCCTCATTGGTGCCGGTGAAGTCCCGTGCTCAGCCCCAAAAACCGATCTTAGCGCCCCCGCCCCCTCAGGCCGCCCCTGTTGGATTCAGTGTGGTGCCTGCGATTGCAACCGATGTGGATATGGAGGTTCCCGGATTCGGGACTGGCGATCCTGAGGCTCTACTGGCCAATGCTCACGCGGATGCTACGAGTGTCAATGAAACCGAGACCAGTGCATCCGCCGTCAATGAGATTGCGCCTGTGGCAGGTGTGAAGCGGCCCTTTGAGTCCCTAGCGGATACCCCCGCAGATGAGGATTCCGTGGGAGAAAATGATGTCGAGGCAGAGTCAGAGTCTACTCCACGTGCGCTTGATTACAAGGTTAATCCCGATGGGACCGTTGAACAAGCGGACACGGTCCGGTATGTCGCCTGTTATACTCAATGCATGTGTTTGCATCTTTAAAACCTTTCTAGACTTTGGGAGCCCGGATACAAGGAACGCTATTACCGTCAGAAATTTAATGTTGAACACACAGATCAAGAGTTCAAGAAAAAGTATAGTGCTTTTCCACAACCAGCGGTATTATACTCATATGTCTTCCAGACTTACAACCCATTATGTAGAGGGTTTAGCCTGGGTACTCGCGTACTACTATCAAGGCGTATGGCTTTAACCTTAGTCGACCCTATCTGGTTGCTGATGGTACCTCCCCTCCAGACACCCTCGTGGCAATGGTATTATCCCTTTCATTTTGCTCCTTTCGCTGCCGACTTCGAAGACATCAACAAAATGGACATACATTTCGAGCTTGGCAAACCTTTCCAACCCTTCGAGCAATTGATGGGTGTTTTCCCGGCAGCAAGGTCAGTTCTGCAACAACTTTGTCGCCACTATGCTTACTTGCGATTCGTCAGTCGGCAACATATACCAGCCGTCTTCCACCCACTCATGATAGTAGAAGATTCCCCTATCATCGATTTTTACCCCACGACGTTTGACATTGACATGAACGGCAAACGCATGGCATGGCAAGGCGTGGCCCTTCTGCCCTTCATCGACCAAAAGCGACTTTTGGATGCGATGGCGGTGCACTATCCTAAGTTGACGGAGGATGAAGAACGAAGAAACACCTGGGGCAACAACGCAATCTTCACATCAGAGGAACACTCTTTGTACCCCTCTCTCGAGGCTCTGTACGGGAAGAAAAAGAAGCAGGAGGTGAGTCAGCCTGTCATGTCCACCTGCGATCTTGACCATAAATGTTTTTTTCAGCCCGTTCCGATTGATGTAGATGCCAGCAGAGGCATCAGTGGAAGCGTGTTTCCGGATCCTGACTGTATACCTGGCTCCACTTACTACAGTCCTCTTGTCGAGCAAGGCCAAGATGATATTAAGCTCGATCGTTCGCTATCGGCTATCTATCTCTTCCCCAAGCAACTGAGCCCACACCGTTCGATTGTTCTTCCTCTGGTACGTCGCCCACCGCGCGTTCTCTCTCCCGAGGACCTGCGTGGAGGAGGCGGTCGGCGCGGTGGAGGCGGAGGTAGAGGTGGTTATGGCAATCAATCGTATGGTAACCATGCGTCCACATTTACGAACCCTACCTATCACGGTCCACCCCCACCTACCTACAACAACGGACGTGGTAGAACATCCAACGATTACTCGCAAGGACACGCCTCGAATTCTTCTCGGCCGCCACCACAGCAACAGTACGGTGGTGGGTACGGCTCGGGCGGTCCCCGGACATTTCAGCCGCCTCCCACTTACGGCGGGAACTCTTACGCAAATGGCCGCGGGGCCCCATCGCGGCCGGTTTCAGGCCCGTATAGTAGGGGCGGATATCACTCTGGGCCCCCAAGTAGAGGTGGATATGGTAGTGGCGGCAATGGCGGTGGGGGAGGGGGATATGGCAGCGGTGGTGGCAGCGGGAGTTATGGCTATGGATATGGCGGAGGAAACTTCAATAATACTTCATCATATTCGGGTGGAGGTGGAGGTGGATACAGTTCTGGTAGCTATGATGGTGGCTATAGTTCTGGGCGTGGCGGAGCGCCGCGAGGCCGTGGCCGTGGCAGAGGTTTCTGAGGCTCTGGCTAGCGACTTCGACGTGTAACTTACTCTCGGCATTTTTTTATCTGTTTTTGCATATCTCCTTACTAGTTCTATGCTTCGTGTAACCCAATATTCGAGCAACATAGGATTCCGTGAAACTGTCTACCTTGTGGTATTATGACTAGACGGAATGGTACAATCTTCGTGACGTCAGGAGTACAGATCTCGGTTCATACATGTCCTTCCAATCCTCTCTCCCGTTAGTTATAAGACCGCAATTCTCAATTGCGTTGACTAATACGCGTCACGCGGGGCGACGCAGGTGATGTAGAGGGCGTATGTTCTTTCACGCTCACGGGCACGACGACGGGCCTTCTTCTCTTTGTGCTTGCGCTTCTTCTCGGCTTTGCGCTCCGCTTTCTTCCTCTTCGAGTCAGCGTACGACCCATAATAGCCGCCGCCGCCACCGCGCCCGTACTTGTCGTCAGACAGGTTGGACGAATCGGAGGAGGTCGCCGAGTCGCTCGAGTCCGAGTCGGTCGCGTTGCCAAACCCTGGGAGGTTGCGCTCGACGTGGCCGATCCCTTGTCCGGAGCGTCGCTCGTGGCCCTTGAAGAGGACGACCTCCACGCCACGCGAGGCAAAAAACGAGTTATTCCAGAGTTCGACGAGCTCGGCGGCGACGACCGACGGCCGTGAAGAGCGGTTCTGATCGGTCGTGGGGAGCTTTCCGCCCCACGCTAGCGCGAGGTCCTACACCAATCATTCAACAACTTGGAACAGCGCGAGAAGGGAAAGGGGGGGGGGAGCAAACCTACCTGGCATAAGCGAATCCAATCCTCGTGATAAACGTCGTGCGGCACGAGCACCATCGGCATCCTCGGTATGTTGTCGTAGAAGTCGTCCATGTCCTGGATCTTCATGGTCTCGAAGAAGGTATAAGACTGGGCGAGATTTGCGGGACGACTGAACCCATCGGGCGGGGGCAACATCGGCGGCTGCTCGTGCCCAGCGAGAATCCCACCGCCGCCGACGTGCGGAGAGCGCGGGAGAACGCCGGGGTAACTAGGTTGAGGATACCCAGGCTGCCCGCCGTACGACCCGGGCGCTACGCCCGGGAGTGGCGAGGCGGCACGGGAACGGGGGCGCGGCGGGGGGTAGGGGGCAGGGTTGGGGATCGGCGACGCGGCGCGGGACCGGGGCCCGAACGCACCGGGAATGGGAGACGGAGCGCGAGACCGTGAGCCGTACGCCCCTACACCTCCCATAGGGTTGGGCGAAGGGGCCCTGGAGCGCGATAGGATCGCCTGCTCGGGATGACCAGGAACGCCGTGGTACGGCGAGGCAGCGCGTTGGTATGGATCCGGCGCGCCAGGCCCAGTGGGCGGATAAGGGGAGATGCCATACCCTGCGGCTGGTGCATAGCCAGGATTTGCTGCTGTCGTGATGGGCGATGGAGGGGCGATGGGGGGCTGGTACGGCGACGTTTGTGGCTGACCGGCAATGGGGGCTTCGGTGTAGGTGCTCCTTCGTCTATTGGTATACTCGCCCATGGAGCTCTTTCGGGCCCGGCCAAGGTCGACGCTGTCCATGCGCCTCTCGAGGTCGTTCATGGGGTTCGAATACGCCCCATACGGGCTACTTACTGGAACGATTGAACCAGCGACCGAGGGGACGGCGGAATAACTACCGCTCATCGCTCGATCCCTCTCACGAGCTTGGCGCAGCTCACGGTCTTTCTCTTTCTTGATGCGCTTGGCCTCCTTCTCCTCTTTGTGGATGCGCCGCTCTTCATCTTTCTGCCTACAAATCCACCCAACGGTTGTGTCAGAAAGCACGCATTAGAAGTTGAGAGTTAGCCCACAAACCATTCTCTCAAAGCCTTGTCATCCCTATTGGAAGTCCCTCGATTCCAAGATGACGTGAAGTCCTGATTGATTGATTGATTTCCTCTTTATCAGATACTGTAGCAGGGCAAAGGGTTGTATGCCATACCGCATCTGCTGGCCGAGCACCAGCAGGTATGACACTAGTGGCCTCAGCAGGTATCCACTGTATGCCACTCACGATGCCAGCATTCGTCTGGTAGCTGGAATGAACGCAATTATGAATAACGCAATCTGGCAATCGAGGGAGAGACAGAGACTAACCTGACTGGAACGGCCCTTGGGTGAGCGCAATACGATAAGTACTCATCACACCAGTGATCTAATAGATCACAAAGTTCACTTACTTGAAAGGGTGATAAGTGAGCCTGCCATCAGGACTTGTGGAAGTGGTGTAAGTTATTGTTCCTGGCTGGATTTGACCTCCAGGGCCCGTCTGGCTTAGACCAGGTTGATTCGGGACAGGACTAGGAGGCGCAAGCGCATAAGGGGACGGGCTGGGCGAACGGTATATCGACATGGATCACTGACAACCAGGGACAAGGGTGACTTAGGAAGCGACCATACATATAAATACTGGAGCTTTCTGCCTCGTGCAGCTGCATGCCATCAAGGCGCTAAGTAAGGTAACCCCTTCTGGTCAATCAACCATCGTCACTAGCCCCAGATAGCGCTTCCGGGATATCCCCCCGCTCAGCAACGGAGGTACACGCGAGGAATATATACAAAGAGGAAGACGGGGCGAAATGTCATGTAAACCTCCACCAAATGAGAATGATTAGAACAAAGATTATAGCACCTAAAGGAGCATATTGGCGCAGCATGGCATTGAAATTGATATTCCGTGCCGCCTTGCGATATTTTTCTGACTCTGAGCGCAACGAAGTTGACAAATGCGACATCCCTGGACAAATACTTCATTGTGCTGAATAATAATTACGCAGGGAAAACACGTACTGTCAAGTGAATCACCCCGCCATAGTAACTCTTCCATATTCTTTGTCATGATTCTGGTCACGTCTTGTAGATCGTCGTTGAGTCTATCTAGACCAGAGCCCGCGCTCGCTGCGCGCGTGTCCTGATACAGTCTAGCAGTCTTGGACATGAAAGTATCTGGGTGCCGCTCGGTGGTGAGCCAGACCGGTGAACGCCCTACCACAGCCACTCACCGAAACCAACAAATGCGTATGGCTTCCGGACGGCCTCTACCTTTGGACCGTACGAATTAGAGAACTCCTTTGAGAGTTCATCAAGGTAGGAAAAGGCAAGCTTTCGCGGGTAAGACTTGTCCGCAATGGTCAAATATACGACATTATCGGCTATAAGGTAGCTTCAAGGGACAATACGTAAATGATCCACTGAGAGTATAGCTGGGACGGGTGGTGAGACATACTGGTGTGTATATGGTCCGCTCTCGATGGAAAGACGTGGCTCGGAATTCGAGGTAAGGCGCCGAAATAACACTTTCGCTTGTTGCTTGTGCTCCTGCAATGCCTGCTCTGTCTGTTGGGCAACCATCAGATATGCATACAAACACATATTAAATGAAAACCCACCTGTTCATCGTCTACACTAGCAGCAAGGGGCAATGCATCCGAAGCCCGGACTACAATTGTTGTGCGGACCATTTGAACGAGGGAGAGAGAAGCGCAATTACCGAAACACTCGTCTGCTTAGGTCCGAGGCCGAGGTATACGTGGAGTCACCACGTGATGTGACCCAACGATCAGCGCGCCGGTCAGGGTCAAGGTCCTGGTCAGCCGCCGTCGTGGACTCCCTCATAGCCGACCATCGAGTTCAATTAGAGACTTGAAAATGGTCCAAATGTGCGATTTCTGGGCTTCTACTTCTACAATTATGTATACATTTCCAAAGCATGAAATGTGGTTATTTTTACAGAGGAAAAGCAAGGCCAAGTCAAGGGCCAAGTTAGAAAACGTCGACAGCTACATCGGATATGGAGTGTTCGTTTAAAACAAGGATATAGCAACTGAGCTGGTTATACACTTCAGCTCCCGGCGGCCAGCCAAGTGCAGTATCAGTCACGGACATCCTGTCCACTCTTCCTGTTCCCGCCAAACCTCAGCCAAAATGGTATCGGCATCGGGTATTGCGTACTTACCGGTTATTCCCATACAGTAACCAACGTTATCGGGTTGTCGGGTATCGCCTAAAAGGGAGTCGACGTCGCTTATTGACGTTCGTTTTGCTCTCTCTCCCACTGATCACTCAAGCTATAATGGCCGTAGCAGACCTTCTCAGCGTCAGAAAACAGGTAATATTCCTCGTCATTTCCTTCAATTCTGTATTTTTAACACACGTCCTCAAGCTCGCTTTCTATGGAGCGTACCACTCTAATACCATCAACGTCTTAATCCATGTCGTTTGCGTTCCTCTCATTATGTGGTGGGTTTTACAAGATCGATTTCAAGTCTACAGAAACCAACCATACTCCTCAATAGGTCATTCCAGGTGTTAGCTTACGATCTGCCGAGGCCGACGTTCCTTCCCCAGATTCAGTACCACCTTAACGATTACCTCAAGTTTGAAGTTACCTACGGAACCCTACAAGGCTTCCTATGGCTTGCGTATTACTACTTGCTCGAACCCACTGCAGCGGTAAGGTTAACTCTAGGTGCATCATCCCCGTAGATCCCACTCAGTTGTTCCAGCTCCTTTACACTCCCCAAGCCATTTTGTCCGTCCTAACTGCAAACGCGTTTGCTCAAAGAGCTGACCATTTAAACATCGCGCTTGTTGTGCACGTTGCATGTTGGATTGCTCAATTCGTCGGACATGGCATTTATGAGGGGCGGTCTCCTGCGCTGCTGGACAACATTGTTGGAGGTAGTGACCCATCACGCTAAGCACACCGCGACTGTACTGACTCCAGTCAATTGTCAGCGCTTGTCCTTGCCCCTTTTTTCGTCCACCTAGAAATTCTTTTCAAGTTGGGCTACAGACCGGCCATGTTCAAGCAACTTCAAAACGATGTGGGTGTCGAAGTTGCCAAGTTCAGGAAGAGTCAGGGGGATAAGAAACGCGCTGCATAACTGCGAGTGCTTTAAAGCTGGTAGCTTGATCATGCACCTGTATCGTTCGGTGTTTTTACTTTGTACGTACGCTAGTGTCCCCGGCTTTATTTCTGGGATGACGATGGGTCGTCGTACTTCCCGTTCTGTTTCACAATTATTATATATCTGTGTACACAATCCTATTTTCGTTCATCCTCTGCGTGGCTCTTTCAGCGAATCCCGTCCCAAAACAAAATTTTCTCTGATTCATTGATTATCTGAACACCCGGGCGTTACACAGCAAGGCTGCTAGGTGGGGGTAGCGCCGGTTCTCCAATGGGAGTCACATACGCCGAAGTCAATCCACCGTCAACCTTGAGATCGGTACCCTGCAACCGTGTAAAAGTCAGCCACCCCTTGGTCGCCTAGGCGAAGAAGCTTACGGTCATGTAACTGCTATCATTAGAGGCCACTGGATCGACGTCACTTTGGTCCGCTCTGCGAATTCAGGGTGTAAATCAACACTCACGGAAAAGCGCGGCCTTCGCAATTTCGACAGCTTCGCCGAATCGGCCCATCGGAAGATGCACCAAGCGGCGGTCGCGTTTCTCAGGGGTGTTGAGGAAATCCATCAGCAGGGCTGCGGGTTCGCACGTTTAGAATACAAGCTAGTTTGGCCACTGGTCTCACGTACGAGTTTTGAGGGGACCACTGATCGTGGCGGTCAGCTAGGATCGACGAAGTGGGATCGAGCTTACGGGCTAACAGTATTGACCCGTATGCCCTCGCGAGCGTGGATCATCGCTAGTTCGCGGGTCATGGCAAGTACAGCACCCTGGCGGATCGATGAGACTCGCTTGCATGAGACGCGATAGGTAGATCTACCTTCGATGCAGTATCTGCGGGGTAATACAAATCGAGCTCCAGTGACGAAGCGACATCATATCACTGTTAACTTACAAGCAAGCTGGGGGGTCGCCGCGCCCATAGAAGCCACAAAGCTCGCAGTGTTAATGATACTTCCACCGGTGTGTAGTCCCCTCGTCTCGTCCTTTGGATTGTCGCGCATCGCAAGGATCGCATATTTGCATCCCCACCAGACTCCTTTCAAATTTATCTGCATGGTCAGATCCCAAATCTTTTCCTCTGTATTGAGAGCATTGTCATCGGCGGGGTGCATTATCCCTGACCACCGAATAGGTTAGACGCTTGCACAATATCTGTAAGATACTTGCCCGCGTTGTTGAACTGGTGCGAGTATTAGGCACCAAGAAGGATACAACAGATGGATCAGTACCATGATGTCCAAGCGACCGAACTCTTTCTTTGCAGTGTCGACTGCGGCCTGAACTTCTGCCTCTATCCCGACGTCAGCCTTCACAGCGAGCGCTTTGACGTTGGGATGCTTCTGATTGATGATCTTTGCAGCCCTCTCGGCAGCCTCTAGGTTGACGTCGACGAGGAGAACATTTGCGCCTTCTTGTGCGAAGAGTATGCTTGGACATGACAGACTCTGGCCAAAGGCGGATGGCGGATCAAGGATCAAATGATGAGTCGCGTGAGCACGAGATCGTGTCGACGCCAACCGGTCCAGCAGCCTGAATCGTGCCTTCCCGAGCAGCTTTTCAATGGCCAGATCCGGCTGGTGCTTGTCCTTCAACTCGCTCGTATGCTATCGCTCTCCTCCTTTAAACCGACGAGTTATGTTTCCCGACACCCTCGATGGATGATCGGGCGCCACTGCTTATCGCTACTTCTGCGCTGGCATCGCCGGGAGATGCCATGTTCGGTTACAGCCAAGGGACTATCGCCGCTAACCAGGTTCAGCCTTTGTTCATCAAGAGAATGTTTGGCAAGGACGTGACGATGGAACAAATCCAGACAAGCGAGACCGGCGTTGATCCCTTTATTGTTGGTGCGTAATTCTCGGCGCTATTCGACGGGTAATGTGCTCAGTCATCATCGACGATCGTAGCCATCACCGTTTCCTGTCTTAATATCACCGCGCTTTTCTCTGCACTTTTCTCTGCGTATGTATGCGATATCCTCGGTCGACGCATGTCTGTGCGCATAGGCGCCGTCATCTATTTTGTCTCGGCCTGAATCCAGATCTTTGCTCCCAACCTCGCTGCGCTCATTATCGGACGCTCCATCCAAGGTATCGCCATCGGCATGTTGTCCATGACAGTTCCCATTCTGCAGTGCGAAATTGCTCCCGGACACACACGCGGCCTATTCGTCTCTATCGAGTACCTCTGCCTGAACGCTGGCTTTGCGGTTTCTGCCTGGGTCGGATACGCTTTCTTCTTCGCCATTCCAAGCGAGATCTCGTGGCGGGGACCCTACACCGTGCAGGCTGTTCTCGCCGCCTGCTCTTCGCCTGGACGATCTTTCTTCCAGAGACACCGCGATGGCTCATCAAAAATGGCTTTGAGATGGAGGGCCTTGCCACGCTCGCGGACTTCCATGGTACGGGTGATACGTTCGACCCTACTATCCAGGCGAGTTATGCCGAGATTGCGACCACGCTCGAGCGTGAAAAGATGCTTGGTGAGGTATCCTCGGGGTTCACCATCCCTCGAGCGTTGTTGTATTCTGGCGCATGCGCGCTCGTCTGCTGTGCTGGCACCATCCCCACAATGTTTCTGATCGACAAGTGGGGGCGCAGGTTTTTTCTCTTGCTCGGTAGTGGTTCTCTGGCCGTGGCACTGGCGGTCATCGGCGGGCTGCAGTACCATTCCAACACGCTCCCTTTTGGCGACGCCCGCGTTCCTACCGCAGACGGTATTTTTGCTGCTGTCTGCGTCTATCTTTTCATTTTTGGGGCTACGTAGGCTTTCTCCTTCCAGGATATATTCGCCAGCTTGGGCACTGACTGCGGGGATTAGCTGGGTCCGACTCCGTGGTTGCTTGGAGCGGAAATTTTTCCGCTCCGCGCTCGCGCAAAGGGCATGGCGCTGTCCACCATTTCCAACTGGGCCTGCAACTTCATCATCGCTTTCATCACACCCCCACTCTTCGATGCTATTTCTGGCGGCTATTACTTCGTTCTCCTAGGATTCTGTATCATCTCAGGGATCGTCATGTTCTTTGTCTATCCTGAGACCGCGCACGCTACGCTTGAACAGCTGTCTCAAGTGTTTGGCGACACCTCCGTACTTGATCCAGAGAAGGTGGAAACCGTGGTACCTCGGCTTCCGTCTGAGCAAACCCGCCCGACGACAACCTCGAAGGACACTGACACGGATAAGCTACTGCTTGCGTCTCAGGACACATCAGCTGTAAGTCGGGCATCTAGCAGCACGGCACTTGAGGGTGTCCCTCTGGGTATTCCGATGCATGAAAACCTTGACTATCACGCTGAGTATGA
>WNGR01003857.1_pt1 | contig 19711 bp, 18 predicted proteins | sample 5407581 | NCBI WGS metagenome assembly WNGR01 (sample SAMN13153383, study PRJNA577476) | soil metagenome | isolation source: 80 cm soil or saprolite under Garry oak tree replicate 2 | place: USA:California | collected 2016-06-15 | reverse complement strand
CCTGCCTTCGTGCAGGAAGAGAATCGGTGGATGCTGCCCGCATTCTCGCCGTGGTCAAGCGGAGCAGACTTCACTCCGGATCAGCGAAACCGTATTTGGCTGTGCTCGCCGCAACGCATCTTCCGTCTGGAAGCAAACTAAGCGCACCTCAGGATCGCGCGCTGTCGGAGAGCTGCGTCGTGCAATGCGGGCAGCGTGTCGCCTTGATCGGGATCCTCATTTGGCAGGCCGGACAATCTTTTGTGACTGGTGGCGTGTCAGTCGGGCGTTTCATTTTGTTCAACGCGCGGACGACAAGAAAAATGCAAAACGCAACGATGAGAAAATTAATGACTAACGTGATGAAGTTCCCGTAATTCCACGTGACCGCACCAGCTTTGAGCGCGTCCGCCGGTGTATTAAATGCAGTTGTCCCGTCTTTCGCAGCTTTGAGAACAACAAACTTGTTCGAAAAATCGAGGCCGCCCGCGAGCAGACCGATCGGCGGCATGATGATGTCTTTGACTAACGAGCTAACGATCGAGCCGAAGGCGGCGCCGATGATCACGCCGACGGCGAGATCGACCGCGTTACCTTTGACGGCGAATTCTTTGAACTCTTTCCACATGACGCGGATATTAGTTAGGCGACAACGATGTTGACAAGTTTTTTGGGGACAATGATGATATTTCGAACCGTTTTGCCAGCAATCAGCGCTTGAATCTTGGGACTGGCCAGGACCGCAGTTTTTAACTCAGCATCAGTCGCATCAATCGATAGTCGAATTCGGTCGCGCACCTTTCCGTTCACTTGCAGGACGATCTCAATTTCGTCTTCGACGAGCAATTGCTCGTCGTAATTCGGCCAGGGTTGTTCGGTGATATCTCCCTGCTCGTCGCGGAATTTCGCGTTAAGTTTCTCCCATAGTTCAGAGCTTAAGTGCGGAGCGAAAGGGTTGAGTAGAATGAGGAACGTTCGCATCGCAGACAGCGGAATGATTTCCGCGTTTGTGAACGCGTTCACGAAAATCATCATCTGTGAGATTGCGGTGTTAAAGGAGAATGACTCGATATCGTTGGTGATTTTCTTGATCGTGGCATGCGTCACTTTCTGCTGCGCTTTGTCTGGTTCGACATCTTTGAGCCTGGCGGATAATTCCCACTCGCCAGCCTGGTTCTCAGTCATCAGCAAACGCCAGACGCGGGCGAGAAAGCGCGCCACGCCTTCGACGCCGCGCATGCTCCACGGTTTCATTTGCTCGAGCGGTCCCATAAACATTTCGTAGCACCGAAATGCGTCCGCGCCGTACTCGGCGATCACGTCATCCGGATTCACAATGTTCCCGCGCGACTTCGACATCTTTTGATTGTCCTCGCCAAGAATGATTCCCTGATTCACCAAACGCTGGAACGGTTCCGGCTTCGACAAGTAACCCAGATCAAACAGCACTTTGTGCCAGAAACGCGCGTAAAGCAGATGCAGGACAGCGTGCTCGGTCCCACCGACGTAAAGATCGACACCGCCTGGCTTGTTGCCGCGCATCCAGTAACGTTCCGCCTCTTCGCCCACGAAACGCTGATCGTTGTGCGAATCGCAAAATCTCAGGTAATACCAGCATGAACCCGCCCATTGCGGCATGGTGTTCGTCTCGCGCAACGCTTTGTCGGAATAGCGAACCCATTCGTTAGCTCTTCCGAGTGGCGGTTCGCCTGTAGCGGTCGGCTTGTAATCATCAAGCGCGGGCGGTATCACCGGCAAGTCGCGCTCATCGAGAGCTTGATGTTTCCCCTCTTCCCAAACGATTGGCAACGGTTCGCCCCAATAACGCTGGCGCGAGAAAAGCCAATCGCGCAGCTTATAATTGATCGCGCTCTTGCCGTGACCGCGCTTTTCAAGCCAGTCAGTGATTTTGCGAATCGCCTGTCGCGACGGCAGCCCATCAATTACGGGCGAATTAATCGCAATTCCTTCGCCCACGAATCCAATTGGCTCTTCACCGCCCAATGGACGCACAACTTCGCGAATCGGCAGATCGAACTTTCGCGCAAACTCGAGATCGCGTTCGTCGTGCGCAGGCACGCCCATGATCGCGCCCGTGCCATAACCGAGCAGTACATAATCCGCGACCCAGATTGGAATACGCTCGGCGTTTACTGGATTAATTGCGTACGCGCCGGTGAACACGCCAGTTTTTTCCTTCGCGAGATCGGTACGCTCGAGGTCGCTTTTGCGTGCCGTTCGCTCGCGATATTCGCGCACTGCCGACCACTGTTCTTCCGTCACGATAAGATCGACAAACGAATGCTCAGGCGCGAGCACCATGTAAGTCGCGCCGTAAAGCGTATCCGGCCGAGTCGTGAAAACGATAATGTTGTGGCCGCGGTCGCTAACCGCGGCACCAGCGTCAACCGCCCCGGCTATAGGGAATCTAATCTCCGCGCCTACGCTGCGACCAATCCAATTTCTCTGGAGTAACTTGATTCCTTCCGGCCAGTCGAGTCCGTCCAGTTCGTTAAGCAGTCGCTCCGCATAGGCCGTGATCCGCAACATCCATTGGCGCATCGGTCGCCGGACGACCGGAAAGCCCCCAATCTCGCTTTTTCCATCGACAACTTCCTCGTTCGCCAAAACGGTGCCGAGTTCCGAACACCAGTTGACTGGCGCATCAGCGACATAAGCGAGTCGAACGCTGTCGGGATCAGCACCGCGATAGGTCGAGATCGGCTCGGCTTTGTTACTCGCGGGGTTAAACCAGGAATTGTAAATCTGCAGGAAAATCCACTGCGTCCATTTGTAATAGCGCGGATCGGTCGTGTTGATTTCGCGCTGCCAATCGTACGAAAAACCGATGCGCTTAAGCTGCGCTTTAAATTTCGCGACATTTTCACGCGTGGTAATCGCGGGGTGTTGGCCGCTTTTGATCGCGTATTGCTCCGCGGGCAAACCGAACGCGTCCCAACCCATCGGATGCAAAACATTAAATCCGCGCATCCTCTTGCATCGCGCGATGATGTCGGTGGCGGTGTAACCTTCCGGGTGTCCGACATGCAACCCGGCGCCGCTCGGATACGGGAACATGTCGAGAATGTAAAATTTCTGCTTTTCCGGATTGAAATGCTCTTCGCCTGGATTAGCCGCATGAAAAAGTTGCCGCTCCTCCCAGATTGCTTGCCATTTTGGCTCGATCTGATCGAACGGATACGGTTTGCGACGCTCGCTCATGAAAAACCTCTGACGTTAAACCACGAATGGACACGAATGAACACGAATTCCGATACTGTAAGGGGAAGCTGACAGCTTCCCCTACAGAACTACGGACATCTCCTTCATTCGCGCCCGTTCGTGTTGATTAGTGGTTAATCCTCTGGATTCTGTCAAACGTGTGGAAGTTGATTGTCGCGACGCGCAATGCGCCAAAGCTGAAAGCAGTCGCCGTGTCAAAAAAATTACCCGGGTTAGTAATCGCAGATGATTCGGGTCTGGAAGTTGACGCCCTTGGCGGCGCCCCGGGGATTTATTCGGCGCGTTACGCTGACGCCAAGGCGACAGATAAGCAAAACATGGACAAATTGCTGGAGGAGCTTGCGCGCATTGAAGTGGAAGCCAACCAACGTCGCGCGCGATTTCGTTGCGCGCTGGCTCTCGCACGTGAAGGCAAAATAGTCAGCATCTTTGAAAGAGCTGTCGAAGGAACAATTGTCGATCGAGCGCGTGGCTCGCACGGATTCGGTTACGATCCGATCTTTGTCCCCAATGGATTCGAAGAGACTTTCGGTGAATTGCCCGCCGGATTAAAGAACACCATCAGCCATAGGGCACGAGCAATTCGTGCCCTTCGCGCGGGACTTCAAGCCGGCGCGCTCAGTCAGGGCTTCGGAGGCGGAGGTGGAGCGCCAGGGGGCTGACCGCCTGGAGGAGGGGGTTGACCCGGAGCCGTCGCCGCTCTGATCTGGTAGCCGACCTTGGTAATTCCGGCCGACCGCACTTTGTCAAGCACGGCAATCACATCGCCGTGCATGGCGAGCATGTCCGCGCTGATTGAGACTTTAATCTCCGGATTCGCCTGGTGAAGTTGATAGAGGCGCGGCAGCACCTGGTCGTCCGACACAATCTGGTTGTCAAAAGTAACCACATTGCCTTCGCGCACCTTTAGGGAAACATAATCCTTCACCTGGCTTGGCGGAGGCGCAATCGCGGCTGGCAAATTAACGCGAATACCCTTCATGTGGGTTTGGCTCAAGCTCACCATCATGAAACTGGCGAGCAGAAAGAACATGATGTCGATCAACGGGATGATCTCGATGCGCGCTCTCTTGTGCGGAATCGGCGAAGACAGTCTCATATTTTATATTTCCTAAGCTAGATTCAGTATGATGCGCCGGTCATGGTGAAGGTGATAGGGATCTTGACCTTCGAAACTGTTCCAGGTTTAAATCGCCACTGCCGGAACGCGCTGGTCGCGGAGTTATCCAATATCGGGTTTCCAATACTTTGTGCCATGGAAGCACTGGTTACGCTGCCGCTTCCGGCGTCAACCTCGACAACGCAAACTCCACTGCCCGTGATATGGCGGGAACGCGCCTCGTATGGATACTGGGGACGCGGCGCGTAAGTGGCGAGGGCTTTCGCCGAGGAGATCGACATTGCGCCGGGGCGACCTGCAACTTGTGGCGCTTTGATTGGCGCCATTCTTTGCGGCTTCGGCTGCTTCGGCGGAGGCGTTGTTTCTTCGACGTACTCCGGCGTGATCTCTGGCGGTGGTGGAGGCTCCGGAAGTGGAATATCTTCCGGCGGAGGCGTGGGTTCCTCACTTGCCTGCAACGTGGCCTCGACTACGGCGGTCGGTATATCGGGAGGAATCTCGGCGGGCACCTCGCGTTTTTGAGCGACTGCAACCGCGGTAAGGTGAATCGCCACTGCCCCACCGAAAGCCGCCCACCACTGCCAGCGTGGCGGTGGTCGGTAGAGTAACGGTTTTGGAGTCCGCGCCATAGGCAATAATCACGTCCCGCTGGGAACGCCCTTGAGCGCCTCGCTCTTAATTTCAAACGAGATTTTGTAGAATCCGGCCGCGCGGAGCATATCAAGTAATTGAATAATGTTTCCGTGAACCGTGTCGCGATCACCCCGGACGAACACCTTCGCTTCGGGCGACGATTGATGCACCTTTTGCAAGCGTGCCTGCATCTCGTCACGCTTGACCTCCTCCTTGTCGAAGAAGAAGTTGCCGTTCATATCGACCGAGACGCTGATGTAATCGCGCTTCGACTGCGTCTCCCCCGAGCTGCCCACCGGTAGATTCACCTTAATGCCTTTCATGTGCACCTGGCTCAGGCTCACCATCATAAAACTGGCGAGCAGAAAGAACATGATGTCGATCAACGGAATGATCTCGATCCGCGCTTTCTTGTGCGGAATTGGCGAGCTTACGTACATTGGATACCTTTAGATCGACGAGCCCTTCCCAGAGACTGCGGCTGGCCCGGCAATCGCCATCTCGCGCTCTGCGCTTTGTGCTCCTAGCATAACTTCCAGGTTGGTGGCTGCCGTCTGCAGTTCGAACTCTAAGTTAGACACTCTGGAGGTGAAAAAGTTAAACGGTACCAGCGAGAAGATTGCGATACCGAGACCACACGCCGTGGCAATCAGCGCCTCTGCAATACCGCCGGTGACTGCTTGCACCGCCAGCTCTTCGTTACCGAGAAAGCTGAAGGACCGAATCAGACCTGTGATCGTGCCCAATAGACCGAGCAACGGCGCCAGCGTGACGAGTGTGTCCATCACCACGAGGAATCGGCCGGCGCGTTTGATCTCGATGCCCGCAGCGACTTGCAATGCTCCCTGCAGCGAAGCGTGTTGGTGATTGAGACCGTTCCACATCATGCGCAAGACCGGATCGCGCGATCCGCGCGAGAGTCTCGAGGCCTCGGCGACATCGCCGTTTTCGATCGCGGTGAACACCTTCTCGATGCGTTTCGGATCTCGTCGAAACCAGCGGCCACCCCACCAAAAGATTCGCTCGATCACAACCGTAAGCCCGATGATCGACACGATCAGAATCGGCCACATGATTGGGCCGCCCTTGCGGAAATTATCGATCAAGAAGTTGGAGCTTAACCCGCTCGGCTTTGCCGGAGCTTCAGTCGGCGCTGGGCTTAGCGTAGCTGTCACCGTCGCGGCTGGTGATGTGGCCGCACCGGGCGGTGGCGGCACGGGAGGCGCTCCTGGTGGTAAGCTTGCAGTTGGCAGCTGCGCAGGTGCAGCGGGGTTTGCCGGTGCTGCCACTGGCGGACTGGCGGCAGCCGGAGCGCCCGGATTCACAGCAGGAGGAGGTCCGGGCGGAGATGCTTGTGGCGGCGCGGGAGATTGCGCGGACGAAGTGAGCGCAAGCGCGAGTGAGAATAGGCAGGCAGTAAGTAATGTTTTCATAGTTGAGACAGGAATTTAGTTACCGGCTCGATTGCGGTACGAGTTTCCGTTATCGCAAACATTTTAATCGCGAGTCCAGCAAAACTTTTCACCTTTTTTAGGGGACGCTTCGCTTGTCGAAGGTCGTATCTTTAATTCGCATTATCTGCGCTAGCGGGATGTAAGGCAAGTCTGTCAAATTCGCGCACCGGCGAGATTCAGCGAATTTTCGGACGGGATGAAATGTCCCGCGCGTTCGTGACACTGTTTTGCAGTGGCTGCCAATTGCCGATTTTTGCTCCCAATCGATCTCCCGCGCGAATCGGGCCGACGCCGGAGGGCGTTCCAGTCAGAATGACATCGCCTGCCGCCAGGGTGATGGACTGGCTGGCGAACGAAACGAGTTCCGCGACCGAGTAGATCATTTGGCTGGTGCGCGCCTGCTGTCGCAGCTCTCCGTTTTGACGAAGCTCGATCGGAAGATCGCCAACATCGACACCGGAATACACGAACGGACCAACCGGTGTGTAACTGTCGAATGATTTGCAGCGGCCAAATTGCTTTTCACTTTTTTGCAGGTCGCGGTCGCTGATATCCAGGCCAACCGTATAACCAAAAACATGATCGAGCGCGTCCTGAACGCTCACATTCTTCGCCGCTGCACCGGTTATGATGGCAAGCTCGATCTCGAAATCGGTTCGATGCTCTGGAAATGCAATTTCAATCGTACCGCCATCCGGCAGGAGTGAGCTCGGCGCCTTAAACCAAATCAAAGGCGTGCCCAGCGGAGTCCGCTTCATTTCCGCGATGTGATCAGAGTAATTCAGCCCGACCGCGATTAATTTGGACGGCGCAACTGGAAGATCGATTTGCACATCGGCGAGATCCAAGGTCGTGCCTGTCGGCTCGATCTCGATCCAAAAGGGCCGTGCCAGCGTGTGCACTTCTTTTCCGATTACTTCGCCGTAGAAAAATTTGTCGCCCGATCTGAAACCACCGAATATGCGCATAATTTAGAAAAGTAGGGCGGTTCACCCGAACCGGCGGGTACTGTGTGAATCGCAGCTAAACCTTCAAGGCGATTGAGTCAATCGCCCCCACCTCTCGGCACAATCGCGATGAAATCACGGACAGTTTTTTGCTCGGGAATCGAGAACGCGACGCTCTCTCGCCGGAACCAGAATGCACTCGACGAGCCGCCATCGAGATTAAGGGCGCGCGAAATGTCGAAACCGTCTGCGAGTCGCGTGGTCGCGAGAACCTTTGCCAGATCCGCCAGCGAGATCTCGGAGCAAAATCCGAGCGCGGCACGATCTGGTTTTGCGACCGCCGCGAAAGTTCGTCGCGCCTGGTGCGTCTCCTCCAGGCCGCGGACGGGTCGCCCAAGATCGACGAGGAATGGTCCGCACTGAATCGCGGCGTCAAGTTTCTGTTGTCGCGGGAATTCACGGACACGCACGATTTGCACTCCGCGCGATGAAGCGGTCAGCACGCCAGTAAGCAATCGCGCCCTTTGCAGCGGCGCGATTGTTTTCCGGTCGCTGATCAGCAATCCAATTGCCGCATAGTCGAGATCGAAATAACCGCCGTTTACACCGGCCAAATATCTTTCCTGCCGCATTGCGTGCGCAAGATCGCCGCGCGGCGGCGCAGGCTGATCGATCACCTGCAGAGTGCACGCCCTTGTCGAAAACAGTGCGAGATCAATCGTTGCACTCGCATTCGTTTGAGAGTCTTCCAAAACAAGATGCCGATGCACGACACCGGCCCTTCCCAATTCCGAATCGGCCGAAACGATTCCCCAATCCGCCGGTGCAGTCGCCGCAACTGCGAAGAAAAACAATGCAGACTGTAGAGGAAGCTGACTCGCCTTCGCCAAAGCGCTACGGGGCGGCAAGCAGCTTCCCCTAGAGCAGTAAGCCATACGCACGGACGGCGAAAGAGGGACAGCAGCCTAAGCTCCGTCGCCGTATTTGTTCAGCAAAGCTTGAAAACGCGGATCGTTTCGCAATGAGTCCCAAATCGGATTTACTTTCAGACCCTGCACGGTGACAGGGCCCGGCTTGCTAAGCAGCCCATCGAGAATTTCAATCGCGCGACCGTTGTCGCCAAGAATGGCGTGAACTTCGGCCACCTCAGCCGCAATTTCCGGGCCGCCAAAGGCATCTTTGCTCTCCGGAAGCAATTCGGTGGCGCGCCGCGCTTCAGCTAGCGCGGCATCTTTTTCTCCGAGACTGGCGAGAACTTTCGCGAACTGAATATGCATGTCCGGCGCATCGGGACTTTCTTTCAGCTGCGCTTCGAGAAGATCTTTTGCTTTCAGCAAGGCGGCTCGCGCGCCGGCTTCGTCCTGAAGCGCCTTTCGCGCAAAGCCGATGAGATAATATTTGCCACACAAGGCTGCGGGAATCGATGTGAGGAGATCGTCCGGGAGGCTTTCCGCTTCCTGCAATCCTTCCCGGTATTTCCGTTCCAAAAGAAAAACGTCCGCTCGCCCGCCGGCGATCCTAAGTTTGTCCACGTTGTTCATCGGTATCGATTTCGCCGTCTGAAATGCTTTCTCCGAAACGCTGAAATCGCCTTTTTCGGCGATGGCCAGCTTGGACTTAACTTCCCAAAGTCCCACCGCTGTTGGGTCAATTTGGAGACCGCGGTCGATCGTTTTGTTGGCCGCATCGAAGTTCCGCAGCATCTGGTAATTGAGAGCGAGATTTTGCAGCGGCCAGCTGTCTTTCGGGTTCAAACTGGCGGCCTTTTCGAGATTCGCGTTCGATTCCGCCCATTTTCCTTGTCGGCGCTGGATTGCGCCGATGGCGAGATAAGCTTCCGCTTCGTTGGGCAATCCGCGTTGCGCGATTTCGAACTCCTTTAGTGCCTCGTCGTAGTTATTGTCGCCGTAATAATGGGAGAATCCCAGGGCCAGATGCCCTTCGGGTAGGTCTGGCTGCAATTGGAGCGCGCGCTCGGCGAAGGTGCGCGCTTTTTCGCGTCGAGCCGCCGTTCGCTCGAGAGTATGTACGAACCAGCTTTCCAACTGAGAGTAGCGGGCGAGGGCCAGCGCGAACTTTGGATCAAGCTCAATGGCGCGCTCGTAGAGTTGCTCGCTCTGTTTCAGTTTGTCAAAATCCTCAAGGCCTTGGGAAAAAAGATTGTGGGCTTGCACAAAAGCGAGATAGGCTTCGCCATTCTCGGTGGGTTTGCGTTCCATTTGCGCTTTTTCCGTGTCGGATAGCTTCGCTTGGAGAGCGTTTGCGATCTCGTGAGCGAGATCGGTCTGAATCGCAAACACATCGGTTAAATCGCGATCGTAATTGCTGGCCCAAAGATGCTCATCATTGGCGGCGTTGATCAGCTGCACATTGACGCGCACGCGATTACCCTCCCTTCGAACGCTGCCTTCGAGAATGGTGGAAACGCCGAGGGCTTTGCCAATCTCACGGGCGTTGGCCGCCTTACCGCGATAAGACATGACGGATGTGCGGGAGATTACCTTGAGGTCGCCGATCTTTGACAAGTTGGTGAGGACGTCATCCTGAATGCCATCGGCGAAATAGGCATTTTCTCTGTCGTCGCTGAAACTTTCAAATGGCAACACCGCAATCGACTTGTCAATCTTGCGCGCGGAAGCGCGGGGCAGCAGGAAAAAACCTGCGACCGCAGAAACGACTACGCCGGTTGCCACAAGCATAATTACGTTGCGACGACGGTGCGTTCTCGGCGCAGCTGCGCTGGAGGTCGCTCGGATGCCTTGCGGAGTTACATCAAAAGCCCAGGCGAGAATCAGCGCGATCGGAAATCCGGTCAGTAGCAGCACGATGACCAGACGCAGCGTCCAGTTTGGCAGTTCCCAGGCCGGAAAGGCCGCGGAGGCTAGCTGGATAATGCCTCCAGCAGCGATGATGTAAGCTGCCGCCACGCGGTAAACCTTGCGCCGTTTCACTTCCTCGAAGAAGCCGCTCATAGCAACAGACTTGGATTCACCGGGATTATGGCTCAACGGCGAAAATATAGACACGAAATTGGAGCGCGGCATTCACTTTATGCCCCTGGGCAAAGACGTTGAAAACGCGGACTGTGTTGCTCGCGCGAGACGACGCTCACTTCGATTTCCCGAAAGCCATTTTCTCAAGGAGTTGCGAGATCAATGATCGCGTTCTCACTAGTTTCGACATCTTTTTGAACAATATGCCAATGTTCCAGCGTGGACGCGCGAGACGGCTCTGTTTGGGTCGCAACGATTTTCCGTTCCGCATGCGCGGAAGTCGCGACGACTAAAGGAGGATCGCCGCGTTAAGCTTTCGCACCGTACTTGTCGATCAATGCTCGAAAGCGCGGATCGCTTCGCAGCGGATCCCAAATCGGGTCAAGTTTCAGAGCGGCAACTGTGACCCCATTGGGCGTATTCAGCGAATGGTCGAGGAGTTGAAGTGCTTGATCGGGTTCATTTGTCCAAGCGTAAATTTTGGCAAGCGTAAGCGTGGCGTTTGGTCCTTCGAACGCATCTTCAGACTCGGGCAACAGCTCAACGGCGCGTTTGCCTTCAAGAACCGCTTCTTCTTTACGATCCAGTCCGGCCAGAATAAGACCGAGCTGCGCATGCCGCCCTCCGTCATCGGGACTCTCGCGCACCATTTGCTCTGCGACGGGCCGCGCCCGGGCGAAAGCAGAGCGCGCCTTTTCTTTATCATTCAAAAAAATATAAAGTGCGCCCTCGAGAGATTCTCGTGGCTTATCATGAGTGACACTTTGGGGCAATTGCTTTAGAACCATAAGAGCCTCCGGAAACCTCCGTTGCAACATCAAGAGCTGGACGCGGGCGAACGTGATGAGACCGTCTGGATCGACACCCGGCGGCACTTGCGCCAACTCGCTTTCCATCACACTGAGATCGCCTTTCCAATTCACCGCAAGTTCCGCCTTTTGCGCTCGCGCGCCAAATGACTCTGGCGCAGCGTCGATCGCACGGTCGTAGATCTTGTCTGCAGCTTCAAAATTTCTGTTAGCGCGATAATTATCGGCGAGATTTACCAGGACAAAGGCGTCTTTTGGACCGAGGGACGCCGCCTTCTCCAGGTTGGCTGTGGACTGCGCCCATTTGCCTTGACGGCGCTCAATCGCTCCAATCGCCATGTAAACGTCCGCGGAGTTTGGCAAACTTCGTTTCGCAATCGCAAATTCGTCGAGTGCGCGCTGATAATTGCGTTCGCAATAGTAGTAGTAGAAGCCCAGTGCAAGGTGTGCTTCAGGCAAATCCGGCTGCAAACGAATGGCGGCCTCGGCTGCGGCACGTGCCTTTTCCTTTCGTGCAGGGGTTGGATCGAAGCTGTGATACATCCAATCTTCAACCCATGCCAGTCCGGCAAACGCTCCTGCAAAGTCCGGATCGAGTCTTGTTGCCTGCTCAAAAAGCTGCTCGGCCTTTTCTGTATCGGCGCGAAATTTGTCTGGACGCGTGAACAAGTCGTGAGCTTGGAGAAACGCGAAGTAGGCTTCGTTGTTTTCCGTGGGCTTGCGCTCGATCTGTGCCTTTTCGGTTGGTGACAATTTCGCTTGCAATTCGCGCGCGATTTTTTGTGCGAGATCAGTTTGAATGGCGAACACGTCGGTTAAGTCACGATCGTAATCTTCCGCCCAGACGTGCTCGTCGTTTGCGGCGTTGATCAATTGAACGTTCACTCGCACCCGATTGCCAACCCGGCGCACGCTGCCTTCCAGAATGGTAGCGACGCCGAGTGCTTTCCCTATTTCGCGAACATTGGATGCCTTCCCTCGATATGGCATGACCGAGGTGCGCGAAATCACTTTCAGGTCGCCGATTTTGGACAGATTCGTCAGCACGTCATCCTGAATGCCGTCCGCAAAATAGGCATTCTCTTTTTCGTCGCTCAGATTTTCAAACGGCAGTACCGCGATCGACTTATCAATCTTGCGCGCGGAGACGCCCGGCAGGAGAAAGAAGCCGGCGGCGGCGGAAATGGCCACGCCGGTTGCGACAAGCATAATCACATTGCGCCGGCGGTGCGTCCTTGGCAGAGCCGTCGGCGTCGTCTTTATGCCTTGCGCGGTGACATCAAAAGCCCATGCCAAGATCAGTGCGATCGGGAATCCGGTGAGTAACAACACGATCACAAAACGCAGCGCCCAGTTTGGCAATTCCCATGCCGGGAAGGCGGCGGAGGCTAGTTGAATAATACCGCCGGCAGCGATGACATAGGCTGCCGCGACGCGGTAAACCTTGCGTCGCTTCACCTCCTCGAAGAAGCCGCTCATAACAAGAGATTCGGGATTTTCTCGATTAGAGCTCAACGATGACAATATAGACACGAAAATGACGGGCGGCGTTCACTTTACACCCGTTGCGAAGACGGTTTGAAAATGCGGACTCTGTTTCTCGCGCGAGACGACGCTCACTTCGATTTCTCGGAAGCCGTTTTTCTCAAGAAATTGATGCAACTGCACTTCGCTAAAGCCGAGCCAATGGTCGGCATACAATTCGCGCGCCCGTTCGAACCGATGGCTCAGAAGATCGAGAATCACCAGGCGGCCGCCGCGTTTCAAAATCCGGTGCGCCGCAGCGACGGCTTTCTGCGGATGAATGGCGTGATGCAACGCCTGGCTCAAAATCGCGAGATCGACACTGTTTTTCGCGATCGGCGGGTCTTCGAGGTCGCCCAGCCGGTACTCAAGATTTTTGAATCCGTGTTTTTTCGACAGCTGCGATCCGAACTCGACCATTTTCGGCGAGTTATCAATGGCGATGACTTTGCGCGCGTTTTTCGCCAGCAACTGCGAAAGTGTCCCTTCGCCGGCCCCAAGGTCGGCCACGGTCAGCGGCGGAAGCAAGGTGATGAGCGTGTGCGCAAGCGCTTTCCATGACCGGCCCGGCACGTGGCTTCGGCCAAACTTGCCCGCAAGCTCGTCGAAGTATTTCCGTGCTTTGTCCTGACGTTTGTGCAGAACGAGTTTGAGACTCGTACGATCGCGCGACGTTTCCGTCAGTTCGCGCGCGAGCGTCCGCGTCCATTCCGCGACGCGTGTCCGGTGGGAATCCTGTCCATTGTGGTTTGCGCCGTAGTAAACATTTTTCCCAACTCGCCGATCGGCCACGACACCAGCGCGCTTCAATTGCGCGAGATGACTCGAGATACGCGATTGGCCCATACCCAGAATTTGCTGCAGCTCCGCCACTGACAGCTCTTCCTGCTCGAGAAGCAGGAGCAGGCGCAAACGGGTCGGATCGGCCAGCAATCGAAGTAAATTAATAGTTGACGCCATTGTAGTGACCTAGGATATATCGACGTATCATGATCGGTCAATATGATCGATCGCAGTTCAGAAAAGAACCTGCGCTGCCACCGAATCCTGAACACTGAACCCTCAATCCTAGTTCTATGTCGCATCGTTACATTTTTTCTTCTGAATCCGTCACCGAAGGTCATCCCGACAAAGTCTGCGATACGATCAGCGATTACGTCCTCGACGCCTGTCTCGAACAAGATCCCCTAAGCCGGGTCGCTTGCGAAACGCTCGCAAAGGGCAACTTGGTCGTGCTCGCGGGCGAGATCACGAGCAACGCGCGCTTTGATTTTGAAGAAAGGGTCCGCGATGCGGTCCGCGGCATTGGATATGTCAACGGCGATTGCATTTTTCACGCGGATACCTGCCGGGTGATTTGCGAGATGAGCGAGCAATCGCGCGATATTAAACAAGGTGTCGATGAAGCGGCGGCAGAAGGAAAGGGTAGCGCCGAACAAGGTGCTGGCGATCAAGGTCTGATGTTTGGGTTTGCCTGCAATGAAACGCCGGAGTTCATGCCGGCGCCAATTTCCTTCGCGCACAAACTCGGGCGCGAGGTAACGCGATTGCGCAAATCGGGCGAGATCCCATGGCTACGTCCCGACGCAAAGACGCAAGTCTCGATCGAATACGATGGCTACAAACCCCTCCGCGCCACGACGGTGGTCGTTTCTTCACAGCATTCGGCCGACGTGAAACAAAAAGAAGTACGCGAGACCCTCACCGAACTTCTCATCAAGAAAGTGATGCCTCCGGAATGGCTAGATGAGAAGACGACCTATCTAATTAATCCGACTGGCCGGTTCGTGATTGGCGGCCCGGAAGGCGACGCAGGCATCACCGGTCGCAAAATTATCTGCGATACCTACGGCGGAATGGGGCGGCATGGTGGGGGCGCGTTTTCGGGAAAGGATCCGAGCAAGGTGGACCGCAGCGCAGCTTACATGGGGCGCTGGATCGCCAAGAATGTTGTCGCGTCCGGTTTGGCGGACCGGTGCGAAGTCCAATTCGCTTACGCTATCGGCCATCCGGAGCCGGTGAGCGTCAGCGTCGATACATTCTGCACCGGCAAAGTGGACGAGGAAAAATTGGAGCGCGCGATCTGGGAAGTGTTCAATTTCAAGCCCGCCGAGATTATCAAACAGCTCAATCTCCTGCGGCCGATTTATCGCAAGACAACCAACTACGGCCACTTCGGCCGCGTCGATGATCTCGACGCGCTCACTTGGGAACGCACCGACAAAGCGGACGCGTTAAAAAAGGCAGCAACCTAGATTTGGAATAGAATGAAAACATCGACAATTGAACGCGAGAAAACGGATTACAAAATAAAGGACATCAGTTTGGCGGACTGGGGTCGCAAAGAAATTGCGATCGCGGAAAAGGAAATGCCGGGTCTCATCGCCATCGGCGAAAAGTACGCGGAGAGTAAACCGCTCGCTGGAGTGCGCATCACCGGTTCTCTGCACATGACGATTCAGACGGCAGTGCTGATCCAGACACTTGTCGATCTTGGCGCGAGCGTGCGTTGGGCCAGCTGCAACATTTTTTCAACACAAGATCACGCGGCAGCGGCGGTCGCCAAATCAGGCGTCTCCGTCTTCGCCTGGAAAGGCGAAAGCCTCGAAGATTATTGGTGGTGCACGTACCAGGCGATCTCGCATCCGAACGGCAAAGGTCCACAGCTTGTGGTGGATGATGGCGGCGACGCCACGCTGCTTATCCACAAAGGTTACGAGCTCGAAGAAGGCAGCGATTGGGCGAAAAGTAAATCGGCGAACAAAGAAGAACAGGTCATCAAAGATTTATTGCTCGAAATCCAGCGTGAGAACCCGTACCGCTGGCACGAGATCGTGAAAGAGTGGCGCGGCGTTTCCGAGGAGACGACCACCGGCGTCCATCGTCTCTATAAGATGCATCAGGAAAACCGGCTGCTTGTCCCGGCCATCAACGTCAACGATTCCGTCACGAAATCGAAGTTCGACAATCTCTACGGCTGCCGCCATTCGCTGGTCGATGGTTTGAACCGCGCGCTCGATGTTATGATCGGTGGTAAAGTCGCGGTCGTATGTGGCTACGGTGACGTCGGTAAAGGCTGCGCGCAATCACTGCGCGGCCAAGGTGCGCGCGTCGTCATTACCGAGATCGATCCGATCAACGCGTTGCAGGCTGCGATGGAAGGTTACGAAGTCACCACCATCGAAGACACGCTCGGCCGCGGCGATATTTACATCGCTGCTACCGGCAACCTCAACATCATTACGCTTGATCATATGCAGCGAATGAAAGATCAGGCCATCGTCGCGAATATCGGCCACTTCGACAACGAGATTCAGGTCGATGCGCTGAACGCCGCGCCCGGCGTCAAGCGCACTAACATCAAGCCGCAGGTAGATAAGTACACGTTTCCCAACGGCCACGAAATTTTCCTGCTCGCCGACGGGCGGCTCGTGAATCTCGGCTGTGCCACCGGTCATCCGAGCTTCGTCATGTCGAACTCATTTTCCAATCAGCTGCTCGCTCAGCTCGATCTCTGGAAGAATCGGGACACCTACAAAGTAGACGTTTACGTCTTGTCCAAGAAACTCGATGAAGAAGTCGCGCGCCTGCACTTGGAAAAGATCGGCGTCAAACTCACGAAGCTCACGAAAGAACAAGCCGACTATCTCGGCGTGCCCATCGACGGCCCGTTTAAGTCAGAGCATTACCGTTATTGATCTGAACCGGGGATCACGCGGATTGCGCGGATGAACAGAAATCGTGTTTGACCGCGAAGGCTCCAGCGCGCAGATCGAGAATTGCTTCATGCCGACGTTCGTCTCGCGTTCTCGCTCCAAGCCTCGCGATACTGCGGTAGATCGTCCGTAATCTCATCCCACGGCGCGCGATCATCAACAAAAGTGTGAAACTGCGGTCGGATTCCCGGATCATCATCGACGCGCCCATGCGAATGGAAACTTCCGCACCGTCCGGCCAATCGCCGCCAAACAAGCTCGAGCCGCAATTCACGCAAAATGCTTTCACCGCGCCTTCGCCTTTTCCGTAAACCCGGATCAACTCTCTGCCTTGCAGCAAGCGAAATTGCTCCCGCTTCACGCGGGCCTGCGTGCAAACTGCCGTCCCAGAGTGCTTGCGACAGCGCTCGCAATGACAATGACTCGCGCGGATAAATGGTGGCGCGACCTGGAAACGCACTCCGCCGCAGAGGCAACTGCCTCGAATGACCTTGTTCATGAAAGAGCTCGAGACAAAACTGGGCGCATCTAGTTGGAACTTGATCGGCCCACGACAAGTTGATGGCCAAGCTCACCCACGCTGCCGCGATCGTGCAGGATCGGCACTTTTAGCTCGAGAACGAGCAGAGTTACGACAGTTGCGAAGACGCCATCGCTGAAGGCTTCAATGCGGTTGAGGCCTAACTCGCCTTGCGCAAAACGCTTTAGGAATTGCATCATTTTAGTTCACCCGCCTTATTCATTCCCGCGATTTTCTTGCCGAGATAAGCTGAGAAATATCCGGCGTAACGCTCTTGCAATTCCGGGCGCTCCCAATCTTTGCCAGTAAGAGTGCTGCGACAATTGGGCGCACCACAGTTACATTCCACGGAATAATCGTCGTCATCGGTCGTCGCCCAATCGTGGGTGAGCTCCTCACCTGCGTGGATGTCGCGCATAGCCACGAACGTAATCTCGCCGCGCATGCCAATGTTCGCATCACACGAATGATTGCTGTAAAGCATTGAGCCTTCGCGCTCGTCCTTCGTGACCGGCGCGATAAACAGGTCCTCGCCGATCTGAATTTCCACCGATCCAAGCCGGGGCGCGACTTTTTCCCGCAATTGTTTGCGAGAAATAATGTGGCCGCCCTTCACCGCGACGACCTCGTCCTTGGCAATGTCGGCAGTCGCAAACAATCCGCGCCCATGGATTTCACTCTCGCGCACTTCCGTTTTCGGCGAGAGATAAGAGAGTCGCTTCATCGGAATTGAGCCGCAGAGTAACACAAAATGTTGCGGATTTAATTTTGTGAAATCGCACTTGAATGAAGTGCGATCCACGGGTTCGATGTCGATCTTGCAACGTTCGATCCAATGAAACCACGCAAAGCGGCCATCGCATTTATTTTCATCACGGTCATGCTCGACATGCTGGCTCTGGGGCTGATCGCGCCGGTTCTGCCCAAGTTGATTCTCGATTTCCGTGGCGGCAATGCGGTGAGCGCGGCGAACTGGCTGGGATGGTTCGGCACTATTTTCGCGGCGATGCAGTTTTTCTTCTCGCCGGTGCTCGGCGTGTTGTCGGATCGGTTCGGACGGCGACCGGTCATCTTGCTATCGAACCTCGGGCTCGGGCTCGATTACATTGTCATGGCGCTCTCGCCGACAATCGGCTGGTTATTTGTCGGCCGCATCATTTCCGGAATTTCTGCCTCCAGCATTCCCACAGCCATGGCCTACATCTCTGACGTCGTTCCAAAAGAAAAACGCGCCGGAGCCTTTGGAATGATTGGCGTCGCGTTCGGTGTCGGTTTTATTCTTGGTCCCGCCATTGGCGGGCCGCTCGGAGACATCAGTCCGCGATTGCCATTCTGGGTTGCCGCCGGATTTAGCCTGGCGAATTGGCTCTACGGATTTTTGTTTGTGCCGGAATCGCTGCGACACGAGCATCGCAAAGAATTCACGTTGCGCCGCGCTAATCCGATTGGCTCGCTCGTGCTACTGCGTTCGCATTCCGAACTGTGGAAGCTCGCCACACTCCAATTTCTTGCTTACGTCTCGCACGAAGTTTTCGTTATTTGGGCGCTTTACGCAATTTACCGTTACGCGTGGAACCAAACCATGATCGGCGTTTCGCTGGCGGTGGTGGGCATCTTTACGGCCGCGATTTCCGGTGGATTAACGGGACGAATCGTCGCCTGGCTCGGTGAGCGTCGGACACTTTACATCGGCCAATTTTTTGGCGCGGTCGGAATGGTGATCGCTGGCATCGCAAGAGGCGGTGCGCTCTACATCGCTTCGATCCCGGTAATTTCGATGTGGAATATTTCGTTTCCGGCCGCGCAAGGAATGATGACGCATCGCGTGAGCGAGCGCGAGCAAGGCGAACTACAAGGGGCGATCCAAAGCCTGCGCTCAATCGCGTTTGTCATTGGGCCGTTCTTGTTCTCAGGGACGTTCGCCTGGTTCATCAATCCGAAGCGCTCATTTCAATTGCCCGGCGCACCATATTATCTCGCAGCGGCCTTGCTCTTCACCGCGATGCTAATGGCAACGCGGGTTGAGCAGCCGCAATTCGGCCAAGTTAGTCCGACACCGGATGCCTCTGGTGAGGGCATGCCGCCGGAAGAAATCCCGCCCGCCATTGGGCCAATCGTTGATACAGAAGAAAACGTTTGAGCGTTGTCGACGCGTGGACGATTGAAATCGAGCATGACAGCGACGGTGCAACGGAATTTTGGACGATCCGCAACGGTTGCGATTGCCATTTGTTCATGGCTGGCAATCTCCAATCATTGTGCGTTTAGCGCGCTCGCAGCTCCCGTCGGCGAAACGCAAAGCGCGTGTCCTTTTCATTCCAAACCAGCGAAACAGAAAAAGCAGTCGGCTGGAGTGCAATGCTGCAAGACTTTGCGCGTGGTTGTTCCGACGGTCGCAAAAAGCTGGACACGAAATGATACTGATTTTTCCGATGTCGATCTTTACTTCGAAGAATTGGCGCTCATCGCTTATTCGCATAACAAGCCGCCGCCATTGTTGCTCGACACGGGACCGCCTGGCGCGCCCACATTCGCAGAATTGATTTTACAGCGGAGCCTTCTCGCTCACGCTCCGCCGATTCTCACCTAGCTGTAGTAGCAGACGTGCCGCCTGCATTTTCAAATTTCGCGGCCGGTACGGCCGCCACTACAGCAGAGAATTGAAGGAAACCCCGTCTATCGCGGTTGCCTTTTCTGGCAGGTAACGCGCCTGCCCTACAACAACCAAATCAATTTCGACACCGACATCAAAAAACAGATTTTACTTCTAATC
>WNGR01018358.1_pt1 | contig 19713 bp, 24 predicted proteins | sample 5407581 | NCBI WGS metagenome assembly WNGR01 (sample SAMN13153383, study PRJNA577476) | soil metagenome | isolation source: 80 cm soil or saprolite under Garry oak tree replicate 2 | place: USA:California | collected 2016-06-15 | reverse complement strand
GGGAAAACGCTGAATGCACCCGGTGAAGAACGTCGGTAAGCCGTGTGCGGGAGAACCGCATGCACGGTTTGACGGGCGGGGACTGGAAACGGAGCCGCGACCTGCGGAAACCGCGCCAGTCCCCGACCCTCCCCATTCGGGTCGTGACCTGCGGCGAGATCGTGCGGCTGGGGCCGGATCGCGGATCGGTGGGAACGGTGTCAGTCTGAGGGCATGAGCTTTTTTGAGTCGATCCCGCAGCCGCCGCCACCGGAACCGGTCCGCTCCGGGCGGCCGGTGTGGATGCGCCCGGATGCGGTGATCCCGGGGCTGGTCCCGGTAGAGGTGGTGCTGGTCCGCACCGAGCAGGTGGCGGTGGCGATCGGCGGTGTCCACGCTTACCCGAACGGGTTTGAGTTCACCGTGCATGCGCGGCTGCGGCGGGAGGAGGAGCCCGGGCCGGGCGGGGGTGGTCTTTTCGGCCGGCACGGGCGTGGGATGCGGGCGCCGAACGAGGGTCTGCGGCTGGGCGTGATGTTTGCCGATGGGCGCCGCGCCGCGGCTCCCGGTGGTCATCCGCGGTTTGAGGATGCCGGTGCAGGGCGGCTGGTGCTGTTTGAAAACGGGGGCAGCGGCGGCGGCCGCGCCTGGGATGGCAACTTCTGGGTTCACCCGCTGCCGCCCGAAGGACCGGTGACCTTCGTGGTGTCCTGGGTGGAGCACGGGGTGGCTGAGGCCCGCGCGGAGCTGGACGGCGCGGCGATCGGTGAGGCTGCCCGGCGTGCGGTGATGTTGTGGCCCGAGGAGCCGGAGTTCGAGCCCGGCGATGGCTATGCCTGGAGCAGCCACGTGGTCACTGCGGGCGAGCCAGATGACGGCCCCGGCGCGGGTCCTGAAGCTGACCGGCCTGGCGCGGAAGGCGCTGGGCGCGGCGGGTGAGGGACTGTCAGCAGCCGGGCACGGCTAGCTGGATGCGCCACCGATCGGCTAGCTGACCAGGGCAATCGTGGTGTCGGGGCCAGCCGGGCGCGGCGGTGGTACCAGCGGGAGGTCGACCAGTGGGCGTCGAGGTAGGCGGCTGTAACAGACGAGGAGGATTGCGGGATGAGGAAGGCCCCCGCACTCGCGTGCGGGGGCCTTCAGGCCCTGATGACGGACCATAACGCTCAGGTGGAGTCAGCAAGGCAGGCGATTTCGGCGTCACCGACGTAGGTGCCCAGGTCCGGATCCCATCCGCCGGTCGCGTAGAGGGTGCGGCAGGCCGTGTCTCCGACCGCCTGTGCCTGCGACAAGGCGTCGTTCACGGCGAGCCTCTGGGCCAGGGCCGCCGAGCCGGGGGTTTCCGCGTATCCGTAGAAATATTCCTGAATCGACGCCGCCGCGACTCCGGGTCCGGCAAAGCTCCCGGCAATGGAGAATGCTTGTGTCCCGGCGAACATCATGGCCGCCGCCGCGCCAGTCACGAGGACCGCGCGTATGGGACGGCACACCCCCTTCAACAGTCTCTGCATGATCTCCCGCCTCTCATAGTCAGTGTTACGCGACCATCCGGTCGCCACTACCAAGAGGGCGTTCCATCCCGTTCCATCCCGTTCCACCCCCAAGGACCACCGACACGAGCCAGGGGCCAGGCGAGATGTTGGCGAGACATGGGGAGCAAGATCCTTAGCATTGACTCTGGCCGTTGTCTCGTGGACCTGATCCCGCCCGTGGACGAGCCTGCGCCGGCCCGGCTCTTCGGCCCGGCCGAGGCTGCTGACGCGACCGGGAACGCGCAGGCTCCGCAGATCCAGCCGTTGGCTGAGGCTGCCCCATTCCGGCAGGGAAGTCCTGGCCTGCAAGCCTCGCAGCGTCGGCTGCCGGGGTAGGCCCGCGTGAGCGGGCATGACCGAAGCCGGCTGCCCGCGGCCGGGCCTCGTTAACGGCCGTATGCAGATGAGCGGCGGCGGCGTGGGCTGCCTGTGCCTGCGCGCCCAGTCGTTGCGCTTGGCGAAGCTCGGCGACAGCGGCGGCCAGCGCGACGAGCTGGGCCACCAGCGCAATGGCCGTTAGCGTCGCGTCACCGGTCAGGTTCCCCGCCAGCGCGATCATCCGGGCGGTGCGGCGCAGCTGATCGCCGTCGTGGCTGCGCCGGGGTAACCGCCCGTACTGCGCACGCGCGGCACGGTCGTAGGAGTCGGCCGCGCGGCGCAGATGCGGGTTGCGCAGCGCCCGCGCCGCGACGTGCAACGTGTCCGCTGCAGCCCAGGCGGCATCGGCCGCAGCACCCGGATCGCTCATGGCGCAGTGGCGGATGTGTTCCGCGGCCGCTCTGGCTTGGCGGGCCGCGTGCCGGTAGACCCCGTCCCGTTCCGGAGCAGTGAACTGCGCCGCTCCGGAACGCTCCGCGCTTCCGCCAGGTGCCCGGTTCCAGCGGTCCCGCAGCCGGGGCAGGGTGAGCCCAGCGGCCAGCCGTCCGCCTCCGTACCAAACCGGTGTTCCGTCCGGCCCGGTGTGGCCAGGCAAGGTGACGGAATACCCGGTGACCAGTCCCGGATCGGTGTCGCTGAACCGCTCTCTTACCAGGACCCCGGCCTCGCGCAACTGGGCGAAGAACCCGGTCGCATCCGTTGCCTGTTCTGCCGCCCGGGTGACCAAGGTGCGGAGCGTTCCGCGCACCGCCGTCGGCGGAACACCCGCGCCGTTCCAAGGAACATGCCCCGGGCCTGCGCGCACCCAGCGGGCCCGCAGTCTGGGCAGGATCAGGTCAGCGGCGAGCTTCCCGCCGCCGTACCAGACCACCCCGCCGTCTTGGGCCGTGTGGCCCGGCATGCCGACCGCATACCCAGTGACCTCGCCGGGATGAACCGTGCTGTGCCGTACACGGACCAGCACCCCCGCAGCCCGCAGCCGAGTGAAGAACTCTTGCTCCGAGCCCGCTGCGGCGGCCGCGGTGCACACCTCGCGGCGCAGCGTCACCCGGGCCGGTTCGGCCCAGCCGCGCCGGGCTGCCTGCTCCGTCTCCGCCCGGGTGGCGCGCCGTGCGGCGGTGCGATCCGCCGGAGCAGTCGACCGCAGCCCAAGCCGGCGCTCCGCCTCCTGGCAGGCCTCGCGCACCCGGTAGTAGTCATTCCAGGTCTTGGGCCGGGTGCCGTCCTGGCGGGCCAGGGTGGCCACAATGTGGATGTGGTCCGCGGCATGCCGCACTGCCACCCACCGCACCCCCAGGTCATCGCTTGTCGGGTCGAGCCCGGTCCGGTGCATCACCCGTTCCGCGACCAGCGCCCACTCCGCATCCGACAGCATCGGATCCTCCGGGGCGGCGCGGATCGCGCAATGCCACACCGGCTGGTCGTAGCCAGGACCGGCGAGCGCGGCCAGTGGTTGTTCCAGCAGCCCGGTGAGCCGACGGAAGCCCCGCGCTCCGTCCGGGCGGCGTTCCGGCTCCAATTCCGCCGGATCACCAAACCCGGCGACCAGGTGCGGATCGGTATGCTCATTCGCCTGCCCCGGCCCGTACAGGTAGTACAGCAGGCGGTGCACGTTCCGGCCGCGGAGCACTTTCCCAATCATCGGAACACTCCTGCTCCGTCACGGAACATTCCGGCGCACATGTTCCGCCGCCTCATCTAGCCGCCGGATCACCCGAACACAGAACTGGGCCGCCGGGAGCAAATCCTCACCCCGCTGCCCTGTGGCATTTAACCGGGCCACTGCCTGGTTCAGGTTTGTTCCCACCCGGCGTACCAGCCCGGCCGCGGACATCAGTTCCACCAGGGCCTCGCATAATGGCGTACTGATCCTGGCCTGTCGGCCTCGCGCGGCGGCCATCGTGACCTCAGCAGCGAATGCGCCCCGGGCAAGGCCTGCCTGGCCAGCGGCTTCATCCAGCTCCGCCAACTCCCCATCGGTGAGGAAGAACTTCACCAGCCGCGGCCGCGGCACCGCCTGTGGCGACCGCCGCCGACCTGCTTCCGCACCGGCAGCACTCATCATGACCACGCCCTGCTCAATTCCATGCCTCACAATGGCAACCCATGCCGCCATTATCGGCAGCTAGACCGCGCCCGGTCTAGCTTCAACGGTACCATTGTGAATATCTTGCCAGTCAAGTAGTGCGAGTTTCATCGGATGAAGCATTAGCAACACTTGACATACGACAATTGGCTCCGTCATTGAGCAGCAGCTAGTGGCACTTCTTAGTATTGCCCGTAAAGGAACGGCCGTTCTGTCTACGAGGGGGCCGGCCTCGGAGTTGCGTTTGCTGTGCAGGTGCGATGGGCTGGTCCTTGTCGATGTGCTGCAATGGGCGCGCTCGTGCATGCTGGCAGGCATGACCGAGTCGCAAGGTCGCGCTGGCGATCACGACCATGACCACCGCGACAGTAAAGATCACGCCCACGGCGATCATGATCATGATCATAGACGGGGTGCGGTGGCGTGGCTGCGGCACTTGCTGCGCCCGCATTCGCATGAGACTGCGGGCAAGGTAGATGCGGTGATGGAGGCGAGCGCCGAGGGCATGAGGGCGCTATGGATCTCACTTGCCGTGCTCGGCGGCACGGCGGTGCTCCAGGCTGTGGTGGTGGCGGTCTCGGGTTCGGTCGCGCTGCTCGGTGACACGCTGCACAACGCCGCTGACGCGCTCACCGCGGTGCCACTGGGTATCGCGTTCCTGGTGGGCAGGCGGCCGCCGAATCGCCGCTATACCTACGGATACGGGCGGGCTGAGGACCTGGCGGGAGTGGTGATTGTTGTTTTTATCGCAGCCTCTTCGGCGCTGGCCGCTTATGCGGCGGTAACCCGGCTGGCACACCCGCGCCCGGTGTCGAATCTGCTGGCGGTCGCGGTAGCGGCGCTGGTCGGGTTCACCGGCAACGAGGTGGTGGCCCGGTACCGGATTCGTGTTGGGCGCAGGATCGGTTCTGCGGCGCTGGTCGCCGACGGGTTGCATGCGCGCACCGACGGGTTCACCTCGCTGGCGGTTCTGCTGGGAGTGGGCGGTGTGGCGGCCGGTTGGGATTGGGCGGACCCGGTGGTGGGGCTGGTGATCACGGTGGCGATCCTGGCCGTGCTGCGGCAGGCGGCGCGGGAGATCTACCGCCGGTTGATGGATGCCGTCGATCCGGCTCTGGTTGATCAGGTGGATCAGAGGTTGCGTGCGACCCCGGGTGTGCTGGGAGTGGGGCAGGTCCGGCTCCGGTGGATCGGGCACCATCTGCGTGCCGAATGCGAAGTTATTGTCGATGGCGGTGCCACCGCGGTCCAGGCTCACCAAGTCGCGGTCGATGCTGAGCACGGCTTGCTGCATGCATTGCCCCGCCTGGCGGCCGCTATGGTGCACGCTGACCCGCAGCCTCGGGAAGGCGATGACCTCCACGCGATCCTGGCTTCACACCGGTAGGGGATGGGGAAGCGGTGCTGCGTCAACTCTTGATGATCGCCGGAAGCGTCGCGGTGCTGTTCGTTGCGGGCTGCACAGCGAGTGCGAGTCATCCCTCCGCATCCCCGGCGCCTCTGCCGCCCGATCCGCACACCGCGGCTGCCTTGCTCAAGATCGCCGCGGCGTTCAACCACGACTACGACACTGGCGGCTACGGGCCCGTGTACGCGCGCTGGGACGCGCGCAGCCAGGCGATCCTCGCCAGAGCTGACTACCTCCGGCGGCACAAGGATTGCCCGAGCGCGTCCCACGCGCTGTCCCAGACCGAGAACGTCAGCCCGGGTGGCCGCGTGGCTCGTGGCTGGTGCACTACGAGATCGGCGGTCAGCAGTTGACCGACTACTGGTTCTACGTGCACCGCCGATGGGTCTTCGACCTCGTGCTCAGCAACCCGGATGCGGTCAAGCTGTACCGGATGTCCCCGAGCCGGTACGCCGCTGCGCTTGGCTGTAACCACTGACTCGCCCCTTGAAAGAGGAGAGGCAGCGGGGAGCTGGTTAGGCGGGGCTGCGGCCGGTGATGAGCTGGCGCCGGGTGTGCTCATACAGTCCGTCGAAGAGCCGGTCGGTGATGGCGAGGGTGGCGTCGTCGGACTGGCTGGTCAGGGTCAGGCCGCGGATCAGGATGTCCAGGCCCGCGGCGGCGGGGGCGTCGTACTGGTCGTCGGCCAGATCGGCTTCGTGGACGATGCGGCCGATTTCCTCTAGCGCCGGGTCGGCGATCAGGTCGAAGGATGCCAGCGCGGTTTCGAAGGAGCACCGGTCCTGGTGATGGCCGAGAGCAGCCCCGCGCATGTCGAACGGCGTTGCGCCCGGGGATACCTCGGCGAGGTTGTCGAGGAAGACGAATTCCGCGCCGGGGTCGATGAAGCGGCGGATCAGCCATGCGCAGGCGGCCCGGTCGACGTGGACATTGGCGCGGGTCGCCCATTTCATGCCCGCACCTCGGCCTGGCGAGACGCGGTGGCCAGGTCTTCGACCGCGGCGCGGGCGGCGTCGCGCTGCGGTGGGGGGAAGAAGTCGCGCCCAGCGATGCGGCGTAGTTCGCGGCGCAGCCGCACCAGCGCCCGGCGGCGGGTAACCGCGTCGGCGTCGCAGGCAACGACCGCTTCGGCTGTCACCGCGTCGTACTCGGCCGCGACCGCGGCGCCGTCCTGGCGTCGGGGTCGAGCGGGCGGCCCAGCCAGACCGCCGCGTCCCCGCCGTGGTCGGTGACTTCCTCGGCGATCCATTCCAGTTGCTCGCGGGTCCGGGCGTCGGCGGGCAAGGCCACCAGCCCGTCGCCCAACTGGGCGGCGCCGAGCCGTTTGAGTTTGCGCCACACCGCCGAACGGGGCGTGGACGGCACGCGGGGCAGCCGGTAGAACAGCAGCACCCAGTCCTCGGCCGCGCTCATGGGCATCACCTCCGGCCTGCAGCCGCCCGCATTCCCCAAGCGAGTTTAACTGGGAGGCCACCACGGTTGCATTTCTGCGACCATGGTCGCAGAATAACTGGGTGCAAGTTTCGGCGGTTGTTTGGTCGGCGGCTAGGCGGCGGTGATCTGGTGAGGACCGGCCGACCCGGGCTGAGCCGGGATGCGAGGCTGCTGGTTGCGGGGCAGGGCGCGCGGGCGGCCGGGTATGGGTTCACCGCGGTGCTGCTCGGGGCGCTGCTGGCGGCCCGCGGTTACACCCCTGTGCAGGTCGGGGTGGTGCTGACGGCGCTGATCGCGGGGACAGCGCTGGCCAGCCTTGCCGTCGGCGCCTATGCCGACCGCCTGGGCAGGCGCCGTTGTTATGCGGTGTTCTTCGCCGGCATCGCGGCGGCGGGCGTGGTGGTCGCGTCGGGCGCGCCGTTGTGGGTGCTGCTCTTGGTTGCGCTCACCGGCACCCTGTCGACCGATGTTGTCGATAACGGCCCGGCGACCACGCTGGAGCAGGCGATGCTCGCCGCTGAGGACGCGGGCACGGCCACGGTGTATGGCTGGTACAACATGGCCGGTGCGGCGGCGGGTGCGCTGGGCGCGCTCGCCGTGGCGCTTCCTGGCCTTGGCCGTTCCACCGCGACCGTCGCCTCGCATTCGTGGCTGTTCGCGGTGCTGGTCCCGGTGGGGCTAGCTGGTGTCCTGATCGCGGCGCGGCTGTCGCCCGCGGTGGAGGCCAGTCTGCCTGGGGCCGCCGGACCGGGACAGACGCTTCGGGCCCGAGCGCGGCTTGCGGAGTCGCGGCCGGTGGTGCGGCGGCTGGCGGGGCTGTTCGCGGTCGATGCCGCCGGCGGCGGCCTGGTCACCACCGGGTTCTTGTCGTATTACTTCGCGGAGCGCTACCACGTCCCAGTCGCCGCGCTGGGCTGGCTGTTCTTCGCCGTGTCCGTTGTGCAGGCGGTGTCGGTGGCGCTGGCGCCACTGCTGGCCCGCCGGTTCGGCCTGGTCGCCACCATGGTCGGCACGCACCTGCCGAGCAACCTGCTGCTGGCGGCGGTCGCATTCGCGCCGACATTCCCCGCCGCCGCCGCGCTGCTGCTGGCGCGCACCACGCTCTCGCAGATGGACGTGCCCACCCGGCAGGCGCTGGTGATGACTGTCGTCACGCCCGAAGAGCGCACCGCTGCGGCGGCGGCGACCAACGCCGCCCGCTACACCGTGCGGCCGATCGGGCCACTGGTCGCCGGGGCTGTCCAGCAGTTCGCGCTAGGCGCGCCGCTGGTCGTCGCCGGGGCGGTCAAGGGCGGGTACGACCTCGCGCTGTGGGGCTGGGCCCGGCACCTGCCGCTTCGATTTCGCGACCAGGATCGGCCTGCGGATGCCGCGGGAATGTCGGCCCGCTCCGAGACAGAAGGACCGTCATGATCGTCTGCTTGCGCACGGTAGTGGTTCCGCCGGAATGGCGGGACCGTTACCTGGCCTGGATCGCCGCCGGGCGCGCGATCCGCCAGCAACACGGCATCCTCGCCGAACTCGTCTGCGAACCCGCCGACCCGGCCGGCGACACCGTGGTGATCACGGTGTGGCCCAGTCATGAGGTCTTCGACGCGTGGATCGCCACCCCGCACCGGGATGCCCTCACCGCCAGCGAAGTCCACCGGGCGGTCACCTACCGGCCGATCACCCGGTACGAGGTGACCGGCGGCTACCTCAACCTGCCCGGGCTCACCGTGCAAGACCCGTCCCCGCCACCTGCTGACCACGCCTGAGGAGGCGTCATGAAGTGGATCACCCGTGCCCGGCCGAAGACCGACCGGATCGCCTGCCCCTGGCTGATCCGCCGGTTCATCGACCCGGCCGCCGAGATCGTCTACGTGCCCGCCCCGGAGGTCCTGGCCACGGCCGAGCGGGAGGGCGGCCACTCCTTCGACGCGCCCGGCGCCGAATTCACCCACCGGCCCGCCCCGGGCGGGCGGGGGGAATGGTGCACGTTCGAAACCCTGATCGCCGAACACCACCTGGACGACCCGGCGCTGGCCCGGCTCGCGCGGATCGTCCACGCCGCTGACGTTGCCGCCGACCTGGGCACCGACCCGCTCGGCCCGGGGCTGCTGGCCATCGGCACCGGCGGCCTGGACGTGGAAGCCGACGACCAGGCGCTGCTGGCCCGGGGCATGTTCGTGTACGACGCCTTGTATGCCTGGTGCGCCCGCCAGGTGGCCGTCCCGGCCGGGCCAGGGGCATGACCGAGCCCCCGGGCCAGATGGCGGACCGCACAAGCGCGGATTCGCCGCCGAATGCCGGAACACAGGCGGGCACCGGAGCGGATGACGCCGGGCAGGAACCCGCCATTGCTCACCCGCCGGGCTTCGGGTCGTTCGTGCGGTACTTCCTGGGCCTGGGCACCTGGGGGTTCGGCGGCCCGATCGCCACCGTCGGCTACATGCAACGCGACCTTGTGGAGCGGCGGAACTGGATGACCCGCGCCGACTTCCTCGACGGCGTCGCACTTGGCCAGACCATGCCCGGCCCACTCGCCGCCCAGGTCGCCATGTGGGTCGGCTACCTGCGCCGCGGCACCCTCGGTGCCCTGGCCGTCGCGGCGGCGTTCATCGCACCGTCGTTCTTCCTGGTCTTCACCGTGGCGGCCATCTACAGGCGCTACAGCGGGCTGCCGATCGTGCAGTCGCTGTTCTACGGCATCGCCCCGGTCGTCGTTGCCATCATCGCGGTAGCCGCCTGGAAGCTAGCCAAGCTCACCAACAAGGCCGACCGGCGGCTGTGGGCGATCTCGCTCGCGCTCATGCTGGTCACCGCGATAACCGGTGCCGAAATTGCCTACCTGTTCATCGCCGCGGGCCTGCTGATGCTGCTGTGGGATGCACCGCCCCGGCGCCTGCTGCCACGCCGCGGCCGCACCTCCAGTCGCCCCGGCGACCCGCCCGCCGTTAGCGCGCTCGCCGCGCCCGCCGCGCTCGGCGCCGCGAAACACTCCTGGGTCGTCCTGTCCGCCACAGGCGGAACCCTCGTGGCGCTCGGGCTGTTCTTCGCCAAGGCCGGGGCGTTCATCTTTGGCAGTGGCCTGGCGATCGTGCCGTTCCTTCGTGAAGGTGTGGTCGTCCAGCATCACTGGCTGACCTCTGGCCAGTTCCTGGACGCGATCGCCATGGGGCTGATCACCCCCGGGCCGGTGGTGATCACGGCCACGTTCATCGGCTACCTGGTCGGCGGGCTGGCTGGAGCCGTCGTGGCCACCGTGGCGATCTTCACGCCGATCTACCTCGGGGTGGTCATTCCCGGCCGCTGGTTCGTCCGCCATCGCGGCAACCAGCAGGTCAAGGCCTTCGTCCGGGGCGCGACCGCAGCCGCCGCGGGTGCCATCGCCGGGGCCGTCACCGTCCTGGCCCGCCAGGCCATCCCCGACTGGAAAACCGTGCTCCTCGCCGCCGCGGCGCTCGCCCTATCGCTGAAATGGAAAGTCAAGGAGCCGTACCTCGTCGGCCTCGGCGCCGCCGCAGGCATCTTCCTCCACTGGGGCAGCCATCCGTTCTGACTCCGGGTCCGGTGAAATCAGGCCGGCTGACCGTGCCGCATGCACCAACACTCTCGCCTGGCGCGGCGCCGGGCCCGGGCGCTGGGCGTCAGCAGGCGCGACGGGGGCCGTTATGGCGCCGGGTGGCTTGGTGCGGCCTGATGGCTGGCGAGCAGCGCGCTGACGGGGTGATCGGCGAGCTGGTAGCGGATGACCCGGCCGTGGCGCTGCGGGGTGACGATCTGGCTGGCGCGCAGGTAGCGCAGCGCTTGGGAGACCGTGGCGTCCTGCAGGCCGGTGGCGGCGGCCAGATCGGAGACACTGATCGGCCCGGCGGCGCGGATGCAGATGAGCAGCATGAGCCGGGTCGGATCGGCCAGCACGGCGAAGTGCTGCGCCAGCGCGCGCGCCGATCCAGGGTTACCGAGAGCAGCGATGGCCTGGCAGACCTGTTCGCCGTCGATGATGCGCTGGTCTGCGCGGTCGGCAGGAATGAGGTGCACGGCCCCAGTCTGCCATTGCTGAAGATCTGATCATCCAATCAGACTTGACCAGTAGCCCGCAGGCTCGTTAGGTTGCTGTCTGCCCTGGCCAGTGCCCGGGTGGCAGGCAGCACAGCGAAGCCGGTGAGAATCCGGCACTGTCCCGCAACGGTGAAGCCCTCTGCGCAGGGATAAGTCCGGTCGCCTGGGCTGTACGTGCCGCAAGACCAGTCCTCGGAGGAAGGGCGGTTCTGCGGATGACCGGCGCAAGCCCAGGACAGCTTTCGCCATCCTCCGGCTGTGCCGAAGCCAAGCGCCTGCGGCAATTTAGCGCGCGTATACGGGCGGTGCGCGTGGCGCTGACCCCGGCCGAGTGGCGCCGCTTCGCCGTCATGATGTCGGCCATCGTGGGGATCAACGCACTGGGGTGGGGGATCTTCCTGCTCGCCGTCCAGCCCCATCACTTTCACTACCAGGGCCTGGGCGTCGGGCTGGGGGTGGCGCTCACGGCCTGGACGCTGGGCGCCCGCCATGCCTTTGACGCCGACCACATCTCGGCGATCGACAACACCACCCGCAAGCTCATGTCCGACGGGAAGCGTCCGCTGGGCACCGGGTTCTTCTTCGCTCTGGGCCACTCCGCGGCCATCGTGGTAGTCGGATTCGGGCTGGGCATCGCTGCCCGGGCCGTGTTCGGCGCGGTGGTCGACCCGAACTCGGGTTATGAGAGCGTCGGTGGAGTGGTGGGGACCTCCATGGCTGCCGGGTTCCTCTACCTCATCGCGGCGTTGAACGCGGTGGTGCTGGCCGGGATCATCAAGGTGTTCCGCGGTCTGCGCGCGGGCCGGCTCGACGAGGCCGAACTGGAACGCCAGCTCCAGGCGCGGGGCATGATGTGGCGGTTCTTCGGCAGGTTCATGAGATCGATCACCAAGACCCCGCACATGTTCTTCGTGGGGCTGGTCTTCGGGATCGGGTTCGATACCGCCACCGAGGTATTGCTGCTGGCCGCCACCGCCGCGGCCGCGGGCCAGGGCCTGCCCTGGTATGCCGTGGCGGCCCTGCCGCTGCTGTTCGCCGGGGGCATGACCCTGTTCGACACCCTCGACGGGTGCTTCATGAACTTCGCCTACGGCTGGGCGTTCGCCCGGCCGGTGCGCAAGGTCTACTACAACCTGATCATCACCGGCCTGTCCATCGCCGTGGCGTTCCTGATCGGGACCATCGAGATCATCGGCCTGCTTGCCGGTGAGCTGCGCATCAACGGCGGCTTCTGGGATTTCATAGCGAACTTCGACATCAACAAGGCAGGCTTCGCCATCGCCGGGCTCTTCGTAGTCGTCTGGGCCGCCGCAGTCGCCTACTGGAAGCTGGCCAAGCTAGACCACCGCTGGGCACCGTCGGCCCAAGCTGCGGCAGCCCGCTCCGAACCCGGCAACGGCCAATAACGGAGCCTGGCGTAACGCGGCGCGACCCGCACCGGGTTCCTCCTTGATCAAATGGGAGGAATTTGGGAGATCGCATCTCGTGTGACTCTGTCCGAATCGCTTCCAACTGTGTTGAAGAGAGAGCCCTGCCTGGTCCTTTGCAATTCAGCCTGGTCGGCGGACGGAGCGGGCTCTGTTTGCAAGCAAGTGTTCAAGCCGCAGGCAGGGAGCCTGGGACGGGAGCTAATGTTCCTGGTCAGGAAGAGGTAGAGAGGCTAGATTCGGTCGCCTGGGCTGAGACGCGTATGTGCGTCGTGGGCGCGGGCGATGCCGCGGGCTTCTGTGTACTCCCGCACCATGTCGTACGTCTTCCAGCCGGTGATGTGCATGAGGTCATCGGTGGAGCCGCCGGCCGCCAGCCACTTGTCCGCGAAGGAACGCCGGAAGCGGTGCGGATGCACGTTCTGGATTCCGGCCTGCTTGCCTCGTCGGCCGAGCATGACGCGGATCCCGGAGTCGGTCATGTGGGCGCGATTGTGCCCCTGGTGGCCGAGCCACAGCCACGGGGAAGATGCTTCCGGGTGGCGAGCGCGGGCGCGCAGGTACCGGTCCAGGGCTGAAGCTGCCTTCTTCCCGATCGGCACCCAGGTCTCGTCTCCGCCCTTGAGCCGGATGCGCAGCCTCCGCTGGGTCAAGAACACGTCGTTGGCGGCGTCCTTGTCCGGGTCATAGCGCAGGTTGGCCAGCCCGGAGACACGCATCCCGGTATCGATCAGGATGCGCATGATCGCGGTGTCGCGGCGGTCCTGGAAGCTCGCCCCCTCACACGTCTTGAGCAGTGCGGCAAACTCCTCGTCCTCGAAGAACGGCTTGGCCTGCTTGGTGACCTTGGGCCGGTCGACGCGGTCCATCGGGTTCGGGTTCGTCCGCTCACCTTCGCGGGCCAGCCAGCCGAAGAACACGCGCAGGTTGCGGAAGTGCACGGCAGCGGATGTCGCGGACGTGCGGCGCTCCTCGGCCAGGAGGAACGCCCGCAGGTGCTCGGCGTCGACCTCTTCCACGTCGGCGGTCATTCCCAGGGCGACGAGGAACTTCTGAAGTGCTCGCACCGAGTCGGTGTAGGAGCGGACGGTCCGCGGGCTCTTGCCGGCTGCTTCGAGCGCGAGCTGCCATGAGGTGACGAACGCGGCCAGGTCCACTCCTGCGGCTGCGGCGGTGCGGCGGCCCCGGACCGGTGCAGCTATCTCCCGAGTGCCCTACCCTTGAGGGATGCATCAGGGCATCTCTGGAGACGGAATCAGATGCTCTATCACCGCTGTGCTTCTGTGGTATCGTAGCACGTGCCTGCAAAACCGCAGGTAGACAACTTAATTCGAGCGCTCGTAGCTCAACGGATAGAGCATCTGACTACGGATCAGAAGGCTGGGGGTTCGAGTCCCTCCGAGCGCGCCCAGGTCAAAGGCCATATGCGAGGCTCTCCGTAGCGTTCTGTGGCCCTCGTACAGCAGCGAAGTACAGCCGCAGGTCACGTCAGGACTCTGCCGGACGTGGCTTGTCCGTGCCGCTGAACAGGTCGCTTAGCCGCTTGAGAGCGGCCCGGGTCACTTCGTCCGGCACCTGGGTGTAGATCTCCATCGTGATCGCTATCTGCGCGTGCCGGAGGATCTGCATCGCCACCCGCGGGTGTACGTCGAGCGCGGCCAGCAGCGATCCGCAGGTGCGGCGGGTGTCGTGGACGCGGATGCGCCGGACACCGGCCTTCGCGCATCGGGCGTCAAAAGACCTGTTGATGTTGCGTGGTTCGATCGCGCGGCCGGTCCTGGTCGTGAACACCAGGTCTGTCTTGGGCCAGTCGCGAGAGCGCATGCCGTCTTGCAGCTCCCTCTGGAGCTGGAGTGCGGCCAGGCAGATGGCAGGAAGAGGAAGGGTGTCCGTGCTGCCATCGGTCTTGGTGCGGCGCTTGTGGATAAGCTCCCGGCCAACGCGTTGGAGCTGCCATTCCAGCGATACCTCGGCGGCCTCCAGGTCGACCGTAGGCCAGGTCAGTCCGAGCGCTTCTCCCTTGCGCAGGCCCAGGACGAGAATCAGGACCCACACCGCATACAACCGGTCGTTGTCGGCGTGCGCGGACTCTTTCCGCGCCTCATCAACTGTCCAGGCCTGGCCGCGCCTGCTAGTTCTGCGTGCGGCTGGGAGTTTCACCATTTCCGCGACGTTGCGGGAAATCAGCTCCTCACGCCTGGCATGGTTGAGCGCGGCGCGCAGTGTGTTCCGCGAGGCCTGAATTACCCGGCGGCTTGGGTACTCCTCGCAGCACTGGCCGATGGCGCAGCAGCGACGGCGCTTATGCGGATCCTTATGCTCAGCTACCCGCTTCTCATCCTTGCCCTGTGCGCAGCACTGGCAGATCCCAGGAAGCTTGTTCAGCCATGACTGGACCTCGCGGACGGCCAGCCTGTCCAAATGCTTACCGCCCAGGCCGGGGATGACGTGGAGCCGGGCCAGCAGTTCGTAGTGCGAGTATGTGTTGGCCTCTCGGTTTGGCTTGATTACCTCCGCGAGCCAGTAGGCCAGGTATTCCGCCACGGTCGGTGTCGTAGTCGGCATCGGCCGGGTAGCGGCTTGGGCTTGAAGCTTGATCCACTTATCGTGAGTTTCGTCGCGCGTCTTGCCGTACACCCAGCGGCGCTTGCGCTCTCCGGTTGGAGTGGTCACCCACACGTAGGCGGCGTAGCGCCCCCTGTAGGGGAAGATCGAGCCTTCGCGGTTGGCGCGGCGTGGAAGGCGGGCGCCGGAACGCTGCCGTTTGCCGCCCGCACGTGCAGGCTGCACGCCGTCTGGTTGATCAGGCGTGCTGGCGGCGGCCATCACTGGTTGCCTCGGCTTCGCGTTCAAGCAGCTCGACGTACGCCCGGATAGCCGCCGCCGTGACGAACGTGGCGCGGCCTTGCTTGATGATGCGCAGCCGCCCGGCCCGGATCTGCTCGTAGACCACGTGGCGGCTCATCCGCAGCATGGCCATGACTTCAGGGATTTTGTACAGCACCTGCTCGGGCGCCCGGCGGGCTAAAGCGGTGGTCATGATCGGGACTCCTTCTCCGTCAGGCGCATGATGGACCACAACCGGCCAAGATCGCTAAGACCAAGATCGCGGACAGGGCGGGCCGGGCACGCGGCAGGGCCTTGTAAGGCAGGGGACCAGCAAGAACAACGCAGTGAAGATCGTTAAGCGCGCCGTACGGGATGACACAGCCAGCCCACGCGGCTCCGGCCACCGGCTCACGCCAGCCTGACGTGCACGCGTTGCTCATGTTCCGGCCTCCGGCTGGCGGCTGGTCTCGGCCTCGCGGGCGCCGGGCGGTTCGGAGGCGCGGACGACCGCGTCAGGCCCGGATAGGCCCAGCTCGGCGGCCCAGTTGTCCAGGAACGGCCAGATCGGGTCATCGGACAGGCTGACGCCCCGGCCGCCGGCGATGTTGGCGATGGTCATGGCAGTAATCGCCTGGTTGCGGTCCAGGGTGCGGCCGGGCAGCCAGGACACCTCCCAGCCCTCGCCCTTGGCCGTGGCGGTGTGCGGAGTGTCCGGGCTGCTCATGTGCGTGCCGGTGATTGTGATGCCGCTCACCGGTCACACCGCCTCGGGTTCGGGTTCGGCTTGGGCCTGTTGCCGCGGCTGGTGGATGCGCCATCCGGCGCGGCGCATGTCATCGAGGACCGCTGGCTCACTGACCTGCACCTCGCAGCGGCGGCCGAACGGTGAGGTTGCCGGGAGCCACTGGGCGGCCAGCTCGGCGTCACGAGCGCGCTCGGTTTCCTCGGCGCGGGACAGCGGCCGGGCGCCGCTGTGCGGGTCGGCCAGCAGTTGTTCCCTGGTCACGGTCATGGCCGGGCCCCGGGGCGGTGGCCGGGCCAGACGTGGCGCGGCTGGCGTTCCCGGCGGGAACCCGGGTGATCGGCGCGGCGACCACCCGGGTTCCCCCCGCTCGTCGTTCCGGCGCGGCCATGACGGTGTGCAGGCGATCCAGCCTGGCGGCCAGGCTCGCCACCCTGGCCGTGAGCCGGGCCAGCTCCGCCGCGACCGCGGCGCGCTCGGCCGGGGACAGGGCAAGGTTCGCGGGTGCCGTGTGTGGTGCCGTGGCCATGGCTCAGCACCCGGCCCGGCAGGGTGAGGTGATTGCGGTCAGCGCCTTCACCTGCGCCAGGCCGCCGCAGGCTTGCGGCGTGCAGCCGGTCACCTCGGCAACGCGGCGGCGGCAGGTGGCCAGCCAGGCCGGGTTGGCCAGCGCGCCCCGCGCCTCGGCGACCAGGATCTCATCGGCGCGGCGCTGAATGGCGTTCAGCCCGTCCTGGACGATCGCCAGCGCGGCGAACCCCCACACGTTCTCATCGGCCGCCAGGTCGGCCGGGCACAGTTGGTGGTCGCCGTACAAGGCGGTGACCAGTTCCTCGGCGGAGATCGGCAGCCTTAACTGGAGGGTGAGTGGCTGGTCCCGGTCGTCGTCACCCAGCCACCCGTCCTGGCCTGCGATGACGGGGCTCACCAGGCCCGCTTGGTGCCGTGAGAGCACGGCAGTACCGTTGTTGAGGTGCATCGGGACTCCAATCGATGCTCTGGGCCTCAGCGGGGTGCGACCCGCTGAGGCCCTCTTGGTGCGTCACCGTGCGATGACGTTCCTGGAGTGCTTGTCAGTCAGGCTAGACTAGACAAGATTGACGGTCAAGGTGTACTGCGAACGCGGTATGCGTGAGTTTCTAGAGCAAGGTGAGGTTGGAGGGCCCAGCCTTCAGGCGGGGCCTATGTATGGCTAAGCTTGACTGTCAAGGAGGGCAAGTTAGCCATATGGCACAAGATCCGATCACTCACCAGATAGCCGACCAGCTTCGTGCCCAGATCCGCGACGGCTCGCTCGGGCCGGGCGCCTTGCTGCCATCCGAACCAGAGCTGGCACAGCAGCACAAGGTCAGCCGCCAGACGGCACGAGCCGCATTGCAAATCCTGGAGCACGAAGGACTCATCGTTGTCCGGCCACGACGCGGCCGTATTGTCCGCAGCACACAGCGGCTACGGTGGCATCTCTCGGAGTTCGAGCTGCCCGACCATACAACCCTCGGAACATCCGACGCTTGGGAAACCGATATAGAACATCAAGGCCATGATCCGACCAGGCAAGACTTGCATGTCGAAACCATTACCCCGCCCGCCGATATCGCAAGAAGGCTGCACCTTGACCCGGCCAAGGGTCTGTGCGTAGTCCGCCGGAGGGTTCGTTATATCGACAGCAAGCCCGCGATCACTTCCGACGATTACTTTGACGAGGCGGTCGTGCGAGGCACGGAGCTTGCGGCGCCAGAAGACACTACCCGTGAGGACATTCTCAAGGAAGCCGGGTATGAGCAGGTCTACGATATCGACGAGATCATTACGCGTATGCCCACCCCGAGTGAGACCGAACGCTTGAATATCGCACCGGGCACGCCAGTGGTCGAGCACACCAGAACCGCGTATACGGCGGAACACAAACCCGTGCGTGTCATGATCTCCATCGTCCCCGGGGATGTGCTGATCCTCCAATACACGGTACCGACGTAACTCGGGCCTCGGCGGCCAGGCAACAGACGCGCGACGGCCTCGGAGGCCATCAGGCGTCCAGCAGGTGTCTGCTTCTCTTTAGCCGGGACTGCGGCTTCCCTCTGGTTACGGTGAAGATCATTCAGTGAATCTTCGGGATCTGGAGATGGCACTGTCCGGGCATGTCACCTTGGGCGGCTGTGGGGAGCCTCCGTTCTGGTGTGCCTGCAGGGTGCTGGCCGGGATACTGGTGGTGTGGTGGGGGATCGTGCGGATTTCTTCGTCAGTCATGCGGGTGCGGACCGGGCGTGGGCGGAGTGGGTGGCCTGGCAGTTAACCGGCGCCGGGTACACCGTCGAGCTGGATGTCTGGGACTGGGCCGCCGGCCAGAACTTCATCACCGCGATGAGCGATGCGCTGGGCCGCTGTGACCGGGTGGTGGCGCTGTTCTCAGCCGCGTATTTCGACCGGTCCCGGTACACCACCGAGGAGTGGGCGACAGCGCTGCTGCACGTGCCGGGCACCGGGGACCACCGGCTTGTGCCGGTGCGGGTGGAAGAGGTGCCCCTCGAACAGATGCCTGCGGTGTTGCGGCCGCTGGTGTTCCGTGATCTGTTCGGGGCAGGTGAGGAGCAGGCCCGGCAGATCCTGCTGGAGGCGGTGGCCGGGCCCAAGCGTCCGGACCGCAAGCCAGTGTTCCCCGGCCATGGCACCCCACGTGGCCTGAACAGGCTGGGGAGTCCGGGTCCGCGGTTGCCGGGGAATGCGCCGCGGATGTGGAACATCCCGACCCGCAACCCGGCCTTCACCGGCCGGGACAGTCTGCTGGTTGAGGTGCGCGAGCGACTGCTGGCCGACGACCGGGCAGTGGTGCAAGCGTTGCAGGGGATGGGCGGGGTGGGCAAGACCCAGCTCGCCGCCGAGTACGCGCACCAGTTCGCGGGGACCTATGACCTCGCCTGGTGGGTCAACTCCCAGCAGGCCGGGCTGATCGGCGACCAGTTCGCCGCCATGGGCACCGCGCTGGGATGCGTCGATCCCGGGGCAAGCATGGAGGTGGTGCGGGCGGCGGTGCTGGCCGAACTACGGCAGCGGGGCCAGTGGCTTCTGGTCTTCGACAACGCCGAGAACCCTGCCGACATCAGGCCGTGGCTGCCGGGTGGTGGTGGGCATGTGCTGATCACCTCCCGCGAGCGGGTGTGGGCGGAGGTGGCCGTGCCGGTCGAGGTGGACGTGATGGCCCGCCCGGAATCGGTGGCGATGTTGCGGGGCCGGGTGCCCGAGCTCAGTGAGACCGACGCGTACACGCTGGCTGGGCAGCTTGGTGACTTGCCGCTGGCGGTCGCGCAGGCGGCGGGGTTCATGGCCGAGACCGGCATGCCCGGCGCCGGGTACCTGGACCTGCTGGCGACCCGGGCCGGGCAGCTCCTGGCCCAGGGGGCGCCGGGGTCGTATCCGCGGTCGCTGGCCGCCGCCACGCAGCTGATCGCCGACCGGCTGGCCGCCGAGGACCCGGCGGCGGCGGAGCTGGCCAGCTTGTGCGCGTTCTTGGGCCCGGAGCCGATCCCCGGGGACCTGTTCACCGCCGCCGCTGGGAAGCTGCCCAGGAAGCTGGCGGCGCGGGCGCGCGATCCGCTGGGCTGGCGGCAGACCCTGGCCCATCTGGCCGGGCAGTCGCTGGCCCGGGTCGAGGAGGGCGGGCTGGTGCTGCACCGGCTCACCCAGGCCATCCTGCGCGACCGGCTCACCTCGGCCCAGGCCACCGCCGCCCGCCACCGGGCCGAGGCGGTCCTGGCCGCCAGCAACCCCGGCGACCCTCCCAACCCGGTCACCTGGCCGCGGTGGGCGCGGCTGATGCCGCACCTGCTGGCCGCCGGGCCCGCCGCCACCGGCAACCC
>WNGR01006624.1_pt1 | contig 19718 bp, 15 predicted proteins | sample 5407581 | NCBI WGS metagenome assembly WNGR01 (sample SAMN13153383, study PRJNA577476) | soil metagenome | isolation source: 80 cm soil or saprolite under Garry oak tree replicate 2 | place: USA:California | collected 2016-06-15 | reverse complement strand
CGCTGTGGCAGGCGTTCACGATCGCGGTGTCGATAGGGTACATCTTCAGGAAGCGCCCAACCACAAAGCCCGTGCCCATCAGCGTCGCCACGGTCACGACGATGGTCACGATATTGGCGAACGTGAATGCGGCGATCAGCTTGTCCCACGGCGTCATCGCGACGCCGATTGCGAACAGCAGCGGATACGTGACAGCCGTCGAGAAGAACTTGTAGACAACGAACGCGCCTTCCTGCAACTGCGGCGAGACCGCGCGCGCGAGCTTCACCAGCACCGCGAGGAACAGCATTGCGACGGGCGCGGGCAGACCGAACAGATTGCGGCACATCAGGCCGAGCAGGTAAAGCGTGATCGCGGTGATGCCGGCGGCGGCAATATGCGTGACGTCGATATGGCCGCTGATTTCTTCCTTCACCGGGTCCATTTCATCCTTCTCGCCGACCTGCAGACGCCCGTTGCCCGTCAGATGCGGAAGACGCTTGCCGAGCATGTCGAGTGCGCCGGCCAGCACGATCGCCGTCAGGCTGCCGAGCATCACGGGCGGCAGCACCTGCGCGAACAGCTCGCCCTGCGGCAGATGCATGATTTCCGAATAACCGATGGACAGAGGAATCGCGCCCTCGCCGACGCCGCCCGCCATGATGGGCACGACGATATACAGCAGCGTATGGCGCACGCCGAGTCCGAACATCGCGCCGACCGCCGTGCCGACGATGGCCGCCGCAATCGAACCGACCGCCAGCGGCACGAAGATCTTGATGAAGCCCTGGATCAGCACGCGCCGGTCCATGCTCAAAATGCTGCCGACGATGATCGACGCAATGAACAGGTACAGGAAGTTCGTCTGCTTGGTGAACTCCGTCGTCAGGTTGAGGACGGGCTTCGGCAGCAGGTGATAGTACGTGAGCGCCGACGGCACGAAGGTCGCGCAGATCGCGGCCGCGCCGATATTGCGCAGGATGGGCAGACGCTTGCCCAACTCGGCGCAGGTGAAGCCGAAGAACGCCAGTACGGCGATCGCCATTGAAATTTCGCCGGGCACCTTGCCGGTTACGGCGAAGCCCGTGATCAGCGCAAGCAGGATGAAGTAGACGGGCAGCGGAATGATGCCGATCCGGTATTCCATCAGCTTCCACCAGCCTTCCGGCCAGAAGCGTGCTTTGGTGGCGGGTTGCTGCGCGGGCGCCGGCTGCGAAGGGCCGTGGGCGTGAGAAGTGGTTTGCAAAGCATGTCTCCTTGATCTGGATGCGCGGGTGGCACCGCTTGTCTATGGCCGTGGCCAGTGGACGCCTATAGCGCAAGGGCCATGCCAGTTTTTCGCCAAGGAGAGATTATTTAAATCATTGATTTATAAAGCGTTTTATAGACCGGCAAACAAGCGCTGACGATGCCGTTCTGAGACCTCAGAATCGGCCCGGATACGCAGGCTGAGAGTTCAGCCATTCGCTAGAATCGCGGCATCGCTCGATTGGGGAAAACCATGCAGGACACATGGCAGTTCCAGATCCGGATCACCGTTTCAGACGAACGGGCTGGCGCGTTGCGCGCCGATCCTGCTGCGCAGTCATACGCGCCGCTGCATGGCGTGCTGAAACGGCATCACGCGGAATTGAAATGTCAGTTCGACGCATTCGCCGACTACGTCAAGGAAGCCGAAGAGGCCGGGACGGCTGCGTACCCGCTCTACGACTGGACGCGGCAGACCATCGAGAACCCGGAAAAGAAAGCGAAGTATCTGCGCTCCTTCACGGTGTACGTGGAAGGCGAGCAGATCTATGCGAAGGAGACGGCCGATTCGCTCGAAGCGGCGCTCTCGTCGCTGGCGCTGGACCGTGCGTCGGGCATCGAACGCGTGTTCAAGTACGACACGAATCCCGCTCATAACCCGCAGCCGCCGCAATCGGGCGGCAAAGCGCAATAGCCGGTCCGCCGCATCCATCGTCTGAAGGACGCCAGCGAACCGGCCACCGCAGCGCACATCACACCAACGCGATTTCGACGTCGATATTGCCGCGCGTTGCCTTCGAATACGGGCACGTCTGGTGTGCCGCATCGACGATCTTCTGCGCGACTTCAGCGCTCACGCCCGGCAGGCTCACGTTCAGACGCGCCTGCAGGAAGTAGCCGCCCTCGCCCGTGCCGAGGTCGACTTCGGCGTTCACATTGGTATCGGCGGGCAGCGTCACTTTCAGATCGCGCGCCGCCAGTCCCATTGCACCGATGAAACACGCCGACCAGCCCGCCGCGAACAGTTGCTCGGGGTTCGTGCCCTTGCCGCTCGATCCCGGCGGCGAAAGCTGGATATCCAGCCGGCCGTCCGAGCTGCGCGCCGCGCCTTCACGGCCGCCCGTAGTTTGCGTCTTGCCTGTGTACAGGACGTTATCGATTCTTGCCATGATGTTCTCTCTCCTCTGCTCGCCGATTAATGATGCTTGAAGGTCGACAGGCCGAACTCGCTCGAAATGGTGCGGTGACCCGACTGAACGGTCTGGGTCGCTACGCCACCCATATCGTCGTTGGCGGCTGCATTGCGGCCTGCGTCGGCAACGATGGCGCTGGGACCTTGCTGCGACACGGGCGCGCCCTGCAGCGGGTTGTAATGCGGCGCCGGGCCGTAGCCGCTCGCGAAGGCCGAAGTGGACGCTGCTACGCCAAGGGCAAACCAGACTGCGACTTTGAAGAACTTGTTCATGTTGAACTCCGCCAGGTAGAGGCACCCGCCTAAGGGCGCCATAACTTTAAAAATTCCGTGGATCACGCCTCTCCGACGTCACCCACCTCTTTCAACCGCACACGATTGCATCGCGTACGACACATTCTACGTTCAAATTTTTTCCTGTCAAGCGCGATTTAATCGCGTGCGATTTATTTGTCGAGAAAAAAGCCGGGAATCCGGCTTGACGACGCGCCTGGCACGGAGCGTCAACTGGGGCGGCAAGCCCCGCCGCGCCCCGTCAGGCGTTGCTCAGTCCTGCTCGCTCACCGCCTTGATCAGGTTGTTGCGCAGCGTGACGATGGACTTCTGCATCTTGGAGAACTCGTCGGGTGCGAGGCCGCAAGCCTCCACCAGATCCATACCGAACGCCTTTTCGCGCAGCTTCCGGCCGGCCTTGGTCAGGCTGACGCGCACCTGGCGCTCGTCTTCCGGATCGCGCTGGCGCTCCAGATAGCCCATCCCTTCGAGCTTCTTCAGAATCGGCGTGAGTGTGTTCGATTCGAGAAACAGTTTCTCACCGAGACTGCTGACGGTCAGATTGTCCTCTTCCCACAGCGCAATCACGGTGATGTATTGCGTGTACGTGAGCCCCAGTTCTTCCAGAATCGGCTTGTAAGCCTTGCCGAATGCCAGGTTCGCCGAGTAAACGGCAAAGCACAGGAAGTCGGCGAGCTTCGGGTTCGTGTCTTCTGCCTTGGCGGTGGTCTTCATTTGCGTCCTCGTTGGCACGAGACGGATGTCTCTACAAGAACGGATTATACATCGTGTGCGATTTAATCGGAAATGCTTGACATTACACAAAGGTTGCGGGCAGGCGCCCGCCCGCTTCAGTACACATCCCGCACGTAGCGGCGGTTCTTCGTCATTGCGCCGACGTATTCTTCCGCGCGCTCCGCGCTCAGCCCGCCGTGCTGCGCGACCACTTCCTTCAACGCGGCATCGACGTCCTTCGCCATCCGGCTCGCGTCGCCGCACACGTAGAAGTGCGCGCCTTCTTCGAGCCACGCCCAGAGTTGCGCGCCCTGCTCGCGCATGCGGTCCTGCACGTAGACCTTGTCGGCCTGATCGCGCGAGAAAGCCAGATCGAGGCGCGTCAACAATCCGTTTTGCTGCATGCTTTCGAGTTCGTCGCGATAGTAGAAATCCGTTGCCGCATGCTGTTCGCCGAAGAAGAGCCAGTTGCGCCCTGTTGCGCCGCGGGCGCTGCGCTCGTGCAGAAAGCCGCGAAAAGGCGCGACGCCCGTGCCCGGCCCAACCATGATCATCGGCGTGTCGCCGCTGCGCGGCGGACGGAAATGCGCGGACTTTTGCACGAAGACAGGCACGCTGACGTCGTGCGCGCGATCCGCGAGAAACGTCGACGACACGCCTTTGCGGTTGCGCCTGCCGTTGTTGTAGCGCACGGCGGCCACCGTCAGATGGACCTCGCCCGCATGCGCCTTCGGGCTCGATGCGATCGAATAGAGCCGCGGCTGCAGACGCTTGAGCACACCGAGCAACTCGCTGGCCGACAGATCGGCGGGAAACTCGTGCAGCACGTCGGCGAGTTGCTGGCCCCATAGCCATTGCTTCAGATCGGCCTTGCGCTCATCGGCGAGCAGCTTCGCGAGCGCATCGTTGCGGCTGCGCGATGCGATCAGTTGCAGCGCTTCCGCGCTCGGCCGCGCGATTTCATAGTGCCGCGCCAATGCCTCGGCGATCCGCATGTCGCCGACACCTGTCACATGTACCGACGCATCCGCCTTCACGCCCGACAGATCGATCAGTTCGTCGACGAGTTCAGGGCAGTTTTTCGGCCACACGCCCAACGCATCGCCCGCTTCGTATTCGAGGTTCGAATCGCCGATCGCCAGCGAGAAGTAGCGCGTGTCCTTCGTGCCATTGCGATTGAGGCGCAGATTGTCGACGAGCCGCGACTGGGCGGGACTCGTCTTCGACGGCGTCGCGCCCGGCAGCACGGAGGGAATCACGCCTTGCGCGGGCACGTCATGCAGCAACGCGTCGTCGGCCTTGATCTTTGCGATCACGGCTTCTAGCCACTTGTCGGCGGCCGGCTGAAAATCCGTGTCGCAATCGACACGCGCATGCAACCGCTTCGCGCCCAGCTCGGCGAAGCGATCGTCGAGCTTGCGGCCGTGGCCGCAGAACTGGTCGTAACTGGGGTCGCCGAATCCGAGCACCGCGTATTGCTGATCGACGAGGCGCGGCGTGCTGTCGGCCTGCAATGCGTTCCAGAAGCTCTGGCCGTTGTCGGGCGCGTCACCGTCGCCGAACGTGCTCGTCATCAGCAGCACGTATTTGCTCTGCGCGAGCGCGGCGACGGGCATGTCCGCCATGCACGACATGCGGATTTCGAAGCCGGACTCCATCAGTTGCGTCGCGTATTGCTCGGTCAGCGATTCGATGTTGCCCGTCTGCGATGCCCACAACAGCGCGACCTTGGGCCGTGCGTGTGCGATGCGCACAGCAGGCCCGCCGACCGCTGCGGGTTGCGTAACGGACGTCAGCGCCATGCCGGATTCCGGCGCACGGCTGAAAAGACCCGCGAGCATGCCGTCGAACCAGAGCCGCGCATTCGCCGACAGCGGCGCATTTGCAGGCAACGCGGGCACGCCCCGTGCCTCGCCCTGCGACGAACGCAAGCCGCTGATAAAGCCCGCCATGTAGAGCCGCGCCGTGTCGTCCAGCGTCGGCGCGGGCGTGTCGGTGATGCCGAGCATGGCGGCGAGAGCGTCGATACGGGACATATCCAGTTCCTGTGGCTGACGGACCATCGCGATGGGCATTTCCTTCGCGACGGCCGGTGCTTCTTCAGTGTCGTGTGGCAGGGCTTCGACGACATCGGCTTCGACGCGCGCCAGCGCCACCGCGCAGAACTTCAGCTCGGGCTGCTGCGAGATCGCGTCGATTGCGTCGCTCGTCACCGCGTTGATGCACAGGTCGTCGCCATATACGTCGTTCCAGTGCATCGGCGCAAAGCAGTTGCCGGGGCGCACGCGCTCGGTGACGATGGCGGGCAGCACGGCGCGTCCCCGGCTCGAGCGCACTTCGACGCGGTCCTTGTCGCGCACGCCAAGCGACGCGGCGTCTTCCGGATGCAGTTCGACGAAGGGCGCAGGGTTCAGACGGTTGAGCATCGGCACCTTGCCTGTCTTCGTCATCGTGTGCCATTGATGTTGCAGGCGGCCCGTGTTCAGCACGATCGGGAATTCCGCGCCAGGCATCTCGGCGGGATCGACATGCGGACGAGCGAAGAACATCGCCTTGCCGCTCGCGGTCGGAAACACGAGCGCGGGGCGCGTGCCGTCGGGCAGCACTTTCAGCGTCTGGCTCACGCCGTCGTTGAGATAGCGCAGCGGGTTGCGGTCGGATGCGGCATCGGGCGCGCACGGCCATTGCAGCGGCGTCTCGCGCAGGCGTGCGTGGCTCGTGCCGCGCAGGTCGTAGCCCGTCTTCGGGTTCGACACGCGCGCGATCTCATCGAACACCTCGGCCGCCGATCCGTACGTGAACGCATCCGCAAAGCCCATCTCGCAAGCGACGCGGGCAATGATCTGCCAGTCGGCGAGCGCGGCGCCGGGCGGATCGATGGCCTTCTGCATCAGCGTCATGTTGCGCTCGGAATTGATCATCACGCCTTCGGCCTCGGCCCACAGCGCGCCGGGCAACAAGACGTCGGCGTAGCGGTTGGTCTCCGTGTCGAGGAACGCGTCCTGCGCGATGACCAATTCAGCGGCCTGCAATCCGGCGATCACGTTCTGCCGGTTCGCAACGCTCGCCACCGGGTTCGTGCAGATGATCCAGCAGGCCTTGATGTCGCCCGCCGCCAAGCGCGAGAACATGTCGACGGTGCCGTTGCCGAGCTTCGTCTTGAGCGTGCCGCGCGGCACTTGCCACAGCTCTTCGATAAACGCGCGGTCTTCTTCGACCAGCACGGAGCGCTGGCCCGGCAAGCCCGGTCCCATGTAGCCCATCTCACGCCCGCCCATCGCATTCGGCTGACCCGTCAGCGAGAACGGGCCGCTGCCGGGACGGCAGATCTTGCCCGTCGCCAGATGCAGATTGCAGATCGCGTTCGTGTTCCAGGTGCCGTGCGTGCTCTGGTTCAGGCCCATCGTCCAGCAGCTGATCCACTCGGGCGCGTCGCCGATCCATTGCGCGGCCTGGCGGATGTCGGCCTCGGGAATGCCCGTGAGCGCAGCGACTTTCTCCGGCGTGTAATCGTCGAGGAACGCGGGCATCGTGTCCCAGCCTTCCGTGAACTCGCCGATGAAGCGCGCGTCGGTACGGCCATTCTTATGCAGCAGATGCAGCAGGCCATTGAGCAGCGCGAGATCGGTGCCCGGCTTGATCTGCATGAACAGATTCGCTTTGTCCGCCGTCGTGTTGCGGCGCGGATCGACGACGATCAGCTTCGCGCCCGCCTTCACGCGATCCATCATGCGCAGAAAGAGGATCGGGTGGCAGTCGGCCATGTTCGCGCCGATCACGAAGAACAGGTTGGCCTTGTCGAAATCCTGATACGAGCCGGGCGGGCCGTCCGCGCCCAGCGATAGCTTGTAGCCGCTGCCCGCGCTCGCCATGCACAGCCGCGAGTTCGACTCGATATTGTTGGTGCCGATAAAGCCCTTCGCGAGCTTGTTCGAACGACAGCGCGTCGGGACCATGCTCATCGAGAATCGCGCGCAGACGGCGGGCGGTATCGGGAATCGCGAGATCGGCGGGAACGGGAATCGGATCGGCGTCGCGCGTGCGCCGCTCGAACGCGCTTTCGAGACGGCCCGACTTGCGCAGCGCGACATGCGCCGACTGACCTTTCGTGCAGAGACGCCCGTAATTGGTCGGATGATCCTTGTCGCCGGAAATCTTGACGACCTGCCCCTCCTCGACGTGCAGCACCATGCCGCAACCGACGCCGCAGTAAGGACAAACCGTCTTGATGTTCTCGCACGCCATCGTCAGAGCCCGTTCAGTAGATTACGCCGACACCCACACGTGTCCGTCTTCGACGCGCGCCGCGAACGCGCTGACGGACTTGTCGGGCGCTTCGAGGCATTCGCCCGTGCGCAGATCGAAGTGATGCTTGTAAATCGGCGAAGCGACCACGATGCGATCGCCGAGGCTGCCGATCAGTCCGCGCGACAGCACAGCCGCCTGCGATGCGGGGTCGAAGTTGTCGATGGCGTACACGCCGCCGCGCTCGCCTTCGACGCGGAACACGGCGACCTGCTCGCCATTGACGAGCGCGCAGACGCCCGTGTTCGGCACGATGTCGTCGAGCGTGCAGATGGACGTCCAGGTGGTCGGCAAACGGTCGTTGTTCATGTCGGTCTCCGTTCTATCGGTGAGTGAATGACGTGGGTGCTGCTGGTCAAACCGTTTCCGCGGTTTCTGTCGATTGCGTCGACTGCTCGACGACGACGGGAATGCGCACGGGCCGCTGGCGCTCTTCGGGCATGGCGGGCCGGATCTGACCGCGCGTCGGGACGAAACTGACGTTGTCGTCGGCGCTGTCGCTGTTGACGAAGTGACGGAAGCGCTTGCGCGTTTCGGGGTCGGTGACGGCCTTCTTCCACTCGCATTCGTACGTGTCGACCACGTGCTGCATTTCCTCTTCGAGTTCCGCCGCGATGCCGAGCTTGTCGTTGATGACAACATCGCGCAGATAATCCAGTCCGCCTTCGAGGTTCTCGCGCCACACGCTGGTGCGTTGCAGCCGGTCGGCCGTGCGCACGTAAAACATCAGGAAACGGTCGATATAGCGGACCAGCGTTTCGCGGTCCAGATCCGAAGCGATCAGTTCGGCATGACGCGGCTTCATCCCGCCGTTGCCGCACACGTAGAGATTCCAGCCCTTTTCCGTCGCGATGATGCCGACGTCCTTGCTTTGCGCCTCCGCGCACTCGCGCGTGCAGCCCGACACCGCGAACTTGATCTTGTGCGGCGAGCGCAGACCCTTGTAGCGGTTCTCGATATCGATCGCGAGGCCAACGGAATCGTCCACGCCATAACGGCACCACGTCGAGCCCACGCACGATTTCACCGTGCGCAGCGACTTGCCGTACGCATGGCCCGATTCGAAACCGGCGGCGATCAGCTCTTCCCAAATCAACGGCAACTGTTCGACGCGCGCGCCGAACAGATCGACGCGCTGCCCGCCCGTGACCTTCGTATAAAGACCATATTTCTTCGCGACCTGACCGACTGCGATCAACCCGTCCGGCGTCACTTCGCCGCCCGGCATGCGCGGCACGACGGAATACGTGCCGTCGCGCTGGATGTTCGCGAGGTAGTAGTCGTTCGTGTCCTGCAGGCTAGCGTGTTCTTTCTTCAGCACGAACTCGTTCCAGCACGATGCGAGAATGCCGGCGACGGCGGGCTTGCAGATATCGCAGCCAAGGCCGTGGCCATGCTTGTTTAGCAGCGCGCCGAAAGTCTCGATGCGCTCGACGCGAACGATGTGATACAGCTCCTGACGCGAAAACGGAAAGTGCTCGCAAAGATGATTGTTGACGGCGAGACCTTGCTTCTTCATCTCGGCCTTCATCACCTGCGTGACGAGCGGCACGCAGCCGCCGCATGCCGTACCCGCCTTCGTCGCACCCTTCACGTCGCCGATGGTCGTCGCGCCCGCGCAAACGGCTGCGCAGATCGCGCCCTTCGAGATGTTGTTGCACGAACAGATCTGTGCGCTTTCGGGCAAAGCATCGACGCCGAGTGCGGGCTTCGCGTTGCCGTCCGCTTGCGGCAGGATCAGGAATTCCGGCGACTCGGGCAACTGGATGCGGTTCAGCATCATCTGCAGCAGCGTGCCATATTCACTCGCGTCGCCGACCATCACGCCGCCGAGCAGGAACTTGCCACAGTCGGACACGACGAGCTTCTTGTAGACCTGCTTGCGCTCGTCGCTGAACTGATACGTACGGCTGCCCGCCGTCGCCGCATGCGCGTCGCCGAGGCTCGCCACATCGACGCCCATCAGCTTGAGCTTCGTGCTCATGTCGGCGCCTGCAAACGCGGCCTCCTGTTCGCCGAGCAACTGCTTCGCCGTCACGCGTGCCATTTCGTAGCCCGGCGCAACGAGGCCAAAAATCTGGCCGTTCCATAGCGCGCATTCGCCGATTGCGTAGATGTCGGCATCGCTCGTGCGGCAGTGGTTATCGATCACGATGCCGCCGCGCGGGCCGACCGCGAGGCCGCTGGCGCGCGCGATCTCGTCGCGCGGACGGATGCCGGCGGAGAACACGATCATGTCGGTGTCGAGATGCGTGCCATCCGCGAACTGCATGCGGTGCGTGCCGTCTTCGCCGTCGACGATTTCCAGCGTGTTCTTCTGCGTATGCACGGTCACGCCGAGTTCTTCGATCTTGCCGCGCAACACTTTGCCGCCGCCGTCGTCGACCTGCACGGCCATCAGACGCGGTGCGAATTCGACGACATGGGTTTCGAGGCCCAGGTCACGCAATGCTTTCGCGCATTCCAGACCCAGCAGACCACCACCGATGACGACGCCCGTCTTCGAGCGCGCGCCGCATTCCTGCATCGCTTCGAGGTCTTCGATCGTGCGATAGACGAAGCAGTCCTTGCGATCTTTGCCCGGCACGGGCGGCACGAATGCATAGGAGCCGCTGGCGATCACGAGCTTGTCGTACGAAAGCGTTTCGCCCGTCGAGGTCGTCACCGTGTGCGCGTCGCGATCGATCGACACGGCCTTCGCGTTCAGGCGCAGCACCATGTCGTCGCGATCGAAGAAGCCGGGCGCGACCAGCGACAGATCGTCGGCGGATTTGCCCGAGAAGAACTCCGACAGATGCACGCGATCGTAGGCGGGACGCGGCTCTTCGCACAGCACGGTAATGTCGAGGCGCGCCGTGGCTTGTTCCGCGAGGCATTCGAGCAGTTTGTGGCCGACCATGCCGTGGCCGATAACGATGACTTTCATGTCGCCGATCCTGTCAGAGAGGGGATTCATTGATTTAATTCGTTGCGCCGAGTGCGGCATCGCGGGCGGTGTGTTCGGCGGAAAAGCGCACGGCGATCGCGCAGATCGCGGACGCGCTGACGAAGCCGCCGAGCGTCAACAGCGTTTGATGCAGGTCGCCCATGCCCTTCGCCAGAAAGCCCGCTGCCACCGCGCCGACATTGCCGCCCGCGCCGACGATTCCCGCCACGCCGCCGAGCGCCTTGCGATCGATGAACGGCACGAGCGCGTAGGTCGCGCCACACGCCATGTGCGTAAAGAGACCGAACAGCAGCATCGCGATCACGGCGAGCGCCGCGTGGTTTGCCTGCGAGAAAAGCAGCAGGCCGACGCCTTCGCCGGCGATCAGCGCGAACAGCAGCATCGAGCGCGCGGACAGTCCGCGACGCTTCGCGCCCCAGTCCGACAACAGGCCGCCGAGCGGACGCGCAAAGATCGCGAGCAGACCGAAGCTGCCAGCCGCGAGACCGGCGTCGCGCAGCGACAGCTGGAAATGATCGACGTAATAGATGGCCGCGACGTTGTGGATGAACACCTCGACGCCGAAGCACGCGGCGTACGTGACGAACAGCATCCACACGCGATAGTTACGCGAGGCCGTGAGCAGGCTCGCCCAGCCGCCTTTCTTGCCGCTATCGACGGCGATGCCGCGTGCGCGCAGTTCCGTGAAATTGCCTTGCGGGCAGTCCTGCGTGAAGCGCCAGTAGAGCGCGGCCATGATGGGCATCGCGATGCCCGGCAGCACGAGCGTCAGACGCCATGCGTCGCCGTTGCTCGCACCTAGCGCGACGGCGCCGGCGAGCATCAGCGGCACGAGCATCTGCGCGGCGCCTGCACCTGCATTGCCCCAGCCTGCACTCGTCGCGTTCGCCGTGCCGACCACGTTGGGCGCGAACATCACCGACGTGTGATATTGCGTGATCACGAAGCTCGCGCCGACCGCGCCGATGCCGAGCCGGCACAACAGGAACGTTGTGTAGCTGTGCGCGAGCGCCGCGCCGAGCACGGGCAGCGCGCCGACCATCATCAACGCGACGTAGACCTTGCGCGGACCGAAGCGGTCGCACATCGGACCGACGATCAGACGCACGAGAATCGTGATCGAGACGGCGGCGATGTTGATGTTCGCGACCTGATCCGCTGTGAGGTGGAACTCCTGCTTGATGAGCGGCATCAGCGGCGCGCACGCGAACCACGCGAAGAAGCAGACGAAGAACGCCATCCACGCGAAGTGGAAGGCGCGCATGGCGGGCGTGCGCCAGTTCAGCAGATCGATCGATGTGGCTTTGTCGGTCATGTTCCAGGCCTGTAAACGACTACGGCGTCCCGCGAATCGGGTGCGAGACCAGATTCAGGGGACGCCGTTGTCCAAAATTCGTCGGTGCGTGGGGATGCTGCTTTGCGGCTCGTCGTTGAGCCGCGATGTGGGGTTTATCGCAAGGTGTGTGCCATGTGGGCTATTCGTGGCGCGGAGGCTTTGCTGGATTGGGTTTGCGAGTGGTTTGCGGGTTTTACCGTGAGGTTGTCCGCTGATTCACGATGAGGCTCGCCGGCACTTTGCTGGTGCAGCGCAGCACTGTGGGCGTGCGTGGAGGTAGCGCGGATGTGGTGCGGATTTCGTCGGTTGCGGGACAAGGGAGTGTCGCGTTGTTTGCGCTCCGCGAGCGTCGCGCGAGCCTTTGCACTGCTTGACAGATGCGTCAGCCACTGCTGCCAGTTTTCGTGTTCTGCAAACGAGGAGCACGCTATGAGCAAGGAACGAAGCGAAGAAAATCTTTCGCCGCGCGATAAGGAGATCGATGCGCAGGTCGCGGCACTGAAAGCCCGCCTGGAAATCGCCCAATCGATGCTTGAACTGCACCAGGACCGGCTGCGTGAGTAGGACAAGCTAATAAGGGCGATGAGGTAACTGGATAGTATGTGAATATCTTCAATAGAAACTCGCCAATTGTGGCAAGCCTCCAACCCCGAGTCTTGATATCACTAGTCATTGACACGTTCGGCTAGTCGAATTCAAGGACCGACATCTTGATCGGGGAGCGTCGGCTGCTCCAGCTTTACCGTTACCAGCGACTTTAACGCTGGATGATAAATCGCGAGAACGTTGAGCGCTGTGATCCCTAGCCGACGAGCTACCTCTTCGCCCAACTCGTCTCCGATGGAGGATAGTGGCCAGTCTGCAACGACTGTCGACTCTTTGAACGACTGAATGTCGGAATCCTTGACGACGAAGACGGATAGTTTTTTTTCCGCATCGTCGTAAGACACAACGAAAGAACTTTTAGGGAGTGGATGTTGCATCAATGCCCTCGACACTGGTTATAAATCCCGAATGCATTCGCCTTGCAAGATACATATGTGTATGGATCACCCGTCATTGCCGCATAAAGTTTGCACTGCTCCAGACGCGCTTCGTATTCGGCAAAACATTCCGCCTCCTGCACTTCGCTTACACCGCGCCCGGCCATCGTCAATACGTTATCACTCTCAGGCAATACATCGAGTTTGAAGGACCGCGCATCGCTGAATCGAGTCGAACCATCCGAGCCTTCTTCGTCAACGGCGAAATGGTCTGCCACGTTGTTGGCGTGTATTGGCATGCCCTCGGCGTCACTATTCTTCGAGCAAATGCCGGCTGTGAGCGCCGCCAACTCCGCCCACGCCGCCTTCAACTGCGCTTCCCGCGTAGCAGGATCGTATGGGCCTCTCAATACCGGCTCGCCGTTCAACACCAGCGGACCGGGACCGGCATTCTCGAAAGCGGCCCATTTTCCCCGGCCGAATCCGCCAGCGCTGCTGAACCCACTACCATTCGACGACCATCGCTCCGGCGCACAATCCGGGCGCATCACTCGCGGCAGAGCACGCCATTCCCGGTTGATAATGGGCACGAGTCGCCCCGTAGCAACCGCTTCCCGCAGCGCTTTTTCGATACCTTTGTTATCGATCGGCAGGTTCCAATGCGCGACATCCAGCAGATCGCGCAGAAACGAACGTACGACATCAAGTTCACGGTTACCGGTCGCCGTTCGCAGGTCCGAGCACGGCCGAAAGTAAAGATCGAAGTCGCGCTTATCCCGTTCGCGCTGTTTGCGCGCCTCTTCTTCCGCTTCGCCTCCGGCGTCGATCCGGAATGAGGACGACCCGTCGCGCGTCCAGCTATCCCGTCCGCCTAATGACGGCGACCTTCGCAGTTCCCGCGAGAGCCGCCGATACTGCCACGCGGGATGCAGCGTACATTTCCACCCATTCTCCAGCGGTACATCGAGCGTATTCCATTGCATAGATATCCGAATCAATCTCTGCAGAAAGAGACGGTATATCTAGCATGAAACTCAAGCCACTCTGTAAAACAAGGTAAAGGCGCAACGGACGCGCCGCCGCTCAATACCCCTCCCGCGCCTCCCTCAACTCCCCCGCAATGAAATCGACAAACGTCCGGATCCGCGCCGACATCTGATGCCTCTGCGAATACACCGCAAAAATATCGGCACCCGGCGTCTCATACCCGGGTAGCACCTGCACGAGCCGCCCATCCGCAAGATACTCATTGATATCCCACTCCGCGCGCATCAGAATGCCGTGCCCTTCCACTGCCCACTTCACCGCGATCTCGCCGTCATTCGTCGTCAGATTGCCGTTGATGCGCACCGCCTCTGTCTTGCGCGCGGCGCCGCGCCCTGTCGCGAGCCGCCACACGCCATACGCTTCGTCGCCCTGCCGTATGCCGATGCAGTTGTGCCTCACCAGCTCATGCGGCGTGAGCGGCATCCCATACTCGGCGATATACGAAGGCGCCGCGCATAACAACCTGCGATTCGCCGCAAGCCGTCGCGCGACGACGCGGGTATCGGGCGGCTCGCCGAAGCGGATGCAGACGTCGAAGGCGTCGTCGGTGAGCGGCGGAGGCGTAACGGACAGCTGCAACTGCACCGCGACCTGCGGATAACGGTTCACGAAACGCGATATCGCCGGCGCGACATGACTGCGCCCGAACCCAAGCGTTGCATTCACCCGCAGCAAACCCTTCGGGCTCTTCTTCGCGCTGCCCAGCAACTCCGACAGCGCGTCGATCTCATCGAGTATCCGCCGCGCGTGCTCCAGGTACACCTCGCCTTCGGGCGTCAGCATCATCCGGCGCGTCGTCCGGTTGACGAGCGGCACGCCCGCACGCTGCTCCATCTGCGTCAGACGCTTGCTCACGGCCGCCGGCGTCAAACCCAGTTCGCGCGCCGCCGCGCTCAGGCTGCCTGACGCGGCGAGCGTCGAGAAAAAGCTCAGATCGGTCGCTTGAACGGTCTCGGTCACGGCTCGATTTGTGAATTGAAGTTAAAGATGCTTTGAGTTTAGCACCGGTTACTGCGCTTCCAGTTAGGTACAGTCAGCTCCATTCCAAATCAATTGAAGGAGCGAGACATGAACACCTATCGCATTGCGACGATCCCCGGCGACGGCATCGGCAAGGAAGTCGTGCCGGCGGGCAAGGAAGTGCTGGAAGCGCTGGCGCGCACCAGCAACAGCTTCAAATTCGAGTTCGAAAACTTCGACTGGGGCGCCGACTACTACCGCGAGCACGGCGTGATGATGCCCGCCGACGGCCTCGACGCGATCCGCAACAAGGACGCCATCCTGTTCGGCTCGGCAGGCGACCCCGACGTGCCAGATCATGTGACGCTGTGGGGCCTGCGCCTGAAGATCTGCCAGGGCTTCGATCAATACGCGAACGTGCGGCCGACACGCATTCTCCCCGGCATCGACGCACCGCTGAAGCGCTGCACGCCCGAAGACCTGAACTGGGTGATCGTCCGCGAAAACTCCGAGGGCGAATATTCGGGCGTCGGCGGCCGCGTACATCAGGGTCATCCGATCGAAGCCGCCACCGACGTCTCCATCATGACGCGCGCCGGCGTCGAACGCATCATGCGCTTTGCGTTCCGTCTCGCGCAATCGCGCCCCCGCAAGCTGCTCACCGTCATCACGAAGAGCAACGCGCAGCGCCACGCGATGGTGATGTGGGACGAAATCGCGCTGCAGATTTCGAAAGAGTTTCCGGACGTCAAATGGGACAAGGAACTCGTCGATGCGTCGACGGCACGCATGATCAACCGCCCGGCATCGCTCGACACCATCGTCGCCACCAACCTGCACGCCGACATCCTGAGCGACCTCGCCGCCGCGCTGGCGGGCAGCCTCGGCATCGCGCCGACGGGCAACATCGACCCGGAGCGCCGTTATCCGTCGATGTTCGAGCCGATCCACGGCTCGGCGTTCGACATCATGGGCAAAGGCCTCGCGAATCCGATCGGGACGTTCTGGTCCGTCGTGATGCTGCTCGAGCATCTCGGCGAATTCGAAGCGGCGAAGCGTGTGATGAGCGCAGTCGAAACCGTCACCGCGGACCCGTCGCTGCATACGGGCGATCTCGGCGGCAAGGCGACGACGGCGCAAGTGACGGCAGCCGTCTGCGCGCTCGTCGAAAAAGTACCCGTAGCCGCATAACGCGCATGCAAATCCGTTGTCGCGCGGCTTTCGCCGCCGCGACAACGGGCGCAGCGAAAGGCGCGCCCAAAGGCTTCACGCACACAACAACAACTGACCCGCAAACGGCAGACAACGCGTGAAGCCTGAATTGTCCGGCACAGCCGACTCAACCTCCAAGGAGGAGACACATGCAACCCGAACTCGAATCGCGAGTATCGCGCAAGCTCATGCTACGGATCATTCCGTTCGTGATGCTGCTCTACTTCGTCAGCTTTCTCGATCGTGTCAACGTCGGCTTCGCCGCCATGACGATGAACAAGGCAATCGGTCTTTCGCCGACGGCATTCGGCTTCGGCGGCGGGCTCTTCTTCATCGGCTACTTTCTGTTCGAAGTGCCGTCGAATCTCATCCTGCATCGCGTCGGCGCAAGGCTCTGGATCGCGCGTGTGATGGTGACGTGGGGCATCGTGTCGGCTGCTTCGGCGTTCGTCACGGGACCGACCAGCTTCTATGTGTTGCGCTTCGTGCTGGGCGTCGCGGAAGCGGGCTTCTTTCCCGGCATCATCCTGTATCTGAGCCTCTGGTTTCCGGGCAAGCAGCGCGCGGCAGCCGCTGCATGGTTCATGGCCGCTGCGCCGATCTCGACGGCCATCGGCTCGCCGATCTCCGGCGCGATCATGCAGTTGCCGCCGATGTTCGGCCTCGCCGACTGGCAATTGCTTTACATCATCGAGGCCGTGCCCGCCGTCGTGCTCGGCTTCGTCGTGCTGAAGTTTTTGACCGACACACCGTCGAAAGCGCACTGGCTGAAGGACGACGAGCGCGAATGGCTGATCGCGAAACTCAAGGCCGAAGCCGACGAGCGCAAAGGTCACTCGGGGCATACGGCGGGCGCGCTGAGTGCGTTGCGCGATCCGCGTGTGCTCGCGCTGGCACTGATCTACTTCGGCACGTCGGCGGGTTTGTATACGCTTGGTCTGTGGGCACCGCTCATCATCCGGCAGTACGGCTTCAACGCGCTGCAAACCGGCCTGCTGACGGGCATTCCGAGCGTGCTGGCAGTGATCGCGATGGTGTTGTGGGCGCGGCACTCCGACCGGACTGAAGAACGCACGTGGCACGTGGTGATTCCTTGCGCGCTGGCGTGTGTCGGTTTTATCTTCGCGGGTCAGGCAGGTACTGCGCTCTTGATCGTGCTCGCACTGGTGGTCGTCAATGTCGGCATCAGCGCGGCGAAGGCGCCGCTGTGGGCGATGCCGAGCATGTTCCTCTCAGGCGCAGGCGCCGCAGCGGGCATCGCGATGATCAATTCGGTCGGCAATCTGGGCGGCTTCGTCGGTCCGTTTGCGATCGGCTGGCTCAAGAACGTGACGGGCGGATATGCAGCGGGTCTGTACGTGGTCGGCGCGACGCTGGCTGTGTCGGCGGCCGTCACGCTGATGCTGAGTCGCAAGGCCGCGCAGCAACCTGCCACGGCCTGCATGCGGCACGATCATTGATCGCTTTTAAATGAACACGGGCCGGTCCGACGGATCAACGTCACCGGCCCAGCCTTCTGATCTTCTCCTTCCCGTCGCCGAACGCCTTGCGGGCCGTGCCCGTAGCCTGTTGCAAATCGCCCTTCAGTTGCTGCGTGCGATTGCCCGTTACCTTGCCGACCACTTCGTTGACCTTGCCCTTCACCTGTTGCGCAACACCTTTGATCTGATCGCGGTTCATGTCGCTCTCCCTGTCGATTAGCGCATAGGCGCCATCGGGGTTAGTGACATGCAATTCACGCGCCAACGCTTGCTGTAGCCGTGTAGCGCGTTTCAAGCCCGGCACGAAAGCGTCTTCATGACAACGCGCCGGTAACTTATACCAACACATCATTCGACATCCGCCGCAACCCGCTGCGCGGCCCACGTCTCCAGTTCTTCAGCCGATATCGCCGGCGAATACAGGAATCCCTGCAATTCATCACAACCGATGCTACGCAGCGTGTTCGCTTCGTCCTCGTTTTCGACGCCCTCCGCGACCACGCGCAGACCCAGTTCATGCCCAAGCTCGATGATCGCCTTGATGACGGCCAGATCGGCGGGCGCATCGAGCATGTCGCGAACGAACGCCCGGTCGATCTTCAATCGGTCCAGGGGAAAGCGGTTCAGATAACTAAGGCTCGAATAGCCCGTGCCGAAATCGTCGAGCGATAGCTTCACGCCAAGCGCGCGTATCGCGCGAATCGCTTCGAGATAGTTCTCCGCGCTATCCATCAACACCGTTTCGGTGATTTCGAGTTCCAGCCGCTGCGGCGCGACGCCATGCATCGCGAGACTACGCCGCAACGTGTCGACGATATCCGCGTCGCGCAACTGGATCGCCGACAGATTGATCGACATGCGCAACCCGCCCATCTCGTCGTCGCGCCAGCGCGCGAGTTGCCGGCACGCTTCGTCGATCACCCATGCGCCGATCGGAATGATCAGCCGCGTCTCTTCGGCGATGGGAATGAACTGCGCGGGCGTCACCGCGCCGAGTTGAGGATGGGTCCAGCGCAGCAAGCCCTCGACACTGACGAGCGCGCCCGTTTGCGCATCGAGACACGGTTGAAAAGCCAGCCGCAGTTCGTGCCGTTCGATAGCTGTGCGCATGCAGGCTTCGAGCGCGAGCCGCTGGCGCGCGCGCTCGGCCATATCCGGCGAGAAGAACTTCACGAGGTTGCGCCCCGCTGCCTTCGCCTGATACATCGCGGCATCGGCGTTCTGCATCAGCGTTTCGATGTCCGTGCCGTCGTCGGGATAGAGCGCCACGCCCGCGCTGCACGCGACCTGCAGCGTGACACCGCCGATCGCATGCGGCTCGCGCACGAGCGGCAGCAGACGTTCGTCGATGGTGCGCGCAACATCGGCCGCGCTGCCCGCATCCGCGAGAATCATCGTGAACTCGTCGCCGCCCAGCCGGCTCACGGTATCGCTGCTGCGCACAGCCTGCACGAGACGCCGCGAAACGGAACGCAGCAAGCCGTCGCCGATATGATGGCCAAGCGAATCGTTGATGTCCTTGAAGCGGTCGAGGTCGATGAAGAGCACGGCCACGCGTTGTTGAGCCTGCTTCGCGTGTTCGAGCGCCACGCCCAGCCGTTTCGTGAAGAGCGCGCGGTTCGGCAATTCGGTCAACACGTCGTGCTCGGCGAGAAACTCGATGCGCGCCTCGCTTTTCTTACGGTCGGTGATGTCGATCAGTGTGCAGATGTAGTGCGACACGCTGCCGCGTTTGTCGCGCACCGCGCTGATCATCAGCCACGCGGGATAATCGCCGCCTTGACGCCGTCTGATCTGTGCTTCGCCGTTCCATGAACTGGAGCGGTCGACAAGCGTCGCGAGCGCCGTGATCACCGCGCCGCCATTCGCGCCAGCGACGATGAACGCGGGCGGCTGGCCCGCGATATCTTCCGCGCGGTAGCCGGTCGCGCGATAGAACGACGCGTTGGCCGTCAGCAAACGCCGCTCCTGGTCGAGGATCAGGATCGCTTCGGAAGAAGCCTCGAATACCTTCGCCCAC
>WNGR01002820.1_pt1 | contig 19723 bp, 17 predicted proteins | sample 5407581 | NCBI WGS metagenome assembly WNGR01 (sample SAMN13153383, study PRJNA577476) | soil metagenome | isolation source: 80 cm soil or saprolite under Garry oak tree replicate 2 | place: USA:California | collected 2016-06-15 | reverse complement strand
CGGCGATGCCGAGCCAGCTGCCGGCGATGGTGACGGCTCGATTGGTACTGATGAGTAACAGCAGACCACCAGCGAACGCGGCGGCCCCAGGCGCTACTTCGAACCAGCCGCGCGCAGCTGTCCAGTACCAGGCCGTGTTCGTCGCCGGCGTGTAGGCCAAGTCGAGGTAAGGGCCGATGAACGGCGCCAGTGCCGCCCAGGCGCTCAGGATGAGCAGCAGCGCTCCGCTCGTGGCACCGCGGGTCCACGGCACCCGCATCCTGCTCAGCTGGATGCCCCGGTCAGAGAAGGCGACCTTCATGTCGTGGCCGATTGCGGTCATCGCGGCCTCCATGAGTCAGTAGTGTCGGCCTTCCCGTGGGGGAAGGCCGACACTTCGAGGCACTTCAGCGGGTGCGGGGGGAGGGGTTCCCGCTGATGCGCCGCCTGTGGGGACGACTAGCTCGGCTGTCGCCCGGATGGGGACTTCACTGCGACCCGGCACGTCACACCCGTGCCGTGTGGCCGCTCGCGCTTCGTCGCCATGACGTAATGAGAAGCGTTCTGCGGGGCTACAGCGTTACACCCCCGCGCCGCTGGATGCGAACACGGGCCGCCGGATATGGTCGCCTTCGTAGCGCGGCAGGGGGGACGAGGCCAAAGGGGGTACTTGCACGGAGGTGATGCCCGATGCGCGTCGCTGGTGGACTGATGCTGCGCACCGCCGAGCCCGACGAAGCCCGCCCGCGGCGGCACGTCAACGACCGTTCTCACCGACTACCGAATACGCGCGGCGACCCGTCGCTCGACGCGCAGGCGAGAATCCGCGCTCCGTCCGAGTGAGATGAAACGCGACGCGCTCACCGCCCGGGTCCGGTCAGCTGCCCTCGTGGGTCCTCCAGATGCCCGCGGCCGAACCACTGGAACAGCTCGAGCTGCTGCGCCGGGCCGAACAACATGTCCTGCGTGACCGCGTCGAGTGTCTCGGTCTCGCCGATCACCCGACGGTGGGACTCGATGACATGCCCGTACGCCTCGTTCAGCGCGCGCACGTGGTCGATGGCGTCCGCGCGTCCGACCGCGTAGACCTCCCAACGCCGCGGCGCGACAAGGGCCGGGCTGGCGTGCACCTGCGACGGCGGCGAGCGCCGCGGCCATCAGCGCCACCACCAGGCACAGGCGCCGCCCGACCCGATCGCGGACCGGCAATGACCTCGTCCTAGGGGCCGGGATCGTGTGGAGCCGATAAGGTCCGCGCCGCTGACCACGACGAGCGCGGCACTTATTGCAGGGTGGTAAACACATCACGGCAAGCCGTATTCGTCCGGGCGTGCTCGGTCGCCGGAGATTGCTGGGGGCGCGGGCGGGTGGTGGCATGGCGGTAATTGCCGCGCGGGAATCTGGCCTCGCCGTCAGCGGGTAGAACCCGACGCAGACGTCCGGACGCTGGCCGTCGTCTGTGCTGTGCTCGAGGCGACTCCGGGTCGACTGATCAGCGGCCTCACAGAGGCGCATGGCGACTCAACCTCGAATGGACGCGCGCGGGAGATCGAGGGTCACCAGGTGCGTGTAACGGTATGGCTGGCGGGCGGTGGTCGGGGCTGGGGTCAGCGCGTGGTGGTGAGGCGGGGCATGGCTTCGCGGGATGTGAACCGCAGTTGGGGTAGCGGCTCGCCGGTGTGCCAGGCGTTGAAGGCTTTGAGGTAGAGGGCGAGGTGCTCGCGGGTATCTCGCCGGCGCAGCGGCTGGCCGGTCTGGCGGCGGGCCATGTTGAACATCACCCGCCGAAACTGCAGCCGCGGATCGCCTTTGCGCAGCCCGGCGCCGTCGATGATGCCCTCATACCAAGGCGCCAGATCCGCGCGCCGGTTCGCGCGCTCGACCAGGTAGGACGCGGCACCGGCGGCGCTTTTGATCATCCCGGTTGCGGTGGCGATCTGTTCGCCGAGACCGAGGTAGTCGCGCAGCTTGGGGTTGTCGGCGAGGGTTTGCACGATCTGATGATTGCTCACCGCGGCCGCACCGCCGGTCCACGTCAGGTCGGGCCGGTTGTGGTAGAGCCACACCGTGCGCACCATCGCGGCGAGCATCGTGCTGTTCTTCTCGCCCTCGATGGCCAGCACGTCCGCGGCGGTGCGGCGCTTGCCGATGTCGAGCACGTCGAAGGTGCCCTCGGCCACCTCGCTGAACACCGTGAGCTCGACCGGCAGGTCCGCCTCGATGATCGCGGCGAGCCGGTGCTGGCCGTCCACGAGCACCCCGTTGACGTCGAACGCGATCCCTTGGTGGGTGACCAACCACTCCCCGCGGCGCATCGCCTCAGCGAACGAGCGGACCGCCGGGCGGGACAGGGGACGGTTGGTCGTGTTCGCCTCCAGCCACTCCGCGGCCCGCGCCGGCGTGATCGTCTGCACCCTGCTGCGCACGAATTTCTCCCTGCTCCGGTCGTCGAGCCTGGCTGTCCGTCCAGCCGACGACCATGATCGCACTCGTCTAAATCTCGCAGCGCCGCCCCATGTCCGGGTACACCCGGACAACCCCCGCTTTACGTGATCGGCGCATGTACGCCTCGTAGATCCTCGGGCGGCAGCAAGATGCGAAGCTCGCTACAGCAACTCGACCATCGTCAGTCCTGCACACAGCCTGTACACCCAGATCGCAAGTCATCGCCCAATCCCGGAAAACGCCGTTTACCTCACTCGCTAAGCACAGTCCCTCAGCCGGAGGAAGGTCTCTTTCACTACTCGCGGCATAGGCGGACGAGTCTGGTGTCGCCCAGCAATGCATATAGTTCCATCGCGACGAGGTCGCCGCGCGCCGAGACGTCGAGCGGCTTGATCGGCTCTTGCCGTCCGCCGCATGATCGTGACGCCGCCCGTAAGCGGATCCCCGATCGCGACGGGTGCCGTCGGCTCCGACGATGCTCTCCGGGGACATAGGCGTGCCGCGGCCTGGACCGCCCCCGACTATTCCGGAGACTCGGCACGTGCCGCGTGCTGCCGTCAAGAGCGCTGGGGTAGGTGCGGTTGCAGCGGTCGCGACTTGCGTCGTCCGTAAGCGAAGTAAGCGATGGGCACAGCGCCAAAGGAGTTGATCACGGTCACGGCTGCTGCCCAGCGCGCCTTCGAGCCACGGACCTCTGTCGAAGGCCGCCGAGCAAGGTCAATAAGGGCAGCGATCTTGAGGACACTCTCGAGGGCGCCGGCGATGATGATCAGCCGCCGGGTGCGAAGATCGAGTTCGTTCCACTTCCTCCCGGTCACAGCCCCACTTTGCGCTGGTGCCGCACCCGCTGCAAGCAACCGACCTAACGTGCACCCGCCTCGGTGAGTCGTGTGGCTGCGCTCAGCTGATTCGACGGTGGGGGGTTCGTCAGTCGGCTTTCGGCGTATCCAGGCCGCGCCCTGCGGAGCCGTTTCGGAGGTCACGCGGGGTCGGCTCATTGCGAAATTGACAAAGTACTGCTCCCTGTGGTATTGACACCCGCCCTCGCCGAGGTCTTAGCTGGGGCCCTCCCATCGTCGGGGGCTCAGATGGACGGCTCGGGGGGAGCATCGCGTGCGCCGCCGCTTGCGGTCCGCACGGGCAGTCGCGCTCTGTAATCGACAGATCGGCGATCGGCTGCTGCGTCGAACTCGATACGTGGGCGCTACTGGGACCACTTCTGGCGGATTAGTCGAATCGCCGACGGGGGCGGCGGTCGCCAGATCGACTTTCATCTTGCAGATCAAGGATGTCCTGAAGGGGGAGGAGATTCCCTGTGAATAGATTTCTTCGAAGCACGCGAACTCGGATCGGCCTGATATCCGCTGCGGTCCTGGCTGCGGCCCTTACCTTGCCCGCCTCGAGCCACGCAGATAACCCGAGCGGGTGTGACTTCGCCGCGACCGGAACCACACAGAGCTGTCTACCGCCGCTTAGCGGCAGCACGTTTGCCGGCGGCGACGGCAACCTGCTGACTAGCCCCACGACCTTCGGCTCTACCGACTGGCAGAACGTTGCGGGCCTGAACGCAGGCTTCGACCTGTCCAGCGGCACTGGGGATAATGCGTTCGGTAAGGGCACCAAGGAAGACGATCCAAACGTGTCCGTCGTCAGCGGCTCGATCCCGCCAAACAAGAGCGATCTCACGCGCTTCTACGAGGCATCCGAGTTCTCCAGCGTCAATAACCACAACTTCCTCTATCTCGCCTGGGAACGCACCAACGTGCTTGGCACGGCGAACTTCGACTTCGAGATCAACCAGAAGACTCAGCCGGACCTGACCACCACTGGTGCGAAGACGCTTGTCCGGACCGCGGGTGACCTGCTGGTCACCTACGACTTCACCAACGGCGGCGGCAGGCCCTCGATCGGGTTACTGCGCTGGCTGACCAGCGCGACGGTTCCGGTCGTACCGAACTTCGCCACCAACGTCTGCTTCTCCTCGAACACGTTCCCGTGCTGGGGCGACCAAGTCACCCTGGACGGGACTGACTCGATCGCGGCGGTCAACAACCTCGACCCGGTCACCGACCCGCTCTTCCCGAATAGCCCCAACTACACCAACCCCGTTCCGGCATTGCAGTTCGGCGAGACGGCGATCGACCTGACGAAGGCAGGCGTCTTCCCCCCTGGAACGTGCACGGCCTTTGGAAGCACGTTCGTGAGGAGCCGCTCCTCCGCGTCGTTCACCGCGGAGATCAAGGACTTCATCGCGCCGATCCCGGTGAACATCGCCAACTGCGGGCAGATCATCATCAAGAAGCACACCGATCCGCGCGGTCTGGACCAGGTGTTCAGCTACACGTCCACCCTGCCGCAGAAAGCGGATGCCGGAGGCGTGACCTGCCCGGGCAACAGCACTGGGGGTATCCAGTCGGATGGCAGCTTCTGCCTGAATGACAAGGGCAACAGCACCGGGGACAGCCCCGGTAACACCGTGGACACAGGCGTTACCGTCCCGGCGGGCACGTACACCGTGACAGAAGGGGCCGATCCGTCGGGCTTCACGTTCGAGAGCCTGTCCTGCACCGGCGGGACGACCTCGACGAGCGGCAAGACCGCGACGATCAACCTGGCGCCCAGTGACAAGGTCGTGTGCACCTACGTCAACCAGCAGAACACGGCCACGTTGGCGACCCAGGTCTCCAACGCCGGTCCGGTCTTCCCCAGCGTCGCTGTCCACGACACGGCGACGGTGACGGGCAACCAGGCCGCGGACACACCGAGCGGCACGGTGACCTTCTTCCTGTGCGGGCCGATCGCCACCGGCTCGTGCGACGGCACCACTAACGTCGGCACCAACATCGGAACGGGGACGCTGAGCGGCTCGGGCGCCACCGCGAGCGCGGACTCCCCCGACGTGAACACATCGGCCAACCCGCTCACACCGGGGCGCTACTGCTTCCGGGCCACGTGGCCAGGGGACACCCACTACCCCTCCACTCTGACCGAGTTCGGCGGTGCCAACGGCACCAACGAGTGCTTCACGGTCAAGCCGATTCCGACCACCACGGTGACAACGCCGTCGGTAGGCTCAGGAGGGTCGATCACCTTCGGGTCCTCGGTCACCGACCACGCGTTGGTGACGGCCACCCAAAGCGGCGATGGCACTCCGACCGGCACCGTCACGTTCTTCGTGTGCGACCCGACCCAGACAAGCGGCGGGGCCTGCCCAGCTCCGAACGGCACCCAGGTCGGCAACCCGGTCACCACGCAGGCGGTCAGTGGGTCGGACCCACCCGCGTCGTTCGCTGACTCCAGCGCGGTCACGGTCAACAAGACCGGCACGTGGTGCTTCCGGGCCGTGTACACCCCGGGCGGGGCCAACGGGAGCTTCTACACCGGATCGAGCGACGCCACCTCCGGTGAGTGCTTCACCGTCACCGATACGACGGCGGCCACCTCGGCCCAGGACTGGCTGCCCAACGACACCGCAACCGTCACAGCGGCCCACGGAGCGCCGCTGAACGGGACGCTGTCCGCCCAGCTCTACACGGGCGACAACTGCGGTGCCACCTCGGGCTCCGCGGTCAGCGGGCAGTTGTATTCGACGACACTCTCGGACGCCGCGTCCCCGGCAACGCTGACGACGAGCAACACGACCTTCACGGTCGCCGCCAGTACGAGTGTCTCTTGGCTGGTCACCTTCACCAGCACCGATGCCAACGTGGCGAGCTCCAGCCACTGCGAGGTGACGAGCCTGACCATCACCAACTGAACCCGGACCGAACTCGGCACAAGCCGAGACCTCCAACCGAACGAAGGGGGCCGGAACAACCGGCCCCCTTCCCTTAACGACGAGACCAGGCTCAGGCCACTGGACCGGCACGGTAGAGCGCAACGGTCGACCGCGCGCAGCAGCTCGTGCCCGCGGCGGCGGACACGCGTCAACACGACGCACCTCTGAGGAAGACGTCACTTATTGCCGGGTGGTTAACCCGCGCAAGCCATGACGCCACAGATTTTGCCTCGCCGGTGCGTCGACCCAGCTCGCGGTGCGCAGGAGGCTGGGCGCCGTCATCGCCGCCAGCATCCTGCACGTCGTAACTGCCGTAGCAAGACCGCCTGCGACGACCTGAAGGCGGGCTAGAACGCTCCCGCAACGGTGCGGCACGACAGCGCACTCGTCGCGGCATTTCCGGATGCCACCTGATGCGCCGCGCGTGAATAGTTGAGCCTGTCGCACAAACGGCGTGCCTTCGGGACGTTCAGCTTGATGCTTGAGATCATGGTGGATGCCTCAGAACTTCCTTGTTCCGCAACGGGATCAGCAGTTCTTGATGCCGCCCGACATGCGTGAGTGGCTACCCGAGGGTGACTTGGTGTTCGTCGTGCTCGACGCGGTGGACACGTTGGATCTGGACGCGTTCCGTTGCTCGTATCGGGCTGATGGTCACGGCCGGGCGGCGTTCGACCCGGCCATGATGGTCGCGCTGCTTCTCTATGGCTACTGCCAAGGCGAGCGCTCTTCCCGGCAGATCGAGCGGCGTTGCCTGCGCGATGTGGCCTACCGGGTGATCACCGGCGGCCTGCACCCGGACCACGCGACGATCGCCCGCTTCCGCGCCGGCCAGGCGGCGCTGGGCGGGTTGTTCAGCCAGGTGCTGCGGCTGCTCGCCGCCGAGGGGATGGTCTCGCTGGGGCGTGTGAGCCTGGATGGAACAAAGCTGGCCGGCAACGCGGCGATGGCCGCCAACCACACGCTGCCGCAGATCGAGAAGATGCTCGCCGAGGCCTGCGAGATCGACACGGCCGAAGATGCCCGCTACGGCACCGAGCGGGAAGATCCGCTACCACCTGCGCTGGCATCCGCGACTGGACGGCGGGTCCGGTTGGCGGCGGCCCGTGATCGGCTCGCCAGTGAGGACGCTGCGCGTCGTGATGCGCAGCGCGCCAAGCAGCAGGCGTGGGACGCCGCCGCCGCCGATCCTGATCTGCCGGGACCTCGGGGTCGGCGACCGGGCGACGAGCCGCGGACCAACCGCAACAACACTGCCCCTCAGGGCAACGTCACCGACCCAGACTGCCGGGTGATGAAGGGCCAGAAGGGATATGTCGCTGGCTACAACGGCCAACTCGTCGTCACTGACAGCCAAGTGATCGTTGGCGTGATGCTCAGTCAGCACCCGGTCGACCGCACCCAGCTGCACACCGTGCTGGACCTCTGCCGCGACCAGCTGACCGCCGCCGGCATCACACCGAAGTTGCATACCGTGCTCGCCGATTCCGGCTACGTCAGCGAAGACAACTTCGTCCGCGCCGAACAGCAGAAACTGCGGCTACTCGCACCGCTGACCAAGGACCCGAACCGGCACAAGATCAGCGACCCGGCCGGTCGGCGCAATCTCGCCAAGTTGCCCGCCACCGCCCGCGCCAGCAGACGAATGCAACATCACCGCGGCCGAGCCGACTACAAGATGCGCGGCCGAACTGTGGAACCGGTAATCGGTCAACTCAAGACCTGTCAGAAGATGACCACGATGTCGCGGCGCGGCTTCGACGCCTGCAAAAGTGAATGGCTCCTGGTTTGCGCCGCCCACAATCTACGCAAGCTCCACCGCCACCACCGCGCCCGATAGCGGAACAGCCCGAGACCACCCACCCGCGCCGATCACATCGGGCGCCCGCTCCACCGCTGACGCTTTGCGCAACAGGCTCAGTTATGCGGTCCCTGTCGCGTCGCGGCCTGAGTTGGCGAACCGTGTTCTGGGCGCAAGGACGCGCCCTACCCGTCGTTCCGTGCGGCCGGCGATCGATCGATCGGCGAGGTCGAGCCGCTCGTACAGGATGTTCTGGCGCTTCGATTCACTCAAGATCAATGGCCCGCCGGCGATGTCCGCGGCACACGTGCCCGCGTTCGCTGATGCGCCCGCGTCTGTCGGGACGTTAGCCTCTGGCAGTCGCTGGCGTGGCCTTCGACCCTGTATGAGAACCAGGCTAGGCGTAGTCGGTAGGCGATTGTTATGAACGACTCCGAGCCAACTGCCGCGAGGGTCAACCGGCGCATTCTCATGACCCGCTACGGCGGTCCCGAACTGATGACGGTAGTCGAGGAGCCACTGCCCGAGCCAGGCCCGGGCCAGGTGCGGGTGCGGATCCAAGTGGCCGGGGTCGGGTTCCCAGACGTGCTCGTCCGCGAGGGCACGTACCCGCGGGGTCCGAGACCGCCGTTCACCCCGGCTATGACTTCATCGGAACGGTCGACAAGCTCGGGCCAGGCGTGTCCGGCGGAGTTGTGGGTCAGCGGGTCGGCGCTATCACCGTCTACGGCAGCCACGCGGACTACTTGTGCGTTCCCGTCGGCTGGCTGGTCCCAGTGCCGGTAGACGTGGACCCGGCCGAGGCGCTCGTCGTGGTGTTCAACTACGTCACCGCCTACCAGATGCTGCACCGCACGGCCCGGGTGCGGGCCAAGGAACGGCTGCTGGTCCACGGCGCCGCCGGCGGAATCGGGTCGGCCGTGCTGCAGCTAGGTCGACTGGCAGGTCTGGAGTTATACGGCACCGGCTCGGGCACCGACACCGCGCGCATCTCCGCTCTGGGCGCGACACCCATCGACTACACCAAGGAGGACTTCCTGACGTGTGTCCGCGAGCTCACCGGCGAGGGTGTCGACGTCGTGCTCGACGGAATCGGCGGCGCGGTGTCATTGCGGTCCTACCGCGCCCTGCGCGGCGGCGGGCGCCTCGTCATGTTCGGGCACTACTCGACCACCGTCGCCGGCCGCAAGAGCATGCGCCGGATAGCGATCTTCTACCTCGCCGGTGCCATGGTCTTCGCCGCCAACCTGATCCCCGACGGTCGGCGTGTGCGGACGTTCCGGGTGGCCAAGCTACGGGATCGACGCCCGGACTGGTTCCGCGACGACGCCCTTGCCCTGTTCGATCTGCTGCAACAAGGGAAGATCGAACCGATCGTCGCCGAGCGGATACCCCTGATCGAGGCAGGCCGAGCACACGAAAACCTCGGCCGAGGAGGAATCGTCGGCAAACAAGTCCTCATATGCGACGCCGGCCTCGACAGCGAGGCGACGAACTCCTAGCCATCATCGGGCACTCTCGTCTGCTCCTGACAGGGGCCAGACGAGAGTCACCGCTCGACAAACGGGCCCTCCGGCGAACGGGCGCGCCCGTGCGGTCGGCCCCGGGCAAGTGGGGCCTTGTGTCGCGTGATACTGATGTGGTCGATGTTGCATTTGCGGCTACCGCTCCCGGGCGAAGTCCCGGGAGCGGCGTAGCGACCCTTGGCGAGCGTGCGGCCGTAGTGGGCGTTGCTACCTAAAGTCGGGCAGCATTTGGCCGAAGTTAAGTCCGTGAGTAACTACCATGCAACTAAGCGTGTCGGCCCGGCGATGATTCGGTTCGACGGAGCGGCGGCTGCACCCCGCCCGCCGCGTCGGGCGTCTGCCGCCCCGGAGCCGGGTGGGTGGCTGGCTCGACGCAGTCGGCTGGCCGCGGCCGGCGTGGTTGTCGTGCTGCTGGCGGTGAGCGTGTTCGCGATCTGCTCTTCGCTGGCGACTGCCTCGTCGGCGCGTCGGGCGGCGGCGGCGAATCGCTTGTCCGACGACCTCGTCCGCGCGGCGAGTGCGATCGCGGCTGAGGAGTCGTTGGAACGCAAGTACCGGCTCGAGCCTGGCCCTGAGGTCCGGGCCCGCTATCAGACGGCGGCGGCGAGCCTGGTGGCCGCAATGAAGGATGTCCGGGTCGACGGTTCGGGGGAGGACCGCGCGTTCGTGGATCGTGTCCTGGGCCAGCACTCGGTGTACCTGTCGGCGATCGACCAAATGTTCGCGGCGGTCGATCGCCGTGACGCGGCGGCGGCGCTGCGCATCGACGGCGAGCAGGTCGATCCGTCGTTCGGGGCCATCGAGATAGCCGTGAATAGCGAGGCGGCCGCCGAGCACACCGCGGCGCTGCGGTCGCTGCACAGCCTGCAGCGACTGGAAGGCGTCACTAGCCGGTTGATGCCCACGGTCTTCCTCCTTGGGTTGATTCTTGCCGCTCTGTTGGGGTCGGTGACACGGGGCTACCGGCGGATGTTGATCATCGAACGGGCCCGCGCGGTGCACGACTCGATGCACGACGCGTTGACTGGCCTGCCGAACCGGGTGTTGCTCGCTGACCGCTTTGCTCAGGCCCTTCGCGACGGTGTCCGCCGGACCACTACGGCCGGTCTGCTGTTGATCGACCTGGACCGCTTCAAAGAGATCAACGACACCTTCGGTCATCACTACGGTGACGAACTGCTCACCCAGGTCGGTCCGCGGCTGCGTGCCGCGCTGCGCGAAAGTGACACCGTGGCGCGGCTCGGCGGTGACGAGTTCGCGGTGCTGCTGCCCGAGATCAGCGACCTGGCGGCCGCCACCGCGGTCGCCGAGAAGCTGCGACGCAGCTTGGAGACACCGTTTCACGTCGAGGGAATCGATGTCGACGTCGAAGCCAGCGTCGGTGTCGTGGTCTCCGGCGAGCACGGCGAAAACGCCACCATCCTGCTGCAGCGCGCTGATATTGCAATGTATGTCGCGAAAACGCAGAACCTCGGGGTGTTCGCCTACGACCCCGACGCGGACGGCAACTCCCCCGCCCGTCTGGCCCTGCTCGGCGAGCTGCGCCGCGCGCTGGAGCATAACGAGCTCGAGCTGCACTATCAGCCGAAGGTAAGCGTGAGCACCGGGCAAGTCGTCGGTGCCGAAGCCCTCGTCCGCTGGCAGCACCCCACCCGCGGCCTAGTCTTTCCCGACGCGTTTATCCCCGTCGCCGAGCACACCGGCCTCATCGGGCCCCTGACCCACTACGTCCTCGACGCGGCACTCGCCCAGGCCCGCACCTGGCTCGACGACGGGCGACCGCTACCGGTTTCGGTGAACCTGTCCGCCCGCAACCTGCTCGACGAACGGCTACCCGAGCACATCGCCGACCTGCTCCACACCCACGGCGTCCCCGCCGGCCTGCTCGAGCTCGAAGTCACCGAATCGGCGATCATGACCGAACCCCACCGGGCCCGGCGCCTGCTCCAACGGCTCTCCGCGCTCGGCATCCACATCTCCATCGACGACTTCGGCGCCGGCTACACCAGCCTGGCCCAGCTCAAGACACTCCCAGTCCGCGAACTGAAGATCGACCGCTCCTTCGTGATGACCATGACATCCGACGCCAGCGACGCCCTCATCGTGCGCAGCGTGGTCGACCTCGGCCACAACCTCGGACTGACCATCGTCGCCGAAGGCGTGGAAGACCCCGAAGCGCTCGACAGCCTGGCCAGCTACGGCTGCGACGTCGCCCAGGGCTACCACATCTCCCGCCCCGTCCCCAGCGCCACCTTCGACACCTGGCGCCGCGACCAGCCGCCAGCTGACCTGTCCGGCCACGCACCCCCGGACCAGGCGATGACCCGACAAGGCGCGGCCTGACCGCCGACCCATGCGAGGAGCGTTCGACGGTGAGTCCGGGCTGGCGAAGCGCGCGACAACGTCGGCACGCAGATGAGTCTGGGTGCCCGCTGGGACACCGGTCCCTGGTGAAAACTGCGTGGGTGACCGTCCGTGACGTCGTAATTTCTTGGTGCCGTTGGTGAGCCCGTAGATGAGTCCTTCTCTGGAGCCCTGTCGCGCGATCCCCGGCGACGCGGGCAAGCTTCGTCGTGGACATGTCCTCGTGCCGGCTTCCGTGCGGGCGTGCACCGGCAAGAACGCAGCGACGAAAGTCAGTGCTTCCGCGCTCAGAGTTGGCCTGGCCTCGGGCGAGGCAACGTGCCGACGCAGCCATCGCTTTGGATAGCGCACGACTATTTAAAGTCAATCTTGCCCGGCGTCGGTCGACCTTCCTGGATCGCGCACATAATGATGGCGATCAGATCGCTGGTATTGAACGACGCGCACCTACAGAATCGGCAATAGGGCGCCCTCCACACATGAGCCATGGCGATGTTCGACATGCATGGTCATGCGGCCGACCGGATCACCATGCGGACTAGCAACGCACTACTTTCGGCATGTCCGTGAAATGCCGGGACCGGGCAGCCCGAGCTCGCGGCCGCGCATAACGACAGCGGCGACATCCGCAGGCGCACGGCCGAACCGAGTACGTAATCGGCAACTTGTTTAGCCGCCCCGCGCGATCGCGGTCAGTCACCGCACCGGAGGGCCGCTGTGGGTGAACCTGATCAGCTGGCGTGCAGGTACTCGCCGAGTGCGCGGCGGATCACCTCTGACACGCTGGTGTGATCGCGCGCAGCCCGCAGGAGGAGTTCACGCTTCAGTTCTGGGTCCAGCCGCACCGACTCGACACTGGCCGCGGCCGAACCCAGCGCCGGGCGCCCGACGCGGCGACGCCGCAGGATCGCCTCCACGTCGTAACCGCGCGGCGGGGACTGTGGACGAGGAGTCCGACGAGGCCATCGGCTGAGGCCTGATCCGGCGAGGCTCCACGGTCGACGTTGCAGGTTCGCGGTGCTCTGATGGTTGCGTGGGCGATGAGGAGGAGTTGCTCCAGCCCGGGCGACCGCCTCTGCCGCGCCGGATGCGGCTCGTGGTGCTGCTGCTCGCCGTCCTGGCCATCGCTGTTGTTGTGGCGGTCCGGGTATGGCCTCGATCGACCCACCCGTCCGCTGCCGTCCCACCCAGGCCGACATCCGTTCCCTCCGCCGTCTCGCCATCCACGCCCGAGACCACGAGGACGCCACCCCTATGGCCGACCGCGCCGGAAGCCTGCGGTGGGATCGCCGAATTGCCGATCGTGTCGAGCACCGCTGCGAAGGAACGCACCGGGATCAAGGTGCTCCTCGGCGGCGCCGGGTTGCGCACCGTCGACTTCGACAGCGGGCACGCCGCACCGCTGCCCCGATCGCCTCTTCGACCGGGTGAGTTCGTCGACGACCTCATCTCCGCATCGCAGACCTACGCCGCGACGGGCGGGTGCGCGTCCAGGCAGCCCCGGGTCCTCCGGATCGGCGCCGACGGAAGAGCCAGCGTCCTCGTACCCTCCCTCCCGTCCAACGAGACTGTGCTCGCGGACGGACCTCATGCGTGGGGTGTCACGTACCCAGACGAGCAGCATCCGAACGGACTCCTTATCCCGCTCGACGCCGGCAAGCGGGTGCGACTTCCGCCCGGGTTCTGGCCGAATGCGATCACCGACGGCGTGGTCGTCGGCACCGTGCAATCCACACCCGGGCACTCCTCCGTGTTGCTCGTCGACGCGACAACCGGACACGTCCGCGCCAACCTGGGGAACGGATCTGACCCGGCAGCCGGACACGGGCTCGTCCTGTGGACCGAGGGATGTGACTTCGTCGGCGACAAGCCACAGCCCTGCACCGCGCACCGCCGTTCCGTCACCGGGGGCTCGACGACCAGCGACCGCCTTCCGCGCCCAGCAGCAACCGGCATCGTCAGCCGCGACGGTCGACAGGTCGCCCTCACCCTCGAACACGCCGACCCAGACCCGCGATACCAACCGGTCATCCCTCTGCCCAACGACATCGCGGTCCTGCAGCTCGACACCGGCGTGCTCGAGATCGTGCCCGGCATCGAGAGCCCCGCGAAGATGTCCCCCGGCCTGGCGTTCTCCGCCGACGGCCGCTGGCTGGTGATCGCCCTGGACGCGGGATCGAAGACCCGGCTGCTCGCCTGGCGCCCCGGCCTCGCCCACCCATACGAGTCGACATCCATCGCGGGCAAAGGTCTGGGGATGGCGCCGATCGCGGTACTGCCGTCGCGCAGGAACGGGTGAACAGCCTGAATGAGCAACCGTGACCGGGCCCTTCACCCAGAAGCCAAGACTGCCTCTGGTCCGGAGAACCCCGAAACACGCCCGCAAGCAGCGTCCAGCCAAACCCATCGACGGCAACCCACGAGAGCTACGGACAGTCACCGAACTCACGGTGAATGAAGCGCTCGACCAGCGCCAGAAAGTGCAGGAAAGCACCGGATCCTGGAGTGCAGGCTTAGCGGGTAGGCGAGGCGGAGCCGGGGTGTGCGGTCGTGGGCGTGATCGTGGCCGGGGTCGGGACTCCGGGTGCGACGGTGGGCATGACGTCGGGCGTGAACAGTCCGGCCACGGCGGAGATGGTGCGTGGACTGGCGGTGGCGCTCCAGGTTGGGCTGGTGGCCATGGTGATCAGCTCGGCGATGGTGAACGGCGGTGTGGGTCGGCTGATCGGGCTGTCTTTCGGGGCGGGAGCGTTCCATTCCGTGATGTCGACTTCGAGCCCGTCAGAGGCACGGTAAGCCCGCACACCCCATTCGGTGCTGTTGTTCGTATGCGGGTAGGGGTATTCCAGCCCCTGGTAGGTCTGGGCCTTCCAGCCACCCGCGACCGTTGTGCAGGTGGCGCCAGCGGCGCAGACGTCGGCACCGGGTACCGCGTCCTTCGGTCCCGTGCCGGCCCAGGTGAGCGCGACATCCATCAGCGCGGCGCCATGACCGTTGTTGAAGACGATCTCGCCGAGGGCCGAGTTCCCCACGGCTCGTCCAGCCGGTTTGGTGGCGGTGCCCTTGCTCGCGACCAGGTTGATCAGGTTCTGCACCACGACCTGCGGGGTGACCGGCAGCGGCGTCGGTGCTGCCCGGCTGGTGCTCGCTGATGCCGTGGGGGTGCTCGTCGTGGTCGGGGCGGCCACCGGCGCCGTGTCCGGCGCGGTGCCGTGATCGCGCGGCAGCAAGATGACCGCGACGCTGACCGCGCCGACCGCTGCCACGCTGCCGGCCACCGCGAGCCCGGTGCGGACGTTGCGACGCCGCGGCGAGGTAGCCACCGCGGCCAGCGCGGCCAGCACCCGCTTCTCGGCCTCGGGGCCGGGTTGCAGGGCCGTGTAGTGGGACCGCAGGTCGTCTTCGATCATGAGTCACGTCCTTTGTCGAGGGCCGGATCAGCGGTCATGTTGGTGGTGACCAGGGCCGCGGGACGGGCACGCAGCGTGGCCAGGGCGCGGGAGACGTAGGCGCGCACGGTCGTCACCCGGCAGCCGAGCACGTCGGCGATCTCGGTGTCGGACAGCCCACCGAAATAGCGCATCGCGAGCACGGCCTGCTGCCGGCGGGGCAGCCGCGCCAACTCAGACGCCAGCGCCTGCCGGTCGGCATGGCTGGTGGCGTGATCGGGAGCGTCATCGACCAGGTCGGTCTCGGCGGTCGGGACCATCCGAGCCCATTTGCGCCGCCACGACAGGAACTCGTTGACCAGCATCCGGCGCACGTAGCCGGCCGGCACGTCCAGCTTCTCGATCTTGCGCCAGTGCCGGTGTGCCTTGAGCAGGACCTCCTGGACAAGATCCTCCGCCAAGCCGGGGTCGCCGCTCATCGCCGAGGCCATTCCAAGCAGCGGCCGCAGCTGCGCCGCGACGAACTCCTCGAACGTCATAGCTGTCCCCTCAGCGGCCACCCGCCGCCACCCCCACCCTTTTGCACGCTCTAGACACGCACCACGACGCCGAAACATTGCGTCGCTCAGGCGGATTATTTTCACCCGAATCGCGCGACATCCGGAGCTGCCGCTGCGTGCGCGATCCCTGACCCACGCGCTCTTGTGGTCCGACTCGGGCGTGTAGATCGTCGGCGGCCACTCGCCGATGCCGTTCCAATAGCCGTGCAGTCGATCACATCGTTCGCATCGGTAGACGAACAAGGACCGGTGGGTGATCTCCTCGACTGCGATGCCGTCGGACCGGTTGTCGAAGAGTTCGCTGACCGTCGCGTCGGGAGATCAGATGCGACATGCCACCGTGGCGCAGCACGTCCATGTTCGCGATCGACTCGGCGCCGGCGACCATGCCCGCGGCCAGCGTCGTCACCTTCGCCCGCGCCTCACAGCCGGCACCGCCCGGCACCGTCAATCCTGCCCGCGCCAGCTCGGTCAGCCCCGCCCGCTGCGCCAGCGCCACCGCCGGCACCAGGCCGGCGGCCGACACGAGACTCGGATCATCAAAGCGCGCGAACCGGACCGGATCGACACGGTGCGAAACTTAGCGGGGGACTGGCCCGGTAACGCCACTCCGCCGCCCCAATCCGTGATGCCGGAACCCAACCTCACCCCGCTTGGGCACTTCCACAGGGGACGCTCAAAATGACGCGGTACGGCAACGCCCGAAGCTCGTCCGGAGTAACCGCAACACCGGCTTCGCGCAAGCGTCGCGCGAAGCGTTGCCACTCATGCTCTTCGCCCGTCTCCTCGGCATCGTCGGGCAAGACCACGGTGTAGACGTTGCGCACGACGTGGGTGAGCGAGATCTCGCCCAGTTGCGCCGACGTCGTCCACCCCCGGTCGTCCAGGAGCGTAACTTCACGCCCGTCGGACAGCAGCGCGAACTCACGCACTTTGCACGATGCCACGCCGCCTGAGCCCTCCTCAAGGTCACCCCAAGCCCCGAGACTCACTACAGTTACTGGACCGGCGTTCATAAGCCGGACGATACAGAAAGCAGCCCGCTTGGCTCGGTCGCGCGCCTGTTGCCGTCAGTCCGTTCATATGCCGGTCAGCTCCGCCAGTTCCGCACAGAACGGCCCCGAACTAATCCGCGCCCGGCTACACCAGCGGGTGTCTGCAACTTATATTCTGGGCAGTCGTGTAGGCCGAAGCCCCGTTGCCAATCTTCACGACAATCAAACTCCGCCAACCTGCGGGGATCGTTCCTGTGCATATCTGACGAACAGTGGCGCGGTTGCCACTGCCGCCTCCAGGATAAACATATGCCTGTCCGGTGCCCTGCCAATGCCACAGGCCGTCCGAGAAGTACTCATAAAGGTAGATCGTCACCGTAGTCTTCGTATTGGCGCAACTCCCCCGATACCACCAGCCGTGAGCTGAAGCGTCGCCTGACGACACGTGTACGTAGTCACCGTCGACGTATGGCGTGCAGGAGGCGGCTGTATCCGGCGAGACTGACCCATCACTGGTGACGGGGGCAGTCGACGGGACCGAGCCGGAGTCCGGATACGGATATGGCGCTGGAACAGGGGTGGGCTGCGATGCTGGGCCAGCGGTACTGGCGTATGCAGTCCCGCTGGGGGCGGGAGGCGTGGCCACTGCGGCAGGAGCGGTGAACGCGAGTCCCAGGCTCAGCACCACTGCCGCGGCGCCGACGAGGCCGAAGACTCTGGTCCGGCTTCGCGACCATCGCCCGGTGAGTCCGATGTTCATAGGGACTTCCCCTTCCGTAGTGGAATGACTACCTTTGGCGAAGGACAGGAGCCAACGGTTGCCTTGACGCCTATTCACACGCGATTGGCTAGGTGAATCGCTGCAAGGCATCCCGTATGGGGGGGAAGCGGGGTCGTGGCCGGGGGGACACGCGCAATAGAACGGGACGAGTTCACCGCGTTTGTCGCGGCCGTCCGGCCCGCTCTTCGCAGAACAGCGACCTTCCTGACCGGCGAGCCTCACGACGCCGAAGACCTCGTCCAGGACACCCTGATCGCCGTGTTTCGACGGTGGGATCAACTCCGGGACCAGAGCACCGCGGGCGGATACGCACGCCGGGCCATGGTCCGAATCTTCATCAGCGACCGCCGTCATGTGCGCTGGCACCGCGAGGTGCTTCGCGCCCCCCACGACCTGCCCGACCGAGTAGCGGGCGAACCCTCGGACGCCGACACAACCTTGGGGAGGATCCTTGCCGTGCTCCCACCGCGCCAGCGCGCCGTGGTCGTACTACGCTTCTTTCATGATCAAAGCGTCGCCGCGACGGCTGAGATACTCGGCTGCGCTCCAGCGACAGTAAGAAGCCAGAGCACCCGTGCACTGCGAGCCGCACGGAAGGTGCTCGACCACCATGCCTAGAGACGGTTGTCGCCGTGGATCAGGAAGCCACCGAACGCGAACTTCGCCGGCTGTTCCGCCGTGCTGGTGCCGCGCCGCTTCCCGATCCGGACATGAGCGACGAGCAGCTCGCCGAGATCGTCCGTGAGCACGCCAAGAACCTGGACGTCGAGGGAAATGATGATTCGCAAGAGTCCAGTTCCTCGGGGTGATCGTGGCAAAATGGAGTACACCCCAGCCGCACGTCAGGAAGACCTGTCGAGATGTGTCCGGTTGGGTCAGTTCGCCGATTGATTTGACACTCCCGTCTGAAAGTCATACGCGCCCGGCAGCGGCTGGGTGCGCGGGTCGTGCGACAGGGACGGATCTGCGGGGGAGGCGTGGACCCGCAAGCACGAGCAATGGCCGGGGCGGGGCTGTCCCGACGAACCCGCACTGGAGGCCGCCCTCGCCCGCCCCGCGGCGTGCTCGCCAACCGGGGCAGGCACTGTCCGCGGCTGCGCGCGAATATCGGCGCCGCTCGACTCGCTCCTGGCGAGGCCGTCGAGGTGTAGGGAGCGCACTGGTCATCGCTGGAGGATCCTCAAGTGACACGGTCAACGTCGCACATATTGCGCCGCGTCCAACGCAAGTGCAGTCCTCTGGCGGCGCACGTAGTCGGCGCTGTTTCGATTTTGATCCGTGAAGCCGGCCGCCGAGGTGCTCACGGAACGTACCCGGCCAGTGTGGATAAGGCGCTCGCGGCTTCTGCCGAGGACGACGTGGAGGGTGAGCGCGCAGCGCGATCACCTCGACCCCGGCCGCTGCCGTGGGGGGAGGTCCGTGGGACTTGTGGGTTCATGCGATCCGGTGGTTTGGCCAGGCAGTGCGACCCACTGGCCGGCGGCCCACGAGTGACGGCCCGCATCGCTCGCGAACTCCATATCGGTCGGCTCGGACGTGGTCACCGCGGCCGCATCCCGCGCATGCTCGAAGTGCGACCGGGCATCCTCAACCCTGACCGTGACCGAGTGAGTCTGGTCGTCCGCTCCGGGGACCTGCCGGCCGTGACTGGCCTCAGCTAAGACCACCGCGCCCTCGGTCCTGCGAGCGCTCATGAAGCGAGCCGTCGACCTCGGGGCAGCCCTCCCCTCTGCCGGTAGGCGGTGTCGGAAGCGGCTTCATCAAGGGCTCGGGTGGGACATTCCTCCGATGAGTGTTCACCAAAAGCGCTTACAGTCCCGGAATCAAACGGCGGCGCGGATTTGCGCACTAGGCGATGCCCGTAGCCTGCGCGGGTGGCGTACGTGCGGGCGGTGCGCACCAGGTCGGGGGCGATGGCGGTGCCGGTCGTGTGGTTCTCGCGGCGCGGTTCGCGGCAGATCGAGCATCTCGGCTCGGCGCACGACGAGGCCGAAATTGGCGGTGCTGAGGGCGGCCGCGGTGGAGCGGATCGCTGCGGGCCAGGCGCTGCTGGACCTTGGGGTGGGCGCTGTCGCCGGCGCGGGTCGGTTGGAGATCGTCGGCTC
>WNGR01002597.1_pt1 | contig 19743 bp, 32 predicted proteins | sample 5407581 | NCBI WGS metagenome assembly WNGR01 (sample SAMN13153383, study PRJNA577476) | soil metagenome | isolation source: 80 cm soil or saprolite under Garry oak tree replicate 2 | place: USA:California | collected 2016-06-15 | reverse complement strand
CACTGGACATCATTCAGTCATCAAGTGACACCATCATAGATTCCCAAGACGTGCGAATCAATTCTCAGTTCACGCAATTTATCGGCTGCGATGCCAAGGTCCGCGATGGTTTCAAGCAGCTGATTTCCCAACCCAGTGGGCGACTAGCATTCTCCGTCTTCCATCTTACTTAGACCTATTGCTGGGACGGAAATCTGCCTGGAAATAGACCTTTGCCGCACTACGACAGGCAGGCCTGCGACCATGATCCTTCTAATGTCACCGATCCAGCCAAGTAACCACTAAATCGGGTTGTCCGTTGGGCCACTACCTTCCTCTCCGTTGACTGGCCCGATACGTCATGGCTAGTCTGTGTCGGGTGCCTAGTCAGCAGATTCTTCTCCACGTCAAACCGATTGTTTGTGGCTCGATGTGAATCGTAACTTGGTCCCGTCTCTTACCCTGGGAATTGTAAGAGAGCGGAGAATGTCCTAGACGCACTGCGTACTAGCTTGAAAGCAGTATTCTGCAATATAAGCAAGAGCGCAGTGAAGCCTGATGACCAACCGCTACACGACGTTTTCGGTTCAGAAGTGGGCCACACGCCCCGTTGTCTCCAACTCCGATGGACGAGGTGGGATAACTGTATTATATGCTCTAATTCCCTCTTCTAGGACAAGCCCGTAAGTCATGTAAATAGTTTCGCATCTGTGCCCGCCTGCTGAACCACGAGATTCTGAGACCTCTTCTCGGCTCCTTTTCCGCGGATTACATTCTCGATAAAGTATTCGCCCGCCTAGGAGATAAAATTAGATGACCCTGGAAGGTGACGGGGACAGCTCACACCGACCTTGTAACTACTGCGAACTAAAGGCCCGCTAGCCACGTATAAGAAGCCCATATCTTCGGCGATTTGCTTCCAGCGGCCAAATTCTGCCGGTTCCACGTAGCGATCGACTTTCATGTGTCTCTTCGTGGGGCGCATGTATTGGCCGAAAGTCACAACATCGACATCGACTTTGTGAAGTTCTACGCAGCTCATTTAGCCGAAATTGATCGCACGATGTTAGCCAGGGAGATTAGTTAACCTCTGAGAGCGTCCATAACTTGATCTTCAGTCTCTCCGACACCAAGCATGACGCTGGTCTTCGTTACTCGCACTCCATCTTGTTTGGCGCGCTCTAGTACACTGAGACTCTGCCGGAACGTCGCCCGGCGGTCACGGACGAAAGGGGTAAGAGCTTCGACGGTCTCGACATTGTGGGCATAGACATCCAAGCCGGACTTCGCTACTACAGACACATGATCCAGGTTACCGGCCATGTCACCAGTCAACGCTTCTACCAGTGTGTGTGGAGCCCTTGGGACGCGTTGGGGTGGCATCTCCGCATGAAGGAAGGTGTCACGTACTTCTGTTTGATCTTTCGGATCGTCTCCGCAAAGTGGTGTGCTCCAGAATCGGCAAGATCTTGGGGACGGTGCATAATAAACCTTCTGGAATGAGACGGGGGGGAATTTGAGCACATACCATCACGATCTACACTAGTGAGGACTATATAGCCCAAACCCCACCGGCTGATTGCTTCAGCGGTGTTCTCCGGTTCGTGTGGATCCAGAGGTGGTGGGGTCTTGGATGTCTTTACTGAACAGAAACGACAACCTCGGGTGCATGTGTCGCCCATCAGCTGCTCGGCAGTTCGAATATGAAGAACCAGTGGGTAACGGGATAGCATACCATGATAGTGGCAGTCGCTGCACGCTTGCTCTCTTCCGGGCTTGCCCCGTCCTTTCCACCCCAACAATCTCCGATATTTGGACACCGTGCTTCTTCGCATACCGTGTGCAATCCCAGCCCCCTGAGGTCCTTCTTGATTTTACTGAAAGACGCACCGGTCGGTATTGACGTCTTCAAGAAGGAAGGCAGGCGAGGACTGGATCAAGCGTGTACGTGGTGCGTACAGTCAGGCTGTGTCCGGTTAGGAAAAAGGTCTCAGCATACGTGTTTTTATTTCCAAGTACGATGCGTTCTGGGACATTTTCAGAGACAAAGTCATCTAGCGAGGGTCCGTCTGCCAACGTCTCTGTGAAAGAGCTCTTCTTCGGTGCTGGCGACCCAGAGGCAGCGGGTATCGCCAGTGCACGAGCATGCCTTGATATAGGGACGCGCGCAACGCGAGAATATTTGAGGATGGTCGACATTGTGGCTTGGGAGAGGGAGTTGTTGGGGAGCTCCGTGATCGGCATGCCGGCCCAGAGACGCCGGAGTTACGGGCCGTTGGGTTTGTCTCCTTCTGCCAGCACCGACGACAATGAGCACGCTGTCTCGACGAGAAGAGGATACACTTTTGAAGACGACAAAGGCGAATGCCCTTAAAGAATGCGACCCATTAGTCAAAGGTAAGTCGAATGCACCGCTGCGCTTAGGTCAGTTCTGAACACAGTTCTTCTCTTAGCGTTTGCCGATTGTGCAGCCGGACGAACCGTTTCCGTTGCATGGGCTTGCAGAGAAAAGTTCAAAGCCGTGCAAGAATGTATCTACCAGTTGTATGTTTTATACCACGGGAGTAATCGACTATCTGCTCTGACGGTTCTTGCGCACCTAGCACACGACCAGAGAGTATGCAACTAGTACGAGACGAATACCTCCGCCTACGCAATGAACAGCCAGAACAATAGTGCCCGAGGAGCATAAGAACAATAAAACTCTCGCACTCCGAACAGAGTAGAGTATTTATCGGGTTTCGGATCCCAATTGACGCAGATATACAGCATCTGAGCATGTGGTTACAATTAGGTAGATAGCACAATGTTCAACAAAACAAGCCACGATCATCAGCTACTTCGTCGCATTCACCGCCAGCCACTGAGCCCGAAGCGCTAGGAAAGAACTGATAGTGCTGGATGAAATATCCGTCAGATTGCTGATAGAGAGTAGTATCAAGCGAGTATTACCCGAATATGCCGAGAGCGCCATCGTTGATATTCACGAGACCAAGGTTCGACGCGGGAAGCCATACATCGAGAATGTCGATAATAAATTGCTGGCGCGCGGCCGTACGGGTGCTGTAGAACCCCATATGACCGGAAAAACACAAGTAGGCAAAGGACGACTCACGTGTGTAAGGCTCTAAGTCGCGACTCGCGCGCGTTGTCCCCACCCACGTTCTTCTCATCCAGACTTCGGATCTCTCGAGCCTCTTTGGTTAGGCGGCCGGCCTGGGTCCAAAAAATTCAGGTTGACACTGAGCGCAAGTGAAACGTGAACCCACCTTGAACACAGCATGGGTGATGCTGAACAAAATACCAGACAACCAGAGACGGTTTGCGATATTTTGGACCTTCTGGGATGTCACGGGCTTTAGGGAAATAAACTTGACGGTGTTGGCCTTGAGAAAATATGTTGGCTACGCTGACTATGAGTGAGGTGAGCTCGCACCCACCCAGACAACAGCGTCATAGGTTAAGTATCCAAAATAGCTCAGTTGCCGGGCGATGGTCGTGAGCTGTTCCTTGAAATCACCCGTATTTTGTGCTGCCCGAAGTGCGGCCTGTAGGTGTTCAAGAGGCTTGCCGAGGCGTAAAACTTGACAGCGTTGAGAGTGTCAGAGCAAATCGCCGAGCTCAGCAATTACATACGTTTGCGAGCAGTGGCCAAATGGCCTTTCAACGCGTTCCATCGAACAGCATCTACTTTATGACCTCTCGAGATGAGGTACCATGCGAAGAAGCGTGCGAAGTATTGCGCTGCTCTGTAGATCTGTCGTGGTTTGGGGTGGGTTGACAAGGGTCACTCGAGGATCTATGAACTGCGAACCTTGTCACGGCCTAAGGTGGTGCCCAAGACCTTGAGAGTTGCGCTGGAAGTTGGATGGAGGATAACTTGGGATGCAACGTTAGCCATAGTGGATGGGCAGAGTATGGACGAAGAGTGGGTAGGCTTGGCGGTGGAGTGTGAAGTGGGGATATCTGCCAAAGGCCGCAATCACATGCTAGTGATAACTCCGTAATATATGAGTACTTATATGTCATGATTATAATTATTGTTATTTCTTCTTGCTGCCACGTCTCGCTTTTGGATATACTCCGTCTTGTGAGTGGTTCCGCTGCACATCACCATGTGATCTCAAACTGCCACATATATAGTGGCCTTTGCACATGTATTCCCAATCCCGCAGACTTGTGTTCCAATCCCGCAGACCTTTCTCTGCCATGGTAGGATTCAATATTATTTCCGTTGATCGGTTCGGTGATTGGTGCCAAAAGACTTCACAGGTTTTTCGTGCAGAAAAAGACACATTTGGTGAACTAAAGGTTCCTGCCGATCGTTACTGGGGTGCTCAGACCCAACGGTCGGTGTTTATATCACCTCTGCCGCATATATCTACTCATAGTGGTGTGCAGGTCGTTGCAGAACTTTGATATCGGAGGTCCGACTGAACGTCTTCCCCCTCCCTTAATCAAGGCCTTTGGTGTCTTGAAAAAGGCAGCGTCCATAGTCAATGTGACCTACGGGCTAGACCCTAAAGTCGGAAAAGCCATTCAAGACGCAGCGGATGATGTGTGCCTACCTCATTAGAGAATGTGGCCGCACTTCTAATGGTTATATGTTAGGTAATATCCGGAAAGTTGATTGATCACTTCCCACTTGTTGTCTTTCAAACTGGTTCTGGGACTCAAAGCAACATGAATGTCAACGAGGTGCGTCTCTTCACTTATTCGTCACGATAATCTGTTCACTGAAGGTGCGTGTTGTTCCAGGTCATTTCAAACCGTGCAATCGAAATGCTTGGAGGCGAATTGGGCTCAAAGACGCCAGTGCATCCCAATGATCACGTTAACATGAGCCAGAGTAGTAATGATACGTGAGTGCAGCCTCATTCCGTCTCAGGGAGGTCGCGAGTTTATCACTGCACAAGTTTCCCGACGGCCATGCACGTCGCAGCCGTCACTGAACTCACCAATAATCTACTTCCTGCTTTGGAGGAGTTGCACATTGCTCTTCGGGATAAAGCAAAGTCATTCGATCACATCATCAAGATTGGCCGGACGCACTTGCAGGCGAGCTAAGGGGAAACTTGAGTCTTAACCCAGCTTCCCCTGACGTCATTCGAATGCAGGATGCGACGCCCCTTACCTTGGGACAAGAATTTAGTGGCTACGCCCAACAGGTTGCCAACGGGATCGAACGGATCAAGAACGTCATCCCGCGCTTGAGTCTGCTTGCACAGGGTGGCACAGCAGTTGGGACTGTGGGTGACGTGCATGTACAACATTGATCACGCTTTACCCGATTTCCAGGGACTCAATACCAAGAAAGGTTTCGATGTGAAAGTTGCTGAAGAAATATCCAAACTTACGGGGATCTCTTTCAAGACCGCGCCAAATAAGGTACCCCCGTGACCTGTATCGTTTTCCGACCACTGTTTTGATATTGTTGTTGGCCAGTTTGAAGCTCTTGCTGCGCATGACGCACTCGTCGAGGCTCACGGAGCTCTCAACGTCATCGCGTGCTCTTTCATGAAGATCGCCAATGACATTCGTTATTTGGGTTCTGGCCCTCGTTGCGGCCTCGGGGAGCTTAGTCTTCCCGAGAACGAGCCTGGCAGTAGTATCATGCCTGGCAAGGTCAATCCCACACAGTGTGAAGCCTTGACCATGGTGGCTGCACAGGTCATTGGGAACCAGACAGTAGTTAGCGTGGCTGGTTCCAATGGCCAGTTCGAGGTGAGGACGTTTGTTGAGATGGTGTCGTCATGGGTGATCTGATTTCAAGTGCGCATAGTTGAATGTCTTCAAACCGGTGATTATCAAGAATGTTCTGCAAAGCATTCGGCTATTGGCAGACGGGTCTCGATCATTCACGAAGAATTGCGTGGTAGGGATTGTAGCCAACGAAAAACGGATCAACACATTATTGAACGAGTCGCTTATGTTGGCGACAATATTGAACAGCCACCTTGGCTACGATAGTAAGAGTGGTCAACCAATCTGGTGGATACGTTGTTGACTGGTGTGATGGTAGATGTTGCCAAGTGCGCGAAAAAGGCACACAAGGAAGGGACTACGCTGAAGGAGGCTACGGTTGCTCTTGGGTTTTTGACGCCTGAGGAGTTTGACGCGAAAGTGCGACCGGAGTTGATGCTTTATCCCGACGAACCTTAAATAGTCGAGAGCGTAGAGTAACTAGAAAGGAAAAGACCTGCGCGACTTGTGCGTCACTGGGTCGCCCAAAAACACGCATCTCTCTTAGCATATAATAGTCCCACGGCCCTCTTCTCCCTCTGCCTCCATGTCACTCAGCCGAATTCTTAATGATCATCCCTCTCACCCCCCCGTGCAACCATCTCTTCCCCTTTCCCAGGTTTTCAACGTCCCTCAACCTAATACCTTAATATCTCCCCGCCCCGACCGTTCCCTGTCTCCCTCTTTCCCCCCTCGCTCTCAAACCCCAACCTCTCGTCAAGCGCTGTCTAGTCCTGCTCTTGACCACCCATCTGCCGATTTTACTTCGCGGCCCGGCAGTCATCAGGACGTCGGCGCTTGGGATCCTGATACCGGCGACTGGAGACACTCTTCCCGTCCCCGCAATGGCAACATGGATATCCAGCGTGAAGGGTCCCCAAATTCTGTACAGGAGCACCACTATTCCAAGAACGAGGAACCAAATTCAGTGAACAAAAAGAGGAAGAGGACAGCCAACGATGACGGCGATTATCGTCCACCGTCGAGTCGACGTGTAAGTTGACACGCGTAGTATACACCCACTTTCTCTTAACTGTATCTCTAGCACGGTTCGCGGCGTCAACCACCTCGGGGAAGGCATGTTCGTGCCCAGTCCCCACCCCTAGACTCTTCAGAGCCCGAGACCGCGGCACCAGCCTTGCACGAGCCTACTGAGGAGGATCTACGCCTGGCCTCGTCTGATTTGAGCGACTGTGAGGATATCTGGTACACCGAGATTGGCTACTATATGCTCGAAACGCGAAGACGCAGGAGAATAGTGGAGGAGTTTTTTGAGAGGAATATAGTCGTAAGTTTTCTTCGTTCGTCTCAGAGAAACAAAATGACGGTGTGGCGCGCGAGTTCAGGAATCCAACATGGCCCTCATGAGTGCTCTATCTGGTCGGTATGCCGCTGTGCTCGATAGGATTCCTGTTTTTGTCCCGCATCCTGCCCATGATCCTCAGCCTCAAAGCCTCGAGGACGAACTCCTCTCGACATTACCACCGGCCTCGCCAGGGCATGAGTCACGCGACGGAAGAGCAGGTAACCACTCCCCATCTACGCAACGACAAGGGCAAGAAAACGGTGCTGAGGACGCTGCTCGAGAGTTGGAAGAGTCCGTTCTTGGCTCGTCCACGCCCTCAAAAGGTAAAAGGAAGACTGCACAAGCCAAGAAACACTCCTATGCTGCTTCAGATGCCAGCAGCAGCGATCTGGACATTCCCATCGTTAGAGACCAGGGTCGTTCAAATAAAAGGCGGAAGACCGGAAAAGAACCCGACATTACCGCTGACCTCGAGCGCTCTATTGCCGAAGACCAACGCTCCGTTGCATCTATGCAAGATCTTCAAAAGTCAGCGCCCTCTGTGAAAGCAAAGGGTAAAGGCAAGGGCAAACCGGGAAACCGGGAGCAGAGCGCCGACAGTGTGTCCACCACCCCAAAGGCGTCTCGGAAGCGGACTGGTGCAAGACGAAAAATTGACACTATTGCATCGCAGACTTTGGAGACGGGACTGGGGTCAGCACCAGCGTCCGTTGCCGGTGATCTTACACCTGGTGGTTCACGCCCTCCTTCCCCTACCCTCACGGCAACATCTGCCACAGTATTTGAGATGGACACGATCATCCCACCTTTGAAAAAGGCTAAGAAGGTCGATGATACTACCATGCTCAAGCGCATCAAAACACTCGAAGAGGCTCAACGAAAAGTCTGGAAGAATATTGCGCGCAGAGAGATACCAAAGGCAAGCTGCTCTGCTTTATCCCAAAACTTTTTCGGTCTCTGAGACGATTTTCTTTCCAGATGTACAAGTATTGTGCGATGGGCTATCAACAACGCCAAGTACAATGCAAGCGCGTCGCCACCCTCGCTTCCCTACAGGCTCGCAGACCATATAGCCGTACTCCCAAGGCGACCAAGGACGTGCAGGCGAAAAGTAAGCGTCTTATGCGCGAGATGCTCGTTTTCTGGAAGAAAAATGAGAAGGAGGAGCGTGATGTTCGTAAGCGTGAAAATAAGGAAGCAGCAGACCGGGCAAGGGTTGAAGAGGAGAAGCGAGAGGCTGCACGGCAAGCCCGAAAGCTTGAGTTCCTGATCAACCAGACTGAGTTGTACAGTCACTTTGTGGGCAACAAACTCAAGAGTGAGTGCGCTGTTTGGGGGCCTATCCTCTCATTTGCGCGATCTTATTCCCTTCAAATAGCTGCAGAGACACAGGGCGAGGCGCTCGATACGGAGGTACCTGTAGGCGCCGATATGGAAGACGCCGATCCAGCTACTTTGGCTGAAATCGATTTCGATGATGGTACGTTGGACCGCTGGGCTTCAAGAAGGGGACTCCTCTCATAACTTGTTGCAGCGGACCACACCAACCTTCACAGGCACGCACGTCATAATGCTCAAGAAGCCGTCATACTTGCGAAGAAACGCGTGCAGGCATTTGACGCACAAATCGCCCTGGAGCGGAAGACCACCCAAGCCTTACAATTAGCCAAGAGTCAGGCTCATGTCAGAGATGATGAGGAAGAACAAAAGCAGGCGGCGACAACTCCTTTGGTCGACTGTAAATATTTCGGTCTATTTTTTTTTATGGTCATATCCTCATGAATATCGCAGTGGATTCGGATGAGCTGAATTTCCAAAACCCGAGTTCGCTCAGCGGACCTCTGACTATTGCGCAGCCACAGATGTTGATGGCACAATTAAAGGAATATCAACTTAAGGGTCTTAACTGGTTGGCTACGCTCTATGATCAGGGGATAAATGGCATCCTGGCAGACGAAATGGGTCTTGGGAAGGTGTGTCCAATACCGTTACCACGAAAGGCCCGACTTTAACGCCTTCTCTCCTAGACGGTTCAGTCTATATCACTACTGGCGTATCTCGCAGAGACTCACGATATATGGGGACCTTTTCTTGTCGTTGCGCCAGCGTCGACGCTTCACAATTGGCAACAAGAACTTACACGTTTTGTACCAAAGCTGAAGGCACTACCTTACTGGGGTAATGTCAAGGATCGCGCAACTCTAAGAAAGTTTTGGAGCCGAAAGGAGATCAGTTACAATCAGGATACACCTTTTCATGTTGTTATCACAAGCTATCAGTTGGTAAGTACGCAACCCGAAGTTGGTAATAATGCCCGCCGATAGCTGTCTAGGTCACCCAAGATCAACAGTACTTTCAAAGGGTCAAATGGCAGTACATGGTACTCGACGAAGCTCAAAATATCAAGAATGCTGCCAGTGTCAGGTGGAAAACGCTGCTCAGTTTCCATTGTCGCAATCGCTTGCTTTTGACGGGTACACCGATACAGAATTCCATGCAAGGTGTGTACTTTCCAATCACCTGAAGCCGACCAGTGAATACAAAACTGCCTCACAGAGCTGTGGGCCTTGTTGCACTTCATCATGCCCAGCTTATTTGATTCTCATGACGAGTTCAACGAGTGGTTCTCCAAGGATATCGAGAATGCAGCGGAGAATAAAGGCAGCAAACTTAACGAACATCAGCTTCGTCGTTTGCACATGATTCTCAGACCGTTCATGTTGCGCCGTGTCAAACGTAACGTCCAAAATGAATTGAGCGACAAGGTGCCGTATCAGTTTTCTGCACAATGACATCTTTGGTGCTGACATCGCCGAAGATTGAGAAGGACATTTACGTCGATCTCAGCGCGCGCCAGCGTGCAATGTACAGGGCCTTGCAGGCAAACGTGTCTGTTGCAGATTTGCTTGAAAAAGCTGCCAACATCGGTGATGCCGACTCTGCCCGATCTCTCATGAATCTTGTCATGCAATTCCGCAAGGTACGTTGTTGGTATATAGCTGAGCAAGATGGCTCGTAGCTCATATATTTCGAGGTTTGCAATCACCCTGAATTGTTCGAGCGAGCAGACATTGTGGCTCCGTACTCATTCTCGGAATTCGGAAGGTCCGGGCCATTGAATAGGCAAGGCGACTTCGTCATAGCTCCTTATTCAACTCGCAATCCCATCAAATACTCTATCCCAGAGTTGTTGTATCTGGATGGTGGATTGAGTAACGTTCCATATGATGGACCTGGGATAGCAGTGCAACCCGATCAAGGCGTCCTGCACAAGTTAATGAATATTTGGACGACTGACTGGATCCAGCATTCGACTGTGAACGATGGTGAGTTTCTACAATACCTTTGTATACTTGGTGAGATGCCACAGGCTTTTCTCAGTGGATTCCCCCTTCTCTTTCCTCCCTCTCCTAAACCTATCTCCCGGCGATACCCACGAATTGTACGAATCACCTCTTCTCCGAAGGTGCCTGCTTGCGCTCGAGGAGGAACGAATACAGAACATGGATAGTGACTTCTTCATGTGAGCTTTATGCTCCGCTTCTCTACTCATATCTCACTATGAATGACACGCGAATCAGTGATGATGAGAGCTGTTCTTCTAGTCCATGGCTAATCCTTCCTAAACACCGCCGGCTGCCTTCTCCTAGTCTTCGCTGCTTGCCGAGCCCTCGTGATATTTCGTCTTCTTCCTGGCTCAGTTCGTTACTGTCTCGTCCGGGGTTGAGGTGGTTCGTTCCACCCGTGGTGGCCCCGCCAGTGACCATCTACTGTTCACACCGTACGTTTGTAGAACACCAAACGACTCTACTTGAGGCCCCTTTCGAATCACTGGCGCTCTATGGTCTTACCCCCGCTCTTAATGAGCGCGCTGAGTCCTCCTCTTTGTATACCCAATTGGTCCCTGGAGTCTTGTCCACAGGACTGATCGCCAACTCCTCCCGCGATCAGATACCAGGACCAAAAATGCGAGTTCCCGAGGCGAAGAGCTTAGTCTACGACTCAGCGAAGCTCGCTCGTCTTGACAGCCTTCTTCAGGAGCTCAAAGCCGGCGACCACCGTGTCTTGATATATTTTCAGATGACTCGGATGATGGATCTGATGGAAGAATATCTGATTTACCGTCAGTACAAGTATCTACGTTTGGATGGCTCCTCGAAGTTGGAGGATCGTCGAGATATGGTGATGGATTGGCAGACGCGGTAATACCCTTCTCACCTCTCTGTCCTAGAACGGATTATTGAGTATAATATCAGGTCCGACATATTTATCTTCATCCTAAGTACCAGAGCCGGTGGCTTGGGTATCAATCTGACGGCTGCCGACACTGTCGTTTTTTACGACCATGATTGGAACCCATCTAACGACGCTCAGGCAATGGACCGTGCACATCGCTTGGGACAAACGCGCCAGGTTACTGTATATCGGCTCATCACCAAAGGGACAATCGATGAGCGTATTGTACAGCTCGCTCGTGTCAAGAAAGACGTAAGCTGAACACATTTTTCCGGAGAAATCCAAAGTATAACCTCGAACTGCTTTTAGGTCCAAGACATCGTCGTTGGAAACAAAACATTCACAGACGCCACTAAACCAAGTGAAATTGTTCAGCTTCTTCTAAACGAGGACCAGCTCGCAAGCCTTGACTCCTCTAGTGGGGTACCTGGAGCGGTTTCTACGGGCTCAGTGGCAGGAATATCAAAAGCGACAGCGGCCCCAACTCGAGATTTGTGGACAGAGGAAGGCGACGAATTTTTTGGTCACTCAGGCCCTGCGCAATCTGGACCACAGGACACAGGCAAGGAGGTTGAAGAAGGGGCAAGTATGCCTAAGCCAGCACGTGGCGGTAAACGACACAGAGCTGGTGGAGCGACCGGGAGTAGAAGCCGCAAATCTGCTGCCAGCACGAAAGACGGAAGTAGACGAAAATCAGCGATTGAGAGTGGGGTTGTCTCCACTTTTCAATGAGAGCTTTCGAAGTGCCTGGGACACGGTTTCATTGCAATTCATCGTATTCATCTCATCATCTAAGCTTTCTGACTTCACCCTCGCATATTTGTTTCTCGCTTTTAGATGATACTTTACAACACTGTACCACATAACAATCTTGTATCGCATGTTGTTCCGTAGGACATATAATCTACTCGTAGGAGCGGTTTATTGGTCGTACACGTGGACATGGTCGCTAGGAATTCACTGCTGGCCCGGAAAACCTGCACGGAAACGACTGAGCACTAGTGTCACCATCTGGAGTCTACATCCTACACAGCGAGCGAGTCGAGTCATCACCGTGGAGCTAAGTAGGTCCTCGTCGTTCCGTTAACAGGTTATCGAATCACTTTATCCTTCGTCTCGCCCTTCACACAAACTCCTTACTCGGACCCCCTATCGTCGAAGAATGGCAAAGAAGAAGAAAACGCAGCAAAAGCCATTAGCTCGCGGATTTGCCGTGACATCTATACCCAAGAAAGCGCCTCCGCTGGAACAGGGTGACGTGAAAGGGGAAGAACCATCCATCGTAAAAACCCCGGATGCGCAGGACGCTCAGCATCATGAACCCGTTGAAGACGAGGTTCTCAATTGCCAAAAGGCTGAGGAACGGTCTTTACAGGACATAGTAGACAAACTGCAGGAAAAGACGGAGAAGGAAATAGTCCGAACGGTTAAGGTACGAGGATGCGCATGATAAACCTGTCGCAAAAGTTTGGCTAAGACGTCAACGATCTTGTTAGGCGATCGAAACAGAAAGGCGGTTTTCGGGTACATTCCCACTGCTAGACCTGGATGGGAGTATCGTCAACGAGATTTTGGCACTGGCGCGCGATTCCCAGCTCGGCAAGGGTACGCTCTCGCTTTCGTCTATTCAACATTCTCGCTGACACCGGTTCTTACTGGCAGCAAACATATCTGATGACACTACACTCGCTCGTCTCGGCATTACATACGGTGCTTTGAGGCGTCTAGGATATTCAGAGGAAATCGCGGAACGTTGCCTTGAGTCCATTGACGGTGTCGATCTTGAAGAAGCTCATGAATGGGTATGGACTTTTTCACTTCTTGGAACTCGCCCGTCATTTCCCTGTGCAGCTCTTCATGTACTGCACTGATGAAGAGCTCCAACCACATGCTCGTGAGTTATCGATTTCAAGTCTGCCTTTTCCTTCATATCCAATCGAGAGCTAGTTCATGCAGAGAGCAAGGCCCCGACACCGAAGCCCAAGTCGATTTCAGCACTTCCGACGTCTACTCTTTCAGACTCTGCTCGATCTAGCTCGCCTGCGCAGACCCCGAGCTCAACCCGACTCTCCAGTGAGCAGCAAGTTGCACGCGTGTCAGAACGCGACGCTGATCTGTTTGAATCTCCAGAATTTCTGGACGATGATCCCAACATACTGTATGCCCGGCTCAAAGTGGAACTTGACAAGAGAACGCGCACACCGAGTGGTGACTCAGAGGAATCTCTCATCGAAGAGCTGCGTTCCCGCTTGGATGTCGTTAAATCCCACTATTTCTTTGACCAAAGGGGCGCAGAAGCTCATTACATATCGAGGCGTCAAAAGTTGGACGAAGATTCCCTACAAGCGCGCCTTCGTGGTGGTCCTGGCCCCGATTTGTCAAAACCCTCTAAACTCGGTCGGCCCGATACTCAGCCTCTGCTTCACCATCCCAAGGAGGTGCGTGGAGATTCACCCGACCTTTTTGACTCGAACGAGCAGGAAGATGGGGGACTATTCGATATCCTCGATGATATGCCCTCCACCGATATCAGCGACACTGGGGTAACTGTCAGAATACGGGATATGCCTTTACCTAAGGGAAAATTCGAGCGGACGTCGAAGGCCTTTCTTCAAGCAGCTGTCAACAAGCTCGACTCTTTTGCTGTGACGACCTATCATCCCCTCTCCGGTGTTAGTCGGGCAAAAAGGGCCTCACTTAGCATACGTTGGGGTTCAGACAAAATCAGTGAATGGACGATGACAGATGTCGCTTGCTACGACATGACACAAGCGGAGCAATACATTGCCACAGTTGCGCTGCATGCGCTCACTTTTCCTGCTTCTGTAGGCTTTGCCTCGGGCAACTCCGCGTCTGGCGCCGGACAGACATTCTTCCGGCTCCTGCCCCCTGCATATCGTGAACTCTGGGACGAGCTCGAAGCTGCGCGAAAAAGCTCTGATGATGCCACGAATAGGGCGGTCTGGGCCAAATTAAAGAGGATAGTCGAGACAAAGAGTAGCCAGGAAAAGGTTCGTCCTCAACTATTCTGGATTGCTTGCGCCGCTCAGCTCCACAGACCGTCGACGAGACTTCACGACAGCCAGTTCGAAGTATCGAGAGTTCTACTCTGAAGAACTCCCGAGAGAAAGAGACCTCAAACCAAATTAAGTTCGCCTTCGAGAGTCGGCGGTCTTCTTCATCATATAAGGAAATGCTAGTCAGTTGGAGACATAGTATATCTCATCGCGCTTGTTATCTCATAAGAAGCAGTCGCAGCGAAACAATTTGCCTATCGCTCAGTATAGAAACCATATCGTGGAGTGCCTTGGGACTTCACAAGTCCTTGTACTGAGTGGCGAAACGGGATGGTCAGTACGGTCTCAATAGTGCCGTCTCCTTGACCTATCTGTTCGACAGTGGTAAATCGACGCAAGTCCCGGCATTCATACTCGAAGACCAGCTCTCTCGTGGAAATCCCTGCAAAGTCTACTGTGCTGAACCCCGAAGAATCTCCGCGATCTCCCTAGCTCATCGTGTTTCCCAGGAGTTAGGCGACCCCCCTGGAGTAGTTGGCACACCTGCCTCTCTCGTAGGGTATTCTGTGCGCCTGGAAAATTACATTTCACGCAACACACGGCTCGCATATATCACTTACGGCATTGCTCTGCGAATGCTGGAGGGGAGCGGCAAGCAGAGCGAGAATGGTATTACTTTCGATGAAATTACGGTGGGCCAAAGCCCGTCCCCTGATTCCCAGCATTCTCACTGGATTACATTGGTTGCATCCAGCACATCATCATTGACGAGGTATTGCCCCGCACCAGTTCATGTACACTCCCGTTCGCTAATGAGAGAAAGGTTCACGAACGAAACATTGAGTCCGACTTTTTATTGATCGTCCTGAAGGCTTTGTTGGCGAAAAGGCCCGATCTGCGGTAACTTTGCTACACCGTCAGTTGTATTCGACGAATTTTCTCATAATACCACCTCCTAGGGTCGTGCTCATGTCTGCAACAGTCGATTCAGAGAAAGTATCCCACTACTTCGGGGGTTGCCCAGTGATCCATGTTCCTGGCCGAACATTCCCGGTAGACGTCAAGTATCTCGAGGATGCAGTGGAACTCACACAGTGGTCCATCACTGAATTTTCCCCCTACGCAAAACGCTGTGGGTAACCTTTGTATCACTTCCAGGAACCTCTCTTTGAGACTTTTTTCAGTAAACGATAAGTTTTTCCGGGGGAAAAATGCTCAGGAATGGTCTGAGGATACTGCCGGCGTTAACCTCTCCGACCATGATGACGAGACAACACCCAGCAGCGTAAAGTTATCAGAAACACGCTATTCCTCTAGAACGGCTTCAACCATCAATCTGCTCGACGAACGCGTAATTCTTTACGACTTGATCATGCGCTTGTTGGAGCATGTCTGTTTTCAGGGGGCCTACACCAAATATTCCGCGGCTATTCTCGTGTTTCTTCCAGGCATAGGGGAAATACGTCGTCTGAACGATCTTCTGACTGAGCATGCTTCATTTGGTTCTAGTCATGACTTCATCATATATCCCCTACACTCCTCCATCTCAAGTGAGAACCAAAGTGCAGTATTCGAAGTGCCCCCTCCTGGAATTCGCAAGATTGTGCTGGGTCGGTGAATGCCTGCACACATGTTTTGCAGCTAACGTGTTACTTAGCCACTAACATTGCTGAGACGGGAATTACAATTCCTGATATCACTTGCGTGATCGACTCTGGAAAACATAAAGAAATGAGGTAAAACTTCCACCACGTGTCTACACAATCTCTCACCACGAGCGGCAGGTTCGACGAGAAACGACAGTTCAGTCGCCTCGTAGAGACGTATGTGGCCAAGAGCAATGCGACCCAAAGGAGAGGTCGGTCAGGCAGAGTCCAGGACGGCCTTTGTTTCCACCTCTTCACCAGGATTCGTCACGATACACAAGTGAGCCGAATATATGCCTTGATTCGCAGATGATAAACCCTTCCTAGCTTGTTGACCACCAAGACCCAGAGATCATGCGACTGAGTTTATCGGATCTAGCCCTTCGTATCAAAATTTTGAAGGTTGAGCTTGGCTCGTCTATCGAGGATGTACTATCCCGAGCACTAGACCCACCATCCCCCCTTAACGTCCAAAGAGCTGTGTCTGCTCTAGTTGAGGTCTGTTCCCGTTGAGACTATTTGGTGGATGGATGCTTACGATTTGCTGACCCAGGTCCGTGCACTGACACCTGATGAGGAAATCACCCCTCTTGGTCGTCTACTCAGTGCTTTGCCGACCGATGTCCACATCGGAAAATTCTTACTCATGGCCACTGTCTTTCGCTGCCTAGACCCCGCTCTCACCATCGCTGCTACCCTCAATTCGAAATCTCCATTTCTTACTCCATTCGGCCATGAAGAAGAGGCCGATCGCGCCAAGTGCTCGTTCAGGACAGGTTCGTACGTGCTTGGGAATCGAACCTTTGGCTGATATCGTCGCAGATAATTCTGATTTCTTGACAATGCATAATGCGTTTTCGAGCTGGCGACGAGCTTCCTCCGATGCGGGCTCTGTGCGGAAGTTCTGCAGATTGAATTTCCTGAGCCAGCAGGTTCCCCCTTCTTTTACCTAGGCGGGACGTCGTCTCATCCATCCTTTCCCAGAACCTGCAGCAAATCGAAGAACTTCGCCAACAATTTCTCGCGTAGGTTCTGGCTTAATCTCCCAAGGACGTTATCTAAGTTAAAAGTCTATCAGGTACTTAATTGACGCAAGACTTATCCAAGCTGACAGAGGAATAGTGAAACAACTCTCACGGTATCCGTGCACTACGTTATTAGGCGTACCTGCTCTCATCCCGTTTATTGTAGACCGCGGTTTAGTCGAAACCGGACGAGATTTGTTGTTTTGCCTCCGGAGCTTGACCTCTACTCCGAGAACGTAGCTCTCATCAACGCTGCTTTGGCGGCAGGTTTATATCCGAAGATACTTAGCGTAGACCCGGCGCAAGGACTGTTGCAGACCGTGACCAACAACCGGGCCGTTGCTTTTCATCCATCGTCTGTCAACTTTAGGAGAAAGCCACTGGACTTCGGCGTGCACTACCTTGCGTTCTTTACCATAATGTCAGCCCTTGCCAGGGGTCAAGTTGCACCGGCTTAACGAGAATTTTACAGGCACTCGAAAAAGCTATACGTCTGGGAGACAGGGCCAGTGGACGACCTCGCTCTTCTACTTCTGTGCGGGGACTGCAATTTCAAGGTATAGTTCATTGAAATTCCACTCTTCGTTATCTAAGCTGGCGTAGCTCGTTTCAGACGCCGCCTTCGTTGATCGCAAGATCAGGTTCCGGATTCCTGCGAGGACAGGTTTAGCACTAAAACACCTTCGAAACCAACTGGCAGCAGTGCTAAACGAACGCTGGAGGAACAAGCCGACAACCGAATCCCAAGAGAGATGGATGGACATGGTTCTCGTTGTCCTTGGAAAATTGCGACCCGAGCTAGACAGGACCGCACAGACTGTAGTCTTAGACGTTGTACGCAACTAAACTCGCATCTTACATGCTAGAATCAAACATCAGTGTAGTTCAGGTTGTAGGCTCATATTGAAAAAGTGGAGAGCGAAAGTGACGCCAGGGTTATGCTTATAATTTCGTACTAGCCGTAGTCGGTTCTGGTTCTCACGCAAAAATGGAAACAGACGACCACGTCGTGAGCGTGCTGCCTGTTCACCTATCCAACAATCTAGCACCGAACCTCCAATTGCACCAGTTTCCCCTGCTCAATCGCTCCCTCGAAGTCCCTCCGTCCGCCACATTGAGTGGGAAGCGTATCCGAGCCCGCTTGAAGCCCACGGCACGCCGCTTGGAGGTCCACGTCCCCGTTGACCATCGCCCCGAGGTATGGAACTCTGAGAAGTCGAAGGAACTGGGGGCCGGAAGGTTGGAAGATGACAAGGAAAAGAATCAAGTCGATAGAAGCAGATTAAAGGAAAATGAAGAACCCCGCCTTTCCGAAGTTCGATTCAGGAGCGAAGCAATCCCTCACGTTGGCGCATACATGCTGGGTGTTGTGCGTAACGGCGAGTTCTCTATCCCTCATTATAGGTGTGGAAATGCTCATAATTAACCAGGAGCGTTGCATCTGCATCCCCTCAACGAAACCCATCAACTACGACCGACCCTTACATATCTCGACGCTCTAAATCGTAAAAGTCGGCGCACTCGTGGAGCTGACTCCGATTCCGAGTCAGATGATGGACCGCCACCCGACCCTGACGAGGTCCCTCCGATTTCTACCCCACCAAAAGCCAAGGGGCCGGTCGGAGGAGCAAAGGAAGTCCAGGTCACCGCCCGCAAGGTGGATGAGAAAGGGGGCCAGCATCTTCAAGGAGGACTATCAGCAGTCCGAAGAGAGATGCTCATGGGAATTCGAGCAGAGGAGGAAGATGAGTGGCAAGAACTCGCCTATCATGGCGCTGAGGTATGTTGGGCTTATGTTGGGACTTCATTTTCTGCCTGTACTCAAAACGTGTTTTACAGAGTGCTGAATCCAACGAGGCATACGAGGCATTATTTTCACAATGTGGGGACGTGCTCGAGTCGCAATCCAACGTCTCCACATTTTTAAGTTCCATTCGTGGTCGTTGATATGTGTTGTAGATTATGTAATGAAATAATATATAATTCGTTCGTAAGTTATTCTCAGAAATTGCCCCCCATGAACCAAGATACAGACTCAGAAACAGATCGGTCTCTTTCTCCTTGCGTACCTTCCTACTTTGAATTGCAACCCCCTGCAACTAAGTCTAGTCTAGAGGAGGTTGAAGCTGCTCTTCGACATCTTCGATGTGTCGAGACCCACCGTCTAATAAAGGTACTTAAGTTCGTTAGATCGACAGGGGTTCCTCCCAATTAGCTAGGATGTTGCATACGCCGACTTTATTCGAAGAGCGTGTAGAACTTTAGCGTTCGCATTTCGCGAGCTGGCAGCTCTACACCAAAACGGTCGTGCTGGCCTGGTGGAGATATTCAAGGAAGCCAGTGAGTTTTTTTTGGGATTTTTAACGTGGATTTGGCTTTTTCCTTTTCTTTCTCCATAGCCAGCGAATGGTTCTTGTCCAAGCTTCTGGCATACAGGCGCGACTTTCTTTATATAGGAGCTCTTTCAACATCGGCCAAAGGAGCTCTGATTACCTGGATAGACGTTATACTGGCAACCATTGCCGAGACATCCGTTTGCATTTCCAGTGACACGTCTCACGTGGACGGCATGGAGGGTACACTGGCTAGGCACAAAGAAGACGAAGCGATTCGGGCTGCTTCTCAATTACCTTGTAGGTCGAGTCTAGGTGTTGCATATTCGTTACTAATTGGACTGAGATACCTGGGCCGAAATGTTGGACCTTCTGACGTCGAACCTGGCGTCGTGTACTGTGCTTCGGTTGACCGTGCGACTCGCGTTTGCCGCATATATTCTACACCCTCAGCTCTCA
>WNGR01002594.1_pt1 | contig 19745 bp, 20 predicted proteins | sample 5407581 | NCBI WGS metagenome assembly WNGR01 (sample SAMN13153383, study PRJNA577476) | soil metagenome | isolation source: 80 cm soil or saprolite under Garry oak tree replicate 2 | place: USA:California | collected 2016-06-15 | reverse complement strand
AGGGCGCCGAGGCAATTGCTCCGCAGAGCAGTAGCCGCAACATAGGATGCATGTCGCGAAATTGAGTTAAGAACAACGCCAAAACCATGATTCCAGCGACAACCGCAAGTTGCGCAGGTTGAAAATTGATCGGCCCTAAATGCAGCCAGCTACGCGCGCCATAAACTTTAGTGCCAATAAACTTGGTCAGGATCAAAAACACGATGCCCGCCAGATACATTGGCAAGGCGCCCCAGCGGACCCAGCGATAATCAATCAGACTCGTAATCATGAATGCCAAAGTGCCCACCGCGACCCAGTTTGCCTGCTTTCGCCAGAAATCTGTAGCGTAGGAATCTGTGCGTGTAGAAGTCGCACTGTAGATGGCCACCACGCCAAAGATCGCAAGTGCGAGCATGGCGAGCACCAAAAGCCAATTTTGGCCAAACAATTTTCTAAGAAAAGGTGTCATGCTGCTTTCTGGCGCATTGTGCGGGAAGTCAGAAGGATTATACGCAAGTTGCGATTCTGGCAAAGTTCGCAGTCTCTCTCCTTACGGACTTCTGCGGCGGAGCTCCGCTTCGATTAGGTCGAGCAAGAGGACCTGCCTGAGCCGACCCAGGGTCAAGGCATCTGTTTTACTCCTGAACTGCAAGAAATTTCTCCATTTCCGTCGCGACAACAGAAGGCGTGGAGCAATTCCCTACAGATATAATTGCCTAGCGATAAATCACTTATATTCATTCGCTGCCAAAATTAGCGCTTCGCTTGTCACCTGATTTAAAGGCCATTAAAGTAGTCTCCACTGGTTCATCCGGAGGGCATTGACGCGATGGTTAAGAGGAAAAAGACAAAAACAAAACGAAAACTCGCACACCCAAAACTGCCGATGCAAGGGCAGTTGAATTTGCGAGACGAGGGAACGCATTTCAGCCTGCGCGTGATCTTTGACGACTTAAACGAACGATATTTTCGCGGGAATCGGCGTCTCCGCGGTTACAAAGTCATGTGGGGCCGCCGTCGAAAACATCGTCCGAGAGAATATTTCATCTTTGGCACAATCCAGGAAGAAGATCGCGTCATCCGAATTAATCCGGCACTGGATCAGGCATTTGTGCCGCCGTGGTTCCTACGGTACGTGCTTTACCACGAGATGCTGCATTCTGTCGTGCCAGAGGAGACGCTGCCGGAAGGCCGCCGTCGAGTTCATACAGAAGAATTCAACCGGCGAGAGCGCAAATACCCAAGCTACCGCCGTGCGCGACGCTGGGAAGAAGAAAATCTGTCGCGCTTTTTGCGCTGAGCCGCATTTTTTCGTTTCTTCGGCGAACACTGCGCCGAATGGCAGCGCCGATGGTAAAACGACTGCCGTGAAAAGCTAACAGCGATTTGCAGAGCGAAATTTTTGGTTGACGTGGAAACTATATATACTATTTTAGTTTCCACAGTATATCAATTACGTATGTCAACCAGCCGCACAGAGAAGCCCTTAAAAAGAGCGCTACCAGCCGATGCTGATTCTCAACGAATCGTGGAGTCGGCTAGGGAGCACTTCTTCAGCCACGGTTTCCGCAGCGTGACCATGGACGACCTGGCGGAGGAGCTGGCGATCAGCAAGAAAACGCTCTACGCCCGTTTCCCGAGCAAGATTGCGCTGCTCGAGGCCGTGCTGGCCGATAAGTTCGCCAGCGTCGAAGCGAAGTTGGAGGAAATCACGCGTGCTTACCCGCACGATTTCTCAGCAGCACTGCACGAACTGCTCGCCAACACGCAACGCGAATTAGATGAGATCAAACCGCCGTTTGTTCGCGACATGCGCCAGAAGGCGCCGCAGGCCTTCAAGATCGTCGAGCGGCGGCGAGCCGAACTGATCCAGCGCTTTTTTGGAAAACTTTTCGTGGAAGGTCAGCGCACGGGAATGGTGCGTAAAGATCTCCCGGCCAAGCTGATGATCGAGATTCTGCTGGCCGCAGTTCAGGCGATCGTGAATCCGGCGAAGGTAGAAGAACTCGGCCTTACGCCAAAAACCGGCTTCGCATCAGTCGTTAAAGTTGTTCTCGAAGGCGTGATCACCCGGAAAGGAAGGAAAACATAAATGTGTTTTACTTTGTGCAAGATAGACAATTAATGCGCGCCGCTGGAGCATTGGCGGTCCTTCTCGCGCTCGGCAGTTGCAGTGACCCACCTAAGAACCGTTTCCAAGGTTATGTCGAAGGTGAATTTGTTTATGTTGCGTCGCCGCTCGCCGGGACGTTGGAATCGTTGCAGGTGCGCCGAGGCGATCAGGTAAAAGCCGGTGACCCGCTCTTCGCTCTGGATGAAACTCCGGAGAAGGCTGCGCGCGAGCAAATCGAGGCGGCGCTCGTGCTTTCCGAAGCGGAATATGCGCGCCAGGACAAACTTTTCCACACTGGTGTGGCTGCGACCCAGGATTTGGATCGCGCCCGTTCAACGCGAGATCAGGATAAGCGACGACTCACTCAAACAGACTGGAGTTTCCTGCAAAAAAGGCGGTCGGCACCGCAAGCGGGTTTGGTTTACGACACGCTCTACCGTCAGGGTGAATGGGTCGCAGCCGGTAAACCAGTGGTCGCGCTGTTGCCGCCGCAAAATATCAAGGTGCGCGCTTTTGTTCCAGAAACGCGGGTCGCTTCAATTCATTACGGCGACGAGGTACGGGTCGCGGTCGATGGCGTGCGCGATCCTTTCAACGGCAAGGTGAGCTATATCTCGCCCCACGCCGAATACACGCCACCGGTTATCTACAGCAAGGAAAGCCGGGACAAGCTCGTCTTCATGGTCGAAGCCGTGTTCGACCCTGCAACTGCGGCCAAGCTCCATCCGGGACAGCCGGTGGATGTGCAATTTCAATCCAAGTCATGAATGGCGAACCAATCATCGACGTGCGCGGCATGACGAAACGCTTTGGCGATCGCACGGTGGTCGATCATGTCGATCTAACGGTGCACGCCGGGGAGATTTTTGGATTCCTCGGTCCCAACGGCAGCGGCAAGACGACGTTCTTGCGCATGCTGTGCGGATTGCTCCGGGCGGACGATGGAAGCGGCACATGTCTCGGTCATGACGTCATTGCTGAGAGCGAAGCAATTAAGCGCGAAGTTGGCTACATGACGCAGCGATTTAGTTTTTGGGAGGACCTAAGCATCGCGGAGAATCTCGATTTTGTGGCGCGAATGTATGACGTAAAAAACCGGCGCCAAACTGTGCGCGAGAGCCTCGAGCAGCTCGGCCTTGCTGGACGCAAAGATCAACTCGCAGGCCAGCTCTCTGGCGGATGGAAACAACGGCTCGCGCTGGCCGCGTGTCTCATTCATAAACCGAAGCTGCTGTTACTCGACGAACCGACAGCGGGTGTCGATCCAAAAGCGCGCCGCGATTTCTGGGATGAAATTCATCGCCTCGCCGGCGAGGGCCTGACGGTTTTGATCACGACTCATTACATGGACGAGGCGGAGCGCTGCCACCGGCTCGCTTACATTGCCTACGGCAAACTGCTGGCGCACGGCGCGGTCAACGAAGTAATTGCGCATGAGCGCCTAACGACTTGGTCCGTCACCGGCCAGGATTTGACCAAGCTGACCGAACAATTACGCGCACGTCCGGGCGTGGAGCAGACGGTGGCATTCGGCAACATGTTGCATGTGAGCGGAGGCGAGGCCGCCGCGCTCGAGCAGGGAATCGCGCCGTTTCGGACCGACCAATACGAATGGCGTCAGGTCGAGTCCGGGCTCGAGGACGTCTTCATCCATCTCATGGACAAATCGCAGGACAATTCTCCATCATGAAAAAACTCCATATATTTTCGATGGCGCGATTCCGCGCGATGCTGGCAAAGGAATTCATCCAGATGCGCCGGGATCGGCTGACGTTCGCGATGATGATCGGCATTCCGTTGCTCCAGCTGGTTCTCTTTGGCTATGCCATCAATGCGGATCCGAAACATTTGCCCGCGGCCGTCCTCGTGGCCGATCAGGGCCCCGAAGGTCGCACTTTGTTTTCCGCGCTTCAGAACAGCGGCTACTACGAGCTCGTCCGCCAGGTAAAGACTGAAGCCGAAGGCCGTGATCTGCTGGCCCGCGGTAGAGTACAATTTGTCATTAACATTCCGGAAAATTTCAGCCGCGATTTCGTCCGCGGCGACCGGCCCCAACTCCTCGTGGAAGCAGATGCGACCGATCCGGGAACAACCGGCAACGCGATCGGGTCGTTATCGACAGCGCTGAATACCGCGCTGCAAAATGATTTGAAAGGTCCCCTCGAATCGCTCGCGGCAAATGATGGGCCGATCGATTTGCGTGTGCACGCGCTCTACAATCCCGAAGCCATCACCCACTACAACATTGTGCCGGGACTGATGGGAGTGGTTCTCACTCTGACCATGATTTTAGTGACCGGGTTGGCGATTACGCGCGAGCGGGAGCGTGGCACGATGGAAAATCTTCTCTCTATGCCGACACGCCCGATCGAAGTGCTCGTCGGCAAGCTCGTTCCCTACATTCTGGTAGGCTACGTCCAGGTCACGCTAATTCTTATCGCCGCGCGCTTCCTGTTCGACGTGCCGATGTTCGGGAGCCTTCTGTTATTACTCGTGGCCGCCGCTCTTTTCATCGTCGCGAATCTGGCCGTGGGCATCACGTTTTCCACCATTGCCCAGAACCAACTTCAAGCTATGCAGATGACTTTCTTTTTCTTTTTACCTTCGCTGCTGCTTTCCGGATTTGCCTTTCCGTTCCGCGGAATGCCAGGCTGGGCGCAGACGATCGGCGAAATCCTGCCGCTCACTCACTTCGTGCGCATCGTCCGCGGCATTCTTTTGAAAGGCAACGGAATCGGAAACATTGGGCCGGAACTTTGGCCCATCGCACTATTCGCAGCCGTTGCGATGTTCATCGCGATGAAACGTTACCGGCAGACATTGGATTAAGACTAATGATTGCAACAGAAAGGAACTGATTATGAAATTAGAAGAGCTTCATCAAGAATTACGGCAAAGGATTCTCAACTTATCCGGTGTGACGGAGAGGCAGAATGCGGGAATCCACGAAGACGCGTTTTTTGTCGGACGCAAGATGTTCATGCACATCCATGGCCACTGCCATTGCGACATTCGCTTATCGAAACCTGATCAGAAGCGAGTTCTTGCGGAGGGCAAAGCGCGCCCGCACCGCTGGGCGCCGGAAGCAGGATACGTCACGTTGATTGTGGACAATGAAGAGGATTTGCATCCAGCAATGGATCTGATTCGGATGTCACATCATTCCTTTGCCGACAAACAGAGTGTTCCGCGAACGGAACACCAATAGAACCAACAAGGAGCGGATTATGAAATTATTTGTCATAGGAGCGACTGGCCGGACCGGGCGGGAGATTGTTGAGCAAGCTCTGGAACGAGGTCATCACGTCACCGCGTTTGTTCGTTCGCCTGAAAGCATCACCTCAAAAAGTGAGCGGCTTACCGTCATCAAAGGGAATGCGATGAACGAAAACGAACTCTTTAGCGCAATGCAAAATCACGAGGCGGTCCTTTCTACACTTGGACCGCGAGAGGTTTTCAAACCAAGCTCAATGCTCCACGACAGCGCGGTTGCGACGACTCATGCAATGAACCGTTCAGGAGTGAAACGGCTGGTTGTTCTCTCGGCGGCAGCACATTTCCCTGGTATCCCCAATCGGATCGCCAGTTTTATCATGCGAAACCACATGCGCGATTCGCTTGCCATGGAAGAAATCGTGCAAGCCAGCGGCCTCAACTGGACGATCGCTCGTCCTCCACGTCTCACTCAGGAACTCTATACGACCTATCGAAGCCGGGAGGGCGCCGCTCCTAAGATGGGTTTCACTCTGGCCCGCAAAGCGGTTGCGGCATTCATGCTCGACGCGATCGAGCAAGCGAAACACTTTCACAAAATTGTTGGTATCGCGAAATAATTATTGGAGCTCGCCATGTTCATTGCCTGTGTCGTTGTCACTCTCCTGGCTGCTGCGGCTAACATCTTCTCGGCCACACTCGACTTCATCCGCTATAAGCAGGTTCTCATCAACATGGCCAAGGCAGGCGTGTCGGAATCGTGGATAACCCCGCTTGGCATCCTTAAAGCAGCTGGCGCGATGGGACTGCTCGTCGGCATCGGCGTGCCACTGATCGGGACGGCTGCCGCAATCGGCCTCATCCTGTTCTTTGTAGGCGCCATCATCACGCATCTGCGTGCACAGGACTACTCGTTCGGTCTGGCGGTCGCGTTCCTCCTGCTGGCCGTAACCGCGCTGGTGTTGAGACTGTCTGCCTCGTGACGAGCGAGGCCCCCGATTAACCAAGCGGGACGCCGTTGCTCCACAGGCAAGATGCCTGTGCCACGAAGGGAAGCAGCCTTCAGCGCCTTTCGGTCGCGGTCGGCCCGCTGAGCGGCTCAGACGGCGAGGGCGTCGTCGCTACGTTCTTTTTGATCAGGTACCAGAGCATTGTCGCGAGCAGGAGGGAGATCAACTTCGCGCGCCAGTTTTTCAGGATCAGTCTCTTCATAATTGCTGTGCAATAAAATTTCCGCGATGCGCTGGCGAAATGTTTCCGGAGTGAAATTGCGCTCAATTCGCCGCCGGTGACAAATGGAAATGCTGCCAGTCTCTTCGGATACGATGATTGCCACGGCATCCGATTCCTCCGTGATTCCGAGGCCAGCGCGATGACGTAACCCTAGGCTACGGTCGAGCGTCTCTCGTTGGCTAACGGGAAAAATGCAGGCAGCGGCCGCAATCCGTCCATTGCGGATGATGACGCCGCCATCGTGAAGAGCGGCCTTGGGATGAAAGACTGCCAGGAGGAGCTCAACCGAAAAATCGCCGTCGATCGTCACGCCGGTCTCTTCGTAAACGCGAATCGACGTGTCGCGCTCGATTGCGATGAGAGCACCAAACTGTTTGTTCGCCAGTTGCGCCACGGCCTCCGCCAGATCGTGAACAGTCTCGCGCTTTTCGCTGGTAAGGGAAAAAATCGGATGCCCACCGAGTGCGGCCAGTCCGCGCCGCAGCTCCGGTTGAAAAATCACTACCAATGCGACTGCAAGGAAGACCGAAAAACTTCGCACGATCCATCCGATCACAACCAGATTGAGCAACTGCGAAACCAACGTCAGCGTTAAGAAAACGATCGCGAGCCCGGTCAACACTTTCGCGCCGCGCGTCCCGCGGAAATAAAGGTAGCCGTAATAGATCGCCACGCTGAGCAAAATGACTTCAAAAGCGCTGCGCCATCCTCTGATCCAGAGATGAATGAGTTGATCGATCATTTCGTCCTTTGAAGCATTGCTTCCGTTATCCGTAACGCGTTTACATTTTCTTTGACGTCATGCACGCGGAACACGTCCGCACCGCGCGCGCGCAGAAGCGAAGTCAATGCCACCGCAGGCGCGAGCCGATCGCTGATCTCCGATGAGCCGATCAGTTTTGCCAGAAAAGATTTGCGGGAAACACCAACCACGAGGGGCCGATCGTGCACGCGAAGCCGGTCAAGATGCGCAAGCACCTCGAGATTATGCTCAAGCGTTTTCCCGAAACCTATTCCCGGATCAAACGCGATCGCCATCGGGTCAATGCCGCACTCTACGGCGCGCGCATACTGTTGTCGAAAAAAATCAGCCACTTCCGAGACAGCGTCGGTATATCGCGGTTCCACCTGCATCGTCCGCGGATTTCCCTGCATATGCATAATGATGAAAGCCGATTTGGTTTTGGCAACGAGCGGCATCATTGGTTTATCGCCTTGTCCGCCGGTGACGTCGTTTACGACCGAGGCTCCTGCATGAATCGCCTCGCGCGCAACCTGTGCCTTTGAAGTGTCGATCGAGATAACTGTGTTGATCTTCATGCGTAATTGTTCGATCACGGGAATCACGCGGCCCAATTCTTCCCCTGCGGCGACAGGTTCGGCGCCGGGCCGCGTTGATTCGCCGCCAACATCAACGATTTGCGCGCCTTCTCCGGCCATTCTCAGACCGTGCTCAACCGCCTTCTCCACTGTGAAAAATTCCCCACCGTCGGAGAATGAATCCGGAGTGACGTTCAAGATGCCCATGATTAGTCCTTGCCGGGAGAGATCGAAAATGCGGTCGCCGATTTTCCAGAGCCTCCCGCCCATCATGGGTGAGACTATCACAGCCGCCTCTTTATTCGAAGTGCAGCGCCTCGCTCTGTCGAGGTGGTCTGGGCGGCGTATTGCTCACGGTGGGACGGCGACACAGCGCCGTGGCTACAACATTACTTTTTCCGCGAATAACGCCCCATCAATTCTCCCTGCGCGACAACGTGACCCTTCATCGCCGCGTCGAGCTGGCCCCGTTTCGCGCCGATCGGCAAATCCAGCTCGCGGTCGAGCGCAAAAATCTTGAAGTAATAACGATGCGTCCCTGAGGGCGGACACGGTCCGCCGTAACCCGATTTGCCGAAGTCATTCGTACCGTGAACGCCTTTTGGCGCACTTCCTTCCTGAATGCTGCTGGTTTGCGGAGAGATATTCCAAACAGTCCAATGCGTGAACAACCCGTTCGGGGCATCCGGATCATCCACGATCAGGGCAAGGCTTTTCGCTCCGGAAGGAATATCCGCGATCTGCAAAGGCGGGCTGGTATCCGCGCCGTCACATGTAAATTTTGATGGAATATTTGCACCTTCTTGAAAAACAGAACTTGTAATCTTCATCTTGGCTCCTCCTGCGGCAAATGAAGCGATTGCTGCCAGTGCAATCGCAAATGCGCCAGCCATAATCGCTTTTGGCACTATTCGACCTCCGGTTGAAATCGCGTTACATCGAGCATAACTCAACGACATTGTTTCGCTGCGATGACTCCAAACGGACGTAAGATTCACGAACAAATTCTCGCGCTTCTTGGGTCGGCCGATTATCGGCCGCTGGACAAGAGCGAACTGGCGAAAGCGCTCGGCCGAAAGAGCGGCGTGCGCATGGGTTTGAACCAGGCGCTGCGCGACCTCGAGCGCGCGGGCGAGATCGCGCGGATCCGAAAAAATCGCTACGTCCTGCCGCCTGCGGCTGACCTGGTCACTGGCAAGCTCCACATTCATCAGGCCGGATACGGATTTCTGATCAGCGAAAAACCGGGCGAGCCGGACATTTTCATCGCGGCGGAAAACACGGGAACAGCCATGCACGGCGACCGCGTGGTTGCTCGCATCTCGCGGGATGCGCCCTACGGACGTATCAAAGGACGACACGAGGGACGCGTGATTCGAATTTTAGAACGCGCACACGATACGATCGTCGGAACACTGCAACATTCGCGCAATTTTTATTATGTTGTTCCCGATGATCCGCGTCTTGTGCACGACGTGTATGTCCAACCTGCTGGGGATCGGCGGGTCAACCAGACCGCCGCCAAAGTGGGCGATAAAGTTGTGGTTCGTCTCGAGGCTTGGGAATCGCGCCACGTCAATCCAGAGGGCGAAATCATCGAAGTGCTCGGGCCCGCATCGGCGCCGGGCGTCGATATGCTGTCGATCATCCGGAAATACCGTTTGCCGACGGAATTTCCGAGAGATGTTTTGCAACAAGCGAACGGGATTTCCGAAAAAATCGACGCGCGCCAACTCGATGGGCGCGAAGATCTGCGCAATGAATTTATCGTCACCATCGATCCCGATGATGCGCGTGATTTCGACGACGCTATTCATGTCGAGAAGATCGCCAACGGCGGCTGGGATCTTGGCGTGCACATTGCCGATGTTGCCGCTTACGTAGAGCCCGGCGGCGCGCTGGATCGAGAAGCGCGCCACCGCGGAAACAGCGTTTATCTCCCGGACCGCGTGGTCCCGATGTTGCCGGAGCGCTTGAGCAATGGCGTGTGCAGTCTTCATCCGGGAGTCGATCGGCTCACCCATTCGGTGTTTATTCATTTTGACAAGAATGGAGTCGCGAAAAGAGCGCGCTTCGCCCGTAGTGTGATTCGCAGCGCACACCGTCTGACTTACAAGCAGGCCTACGCGATCTTAAAGTCAGCGCCTCGCGATCCAGTGGGTGAGCAACTGCACGTTGCCTGGGAACTTGCCTCGCTATTGCGGCGAAAGAGATTCGAGCATGGATCACTCGATCTCGATTTTCCGGACGTAAAAGTATGGCTGGATGAAGCTGGCAAACCAGTGCGCCTCGAGCGCGTCGAGAATGATGAATCGCATCAGTTGATCGAGGAATTCATGCTGGCCGCGAACGAGGCCGTCGCGCGCGAGCTGAAGAACCGCGCCGTTCCCACAATCTATCGCGTCCACGAAGACCCTGATCCGGACAAACTGGCGGAGTATCGCGAGTTCGTGCTGAGTTTTAACTACAAGGTCGGCGATCTGACGCATCGCGGTGAGATACAACGTCTGCTTGCCGCGATTCGTGGAAAACCCGAAGAGCAAGCGCTCAAAATCGGTTTGCTGAAAAGTTTGAAACGTGCGCGCTACTTTTCGCAGCCGCTTGGTCATTATGGACTGGCCAAGCCGAACTACTTGCATTTCACCAGTCCCATTCGGCGTTATGCCGATCTGGTCGTGCATCGTGCGCTCGCACAACACGATGGGAAGCGCGGCCAGCGGATCGACATGAGCCAGGTCGCATCGATCGCAGAGCATATTTCGACAACCGAGCGCATAGCGGCCGATGCCGAAATCGAATCCGTTCGGATGAAGAAGCTTGAGTTTTTCCAACGGCAGCTCGACCAGCGCAATCCTCAGGTCTTTCGCGCCGCAATTGTCGATGTACGCAACTATGGTCTCGTGGTTGAATTGCCGGATGTGCTTATCACCGGTCTCGTCCATGTTTCGTCGCTGACCGACGACTTTTATTTATTCGAGCCAGCACAACGGCGACTGATTGGCCGAAGATCGCGCACGCGATTCAGCATCGGCGATGAAGTGCGCGTCTTCGTCGTACGTGTCGATGCATTCAAGCGGCAGGTCGATTTCGCGGTCGCGCTTGCATCGGAAGCGCCGAGGAAACGAGACCGCACCAAGGGATCGCCAGGGAAAACCAAAAGTATGAGCGGTTAGCGGCGCCTGCATATAAACGCAATACGTGCTTTGCCGCCGGGAAAGCTTTCTGTACCAGTGTCGTCTTTTACGTGAAATGGCTTGCTTCTTTCGCGCTTTTTTGGGCAGAATGCCGACGCAGTCGTTCGTAGGGAGAAGCCTACGAAGTCCCGGAGCACCGGTTCATGAATGGTTCATCCGCTCTCCCAAGCGCCAATGGGGATGCGATGGCATTCACCACCACTCATTGGAGCGTAGTATTGGAGGCGCAAGCCGAATCGCCCGCAGCGCAGAAAGCACTTGAAATACTTTGCCGCACTTATTGGCGACCTCTCTACGGATTTGCCCGGCGGCAAGGCCTTACACGAGAAGAAGCGCAAGATCTGATCCAGGAATTTTTTGCGGGCCTGCTGGAACACAGAAATTTGAACGCTGTCCGGCGCGAAAAGGGACGTTTGCGTTCTTATCTGCTCGTATCGCTAAAACGTTTTCTGGCTAGCGAGCGGCACCGCGCCAGCGGAGTTAAGCGGTACGAGAGCGGTCCTCATATTCGCCTGGATGAACTAACCGATTCGGAGATCACTGAGTTTGAGCTGACAGAAACATTGAGCGCCGACCGCCTCTTCGAGCGTCGCTGGGCGTTGGCAGTGCTGGAACAAGTGCTCACTCGATTGGAGTCCGAGTACCGAGCCGCGAATAACGGGCAATTGTTCGAGCGTTTGAAGGAATTCCTCGTTGGCGAACACGGGCGGCCAAGACAAGCTGAGATCGGCGTCGAAATGGGCATGACTGAGAACGCGGTGAAGCACGCGTTTCATCGATTTCGCCAGCGCTATAGGGTGCTATTGTGCGAGGAAATCGCCCACACTGTGGCACAGCCCGGCGACGTTGAGGATGAACTGCGACATTTGATTTCCGTGTTGCGCGCAGGATGAAGACCGCGAGCAAAGTCTGCGAAAACTGCGGGGAGAAAATCTTCAGTGACGCGCCGAAAGGATTGTGCCCGGCATGCGTTTTAGAGACAGGCCTTGGCCCGCTCGCCGGCGAAAGTGGGGACAAGGAGTCAACATCACTGCCGGGCGATAACGCCCGTGCACATGCTGCGGACGTGCTAATGGATTTCGGGGATTACGAACTACTCGAGGAAATCGGTCGGGGCGGTCAGGGCGTTGTTTATCGCGCGCGCCAGAAAAGTCTCAACCGAACAATCGCGCTAAAAGTCATTGGCCTTGGCCAATGGGCGACGGAGGCGCATCTAAAGCGCTTTCGTCGGGAAGCCGAAGCGGCCGCTAACCTGGATCATCCATGCATCGTTCCCATTTACGAAGTGGGGGAACGCGAGGGTTCCTGCTATTTCAGCATGAAGTTCATCGACGGCGGACAACTCGATGAAGTGACCAAGCGTCAGCCGATTTCGGCTCGCACCGCGGCGGAACTCATCGCCAAACTGGCGCGCACAGTTCATCACGCGCACGAGCACGGCATCCTGCATCGAGACATCAAGCCGGGAAATGTTTTACTTGATAGAAACGGCGAACCGCATCTTACCGATTTTGGTCTTGCCCGACTAGTGGAGACAGAGAGCACGGTCACGCGCACGATGGAAGTTTTGGGCACGCCCAGTTACATGGCGCCGGAACAAGCTGTTGGTAATAACGCGCGCGTCAGCAGAGCGACCGATGTTTACGGGCTTGGCGCCGTATTTTACCAATTGCTCACTGGCCATCCGCCTTTTGCTGGGGGAACAACCTTTGAAACTTTCCGGCTGGTGTTAGACACCGAGCCGCGACAACCGCGTCTATGGAATCCGAAAATAGATCGCGACCTTGCAACGATTTGCTTGAAATGCCTCGAGAAAGATCCACAGCGCCGTTATTCTTCCGCTCTCGCCCTAGCCGAAGATCTTGAACACTGGCTAAAACACGAACCAATTCGGGCGAAACGCAGCGGAGTTTTCACGCATGGCCGCAAATGGTTGTGGCGGAATCCAACTACTGCGGGGCTAATAGCATCGTTAGTCGCGGTGGCAGTAGGCGCAGGTGTGATCGTTTGGAAGAGCGAATTAGTTCGGCGTCCGCCCATAACCGGAATCGCCGTGCTTCCATTCGAAAATTTAAGCCAAGACAAAGAGAACCCGTTCTTTGCCGATGGTGTTCAGAACGACATTTTGACCAAGTTGGCGAAAATCGGAGACCTGAAGGTCATTAGCCGCACGAGCGTCATGCCGTACCGTGGCGTGCGGAACACTCGTCAGATTGGGAACGCGCTTCGCGTGTCTCATGTTCTCGAAGGCAGTGTTCAACGGGCCGGCAGCAAAGTGCGCGTGAACGCTCAATTGATTGATACGCGCACTGACACCCACGTTTGGGCAGAGCAATACGATCGGAACGTGAATGATGTTTTCGCAATCCAGAGTGAGATTGCGCAAAAGATCGCAGACCAGCTTCAAGCCAAGGTCTCAGCTGCCCAAAAAGCTGCAATCCAAGAGAGGCCGACTAACGATCTTGTTGCTTACGACCTTTACGTCCGCGCGACGGCGCTAGCTGACGCAGCCGACCCTCCAAATCAAGAGCGGGATGGGGATCGTCTTCGAAAAGCTGTAGATTTACTCAACCAGGCGATCGCACGCGATCCTTCTTTCCTTCTCGCCTATTGCAGGTTGGCCCAGGTGCACGACGCGCTCTACTTTCATGGGTTCGATCACATCGCCAGCCGCCTGGCCTTGGCGAACGATGCAATAAATTCCGCTTTTCGTCTCAAACCAAATTCTGACGAGGCGCATCTAGTTTTGGCTAAGCATCTTTATCGGGGTTACCTGAATTACGATGACGCTCGCGACGAGCTGGCTATTGCTGCCCGCACCTTGCCGAATGATGCGCGAGTTTTCCAGTTAAGCGGGGAGATTGATCGAAGACAAGGACGTTGGCGCGATTCAGTGCGCAATTTCGAGCGTGCTAGTGAATTGGATCCGCGAAACGACCAACATTTGTACGCGCTCGCAGTGACCTATCGAATGATGCGCGCCTATAAGCAGGCGAGAGAAGTTTTAGAGCGCGTCGCTGCGCTCAAACCAAACGACGTTGATGCGCGACTACTGGGTGCTTGGATCGACTTGGACGAACGAGCCGATACTCGACCGTTGTATGCGGTCATTGAAAACATTCTCCGCGAAGAACCAGCGTCGGCTGGAATTCGGGTGCCTGGTCTGTTTGTTCTCGCATTGTACGAGCGCGACTTCGCTGCGGCTGATCGTGCTTTGGCATTACTTACCGATCGTGTGTTTGGAGAAATAAAACCGTCGATTTACTTTGGCCGTGCTATCGCGCAGGGCGTGATCGCTCACGCTAAAGGGGACACGGCTGCTGCGCACGACGCGTTTGCCGCTGCGCGTCCAGAAGCGGAGAAAGCAGAGTCCGAGGATCCAAGTCACGGCGGCACTCATGCCACTCTGGGATTGGTTTATGCCGGATGCGGACTAAGAGAGCAGGCGCTGCGCGAAGGTAGGCACGCACTCGAGCTTACCCCTGTAGCAAAAAACGCTGTTGATGGCGCGGGCGTTCTTTACTTTTTTGCGGTGATCTGCGCCTGGACCGGCGAACGCGATCTGGCTTTTGAGCAACTGGAAACTCTCGCTAAAATCCCGGCTGGAGCATCTTACGGCGATCTCCGCCTCGATCCGAATTGGGATTCGCTCCGCGGCGACGAACGCTTCGAAAAAATCGTCGCCTCCCTTGCGCCAAAAGAGACGGTTTCCAAATAGGACTGCCCACTCAGAATCTCTTCTTTAGCTGGACATACCAAAACCGACCTTTGATATCGGCAAGCGATTCGTCGAAGTTGTTTTCGAACGCGCCAGCCACAAATGGCGGATCTTCATCGAACACGTTCTGCATTCCAAGGGTAAGCGTCGTGCCGTTGAGCCAGGCGCGCCATCCACAGGGATTGTACTCGGCAGTCGAAATGGGCAGGATGTTCTTCTCCTTGCCATCCGTCGTCTTCACGTTTTTACCGCCATCCTTGGCGAGGCCAGGCACCTGCGCAGCGGTCGTCGTCGGCAAATTAAACGTGTAAGACGCGATCAGGTCGAGCGTAACCCACGCCGCGACTTTGCGCGCAAACGGAGACTCCAAGCCAGCATTGGGATTTCGGACAGGGTTGCCGTTCTCGTCAGATATAAATTTGCCTTGCGTTCTAGGCGTTTGCCCCTTGATGGGAAAGCTTTCTGTCTTCGCTCCCGTCAGAAGGATATTGTCATCTTCGTATTGGCCGGTTATGTGAACCGTGGCACCAATATCGAAACCAGCGAGCCAGGTATTAGCCGGGCCATCATAAAACGCACTAACAAATAATCGGTTATGTGGCAGCGAGCCGGTAAACGTGCCGGCCGAATTAAACTGACCCGAGAGACCAATTCGTCTGCTGTTTGGTTGACCCTGAAATTCAAACCGGGAAAGGTAGGTGCCGTTTACGGTACATGTAAGCCTGCCAAAATCGCCGCGACTAAAAATCCCAGAATCCAAGCTATAGATCGCTTCATAGTCGAGACCTTCCACAATGGCTTCAGAAATATTTAGCGTCCTATCCAACACGCGCTTGATCGCGCCAGTCTCATCACGAATAACAAACCCTGGGAACTCGCTCTCATGATCGATAATGAATTGTGGGCCAACGTCGCCTCCGGCATTTCGAAGGTCGATATGCCACCAGTCTGCGCTCACAGTAAGGCCTTTGATCCAGTTCGGACTGTAAACCGCTCCGTAAGACCATTCATAGGCGGTCTCCGGCAACAGGAGCGGGTTTCCGCCAATTAGCACTTCAACATTGTTCTCGGGGGGTCAAATGCTTTGGATCATGGATCTCCGCGAAGATCTCACCCCTGCTGGCGACAATTCTATTACTGTCGGCGCATGAAACGCTTCGCTATAGGTGCCGCGCAAGGTTAGCGCACCGATCCACTTGGGGTCAAGGGGCTGCCAGCGGGCGGAGAACTTCGGCTTCTGTGCGTTATACCTGGAGTGTGCCGCCTTCGAGCTCGAGGTCGGAGAGCTGTTCTGGCTGTACCACTCCTCGCGTTCGGCAATGTCGAACTCAAGGCTGTAAGCGCCTGAGAAATTCCACGTCGGGCTGGTGACTGGAATCCGCACCTCCTGATAGGTGGACCAAACATCCCGGTTCACCCGTGAGGCCTCGAAGTTACCGCCACCGACGGTGTTAAACGTAGTAGTTAGCGAGTCAGGATCGTCCCTCCAGCGCTCCCCACGGTACTCAAGACCGAGAGCAAATGAGGCTGGACCAGCTGGAAGATTAAACGCATCGCCGTTAAGAGTAAAATACCCTAAGGGCAACTCAAAGGTGGCCGTTTCGTGCTGGGTAACATAGACCCTGCTTATCACCGCCTGGGTATTGCGATCGGATGTTCCCAAAAACGGATTAAAGGCCGTCGCCGGATCCGTATCCAGGAGAGCATCGCGTAAGCCGGGTGCGCTGACGTTGCCCCCACCAAGCACGGACACATCATTCCGGGAATAACGAAAACCGGTTTCCCAGTTCCATGTCTTGAAGTAGTTGCCAAATTCTCCCAGCTCGCCGCGAAGTCCTGCATCGAATAGCATATCGGTATACGTCGGCTTAAATGTTCTAACAGTGGTATCGTTGAAAGCGCGAAAGCGAACGCCGGTGGTTACCGGCGTGCCATCCGGCAAGGTCGCGTCTGCCACCGTGAAGGGATTAAACGCGTTCTGAATTGGCACACTGATGCCCTGAGGACTAAATGGAATGCCGGCAGCGTCCCTGAACGGATCGGGCGTAAAGGGAGCAGCCGCCAGCGCAGAATCGAAGAATGACCGGGTATATTTAAAGTCGGCAAACAACACCAGGTATTTGTTGCAAATATCGCGTGTGAGAGAGCCATAGTAGCTTTGACTGTCCGCCGCCGGAATGGCTGGCGTAACAGCCGCAAAGTTGTAGGCAAAGAAGTTCCCATCCGGGTAAGTAGCAACGGCGAAGGGATTCACATAGAATGGAGATGTCGCGGCGTTTGGCGCTGAGTGTGGCGGCGGCGAGTTCGCGCTAAAAAACAATTTCGGTATTAAGCGGAAGCCTTGAACGCGGCCAGGGAAATTCGAGCTGCGGTTATCAAAGCCTCCGAAAAGCAGACCCAGCTCCGCGTTACTGCTAAGGTAACGGTCCCGGCTGTAGACGGCCGCCCGATTGTAGAAATCGGCAATGATCACGATATCGGTCTTGTCATCTCCCGTGCCGGCTTTGAGCCATCCCTCCCACTCGCCCATGTCATTGGACGCACCAAGGTTTGTGTTCCCATAACTGCCACCGATCTCAAGCCCACGGAATTTGTGCACTAAAAAGATGTTGAACACACCGGCCACCGCGTCCGCGCCATAAACAGCTGAGGCGCCATCCTTCAAGATGTCGATGTGATCGATCATCGAGAAGGGAATCAGGTTGATGTCAATGGCGCCATTCCCGCTCAGCGAGGCCCCGCGACGCGCTTTCCATCGATGAGAACCAAAGTTTCTCTGGGCATCAAGCCGCGCAGGTTAACTTGCACGGTACCGTCACCGATACCGATTGGGATATTGGAGGTGTTCTGGTTCAGGGTCGCGCCCATTTCCTGCGGCAATCTGTTGAGCAAATCCGTTGCGTTGCGAACGCCTAATTTCTCGATGTCTGCTGGTCGATACGTGTCCACCGGGTTCGGCCCAGTCTCTTCTGCTGTGGGAATATGTGAGCCGGTTACAATCACCCGCTCGACTTCTGCAACGCCCGTTGCTGCCGCCTGCTGAGCGGACCCATTTGCCGCGAAAATTACAAAACATCCCACTGCCGCCATGAGAGCAGCGCAAACATAGCCTCGCTTAAGTCGGGCCTTCATTTCAGACCCAAACGGATCCGACGAACGCGATTACACAGACTTCTGCGGTAACTTGCAAGCCAATCCGGCATTACTGCTGGATCTATAATATCCATGCAATCGGCGGTAGCTCCGCTTCAACGCTTCAACGCGGCTATGCCATTTTGCCGCGTAACAGGCGGCCAAATTTCGCGCAGACATCGCGCGGGTGTGCTTTATTTTTTGCGGTGATCTGTGCCTGGACTGGAGAGCGCGACCTCGCAATCGAGCAACTCGAAACGCTGACTAAAATCCCGGCTGGCGCGCATTACGGCGAACTCCGTCTCGATCCCTCATGGGATCGGCTCCGCGGCGACGAACGCTTCGAAAGAATCCTAGCCTCCATCGCGCCGAAAGAAGATTAACCACGAATTGCACGGATAACACGGATTCGGACGTGCTTCGGACGTTCTCTCGAACAGAAGGCAACAAAGAAAACAAAGTTTATTCTTTGCCTGCGCGTGACGGGAGTGACCGCCAAATCAATCTAGACTGGAAAGCTTTTCCTGACAGGCGGCGATGATGCGTTGCGCCGCCTCCACGGCACGGCGAGCATTCTCTTCGCTCACATACGCAATTCCACCGTAGTCGCCGGTTTGGCGGAGGGATATCACGAGATCGTAGTCTTTCCCCAACTCAACCGACCATTCACCGGTTTTGACCAGATCCTTGTGAACCGCAGCGCGCAAGGTGGAGTGCTTGGTAAAGCTCCGCCCGTGCAGAGCGAATACCGCTGTGACCGCGTGAAAGGCCGCATAATAGGCACGTGACACCGCTGACTCAGGATCGGTGGTGACCAACATCGCGGCGGTCTGCAATGCACGGCTGGCCCGTTGTTTCTCACGACGCGCAAACTCTTTCACGCCGCGATGCCTTCCCGATGGACGCGGCGGTACAACGGGCAGTCTAGTGTTTCATACTCCTCGGCGGCTACAGGTGTTGGGCTGATGCTGCGCTCCAGCTTCAACGAAAGCGGATACAGAACATCGAGACAACGTTGGACTTCCTCGCCGTAGTCGCTGACCCTGTCCAGAAGCACCAGCACATCAATATCGCTATCGGCGCACGCTTCTCCCCGCGCTTCCGAGCCGTACAACAAAACGCCACGCAAGCGCCGGCCGTACATCCCTTCCAGCGCGGAACGGATGGTCTTCAACAGCGTGTTTCTCTCCATGCGGCAGATTAACATGCATGGCCGCTGTTTGCCAAACTCTGCCATGCCCGATCCGCGAAATCTGTAACCGCGGTTCGCTCGTGTCGCCGCTTCAACGGTTTAACGCTTTAACGATTCAACGTGGCGAAACGAACTTTCCGCGTAACCTGGCGCCGGATTTTCTCTAGTACCTCAGTGAAGGGCTGGAACTGGCCGCTCAACAACGAGGAGCCAAGGAAGGCCAAAACAAAACCCAACCTCTATGAAAACAAAAATCGTTCAAGGGGCACTGCTCACTCTTACTTTGCTGATTGGTGTCGTACTGCTGTCGACGCAATTGAACACCCAGGCACGGCACAACATTAGGGGGCGTCAGGACGTATTCGGGAAACCTCTCCGATGGTGCAACCTACCTGATTGAGGTTCCGCAAAACTGGAACGGAACGCTGCTTCTGTACACCCAGGGCTACCAGTTTACTCCGTTACCTGCTTTCGTTACTGGAAGCATCGGTGGGGGAGACCCTGTCCTGCGCTTCTATCTGTTAACCCATGGTTATGCCTTGGCAGGTTCCTCTGCGTCGATCGGCTGGCGAGTTGCCGAGGCGTTCTCTGAGCAGATTGAGGTGCTCGACACGTTCAATACTCTGATTGGGTCGCCAGCTCGGACGA
>WNGR01003051.1_pt1 | contig 19750 bp, 44 predicted proteins | sample 5407581 | NCBI WGS metagenome assembly WNGR01 (sample SAMN13153383, study PRJNA577476) | soil metagenome | isolation source: 80 cm soil or saprolite under Garry oak tree replicate 2 | place: USA:California | collected 2016-06-15 | reverse complement strand
TGGAGTATTTGTACCGTTACGAGAAGAGCAGCATCGTCACCGCCGTAACGGTTGTCCAGTGGGAAATGTAACAGTTGCACTGTCAGATAGAAGGGCTCATAGTATGAGTACTCAGTGACTAAGTAGTCAATGGGTGAATATTCAATGACAGCTTATTGCTCTGCTCGGTTTTCTGGTATACTCCTTATAAGGAATATCTGTAGAATGTGGATATCTCCCTGTCGAAATGTGGATAACTTTCTAAGGAAAAGCAGGGTATTTTGCTGAAAAGTCGGGTATACTTGATATGCAGCCTGTGATATGGTTGAGAAAAGAATACAGGTAGTACACAGACTTTGGGCCAGAGAGGAGGTGATGTGTACTGTCAAAGGTACGAGCGAATGCCCTGGTTCTCGCGAGTTTAGGGCTAATTGTTGCCCTGATTTTACTGTATATTGGATACCAGCAGCAGCAGCGCTGTGACTCAGTTATCGGGCTGTTTTCTTGCGTAAATCCTACAACTGTTTGGATTTTTGCATCAATTTCTTTCCTGTTTAGCGGCTGTTGCTTAATTGCCTTTTTTATGGAGAAGTGATGGCTACAGACCCGATGCATAGCTACAATATTGGCTATACTGCGGGGAAGGAGTATGGGAAGAAGAAGCCGGGACTCAGGTCCTGGGAGATTGAAAGTGAGGTGAGACGGCAGTTAAAGGCGTTGAAAAAAAGCGTTACTCTGGTTGAGAGTGCGTATGCCCGTGGTTTTTATGACGGGTATATGAGCGCGTGAAAGGAGAAGGAATGTACATCTACAAGGGAACAAAAAGAAGCATTGTCCTGGCTGTTCTGGAAGGGCACTACACTATCGAAAAGGCGGCTTTTATTGTTCGAGTAAAACCCCAAACGGTCCGAAACTGGATCAAGAAATTGGGGCCTGATGTCTTGAAAGGGTAGGGAATGCGAGAAAAGTTTTGTCGATTGTCAGAGCGGGTTGAGGATTTGCCTGCTTTGCAAGAAAAAGAGCGGATACATCGTGAAACAATTGCGTCCATTTTGAGAGATTTGCATATGGATAAGAGCATTACCAGAAGTGAATACCTCAGGCTCTCAGACTTCATTGCAGACCTCAATTTGGATGAATTTTTCGCGGCTGCGGGCTGTTTTGGTGTGTGTTTCTTGAGGGACTGGAAAGAGCATATGGCAGACCATTTTGTAGGGACATTGACTCTTGATTTAGGAGGACTCGATGACTGAAGACCTGTACATGCCAGCCCCCGTAGTGAGTGACTTGCGAAAAGCAAGTAAGGATGAACTGGTTACAGAGGTGATGCACCTTCGCCAGTTTATCGGGTTGATGCTGCTCAATCTTCGAGATTTTCGAGAGACAACGGGCTTAAATGAGGAGCAAAATCATCGTCTGATTGAACTGGAAACGAAACTGGCCTTGAACGGCTCGAAAGTGTGGCTCGACGTGGGCGCGAAAAGCTGATTCCGGAGCTAGAAATGCGCATTGCTCAACGTTTGGATATGATAAGTGAGCGGGTTGACCGCCTGGAAGGTGACAGGCCATGACACAAAATAACCGGGTCGTTGATAGCGACCCGTTCGTTGACACAACCACCGGTGAGGTTGTGGAATCTACGGAAATTATACCACGTACGGCGCTCGAAGCAAGGCTTTCAGGGTTGAGAAACCCTGAAAGCACGCTACCTATCCACGAGCAGATGTTGGATGCAGCGAACAATCCCCCCCACATTTTGTCCGCTCTCACTGATGCCTACTACGGCCTTCCCCCCCGAAAATTTGAGGAATTTCTGAACATGGAAGTTCAAATTATAGGGGCAATCATCTACCAGCATGGGCCTTTTAAGGGGAAAGATGGTCTCGATCACCCGGAGGGGTACTACCAGGTACGACTCCTTTCTCTTGATGAAAAGGGTGAGCCGGTTTTGATTAGAGCATCTTCACAAGGCATTGCTATGCACATGTTCCACACTATGAAACTACACGGTTGGTGGTTATTCGATGAACCACAAACGTATCGTTTTCGTAAGGGAGAGAGTGGCGCACACTTCATGGAAAATGTCAGGCATGACTTGAAAAAGTTGCTGCTGGCAGAGAAGGCAGGGAGCAAGAAATGAGCGAGAGGGAGGGAACCTTACATCTGAAAGAGGGTAAGATTTACCTGGATGGGGTGTTGCTTCGCAGCACTCCCATCATGCGTGAAAATATCTTTGCTCACTTTTCGGATGGGGAGAGGGTGAGAGTAGAGTTTCATGACAAGGGTTTAACAAAGGGGTACATTAAATCAATGGTGCTTGTCTGGGGCATACCAGATATAGAGAGATCGTAAGATGGGTGACTACGACATCTCTCACAATCTTCCTGGCGGGGAAGTCTATCACGGAGACTGGTATGAGTCCTGGCATTGCGATAGGCCGGATACCGGGCAGGCTCTCTGGAATCTGCTGGGAGAGGTAGGTGCACATCGTGACATCTTGCTCTCCATTCATGGTATTCCCAGACGTGGAAGCAAGGGAGATACCGACTTCAATCCCGGCGACCATCGACCCTATTCCAAGTTTGTTCGCTTCGTAGGATTAGAAAGATTTATCCGTCGCAACCGGCAAACTCCTATTCTTGATGTAGCAAATGAACTGTTCAAGGAATGGGGTTGGAATGAGGTAGACGGGATAACAGTAGCCTATATCCCACCTGTTGAGGAGGGATAGATAGGAAAAAGGAATGCGCCGGGCGCTTACAAAACCCCGGTACATTCCCTCCATTAAGATACGAATTCTGGCCTACATTGACCAAAAAAGAGGGATGATTGTCACTGAGTCGGGCCAAGAGTTTCCATACATAGATCAAGAAAGTTTCTTTCAATGCGCCCACAACCACGATTTTCTTTTCTTTATCACGTCCCTAGTTGAGTTTGTCTTTCTGGAGGTGTTTGTATCGCGTGGTACCGTATTCTGTGAAAAAGATTCACACTCACCTCGATTTGCAACTGTCAGATTGAGGCATGATAAACCGGCGATAACTGTAGTGCAAGCGTCTAGTTGGGGGTATAAAACAGCGTCTATTTCGATGTTGAATGACCTCAGGACATTGTTTGAGCATGTGGGTTTAGGGGTGTTTACCACGCCGGGAAGCATGGGATATTCCCTGTATGCTTCTGTCCAGTACATGAAATATGGGGAGGAATGGAAGCAGCATAGACATATTCGCTCCGGGCAGGCATGTTCAGAATGGCTGGAAGAGAACAAGCGCGGGGCAAGGATTGAAACCTTTTGTAACCCGGATATTGAATACCTGTACGTCGATGAATTAGACATGTGTAACGCCTATTTACACATGTATCGAGAGAAACCAGCCGGGAAAAGTTACTACTTTCAGGAGGGAGACTGTGATGAGTTTGCCTGGTACGAAGCGTCGTGTATTGTCACCATACACGAAGATTTTCCTTATGGACTTGTGGGTAGTAAGAAGGTTAATGGAGAGAATTACGAGGAAATGGTGTGGATATCCGATAAGGGACTATATTCCCTTATACTGGGTAAAACCGAAGTGGAATTACTCCAGGAAGCTGGCTGTGAGGTCATTGTGGGGGAGGGCTATGGTTGGTATGTCATGACTGATGACACCGGCCTGTACAGCGATTATATGGAGTTTTTACGCAATACTGCCCCCGATAAAGTGATTGCGTACCTGATGAAAAAGGTCGCCGTTGCCGGTATTGGACGAGACGGAATGTCTCAGGAGGTATATACAATTGTTCCCAAATCTAAACGAAAAAGAGAAGATATCCCTCTTGTCAGTGATATCGGACGTGTGTCTCACTGGTTTTGTCATAGTGATGTTGATAGAGTACCTAAAAGTATGCCACATTGGTACGCTCATACGACAGAAGCTCTCCGGGTTGAAATGACACGCCTGATTTTCCAGTTCAAAGGAGATGTTTTGGCGGTAAATACAGACGGAATCTATGTCCTTCGCAGCGAAAAATCACAGAGGTATCCCCTTAAAAATGGGCAGCAAAAGAGCGGGGATAGTGTCAGAAGTGAGCATTTTGGCGTGAAATTTGAAGCAGTCGGGCATGTTGATGCTCGTTCCGGGAAGCAAAGGCACCCCGGAGGAAGAAGAAAAACAGGATGATAAAATCTCTTACACATCAAAGATCAAGAAGCCGTATCACGGATAATGGACGGCTGTATTGGAAAGAAACAACCCTCTTTCTATGGCTAAAGGGAAAGAGGGAAACGCAATCTACTCATACATTTTGTACAGAAGAATGGGTAGACCGTTTTGAGATTATCGACAAAATAATGCCAAAAATACGACAAAACTCGTAAGAATTTTCTTATAGTCGCCTTGTAATGCTGCCACAATTGTGGCATATTAGGAGCGAGGGGCGTTCCCTCAGTGATAGCTCAGAAAGGAGCGCAACCAGTGAGTTTACTTGAGGCATGTGCAACATACACGTATGCTGAATGGACTGATGAATGGACAGAGATTGTTGATAATCCTACCCGTCATGGTCCGGTTGATTGGAAGCAAGAGACTTTCATGTATCGTTATATGAATTACCTGGATGATGTAAAGGAGCGCAATCCATGAAAACTTTACAGGAAGCGCAAGCCCTGGAACAGGCAATCAAGGCGCGATTCAATGGCAAGGTGCAGGTACAAGCTAGCGCCGTTGAACCGGCAAGTGACTACGAAGGCAGCGCCTGGGTAGGGTTTTTCTATCATGGTGGATGTGTTGGGGTGGTGCGTTCAATGGAAGAAGTTGACAGGCTTATTGCCTTTGCTCGTTCACTTTTGGAGGTGTCATAATGACCCGTTTACTTTCGTTTTCTCTGCTTGCCACCCCCGCAGTTGGCAAAGAGGTGAGATATCTCTTTGCTTCCCGTAAAGCGCTTCTCTCCTTTGCAAGTAAGCTTATGAGGGAGCGTTTTGTGGGGAGTCGTATCCCCTTTGTTTGGGATACCGGCCAGGCTACGGAGTATGGGGAATGGACGCTTGACATGGAAAGCGTCCAGGAACTTAGCAAGCCTATGAATCTTAAGCCAGTATTCGAACAGGTAGCAACGCTTTTCGTTACCTTTGCTGATATGGACACGCTTGCTCCTGATACAAAGGAAGAACTGCTTGACGCTGTTCAACAAGCGTTCGATCTTGCTGGAATCGAATGGTATCCGCAGTCGGATACCCAGCAAGAGCCAACAAACGACTACTGGCAAGAGCGACGCAACATCGAGCGCGATCTACCTATAAACCCTTGACTTTCCTATAGTCATAGGGTATACTTGAGTCAGAACAGGCCGTCACCTGATGAAAAAGTGACGGCTTTTTTGTTGGGATTTTGAGACTGGCGGCCTCTTTAGGAGTATTTCATGCCTGAAGATGAAGAGGTACCGCAAGATGTCGCACCAGAGCCAGTACAAGAAGAAGAGGATACAATTGACGCAATCGCAGAGCAACTCCTCAGTAGACTCGACGCCCTTGACGCAAGACTCGCCTCCCTTGAACAGCAGATCGCAGAGCACTCCCATAATGGATACGCCTCCTCCGAACACAACCACCAGACAGCCTCTACCGACGCCGGACCCAGAGCCACTCACTGGTGGTTTAGACCAATCAATCGCTAGTAACGGGCGCAAGGGGACAAAGAAGCTGCCTGCAGAAAAGGTGACATTACCCGCCAACAGACTAGAAAAGCTGATAAAAAAGCTGACAGAATTTTACGCAACCATCGGCTTGTTTGTCTCTCGTGCGAGTATCTATGATGGTGTACTCATTATGCGCGAAAGTGAGAATCGGGCGCGTGAGCTGGTTGCAGTTGCACAACATCACAAGGGAATGTTGGCAGTCCTGGAGCAACTGGTAGAGAGCAACGACTACATAACTATGACCGTAGGCCATGGCATGATGGTATATGCAATCCTGGCTCATCATGGACGGGTCAAGGCGGATGTACAAATCTTGAGCAAGTTTGGTTACTTAGAGGAGCAGGTCCTTGGCACTCTCCCGGAGCTACAAGCCAGTCCTGTCTGAAATTTCCTTAGATAGTTTCTATAGCAAACTTCAAGGAAATTGGAGGCAGGGTGAACATATCGCGCTTATCGGACCGACAGGGACGGGTAAGACCACGATTGCCCATAGTCTGCTTGAACATCGGGACTATGTATGTGTTCTGGCAGTCAAAGAGCACGATGATACGCTTGAACGCTTCAAACATGGCCCGGAGTATGACAAATCACGTTACAAAGTTATCAAGAAATTCCCCCCGGATTATCCCACCAGACGAGTTGTTTTGTGGATAAAACCCAGGAGTATTGTCGATAGGGAAGATCAATCCACAAAGATTTACCATGCCTTAAACCTGATGTATCTTCAAGGTGGATGGTGCATTTATTTCGATGAGGCCGGGTATATAGCAGGTAATCTAGGGTTGTCGGGTGCTTTAGGTATCTTGCTAAACCAGGGACGCTCCTCATACATTTCTGTTGTAGCCACAGTCACCCGACCTCATAGCATGATAGCACGGGTGCCTGTTGAGACAATGAATCAATGCCGCCACCTGATTGTCTTCAAATACACGGACATCGAAAAAGACGGCAAAGCGTGCGCTCAGATAGCCGGAATTAACAGCCGGGAAATGGAACACTACATGCGTGCTCTTGCCTATCACCCGGCAAAAAACGGACAACGTTTCTCAGATTTTTTGTACATTTATGAGCAGACTGTACTCATTGTTCGCAATGAAGGAGAAACAGTACAGCCCGAATGGAGAAAAATTTAATGCACATTCACATTGGTTTATTGGATGCCGTACGTATCTTCCTTGAAGTAATCGTTATCGGCTTTTTCTGGAGATTGCTTGCAGCGCACCAATCAGATAATGCGCTTGGTCAGGCAATGTCCTTTATCTACTGAAATGGGCTAGTAACATGTGGTATAATACTAAGTAGAAACGTTGCTTCCTACTTAGTAAAGGAGATACCACATGAATCCACGTATCGTTATTGATGAAAGGACAGGATGTTGGAACTGGCAAGGGGCATTAACAAGTGCAGGATATCCAGAGGTACAAATTAATGGGAGAATATCATATACCTACAGATATATGTACTTTCTCTGGTATGGTGATTGGCCTCACACCTTGCACCATACTTGCGGCAACTCAATTTGTTGCAATCCTGAGCACCTTATGCCCTTCAATAGTCAAGCAGAACATCTTGTTTATCAAAACACCGGACGTGCTTATCGGCTCAAAACGGCTTGTATTAATGGACATGATTTAACAGGTAAGGAAAATGTTTATGTTTCACCTAAAGGTGTTCGTCAATGTAGACTATGTGCTAAAATGCGTGTTCAGAAGTACAATGAACGAGCTAAAGCACGCCGTGAGTAGTTATTAAAGGAGGTAGTTCATGCCCGTTGGTATTGCTCCCACTCCCTCGGATGCCCCTACCGGACAGCAGAAGAAAGGAACTGAAGCAAACATTGCCGTTATTCCTTTCGCTCGTGCATCCAAGTGGCATATCGAACAGTCAAACGTTCAGACCGTGACCGGTTCCGGTTCTTCGCAAGTCTTCAACTTCCCCGTTGCATCCTATGGATACCTCAGCGCTGTCCTCGTTTCTGTTGTCAGTTCAGGGGGAAACCTGACAGCAGCAACCGGTTTTGAGGATGCTCCCTGGTCTGTTCTTCAGAACGTCCTTTTACAAGACGTCAATGGTGTTCCCATCTGGCAACTGTCAGGGTATCACAGTTACCTGGCATCGAAGTATGGAGGCTATCGTCTGTTCCCTCCCGATGGTATCGCAGCCGGTACTGCCGGGGGAAATTTGAATGAAAATAACTCGTTTGCATTCGCCAATGTTGTCACCTCCGGTGCTGCTGGTGCTGCTGGACAATTTAAATTTATTCTTCCAATCTTCCTTGAATTTGGGTTAGACGGTCTTGGTTGTCTTCCTAACATGGATGCATCGGCACGGTATAACTTGCAGTTGACGGTCGCTGGTTATACCACGGTCAATGCGACAACTGGACCGTTGTACACAGCGGTCACAGGAACGACCCCACCAACGACTTTAACCATTACCGTGGAAATCCTGGCTCGTTCCCAGCCCCCGGCACAAGATATGTTTGGAAATATGAATAGCGTATCTCCTCCTGCTGTCGGAACTGTCCAGTACTGGACAACTCAGACTGCCAGTGGTATGGCAAACGGCGCGAACACTATTCAGCTAACACGTGTAGGGAATCTTATCAGGCATCATATCCTGGTATTCAGGAACACCAACGGTACACGTACCACAGCAGAAAGTGGTGGTGATGTCCCCTCGCTCTTTGAGTTTGACTGGGATGTCGGTCAACGATACGTCGCTAACACGGCAACGCTCCGGTATATTATGGCTTATGCGGTGTATGGTTTTGATGTTCCCTACGGCGTGCTCAGCTTACCTAACACAACTGACCCGGACAAGATAGCCATATCGGAGTATGGAGATGAGTGGCTTGGTACTGTAGGTGCTACCAAGTTTACCCTTCGGTTTACTACGACTACCGGTTCCGGTTCTCTTACCATTTTAACCAATGATATTGTGCCTGCTTCAGGGCAGGTGTACGCAGCGCCTTCGCTGCTTACATGAGAGTAAAAAAGAGGGAGCGAGTGCTTAAACGTGCTCTCCCTCTTGTGTATACGCAATGGGATGGAGCGATTGTTGTGCCAACAAAAGTAGAGAAGAAGCTCCGGGAAGAAGCTGAAAAGAAGTTTCCCGGCGACAAGGAACGACAAAATGCCTACATTTTTGGTACATTGCGTAAACTTGGCTGGAAACCAGGAGAGAAGAAATAATGGATATCGAGAACGCAAAGGGCGCGCCTATGACCGCCGCTCTTATCATCCTCCTGGCAATCATTGCGCTGGGTGGAATCAGTTTTGCTTTTCAAGGCAGTATTCAGTTTTAAAGGAGAAAATCAATGAAACTTGATGGCGTACACATCCTATCTTTCCTGGTAGGAATCGTTGTGGGCTGGCTTGTCGTACCGATGCTCTTGAGTATGTTCTCGAAGCGTCCGTGAGATGAATAAGAAAATCATCATTGCCACGGTAGTTATCGCGAGTAGTGGTGTATTGAACGCATGGCAAAATAATAAGCCGATCACACCGGTTATTATGGGTGCATACATTTTTGTATTCATCCTTGCGATACTCGATATGTTTGGTCCTCCTCTCTCAACGCTAGCGGGGGCTCTTGCCATGCTTGCAGTTGTCTACGTGCTGTTGAATGAGTTTCCCTGGGGGAAACTGACCGCTAGTCTACCGGCTTCAAATGTCGTTCCAGGGAGTGGAACAAAAGGGAAACCACGATGAGTTTTGGGAGAGTGTTTGACATTTTCGCAAGCATCGTTACCGTTGCGCTTGCGTTCGTGCTGGTATCGTCTAGTCAGACTGCCAACATTATCAATGCCTGGGGTTCTGCTTTTAGCGGTTCGCTCCGGGCCTCGATGGGGCATTAAGCTATGCCTGTTTTAGTACCATCACAAAATTATCGGCATATCGGAGTAGCCGGGGGGAGGCTATCACAAGCGCCTTTACCAACGGCCGCTCAGAACCCAATCATGACAAATCCGATGTTCGGGCGGCCTGGCTGGACCTACATAGGCGTACAACGAGGGCCGGTACGTGGTCCTCAACCACGATTAGCGCGTGGTTCAGGGAGAACGGGCGACCCTTCCCTGCCTGGTAATGCGGCTATGCTTCCAGGATATCTGTCAGACAATGAGTACCTACCGACGCTCTTTACCTATGACCCGGTTGATAAGCAAGGACGAGTACTCAGACCACCGAAAAGCATCAATACCGGGACGGACGGACGTGATGAGGTTGGGTCGTACAAGCCACATGACTTCACGCCTGGACAACGTTTCAATCACCAGATGAGGCAAGCCGCGAACTGGCAGGTTATGGAATTCCCACCAAACTATCGTCAGTTATTGCAATGGCAGCAGGTCAGAAAGTATCAAATCAATAGCTTTACCTTGCAAGCGCGACCTCTTGCGAGTACTGACTACTTCCTTGGCTATCAGATCAACCCGCAAGTAGCGGCGGCTATTGGTCAATCAACCTTTGGGAACCTGGGGAGCAAGTAATGGCAGTAACACGTGTCCAGAAAGTTACTAACCAGACGGCAGCAAATAGTCCTGCAAGCATTACTGCAACGTTCGCAAGTACAACGGCGGGTAACTTACTCTTGCTTTTTGTGGCTGTTAGTGGTTCTCCGGTTGCGATCACTACCCCAACGAACTGGACAGCCATTCAGGTAAGCACGGCGACAGACCCGATGATTGCGCTTTACGCTTTTCCTAACAATCCAGGCGGTATAACCGTCGTAACTGTTACTGTTACTGCAACCAATGGAGGAGCGGCGGTCATGGGGTATGAGTTCTCCGGATTCGGCGCGTCAAATCTTGCGCCGGTAGAATTTTCTACCATTGTAAGTGGAACGGGGACGGCTATCCCAAATCTGTTTCCTACGAACATGCCGTCTCCGAATGAGGCAGTAGTATACGGGACGGCAGGGGATGCTTCCGTCACTTTTACACAGACACAGACTCCAGAGTTTACGTCAGACGGGGGAACCTCAAGTACAGTTGCCACAACAAACATTGCCTTGAAGTGTCAAAATGCCACGAACGCAAGTTCAAATTCGCCACAAGCAAGCGTGAGTTTATCCGTGAGTGAAGCATGGAAAGCGATAGCCGCGCGCTTCCAATCCAACCAGGGAAACATCACCTATGACAGTGTTGGAGGACTTGCGGGGGTCTATGTTGGACAATTCTTTCAAGGAAGCATAGGGGGGTAGTAACATGGCAGAAGAAGGCGGAATAGGTGGGTTTCTTGGGAAAGCTACCGCCGGGTTGCCAAACTGGGCCTGGGGTGCTATTATCGTTGCCGGGATAGGGGCCGCCTACTTTCTCCCTAAATTTCTCGGACAGCAGAAACCAACGGACGCGACCAGTACCGGAACAGATCAAACGAGCGGGTTAGGGTTAGCAATAGATCCCGTTACCGGGCTGCCTTATGCGGTTGAAGGGCTGGTGCCATCCGGGGGGTTGGCAGGGACTACAACAGGCGTACAGGGACCTCCTGGCGCAACGGGTCCTACAGGTCCTACCGGGACCATCGGACCTATTGGTCCGACAGGAACAAGCCCGAAGCCGGGACAGACTTTCAAAGGGCCAACGGGCGTGTTACACTATGTGGCAACCGGCAATCAAACGCTCTCCCAGATTGCGTCACAGTTTAGCTCCGGGACGTGGAATTCAATTTACGCGATACCGGACAATCAAAAGTTGTTCGGAGCGCTGAATGCGACGGCTGCTGCAAACTATAAACCTCCCTCTGGCATGGTGATAACCTTACCAGGAAGCTCGAATACAACGCTTTTTACGTCGTTACTTTCCCCCGCATGGCCTGGAGGAACAACACAAACAAGGGTAGCATAATGGATGAACATCAGGAGATTCTACAGGAAGGGATAACTGAGTTTGTTGACGAGAAGGGAAATACAGTATTAAAAGTACAGCTTACTTCTCTTTCTCTCATTGTGTTTGATACAGATGGGAAAACCCCTATCATAAATATCCCCCGCCTTGCCTTGAAGTGGCTCGATCACATGCAAAAGAGAGGATAGTATGAATGCAACAAATAACGATATCACTCTAGACGACGGCATAACCTATCTGCTTGATAGGGAAGGGACTATCCTTGCTATCATCGAGCTATCTGGGAGTAGTCTAAAAGTCTATGATTCAGCCGAAAATGCGGCTATTCAGGCTCCGCATGTCTATCAGCAAGCAGAAGAAAAACCAGTAGCAAGGAGAGGGAGAAGTGAACGGAGCAAGTAACGAAATTGTCTTAACATCAGTCTTCATGGCTCTTGAGGGCGCTTTCGCGTATAGCGCGTTTCTACCATCTATTATGACTATCGGAACGTTTGTTGATTCACCTGAAAAGGTGCAAGCTATACGGGAAGGTGAAATAGTTGGCAGCGCGTTTCTCCTTGCGTTATCGTTTACAGTGGCGGCTATCACAAAGAGTGCTATACCTTTATTTGCTGGTATCCTTGCTGGTGTTGCCGCTATCTGTGTATATGAATGGGCTTTACGGAAGGCACCCATCTATCAACAGGAGTAGCCGTGATACTTATACCAATAACCTTGAGGGTACAATGGCAGTTTCCATTCTTCCAACGAGACATGTTATGGTTGGGGATACGAGCGAATGGGGAAAGATGCTTTCAAGGTTGGTCAATAGATACATGGCTCATACTGAAGGTGGTGACATAGTGGCGACCTTATGGGTGCCTGACTTCTTAAAAGCTCTTGTAGCATGGATAAAGGACCCTTCAACCTATCTCTATGGACGCTGGGACGCCCCCACTTCTGCCTTAGAGGGAGGGGTTGATCTTTCCACGCCTGGTGGTACTCCGGTCTATGCGCTTGCGGACGGTCCGATTATTGGTGCTGGTTTATTCTGGCATAGCGCGAACCTGTATACTCCCAACAGTGGCAATCCTGGGTATGGAGTAGTCACCCAGCGTATCACAGTACCAGGGCAAGGACTGAATGACCTGTATTATCAGCACATCAACATCAACCCGGCTATTCAGACCTGTTATGCCAACAACTGTGGCAGTCAGTATCTCCATAAGGGGGACTTGATAGGTTGGACAAGAGCAGACGTTGGAGAGCTTGAAGTGGGATTTAACGCGAATTGGGGGGGTGTTTGGGGTATCAATCACCCGGCTCCGTGGGCAACAGATCCACGCCCGTTACTGGTATCACTCATGAGTAGTGGTCCGCCCTTACAATTAGGGGGACAACCCACCTTTGATATTAGCCCGTTCGCAGCGACATCTCCAGGAACAGCAACCGCAAGTAATCCACCTGGTATACCGCAAGGGTTGACAGATTGGATAGGCAACCCGGTACGCATTTTCAAGCTATTAGGTGGGGTGCTGCTGATAGCCATAGGACTTATTCTCCTGATTGCCCCCGATACCTTAGACATTGCGAAAGGAGTAGCCGTTGCAGCATAGAAGAGGGAATCCTTTTATTCCAAAACCAGAACCGAAAGAGATCCCGGTTACTGAAGAATTAGTGACGCACGGGGAGAAGCGACCTATACATCTAAAACCGCCTGAAACGCTGATTGTCCCTCGTTTCAATCGCATGTATGGCTCTCTCAGAACGCTTGATGGTTGGCGCTATGTGATAGATAACATTGCGTCAGGAACAATCACCACAAGCGCGGGTGCAACCGCTACCGCCGCCGTGAGTCTGCTCTTAGATCCACATTGGAGGCTTGAACAATGGCCTGGTGGTGTGCAATTGTACCTCGTTATCAGGCAATTTAGTATTGCTCCTCAGACAGCAACATTTGCAACGTTGGGAGCGCTCGATATCACCTTTCTGTCAAATAGCGGCTATGTCATTCCTATCGGAGATATTGTGTCTTCCGGGTCTGAAGACCTGTATCTGACTACCATCATTCCCTCTCCCTTGACAGACCCGGACGTACAGGGTGTTGGAACATTGCAAGTTGCTCTCAACGCGGGGGCAACGGTGGGTACCTACAACTGGCAGATGGGATTCAGTGGTGCGTACCTACTGCCTGATATCAAGGGCTATGACATTGTTGAAAGGGGAAAGCATGAAAGAAGCGTTCTTAACTATGGTGATTGAGGCAGTACGTGTCTGCTTTGCGCTTGCTACCCTCATACTGACACGCTGGTTACTCGGCATGTCCACGCCTGAAAGTGATCTGGCCTGGGTTGACAGTTGGGGGATATGGTCTATCCTTGACCGCCTACAGTGGTATCGAGGGCTGGAATACTTTCATCAGTTACGCGCCTGGAGGTTGCTCGGGTGAGTATTCAACTCCCAACGATTGATTTAGCCGGGGCAGGGGTAGGGTTTAAAGGAACAATTGATCTGAAACCGGTAGGATTGACCGCAGATCCCAGCAACTACAAGCATCCCCCTACGCTTCAAATGTTCAATGATAGTGGGGTAGGACTCAAATGTACTACACGGATTGAAAGTCATTCCTTTTCAATGCCTGCGGGGGCGTGGCGCAACGTAACCCTTACTCCGGGAGAAAGTAACATTGATTTTGTTGCTGAATACGTGCTACCTAACCCACCTGTTAGTAAGCTCATGTCAACGTACTACCTCCCAAATGAGCCACTGGACCCGATAGGCACTCTTGGAAATAGTCCGATAGGGGGAGGTGTACAAACGTCAAGCATACAGACATTAAGCAATGAGGGAGCGTCAGCAGGTACTCTTGTGATTGATATGGGGCCTGCCCCTCCCGGACAGGTAGTCTCAATCTTCAATGACCATTTCTTGTGGAAAGTAGTCACCTCTTTAGGGGTAGCACATCAGGTTTTAGCGGGGAACATAGCCTCTCCATTCTTGCAACTGGGAGCGGCGGCGGACCTTGTAGAAGCGCTTGGGAACCTGCTTGTTGACGGAACGTTTCAATCGAATGGACAGACGACAATTAACAACTCCGGGGGACAAACAAACATTATTGGCGGTGCCCTTCAGGTAAATGGTATATCGACGTTTCTTGAAGCCTTGTTTCCAAATCTATCCGGTACCACGGTAAATGGCTCAGTAAGTGGAAGTACAACATTATATGAGGTGTTTCAGGGGAATGTAAAGCTCATCATAATGAGTCAGACAGGCTATCGCTCAACGGCGCAGTCTATTGCTCTCCCGACTGCTTTTACCAGGGGAGGTTTTATCCTGGCAGGAGGAATAGGTGCATCAGGAGTAGGGGGAGTGCAATTCCTCAAGGCAAGCGTGGCTCAGAATATCGCCGTAATAACCACTCTTGCAACCGGGGGAGGGTCACCGACAACCGTAACAACAATAAACGCCTATAGCATCGGAGAAACGGGTTCCTCTGGTTTTGATACCGTAAATCTGCTCACAACGGGCGCGAATACCAATTCAGGCAATCTTATTGTAATAGGGGTCTAGTATGCCAAATGTAACGCTGAACAAAAGAATACTTATTCTCATTAACTCAGACAGTAGTATTCCCTGGCCTGAATCCAGTATCATGACTGATGCATTTTTTACTCAGTTCTTTAGTCTTGCGGCGCGTAGTTCACTTACCATAGAATACAAGAGCTATCAACAGACATCGTATGGAAGCAATCCGGTATTTACTTTAGAGGTTACAGGTTATTTGAGTGCAGTCAATGACACAACGTTGATGCTCAACTTCGCAACTTTTCAAGGACGTTGGACGCAATATACTATTGTTTCAGAGGTTATTGTAGGGTTAACATTTACGACATGATACAACTCTTGTTTGATCTAGCGAGGCAATCTATGAGTCAGGACACATTTAATAAGCTCGTGACTTCCTTTTTGTTGGTCTTTTGCGCAACCCTATTCACGCTGGCCTGGTGGACAGGGAAAGCGATTGATCTACGCTCATTCCTGGTATTGATTGCACCAATCCTGGCACATACTGTCCACCTGGTCACTGATAATATGGTGAATATTAAGGCCATTGACAAGGCGGACCATATGACTACGCTTGTTCCCAGAGGAGGAGCATTGACTCCAGTAGTCATCCCAGACGGAACACATGTTCCAACATCAGAGGAGAAAAATGCTACTCCTTGATCTAGGTGGTATAATGCTCTTGTTCGGCTCTGTTGTGCTGGTTGTGTATGAACTGCTTGCGCTGGGCAAGTGGAATGGCCTGGTCACCATCACTGAGCTTGTCCGTCCGTTCGTTGATAGTCATAAAGGCGCAACGATAGCCCTTGCTCTTGGCTGGGTAGGGGCTAGCATCTTCCTGTTGTTACACTTCTTGAGGGTCTATTAAATGGTTGACTATTCGCAAGCTATAGCCATGTTCGTACCATCGCAGAAGATATTCATAGGCGCGCATCCTGGCATGCAAGAACCGTCTATCGTGATACACAAGACGGCTGGCTTCAGCACCATTGAACAACTAGGGAGCTTTTTCGGCTCTCTCACAGAGACTGATGCCAGTACACACTACGGAGTAGGACTTGACGGGCGGGTAGCACAATTTGTCCATGAGAGTGACGGAGCAGGGGGGAATTGTTGCCTTGAAGCAGGACATGATCTATACTGGGATAGCTATGGACAGATCAACCTCAACCGTGTCACTTTCTCCATTGAACACATTGACCCTACTACCAATAACTCAACAACCCCTACCCAGGCGCAACTCGATGCATCCTTCGCTCTTGTCTTATACCTCTGTAAGAAGTACAATATTCCTGGCACAAGGATAAAGCCGCATAGCTCACTGGACCCTATTTCACGCGCACGATGTCCGGGGAACTATCCAATGGACAGGCTTGTAGCCTATATACAGGAGAATACAATGGGAGTCCCAACAGGTTGGACAGATGATGGCAGCGCACTTCACAACCCGGAAAACTCGTATGTAGTTGTCGGTGGGTTCAGACAGTTCATTCTTGCCCATCCCTGGCTGGCAAGTAATGTTCCAATGGAGAACGAGTATGCTAAAACCCCTGTTGAAGAGTTTTACCCCTCGGACCCTGGAACATGGCAAACATTCCGCTATTCCGCGTTTGCCTGGACCGCTAAGCGCAACGTGTATGTGCCAGGTATAGGCAATGAGTTTATCGGACTGGAACGAGCCAGAGCAGTCTTACAGACACAACTCAAGACACCACCGGTAGGAAGCATTGCAGACCTTGAGAACGAACTGAGCGTGCTTGAGGACAACATCATGATACTCCGGTCAAAGTTAGGAGTGAGTGGTCCATGACCATGATTGTAGTAATGTTAATTGGTATTGGTACAATCTTCATAGCTTCCGCCTTAGATTGTTCGGACATTAAGACAACATTCGAGAACATTGTAGGGGGAAAGACGATAGACTGGACCGGGGGAAATTGCAGTCAAGGTCCCAGCGTGGGAGGACCGGTCCTCCCGGGGCAAAAGTGTCCCCCTGGCACTACCAATATAGCCGGGATATGTCAACCGAACCCCCACAACTGTAAACCTGGAGAGGTATGGTTAGAAGCAGTTGGGAAATGCGTTCCAATCAGCATCAACTAGTAGTATGATTAACGGGACCCTCATTAGATGTCACCCCCGCTACGGCGTCCAGGCAGCCATTGAACGTGCCGCCTGGATCCAGGTCATTCTCAGCAATGGCATTATTGTCCACCTACAAGACCCGGAGGACGCCCACCGCATTAAGAGACGATCAATCTATCTCGACAGTCTTCATAGTGACCAATGGACAGAAGAAGAATGGGAGAAGCGCGGTTTCCTTCCTCAAAAGTTTCACAGGTTTCCCCATGACCTGACACGTGAAGGAAAGAAGGAACATGCAAAGAGGATGAAGCAATGGGCAAAAGAGCGAAGGAAGCAGACAAAGAAACAAAAGAGAGAGGAAAATGGACAATTTACCGTGCAGACCCTAAGTAGATAGCAAACAAGGGAAGCACAGAAAGAGCGCAGGCGAATCTATTCATCAACAAGCTTTACCTGAATACTTAGATAGCTAAAGTCAGCAGAGCAATGCGAACAAGAGAAGAAAGTTTCATCCATTTTTACTGTGACAATCCAACCGATACCTATGCGACTAAAATGCGCCAGTTCCGTTGCTTGAAAACATCTGTGACAAAACAGTGAGAAAACTATCCTCATTTGTCCTTTACCTCTACTATCTCAATAGCTAAGCGTACTGTAAGACTAAAACATCTTCTACACACGGCAAAATAAAAGGTGCCATCATCGGCAAGAGAGGAAAGCATAAGAAAAACTTTTGTTGCTCCTCCAAAACCAACATTTTCTGTATACCCACAAGTAAGACATGTTGTATGGACGCTCAGAGTACAACTATTCAGCCTTTACCTCTTCCATAGCTTTTCTTATAGCCATTTCTTCTAACCAGAACTCACTCTGTAAGACATCGAGTAGCATCTTCTCTCGTGATCTTCGCTGCCTTTGCGCTCTCAAGTTCATCGCGTGTTTCAAGGTGTCAGGAACAGCCCTGATGGTGATTTTCGTGGTATTCTCAGTCATGGACAAACCCGTACTCTTTCAATGCTTTTTCCTACCATATGATAGAGGTCCTGGCACTGTCCATTCAAGTGAATGGTTGTAGAGGGAGGGAATAAAGCAAGTAGTCCTATAGCAATAACAACAGAGACGAGAACAACCATGCCAGTAACAACAACAGCAATGAGCACTGGTGTTCGTCTCTTTTTTGTAGGCATTTATCCCTCCCTCCCTCCAGAAAATGGCGCAAACACCGACCGATAGACGCATACAAAATACCACAACTCCCTCTCTCGCACCACCTGAAATTGATCTATCACAATAGACCACTCGCCTTGCTCATCCCGTACCGGAGTACGCAATCGTTGTACCTCTGCATGCAGTTGTTGTAAAGAGGTCGCATGTAACCAGATATGCAATTGTTTCTCCATTATCTCACCATAGCCGTTGCTAAAAGGCTTACCTTTATCTCAAGACTCGCCTCGTCTAATTCAACAATATAAATTGAAACCCGGGAATAGCTGTCAAGTTGTTTCAATGAGTAATATCGCTGAATAGCACCCTCAAAAGAGTTGTATATATCCATGAAAAGAATAACTTCAGGCGGGGCAGGCTGTCCAACGACAAGAAATTGCTTATTCAGCACGTTGTAATTCCTCATCAATCAGCACACTTGTGCGATCTGCCTGCCAATGAGGAGAAGTTAAGCAAGCAAGCACTTTTTCTGGTACTTGTTCCCAGGGAACACGGCGAAATTCCTTAAAAGACTCTTGAACCTCTCCAAAGTCATCCCACGCAACAAGAGAAACCTTATACGTCTTATCCATTATCCTTTTTTTCTCCTGACCCCCGGCTTCTTCTCTGGTTCTCCCAGCTTGCGCTCATAATTCCATATCCCGTACAGCACCAACCCGAACAGGCCCGGAATGAACAGCGCCACAGACCCAAACAGCACCCAGCCGATGATAGCAAAATTCGGCTGTATTGCCTGGTATCCCTGCCAGATCGCAAACAGCGTTACAATGAACACAATACTAGAGGTTATATAACTACGATGTCTCACTCTATTCTTTCATCAAATGACTGGCTGGATGCTCTTTCTACCAGTTCAATAAAGACAGTAACCGATACGTCATTATGATACTCATCAATAACAGCATCTCTATAGAATTTTCTGGTTACAAGAGCACAAAATTCCAGGGGGAACATACACCAGGTGAAATGATAGCCCTTCTCTTTCCCCAGACTATGAGTCTGTCCGATAGGCTTCATTTCGGGATAAAAATAGTACATGGTGCTCATATCTCCTCCAGATGGGAAAAGGGCTGGCCTCAACCAGTACGCAACCCCCGGCAATAAACTAACGAAAGAAGTGTCCAGCCCTTTCTCTCCCTATTCTACCACCGTGCCACATTGCCGTCAAGGGTACAACTCAACGCAAAAAAGGGGAGTTCGTTCTTGTTATCATCAAACGTCACTTCGTGATAATACTCCCTTACAATTTCTCAGCCCTTCTATCTGACAGTGCAACTGTTACATTTCCCACTGGACAACCGTTACGGCGGTGACGATGCTGCTCTTCTCGTAACGGTACAAATACTCCAGACACACGCAGAGCTGCCGAGCAGCCCGCAGAGCCGCACGGCCACAGAC
>WNGR01005052.1_pt1 | contig 19757 bp, 19 predicted proteins | sample 5407581 | NCBI WGS metagenome assembly WNGR01 (sample SAMN13153383, study PRJNA577476) | soil metagenome | isolation source: 80 cm soil or saprolite under Garry oak tree replicate 2 | place: USA:California | collected 2016-06-15 | reverse complement strand
AGTGTCATCGACGACGCCCTCGCCACGGACGAAATCAGCGCGAGCCTGGCCGACAAGCGGCTGGGGCTGACCGCTGCCGACCTGCGTGCGCATGTGCTCGCCAACCGGGACCAGGTGGGCGAACCGAAGCTCCTCGTCTCGATCGACTACGTCGCCTACCCCGCAGTGGTACAGCAGTTGCGGGCGCAGGTGCTCGACGACGGTGTGCTGCCATTGCTGCGCACCCTGATCAACGACCGCATGGCGCCGCTGCTGTGGTCCACGTTCGCGGTGTCCGACGCGCCCGGCCTCGACCGGGTGCGCGACAGCCAGTACACCGTGGCAACCCGCTCCACAACGCGGTTTCTGGATGTCGTCCGCCAGATCCGTACCGGCGCGCCCGTGGCGTCGGCAAGACCACGGTGATCGACTACTACTGCCCGCGCTGGCAGGAGCTTCCGATCACGGTTGTCGTGTCGGCACCCGTGCAGTACGACCCACGCGAGTTCGTGCTCCATCTGTACGCGGAGCTGTGCCGGACGATGATCGACTGGTTCGGGGACCAACGGGATGTCAATCGCTACTGGGCCCGGCGATGCGCCCGCTACCTGGTACTGGCCGCGCTCGGCCTGCTCGCGGCCTTCCTGTACACCTGGGCCGTGGTCGGGCCGGACGTGCTGTCACACCCGACCCGGCAACACCTGACCCCGCCATGGCTGCCGCTGTGGCCGACCGGCCTGCTGCTGATCGCCAGCGCGGGATCGCTGGTCCTCGCCTTGCCGGGGGCGGTCTTTCGCACCCGACACAATCAGGCACTGAGCCGACTATGGCGCTGGCTCTTCACCAACCAGAACACCCTCGACGATGATGTCGTCGCGATTGCCAGGCAGCATCTGACCCGGATCCGGTTCCTGCAAACACGAACGACCGGCTGGTCGGGCAAGCTGACCATGCCGGTTCGGGCCGAATTCGGCGTCACCGGCTCGACCCAGCGGGCCGAGCAGCCCTTGACGTACCCGGAGGTCGTGCACGAACTGCGCGAGTTCCTCGAGTGGATGGTGGAGCGGACAGCGGGCGATCCGGCGGTGATCGTGGCGGTGGACGAGTTGGACAAGATCGACGACCCGGAGCGCGCGCAGCAGTTCATCAATGAGATCAAGGGGATCTTCGGGGTGGACCGCACGCAGTTCCTGGTGTCGTTGTCCGATGACGCGTTGGCGTCCTTCGAGCGGCGCGGCCTGCCGATCCGGGACGCCTTCGACAGCGCGTTCGACGAGATCGTCCGGATCGAACCGCTCAGCATCGAGGACACCTGCACGCTGCTCAAGAGCCGGGTGATCGGCGTGTCCGACCTGTTCTGCGCACTCGCGCACTGCATGGCGGGCGGCCTTGCCAGGGACATCATCCGCACCGCGCGGTCGATGCGGGCGGTAGCCGATGATGACGCGCCCGATGTCGAACGGGTCTGCGTCGGACTGGTGGCGGCCGACCTCCAACGCAAGGTGCACGCCTTCCAACAGGCCACCAGCAAGCTCGGCGGCGCGATCTACGCGACGAACTTCATCCGCACCCTGCGCGGCCTGCGCGCCGAACCGGCGACCCTGCTGACCGCATCGTCAGCACTGTTGCCGGCGGGCGGCTCGCAGGACGACCCGGAGCTGCACTGGCAGGCCGCGACCTACGTCTACCACTGCGCGACCCTGCTGGAGGTCTTCACCGGCGACCTGACCACGGACCGGTTCACCAAGCGACGCGCCCAACTGGAGACGCTGGCCGCCGCGAAACAGGAGCTGGGCACCCATCCGCAACTGGCCTGGCTGCTGGTCGACGAGTTCCGGGAAGCCTGGGGCCTGCCTACCGTTCCAACGGAGTGAGGGCGAGTTGGCGGGACTGGCAGACCAGGCGGCCGGCCGAGTCGATCACGGTGGCGTCTTCGTCGAACCACTGGCCGTACACCGCGCGGCAGCCGACCTCGATTCGCAGCCAGCCGGGAGCCGGACGGGCCCGTAGCAGGGCCGTGAGCTGGACCGTGGGTGACCAGCCGTAGCGGCCCAGGTTCAGCGTCACCGGCATCGAGATGTCGCCGGCCACCAGGGCGAACAGCGGGTCGGGTGCCTCGCCGCGTGGGCGGGCCCACATGCGCAGGCGCAGTGGGTCGCCGGTGCGGCCGTGCAGGAAGCCCGCAGTGGTCTGGTCCAGTCGGATCTCGCACGTCCGGCTGAGGCGGAACACGCTGGCGCCGGGCACGGCGGCCAGGTCGAGGGCGTCGGCGGGCGGTTTCGCCGGCAGGTCGGGCAGGTCCGTCCAGACCGCGGAGTCCTCGGCCATCCGGCCGACGGTGACGACCGACTCGACACAGCTTCTGCCGCGCTGCTCCAGGTTGGCCGCGACCACGGCGGCGGTCCGGCCGTACTTGCGCAACTCCGTGCGCAGCAGCACCGGTCCGACCTCCGGCGGGCGGACGAACTGGGCGCTGACCGCCAGCGGGTCCAACGGCTCCGCCGCCGCGCCGCCGTCCTGGCCGCCGGCCGCGGTCACCACCTGCAGGGCCGCCCTGGCCAGCAGCGACAGCACGTAACCGCCGTGCGGCCGGTGGCCGACCGTCCAGTCCCCGGACAGGTCCGCGGTGAACGTGCCGTCGCCGAGCGGTCGAACCCGGGTGGCCGCGGTGAAACTGCCCACCTGTGCCGCTGTCACCGGCGTCGCGATGGACGCCGGTATGGAACCCTGCCCGCTGGCCCCGTTCACCGGGTCTCCTTCATGGTTCGCTCCGTCGCAGCCGCCTTGTTGCATTGGCTTCCCCTACGCTCCGCTCCGGGGAAGCCAATGCGGCGGCCGTTCCTCCCGCTCACTGGTTTCGCTCCGTCGCAGCCGCTCACGCGAACTCCCCAGTCACTTTCGGCCCGCCAACGCGCGGGCGAAGAAGGCGAGATTCGCCGGGCGCTCGGCCAATCTACGCATCAGGTATCCGTACCACTGCACTCCGTACGGCACGTACACCCGAACGGTCTCACCGGCACCGGCCAGCCGGCGCTGTTCGGCCAGCCGAACGCCGAACAGCATCTGGTATTCGTACTGGCCGGCTTTGCGGTCGTGCCAGCGGGCGCGGTCGTCGATGATCCGGACCAGGCGCGGGTCGTGGGTGGCGAACATCGGGTAGCCCTCGCCGGCCAGCAACACGTTCGCGCACCGCACGTAGCTGCGGTCCACGTCGGCGGGATCCTGGTAGGCCACGGATTCCGGTTCCGCGTAGGCGCCCTTGCACAGCCGCACGCGGGAACCGACGGTCGCCAGGTCGCGGCAGTCCGACTCCGTACGCCGCAGGTAGGCCTGCACCACGGCGCCGGTCTGCGGGTACTCGCGCCGCAACCGGGCCAGGATGCCCAGCGTGGAGTCCGTGGTGGTGTGGTCCTCCATGTCCAGGGTGACCGTGGTGCCGACCTGGGCGGCCGCGTCGCAGATCCGCAGCGCGTTGGCCAGCGCCAGTTCCTCGTCGAGCTTCTGGCCGACGGCGGAGAGTTTCACGCTGACCTCGGCGTGCTCGGTGAGCCCGGCTGCGGCCAGTTCGGCCAGCACGGTCTGGTAGGCCACGACGATGTCCGCCGCCTGTGCCGCATCGGTGGTGTCCTCACCGAGATGGTCCAGCGTCACGTTCATGCCGTCCCGGACCAGGCTTCTGGTCGCGATGACCGCGTCGGTGGCCGACCGGCCGGCCACGAACCGGGCGACCACGTTGCGGGACAGCGGAGCGGTGGCCACCAGGTTCCGGATCGTGTCGTTTCCCGCAGCCGCGAGGATCACCGAACGGAGTGGGTTCACGAAGCGAAACTGTACGGCCTCGTCAAGGGCAGTGGCCGGCCAAGTTACCGGTGCGTCAACGCCCGAGGTTCAGTTGCGCGAACAACAACGCTTCGGCCAGGTCACGAACCTGCTCGGCCGGGCTCGTCGCGTGCCGCGTGTTCACCTCCAGCACCACCTGACCGGCGAAACCCGTGGTACGCAACAGGTCGCAGAGCTGGGCACACGGTTGACCGCCCCGACCAGGCACGAGATGTTCGTCACGTGGGGATCCCGAGCCGTCCGCGAGGTGCACGTGGGTGAGGCCATCACCCATCCGCGCGGCCAGTTCGATGGCGTCCACGCCGGCCGCCGCGGTGTGCGAGAGGTCCAGTGTGTAGTGCCGGTGGCCGGTGTCGGTGGGGTCGATGGAGGGCGCGTACGCGGACACGGCGCCGAGCCTGCGGCGCACCGGGAACATGTTCTCCACCGCGACCGCGAGCCCGCTGGTGTCGGTGAGTTCGGCCACCAGATCGGGAAATCGCTCGAGGTAGCGGCGCTGCCAGCGAAACGGCGGGTGCACGACCACGGTGCGGGCGCCCAGCTCGCGGGCCACGTCGACGGCCCGCCGCAGCCGGATCACCGGGTCGGGTGACCAGACGCGCTGGGTGATCAGCAGGCAGGGCGCGTGCACGGCGAGCACCGCCACCCCGTAGCGCCGGGCGAACCGGCGCAGCCGGGCCAGGTCCTGGCTGCCGCGGTCGGTCCACACCATGACCTCGACGCCGTCGTAGCCAAGCTCCGCGGCCAGCCGGAAGCCGACCTCGACCGTCCGGGGCCACACCGACGCGGTGGACAGGCCGATCGGGATGGCTCCCACGTTCAGCGGCGCACCAGGAGCAACGCGGCCGGCGACACGGTGACCACCAGGCCGGCCAGGATCGCCAACACCGTGGTCTGCAGGTCATCGGCCCGCCGCCAGCGGCGCACCCCGAACACGAGGCCGACGATCACCGCCAGGGCAGCGATCACGGCGATGATCGGCTGGAAACCCCACAGCCAGCTGAACGCCAGGAACACAAGGGCGCCGGCAATGGCGCCGGCACCGACCTGGGCGCCCATCAGCAGCCACTCGCGGCCGGGGGACAGCGGCTCGATGTCCTCGTCGTCGTCATCGGCGTCGATCGCGTCGATGCGGTCGCGGCTTGGCCGGCCGTCGAAGTCGTCGGGCTCGTCGAAGTCGTCCCGGCTGGGGTTGAAGTCGTCAACCGGGCCGGCGCCGTCGGAGTCGTAGTCGTCGACGTAGGGCCCGGGGTGCGCCTGGGTGCTCTCCATCGGCGGCGCCACCGGGGGGCGCCGGGTGGTCGGCCCCTGCGGGCCGACGGGTGTGACCAGCTGGGTCGCGCCCGGCCGACCGGGCGGGACCAGCGGGAACTCCTCGGTATTCGCCTCGGTCGGGCCGCCGAGCCTGGCCTGCATCGAGGACTGCTGCGGGTAGGGCCGGGGATCGAAGTCCTCGGGCAGCGGCGGGTTGATCGCGGTCGCGAGGTCGTCGTCCAGCGGACGGGGCGGGCGCGCGGCCATCGGTGGTGGCCCGGCCGGGGGTCGGCCCGCCGGGCTCACCCCGGGTCTGGACAGCGGCTGCTGGGTCGGCGGACCGACCGGTTTCATCGCCGGACGTGATGCCTGCGGCGGCTGGCCGGCCGGACGCACCGGCGGCATCCCCGGCCGGCTGGCCGGCGGCATGGACTGACCGGTCGGCGGACCGGCGGGTAGCGGCTGATTGGGAAGGGCCTGTTTAGGAAGGGGCTGGCTGGGCCGTATCCGGTCGGCGGCTGCTGCTGCGGTTGCTGCCTCGGTGACTGGGGCTGCTGTCTGGGTGACTGGGGCTGCTGCGGGCCGACCGGCCGGTGGTCGCCGCCCCGGCGGCCGGTGCGCGGCGGCTCTGGCGGCTGGTCGTCCCGGATCGGCAGCAGCTTGCCGCTGTCGGACAGGACCCGCTCGATGATGGTCTGCGGGGCGCTGTTCTCGTCGTCGTCGGACCGGCGCCGACGCCGACGGGGTGCCTCGCCGCCGGCAGCGCCGTATTCGGCGAGCAGTTCCGCCACCGTGCGCTGCGGACGTTCCGAACCGCTGTCTTGAGTCATCGTCTCCACCGTGCCCCGTGTGGCCCCGTCCGTCCAGTGACCCCTGCGGGATACGAGCTGTCAGTGTTGTTCGCCGAGCCGTCAGTGTGACCTTCAGTGTGGTCAAGCCGACGCAGAATCACACCCTCTCGCAGCGCCCAAGGGCAAATCTCCAGTTCACCGAGATCCAACGCGCGCATCGTGGCCTCGGCCACCAGCGCGCCGGCCACCAGTTGGTGCGACCGGCTGGCGCTGACACCCTCGAGTTCGGCCAGGTCGGCGGCGGTCATCCGGGACACGAACGCGATGATCTGGCGCAGGGCCGTGTCGGTGAGCGTGCGCCGGACCCGTGGGCCCAGGGCCGATGGCGCGGCACCGGTCAGCCGGGCCAGTGACCGGAACGTCTTCGACGTCGCCACCACCCGATCGGGTGAACCGATCTTGCGGATCCGCTTGGCCAGCGGGGCCAGTTCGCTGTCCAGCCGCTCGCGCAGCGCCGCCACTTCCGACCGGTTCGGCGGGTCGCCCCGCAACGCGGTCCTGGTCAGCCGGCCAGCGCCCAGCGGCAGCGACACCGCCAGCTCGGGTTCCTCGTCCACGCCGATGGCCACTTCCAGCGAGCCGCCGCCGATGTCCAGCATCAGCAACCGGCCGGCCGACCAGCCACACCACCGGCGCACTGCCAGGAACGTGTACCTCGCCTCTTCCTGGCCGGACAGGACCTGCAGGTCGACGCCGGTCGCGGCACGGACCCGGTCCAGCACCTCGGCCACGTTGCCGGCCTCGCGCACCGCCGATGTGGCGAACGCCATCAGCTCCTCGCAGCCGGTCTGCTCCGCCGACTCGCGGGCCGAGTTGACCGCCCTGACCAGCTCCTGCGAGCCGCGGTCGGACAGCCGACCGTCCGGCGTGATGCGTTCCGCCAGCCGCAGCACGGTCTTCACCGAGCTCGTCGGCGTCGGGTGGGCACCACGATGGGCGTCCACCACGAGCAGGTGGACGGTGTTCGAACCGACGTCAAGCACCCCTAGGCGCACGGCGAGAAACGGTACCCGGCCGACGCGATGGTTTCGATCAGGACTCGAATTTGTAACCGAGTCCACGGACCGTGACGAGGTGGCTCGGCGTCGATGGATCGGGTTCGATCTTGGACCGCAGGCGTTTGACGTGCACGTCCAGCGTCTTGGTGTCGCCGACGTAGTCCGCGCCCCACACCCGGTCGATCAGCTGCCCACGGGTGAGCACCCGGCCGACGTTGCGCAGCAGGTACTCCAGCAGGTCGAACTCCTTGAGCGGCAACGGCACCTCGCTGCCGGCCACGGTCACCACGTGCCGTTCCACGTCCATCCGCACCGGCCCGGCGGCCAGCACCTGGGGTTGCAGCTCGACGTCACCGCCCGCTTCGCCGCCCCGGCGCAGCACGGCCCGGATGCGCGCGATCAGCTCGCGGGCCGAGTAGGGCTTGGTGACGTAGTCGTCCGCGCCCAGTTCCAGGCCGACGACCTTGTCGATCTCGCCGTCCCGCGCCGTGACCATGATCACCGGCACCGCGGACCGCTGGCGCAGCGCCCGGCAGACGTCGGTGCCGCTCATCCCGGGCAGCATCACGTCCAGCAGCACGATGTCCGCGCCGTTGCGGTCGAACTCCTGCAGGGCCTCCTGGCCGGTCACGGCAACCGCGGTGGTGAAGCCCTCCTTGCGCAGCAGGAAGGCCAGCGGGTCGGCAAAGGACTCCTCGTCCTCCACGATCAGCACCCGAGTCATGCGGATCCTCCATGGTCGCTGCTGTTGTGACTACTGCCGCCGTTGCCGGTAGGCGTGGCGGTGTGGTTGGGGGACTGGTGGTCGCCACTGATCGGCAACCGGAGGGTGAAGGTCGAGCCGGTGCCGGGCTTGCTCCACAGGCGGACATCGCCGCCGTGGTTGGCCGCCACGTGCTTGACGATGGCGAGGCCGAGCCCGGTGCCGCCGGTCGCCCGCGACCGGGCCGGGTCGGCCCGGAAGAACCGTTCGAACACCCGTTGCTGGTGCTCGTGCGCGATGCCGATGCCCCGGTCGGTGACCGCGATCTCGGCGTAGCCGTCGGTATGCCGGCGGCTGATGGACACCGGGCTGCCCGGCGACGAGTAGGCGACGGCGTTGTCGATCAGGTTGGACAACGCCGTGACCAGCAACGTCCGGTCGCCGTCCACGACGAGATCGCTGGGCCCGTCGGTGGTGATGTCGATCCCGGTCGACTCGGCGACCAGCGCGGAGCGGCCCAGCGCCTCGGCGACGACCTCGTCCACGTCCACCGGCGCGAGTTCGGGCAGCCGTTCGGCGCCCTGCAGCCGGGACAGTGCGATCAGCTCGCTGACCAGCGTGCCCAGCCGGGTGGCCTCACGGACGATCTTGGCGCTGAACCGGCGCACCTCGGCCGGCTCGTCCGCCGCGTCCAGCACCGCCTCGGCCAGCAGCGCCAGCGCGCCGACCGGGGTCTTCAGCTCGTGGCTGACGTTGGCCACGAAGTCCCGCCGGGTGGCCTCCAGCCGGACCGCCTCGGACTCGTCGGCCGCGTCCACCACGGTGAAGTCCTCGGCCAGCGGCCGGACCTCGCCACGCACGGCGGCGGGCCCCCGGCCGTGCGACTCCAGCGGCGACAGGTCGACCTCCAGCGTCCGGCCCTGCTGCCGGACGAGCTCGGCGGCCGCGCGCACCCGGGGGTCGGGCTGGTTGTTGCGCACCACCCCGAGCACCACGGCCCGAGGGTTGTGCAGCACGACGTCACCCCATTCGTTGAGCACCGCCACCCCGTTGTGGGACGAGTCGACCACGCGCTGCATCAACTCGGCGACGGTCAACACGGTGGGCGCGGCCGGCCGCGTCCGCCGGGCCGAACGGCCGATCAGGAAGCCGACAACCGCGCCGGCCAGCAGCACGCCGGCCGACAGGGCGATCAACCCCGCAACGGTCACGGCCGCATGGTAAGCAGCGGAACCCCCTGGTCACCTAGTCCGGATCGGCCAACCGTGATCCCGCTGACACCATTGCCACATGTTGTTCGACGGTTGGACCCCTTACGTTCACCTGATCGGGTGACCTGGGCTAGATCGACGCCAATTCGGCCATGTCCTCTTCGGTCAGTTGAATGCTGGCGGCAGCGACGTTCTGCTCAAGGTGCGCGACCGACGACGTGCCCGGGATGAGCAGGAGGTTCGGCGAGCGGGCCAGCAGCCAGGCGAGCGCGATCTGGTGTGCGGTGGCGTCGTGCCGCCGCGCCACGCCGGCCAGCAGGTCGGTCTGCATCGGCCGGAACGCGCTGCCCAGCGGGAAGAACGGCACATACGCGATGCCCCGCTCCGCCGTGCTGTCGACCAGCGCCTCGTCCGCCCGTGCGGTGATGTTGAACAGGTTCTGCACCTGGGCCACCGGCGCGATCGACTCCGCTTCCGCGAGTTGCTCCGCAGTGGCGTTGCTCACACCGAGATGCTTGATCAGCCCCTGCTCGCGCAGCTCCGCGAGTACCTCGAACTCCTTGGCCACCGGGCCCGGTTCCGGCCCCTCAAGGCCAGGCAGGCGCAGGTTCACCAGGTCCATCGCGTCCACGCCGAGCCGCTGGAGGTTGTCGTGCACGGCCTGCCGCAGGTCGTCGGGTGCCAGCGCCGGCAGCCAGGCGCCGGTGTCGTCGCGCCGCGCGCCGACCTTCGTGACCAGCACCAGGTTCTCGGGATACGGGTGCAGGGCCCGCCGGATGAGGTCGTTGACGATGTACGGGCCGTAGAAGTCGCTCGTGTCGATGTGGTCGATGCCCAGCTCAACGGCCCGCCGCAGGACCGCGATGGAGTTCTCCGGGTCCGCGGGCGGACCGAACACGCCCGGCCCGGCCAGCTGCATCGCGCCGAAGCCCATCCGGTTGACCGGCAGCGTGCCGCCGAAGCTGAAGGTGCCGCCGCCGGCGGCGTTGATGTCGTTCGTCATGCACCCAGTTCAGCAACCGTGGCCGTGTCCCGCACTCCGGTGGCAACAAACTGCCAGATTGACCGGGTCGTCCGGTGGCGCGGACACTGGAGGTTGATGACCAGTGCACCGACCACCCCGCCGTCCGCCACGGTGATCATCCTGCGCGGCGAACAAGAGTTGATGGCGCGCGCGGGTCACCTGTTCGCCCCCCGCGATGAGTTCATCTGCGCGGCCACCGACCTGTCGACGTGGGCGGCGACGGGCACGCGAGCGGCGGCCGCGGAACGAATGCGCGAGCGGACCACGGCGGGCGTGACGGTCCGCAAGATGTACAACCCGAGCGTGCTGGCCGAGCCCGCAGACGCCAGTCATCTGCTCGAGGTCGCCGCGGCCGGGGTCCACGTTCGGATCTGCCTGGCCGAACTGGCGCACGAGACGATCATCATCGACCGCCGGGTGGTGATCCTGGCCGGGCCGCCCGTGGCCGGGGTGCGTGAGTACAGCGTGGTGTTCGCGCCCGAGGTCGTGGCCGGCGTGCGGTCGTTGTTTTTGACCACTTGGCAAGGCGCGACCGAATTGGCCGAGTACCTGCCGGCCCGACCGCCGCATGTGGACGAGCAGGGGCTGACGATCCTGCGCCTGCTGTCGGCGGGGCAGAAGGATGAGACGGCGGCCCGGTCCATGGGGTTGTCGGTGCGGACCTACCGGCGGCGGGTGGCGGAGCTGATGACGTTGCTCGGCGCCGAATCCCGCTTCCAGGCCGGCGTTCGCGCCCGCGCCCTCGGCCTGCGCTGGTAATCCGATCAGCGAGTCGCGAACCCATTCCTCTGGGGCGCCCCCCAAGATCCAGTCTACTCGATTTTTAGGGTCTTCGTGCTGGTCAGCGGCTGGCTGTGGATAACTCGCGGGGCTGTGGACAACGTCAGCGGCCCTGGTTGGCCACCGCGGCGATCGACTCCGCCGCTGCTGCCGGGTCCAGGTACCTGCCGCCCGGGTTGGTCGGGCGTAGGTCGTCGTCCAGGTCGTAGCTCAGGGGGACGCCGGTGGGGATGTTCAGGCCGGCGATCGCGCTGTCCGAGACGCCGTCCAGGTGCTTGACCAGTGCGCGCAGCGAGTTGCCGTGGGCGGCCAGCAGGACCGTGGCGCCGGAACGCAGGTCGGGCACGATGGCCTGCTCCCAGTACGGCAGCAGTCGGGTCACCACGTCGGCAAGGCACTCGGTGCGGGGCTGGGTTTCGCCCAGCGCCGCATAGCGGGGGTCGCCGTACTGGCTGTACTCGTCCGTCGGGTCGATCGGCGGGGGTGGGGTGTCGTAGGAGCGGCGCCACAGCATGAACTGGTCATCGCCGTACCGCTCCAGCGTCTGCTTCTTGTTCTTTCCTTGCAGCGCGCCGTAATGACGCTCGTTCAGCCGCCAGTCACGCCGTACCGGGATCCAGTGGCGGTCGCAGCGGTCCAGCGCGATGTTGGCGGTGGCGATGGCACGGCGCAGGACCGACGTGTGCACCAGGTCGGGCAGCAGGCCGGCCTCGGCCAGCAGTTCGCCGCCACGGCGGGCCTCCGACTCGCCCTTGGCCGACAGCGACACGTCTACCCAACCGGTGAACAGGTTCTCGGCGTTCCACACGCTCTCGCCGTGGCGGAGCAGCACCAGGGTTCCCATGCGGCCAAGCCTGCCAGACCCGCATGCCTCGACTGCCGCTGGTGGTGGATCGGTTCACCAACCCGGAGCCACCCGACAGGTTGTCCTCCGATCGAGCGAGAAAACGTGATTGAGGTCACACACAACTACTCCATCCGGCATCTTGGTTACGAAATCGTTATCAAAACGACCCTGTTTCTACCGAGATGCAGTAACGGCCACCCTTGTGGTGCCCCCCGGCATCTGACAAGTTGGCATCGCCCTAACCGGATCGGCTCCCACGCACTCCCCGATCCGCGACCAGGGCGCAACAGCGGTTCGCCTCCCCGTCGAACCGCACCCGCCCGGACAGTTCCCGAGTCCCCCCACTCGGGAGTCCGCAGCGGCGGGCAGCCGAAGCGGGGTGGCCCGAGTATGCGACTCCCCCTCCCTCCCGGGCCGCCCCGCTCGCCTGCTGCCGAGCACGTACCGCAGCGTAGGTCTCACCCCGCGTCAGGACTGACCGGTGCGGGCTGCGGCCGGCCGGCCCGCCGACGGCGCACGTACCACCACACCAACGCCGCGGGGACACCGAAGCCGAGCAGGTAGGGCAGCAGCGCGCCGAACACCATCACCACCCCACGGAGCACCGCGACGAACGAGTGCCAGCCTGCCGACAGCCCACCGACGAAACCGCCGCCCGCGGCAGCAGCCGGCGGTGGTGGCGGCGGCGTGGTGTGTGACTGTCCGATGTGGACCATGACGGTGGACATGGCCACCTGCGCCGACAGCTCGGCCTGCTGCTGTTCCAACGACTCCAGGTTGGCCTCCCGCGTGGCCAACTCGCCCTCGATGGTCACCACGTCGCCGACGGTCGTTGCCTTGGCCAGCAGCGCGCGTACTCGGTCCACGCTGGCCTGCTGGGTCACCACCCGGCTGCGCACGTCCACCAGTTGCTTGGTGACGTCCTGCGCCTGCTCGCCCCGGTCGGTGACCGTCCCCAGCGCCGCGATCCGGTCCAGCACCTGGTCCAACGTGGTCGTCGGCACCTGCAACGTGAAATCGGCCTGATCCGACCGGGTGTTCTCGCTGCCGGCGTAGCCGCCGACACCGGCGGTGATGCTCCGGACGTCGGCCGCGGTCCTGGTCACGTTCGGCACGCTGAGCGTGATCGACGCCGTCCGGATCACCTGCCGACCGGTGGCCGGCAACGGATCGACCGCCTGACTGGTGCCGCCACTGCCGGTACTGCCGCTGCCGGACGCTGCGGTGCCGCCGCTCTGCTTGGTCGGACCAGGAACATTGGCGCCGTTGGGCGCGACGGGCGCGACTGCTGGCGCACGCTGCACCGCGATCGAGTCCGACGACGACCCACCCCCGCCCGACGCCGAGCACCCGGCCACGAGACAACACCCGACCACGAATCCGCCCACCAGCACTGCCCTGTAACGCATGTCGCCTCCCAGCGTGATGTCACGCCGAGGACGGACGTCAAACGTCAACGGGTTGTCAAACGGTGGATCACGATTCCGCTTCGTCCCGGATGGTCACCGGCCGGTCGCTCTGGGGTCCACGTACCAGGTGCTCGAATTCCTTGAGGTTGGCCAGCGACTCGCCCCGGCTCACCCGCCAGTCCCACTCCCGCCGGATGGACGACGCGAACCCCAGTTCCAGCAACGTGTTGAAGTCGCCGTCCGCGGCCTCCAGCACCTGGCCGAGCAGCCGGTCGAGCTCGTCGGCGGTGATCGCGCCGAGGCCGAGCCGGCCGACCAGGTAGATGTCGCCCGCCTCGTCGATCGTGTAGTGCACGCCGTAGAGCTTCGCGTTGCGGCGCAGCAGGAATCGGTACACCTCGAGGTGGGCCTCGTCGGGCCTGCGGCACACGAACGCCTCGATCACCAACGCATGGCGGCCGGCGACCAGCCAGCAGTTGGTGGCCAGCTTCTTCACGCCGGGCAGCGTCACGAAGAACGCGCCGACACCCTTGCGCTGGTAACGCAACTCACGCTCGTCCAACGCGGCCGCGATCACCGCGTCCAGTTCGTCGACCTCGGTCACACGGCCACCTCCCCGACCGCCGTCGAGAACGCTGCGGCGGCCTGGACATAGCCTGCCAGTAGTTCGTCGGTCGTGCGCTCCCAGGAGAACCGCTGGGCGTGCACGACGGCACCGACCGACAGCCGCGCCCGCACGTCGGGCCGCAGCGCCACCTCGGCCAGCGCACCGGCCCAGGCAGCGGGTTCGTGGCCGGGCACCAGCAACCCCGACACGTCGTCGGCCACCGCGACCGGCAGCCCGCCGACCCGCGCGGCCACGACCGGCGTGCCACACGCCTGGGCCTCCAACGCGACCAGCCCGAACGACTCGTTGTGACTGGGCACCGCGACCACGTCGGCCGCCCGATATACGCGGGCCAGATCCTCGGCCGGCATCGGCGGTAGGAAGCGCACCAGACCGGTGATCCCCAACCGTGCGGCCAGGTCACGCAACGCGGCCGGCTGGGCGAGACCGGAACCGGACTCACCGCCCACCACGAGCACCACCAGCCGGTCCGCCAGACTCCGATCGCGGGCCACCATCTCGGCGGCCGCGCGTAACAGCACGTCCGGCGCCTTCAACGGCTGGATCCGCCCGACGAACGCCAGCACCACCGCGTCCGCCGCCAGCGACAGTCGGGCCCGCGCGGCCGCCCGCTGGGCCGGTCCGGCCGGCGTGAACCGCTCCAGGTCGACCCCGGGCGGCACGACCAGCACCCGGTCGGGATCGGCGTCGTAGAGCCGAACCAGTTGCGCCGCCTCGACATCCGTGTTGGCGACGAGGCGGTCGGACTCGTCGACCACCTGCTGCTCGCCGATCACCCGCGATCGCGGTTCCGGTGCGTCGCCGTCGGCCAGCGCGGCGTTCTTGACCTTGGCCAGCGTGTGCGCGGTGTGTACCAGTGGTACGCCCCAGCGCTTCCTGGCCAGCCAGCCGACCTGGCCGGACAGCCAGTAGTGCGAGTGGATGACGTCGTAGTAGCCGGGTTCGTGGAACGCCTCCGCGCGCAGCACCGCGGCGCTGAACGCGCACAACTGCGCGGGCAGTTCCGACTTGTCCAGACCTTCGAACGGCCCGGCCACCACGTGCCGCACGGTCACCCCCGGCGCGAGTTCGACCACCGGCGGCAGCTCGGACGACGTGGCCCTGGTGAAGATCTCCACGGCGACGCCCCGGCGGGCCATGCGTAACGCGGTCTGCTCGATGTAGACGTTCATCCCGCCCGCGTCGCCGGTGCCCGGCTGCTCCAACGGCGACGTGTGCACCGACAACACGGCGACCCGACCGGGCCGGGCCGGCAGCCCACGCAGGAACGCCGGCCGGCGCGCGCTCACGCCGACCACCCGAAACAACGCCCGAGGTGCGCGGCCAGCGCGGAGTCGAACTCCGCTGCCTGATCCACGAACGGAACATGGCCGGAATCCAGCCAGGTCAGCGTTCTGTTGGGGATCAGTCGGGCGGCGTACTCCGCGGCCGACGGGTCCACGACCGCGTCCCGCCTGCCGTGCACGATCAGTGTCGGCACATCGATGCCGGCCAGCACATCGGCGCCGGCCACGTCCCGCGCGAACAGCGCCGCCCGCACCGCCGCCGGCACCCGCAGTGATATGTCGACCAGGTCGTCGGGCAGCGGCCGCGCTGACATCCCGGTGACGAAGTCCCTCAGTGCCGGCCCCGCGACCGCGGGATCGTCGGACAGTGCGGCGGGCAACGCGGCCCGCATGACCGGCCCGACCCGGCCACCGGCGTGCCCCCGGCCGATCTCGGTGATCGCACCGACCAGTGCCAGACCGGCCACGTCGGCGGTGCCGTGCCGGCGCAGGTGGTCGGTGATCACCAGGCCGCCGTAGGACCAGCCGACGAGCACCGCGGGCCGGCCGGCGTAGGCGAGCAGGGCACGGACATCGTCGGCCCAGGCATTGGTTTCGTAGTTGTCCGGGACCGCGGAGTCGCCGTGACCGCGCAGGTCAACGGCGATCAACCGGTAGGCGTCGCTCAGCGGTCCGGTCAGCTGGTTCGCCCACACCCGGCCGGACTGGGCCCAGCCGTGCAGCAGGATCACCGGCGGCCCATCCGCGGGCCCGGCGACCCGGACCGCGAGCCGTACGCCGGAAGCTCCGATCACCTCGTCGCGACGGACCACCTCGTCGAGCGTCGGCACCTGTTCACTCACCCCTGTTCGGCGTTCGGACGCACCCTCGGGTATCAACCGTCGGACACCGCCGCATCTTCCCGACAACCGTGATCGGGTTGGCCCGATATGTTTCAGGCATGACTATCGAACGACCGGTCGCCGTGGTGACGGGCGCGAGTTCGGGCATCGGCGAGGCGACCGCCCGACAACTGGCCAAAGACGGTTTTCACGTGATCCTCGGCGCGCGGCGGCTGGACCGCCTGACCGCGATCGCCGACGAGATCGGCGGCACGGCGCTACCGCTGGACGTGACGGACCCGGCATCGGTGGCCGAGTTCGCGGGTGCCGTGCCGCCGGCCAGGGTGCTGGTGAACAACGCGGGTGGCGCCCTTGGCGCGGAGCCGATCGCGGCGGCCGACGAGGACCATTGGCGCTGGATGTGGGAGTCCAACGTGCTGGGCACCCTGCGAGTGACGAAGGCGCTGCTGCCGAAACTGCTCGACTCCGGCGACGGACACATCGTGACGATCACGTCGATCGCCGCGGTCGAGGTCTACGACGGCGGCGCCGGTTACACGTCGGCCAAGCACGCCGAGTCCGCGCTGCACCGCACGTTGCGCGGCGAGTACCTCGGCCGGCCCATCCGGTTCACCGAGATCCTGCCGGGCATGGTGGAGACCGAGTTCTCGCTGGTCCGCTTCGACGGCGATGCCGAACGGGCGGCCAAGGTCTATGCGGGTCTCAAGCCGTTGACCGCGCTGGATGTGGCGGAGGTGATCGGGTTCGCGGTGAGCCGGCCGTCGCACGTGAACCTGGACAGCATCGTGATCAAGCCGAAGGCGCAGCACTCGGCCAGCCGGGCTCATCGGGAGTGACAAGACTCTGGCGGCGGATCGAAATCCGCCGCCAGATGCGCCTGATTCGTGTCGCCGCTGATCTCGGCTCGGTTTGGCTTGTCCGCTGTTGCTCAGTGACCGATCAACGCCCGCCCCAGTGCCGCGGTCAGTTGCGCGGTCGCGGTGTCGCCGTCCAACGACCACACGAACGTACCGCGCAGGCCGGCAGCCCGGATGTACGCAGCCTTCAACGCCAGCGAGGTCGGGTCCTCATAGGTGTAGAAGGTCTGCGAAGCCGCGTCGTACTTGTACGGCTCGCCGGTACGGAAGTTCCAGAACGTCGTGCCGGGTGCGGTGACGACGGCCGAGTAGTTCGGCGTGCCACCACCGGCGGTGGCCGGCTGGTAGAGACCGTCACCGTTCGGGCCGGGGGCGACGCCGGTCCAGACGTGCGCGTAGTAGGGCGCGGCGAGGCCGATCTTGTTCGCCGGCACGCCCTGCGACTCGAAGTAACGCACCGACTGCACGACGCTGAACGCGTTGTTCGCCGGCTGCGGGTCCGTCCGATCCGTGAACGTGTTCGATGCGAAGTCGGTCGGGCCGGTTGCCTCCCACGCGCCGTGGAAGTCGAAGGTCATCACGTTGAACCAGTCGAGGTCCCTGGCCACCGGACGCAACTGCAGCTTGGCCGCGACGGCCGGGTTGGCCGACACGTCCGCGGTGAGCAGGAAGTCCCTGTCGTCCACGCGGCCCTGCGCGTCGAGCTGGGTGCGGAATTCGTGGATCAGCGAGGTGAAGTTCGGCGTGTCTTGCGGGCCGTGCGGGTTGTTGTTGCCCACCTAGTCCGGGTACTCCCAGTCGACCGAGATGCCGTCGAAGATGCCGGCGGCCGCGCCGGGGGTCAGGCCGGGGATGTTGCCCCGGATGTACTGGTCGATGCACGACTGGGCGAACTTCTGCCGGCCGGCCGCGGTCGCCGCCAGACCCGAGAAGTTGCCGGACCAGGACCAGCCGCCGATGCCCATGACGATCTTGAGCTTCGGGTTGGCGGCCTTGAGTTCCTTGAGCTGGTTGAAGTTGCCCATCAGCGCTTGGCCGGCCTGGTCGGCGACGCCGGTCACCGACTCGGTGGCCGCGAACGGGCGCTGGAAGTCGGCCCAGGTGTCCCCGCTGGTGCAGGTGCCGTTGGGGGCGACGTTGCTGAACGCGTAGTCGATCTCGGTCAGGTTCTTGACCTGGCCGGAGGCGATCAGGTTCTTCTCGAAGAACCCGGAGTAGATCCCCCACTGGGTGAAGTAGCCGATGACCTGCTTGGACTGCCCCTGCTCGGGGTGGTGAGCCGGCGCGGCGCTCGCGGCGGCCGGTGCCACCAGCATGGCGGCGGCGATCGCGGCACCGGCGGCCACCGTCGTGGCGACCTGTCTGCGGCGGCGGGGCGCGGTCGAATGGGACGTGCGCATGAGCTCTCCTCGGGGTGTGCACCGTTGTGGTCTAGACCACAGAGCTAGGTCTAGTCCACGATGACAGGTTGGGTCAACACCCTGGTCACGACGGTTATCGAGGGAAATCGGCCACAACGCACTAGATGGTGCAGTCCACCAACACCGGCTCCGGGCGCAGCTCGACGCCGAACGCGGCCATGACCCCGTCGCGCACCTCGCGCGCCAGCTCGAGCAGGTCCGCCGTGCTGGCCGAACCCCGGTTGGTCAGCGCGAGCGTGTGCTTGCCCGACAACGCCACCCGACCGCCGGCCGCGGCGTAGCCGACACCGAACCCGGCCCGCTCGATCAGCCACGCGGCCAACAGCTTGGTCCGGCCCGGCCCGGCCGGATACGTCGGCATCGCCGCGTCCCGCACCCGCTTGCGTACGGCCGGCAGGGCCGCGTCGGGCAGCACCGGGTTGGTGAAGAACGAGCCGCAGCTCCACGTGTCGTGATCGGCCGGATCGAGCACCATTCCCTTGCCGCGCCGCAGTTCCAGCACCGCGGCACGGGCCGCGGCCACCGGCACTCGCGCGCCGACCGCGACCCCGAGCACACGGGCCAGCTCGGCATACCGCATCGGGGCGGACAGGCCGCCGTCGGCCAGCACGAACCGCACCCGCAGCACCACGGCGGAGTCGGCGCCCTTGAGCATGCTCGTCCGGTAGCCGAGCCCGAGCGCGTCGGCGGCCACCGTGCGCACCTGGCCGCTGCGCCGGTCCAACAGGTCCACCGACACCAGCAGGTCGGCGATCTCGACGCCGTAGGCGCCGACGTTCTGCACCGGCGTCGCGCCGACCAGCCCCGGGATGCCGGACAGGCACTCCAGCCCGCCGAGGTCCTCGGCCACGGTCCGCGCCACCATGGCGTCCCAGTCCATCCCGGCCTCGACGGTCAGCTGGACCGACCCGTCGCCCAGCCGGTCGTAGCCGCAACCCGAGGTGGCCACCTGGACCACGGTGCCGTCGAAACCCGCGTCCGCGATCACCAGGTTCGAGCCGCCGCCCAGCACCAGCAGCCGCTCGTGGTCCGCGTCTGCCGCGCGCACCGCGTCCACCAGGTCGGCGGACCGCTCCGCCCGGACGAACCGCGCCGCGGGACCGCCCAGTCGCAGGGTGGTGAATCCGGCCAGCGCGATGCCCGAGCGCACGTCGGCACCTGTCTGGGAGCTGGTCACGGTCGTCAACGGTAGCCTTCGGCCCATGGCACGGCGCATCGAGCACCGGACACGGTCGGCGTTCGACACCAAAACGGTGTACGAAACCCTGGTCGATCCGACGTATCTGGCGGCACGGCTGGCCGCGATCGGCGGCACCGACGCCCGGCTGCTCGACCATAAGGTCACCGGCGACCGGGTCGCGTACCGCCTGCGGCACGGCGTCGAATCGCGCAACCTGCCGCCCGCGATCCGCACCCTGCTGGGCGGCGACCTGAAGATCGAGCGCGCCGAGACCTGGCAGCCCGACGGCCCCGGTTATCGCGGCACGGTCGCGGTGACCATCCCCGGCATGCCGGGCGAACTCGGCGGCACCATGCGCCTCGCACCGGTCGGCGATGGCAGCGAGCTGGTGCTGGACGGTCTGGTGAAGATCCCGATCCCGCTGGTCGGCGGCCGGATCGAGGAGTCGGTCGTCGAGCAGATCGGCAAACTTCTGGACTCGGAGCACACGTTCGCCGAGGACTGGCTCGCCCAGCACCGATGAAACCGCCGCGGCTGGCGGCGGGCCGGGCGCGGGCGCTCGGCGTGCCGACCCGGGGCACCACCAACCCGAACCGGCTGCGCCGCGTCGACCGCTGGCTGACCGGCACACCCCTTGTCACGCAAGC